>Ga0247611_10000825_pt1 | contig 59756 bp, 54 predicted proteins | sample 177DNAGHGhighgp2_FD_192422 | JGI IMG/M metagenome (GOLD analysis project Ga0247611, IMG submission 192422) | Sheep rumen microbial communities from Palmerston North, Manawatu-Wanganui, New Zealand - 1770 DNA GHGhigh gp2 | ecosystem: Host-associated > Mammals > Digestive system > Stomach > Rumen... | reverse complement strand
CTCGCTTTCTTCCGATTATTGTACTCATAATAGTCTTATTTTGCCGCAAAGATAGTCAATATATGGCAATCGGCAAAATATGACATAATTTATTCTGCCGATTATAAATATTATTAACATAAATGGCTAATCAATGCCCCAATTATAAAATCTGCGTAGCGCTTTTTGTGTAATAACTCAATAATTGTATCAAATGATATGAAAAGGACAAGAAAGGACTTGCACATTTCGTCCTTTCGCCTTAATTTTGCCGCCAAGTGTAAAAAAACAGCTCACACAACATCAAGGGCGTACACCTCATCGTGCGCAACACCAAGACCTGGAGCAACGCCGAGCTGCGCAAGCTCTGCAACATCAGCGAGCTGGAGAAGAACGATGTCGATACGGATAATCCCGACGGCGAGTGAAGCGCTGCTCCCTCAAGCCCCCCGGGGGGAAGGGAGCCTGCCCTCACCCAAGTCCCCTCCCCTTCTCCCAGGGAGGGGCTCTTATTTAAAAGAGTAAATCAGGCTTCAACGAAGTTCCTGGACGAGCCAAGCGTCATCAATGCCGGGGTCTGGGCTCCCGGAAAAGAGACCTATGCAACTCTGCCTTGAAATCGGCGAAGTTCTTAGCCAAGCTAAGCGTCACAAGTGCCGGATTCTCCGTTTCGGAAGAAAAAACAAACGAGTTTGTTTTGTTCTGCTCTCAACTTTTCGTAACTCTGGCTTCGCCGAACTTACTGGCACTCGGAAATGAAAAGAAAAACAAGTTTTCCTTTTGCATTTCACTCGTTTTTTCGTAACTTTGCACGGAAATATAAAAAGAACTATGCCGGAGATATCCATACGAGGGCTGGAAATGCCCGAATCGCCCATCAGAAAACTTGCCCCCTTGGCCGTTGCCGCCAAGAAGAGGGGAACAAAGGTGTACCACCTGAACATCGGCCAGCCAGACCTTCCCACACCGCAGGTGGGGCTGGACGCACTGAAACATGTTGACCGCAAGATTCTGGAATACTCACCGTCTCAGGGCTATCAGAGCTATCGGGAGAAACTGGTAGGCTACTATGCCAAATACAACATCAATGTGACGGCTGACGACATCATCATAACGTCTGGCGGTAGCGAGGCCGTGCTCTTCGCATTCATGAGTTGTCTGAACCCCGGCGATGAAATCATCGTTCCCGAGCCCGCCTATGCCAACTATATGGCTTTCGCCATCTCGGCTGGCGCAAAAATCAGAACCATCGCCACAACGATTGAAGAAGGATTCTCGCTTCCCAAAGTGGAGAAGTTTGAGGAGCTCATCAACGAGCGCACGCGCGCCATCATGATCTGTAACCCCAACAACCCGACAGGATACCTCTATACCCGACGGGAGATGAACCAGATTCGCGATTTAGTGAAGAAATACGATCTCTACCTGTTCTCTGACGAGGTCTATCGCGAGTATATCTACACAGGCTCTCCCTACATCTCCGCCTGCCACCTGGAAGGCATCGAGGAGAACGTCATCCTCATAGACTCCGTATCAAAGCGCTATAGCGAGTGCGGCATTCGCATCGGCGCCCTCATCACGAAAAACGAGAACGTAAAGAAGGCCGTGATGAAATTTTGCCAGGCACGACTCTCTCCACCCCTCATCGGACAGATTGTGGCCGAGGCATCCTTGGATGCTCCCGACGAATATTACCGCGACGTGTATGACGAGTATGTGGAACGCAGGAAATGTCTCATTGACGGCCTGAACCGCATTCCCGGCGTTTACAGCCCCATCCCCATGGGAGCCTTCTACACCGTAGCCAAGCTGCCCGTCGATGACGCAGAGAAGTTCTGCCGCTGGTGTCTTGCCGAATTCGAATACGAAGGGAAGACCGTCATGATGGCCCCGGCCGCAGGCTTCTACACGACACCCGGAGCAGGCGTGAACCAGGTGCGCATCGCCTATGTACTGAAGAAGGAAGACCTGGAAGACGCACTCGTCGTGCTTCGCAAGGCACTGGAACAATATCCCGGACGAACCAGCGAAATCTAAGGTACCATCACACACCTTCAGGCAGTTGGAACACACATAAAGAAAACTGTTACAACCGAGAAAGACGCCGATGAACTTCCCACTATTCATTGCCCGCAGAATCTATCAGGGAGACCAAACCCGCCAACAAGTCTCCAAACCCGCCATGCGTATAGCCACGCTGGGCGTTGCCATCGGTTTGGCCGTGATGATCATATCCGTCTCCGTGGTCATCGGCTTCAAGCACTCCATACGCGACAAGGTCGTGGGCTTCGGAAGTCATATACAGATTACCAACTTCCTTTCTCTACAAAGCCAGCAACAGCACCCCGTAGCCATCGGCGACTCCATGATGCAGGTGCTCAACAAGTTGGAAGGCGTGGAACATGTGCAGAGATTCATACTCAAACAAGGCATTCTGAAAACCGACGAAGAATTCCTCGGCGTGGTATTCAAGGGCGTAGGGCCCGAATTCGACAGCACCTTCATCGCCAGCAACCTGGTGGAAGGAAGCATTCCCTCCTTCTCAGACAAAGAGAGCGGCAACAAGATTCTTATTTCCAAGGACATGGCCGCCAAGCTCCGCATCGGAAGCGGAGAGAAAATCTTTGCCTACTTCATCGATGAAAACGGGCTTCGGCGAAGGCGCTTCACCATCGCAGGCGTCTATCAGACAAACCTTTCACAATACGACGAGACCATCTGCTTTGCCGACCTCTATACAACAGTCAAGCTCTGCGGATGGGAAGATGACCAGGTGACCGGCGCAGAACTTACCGTCAGAGATTTCAACAAGCTACAAGACACCTACTATGATGCCATACAAAAAGTAAACAGAAGCCAAGACCGCAACGGCGAAACCTTCACCTCGCAAACCATCCAGGAAATAAACCCGCAGATCTTCTCCTGGCTCAACCTGCTCGACATGAACGTCTGGATTATACTCATCCTCATGATTGCCGTCGCCTGCGTCACCATGATCAGCGGCCTGCTCATCATCATCCTGGAACGCACCAACATGATTGGCATCATGAAGGCACTCGGAGCACGCAACAAAACCATCAGACACACCTTTCTCTGGTTTGCCACATTCATGATAGGCAAAGGACTCCTTTGGGGCAATATCATCAGCCTGCTGCTCGTTGCCCTACAAAAGTACACAGGACTCGTGAAACTGGACCCGCAGACATACTATGTAAACACAGTACCCGTTGAAATCAACATTCCCATAGTGATACTCATCAACCTGGCCACCCTGCTGATCTGTATGGGTGCCCTCATTGCACCCAGCTTCATCATAGCTCACATCAAACCCGCCAAATCAATGAGGTACGAGTAAAAACGGCATAAAAAACACTCATCCTTTATTCCCGAAAATCATTATTCCTTTTTTTCACATAAATTAATGTGTGAGAACAGAAAATAGTTGCACAAAAGTTTTGAAAATGCGCAAATAAGTATTACCTTTGCACAAAATTTTAAAGATTGTGCAAATTTAAAACCAAGAAAGCAACTATCAAAAAAAATGGAACAAATACCAAGTTTCAATCTACAAATCGAACAGTCCATCATCAACCATTGGGATCGAGATGCACTGACCGATTACAAAGGAGCCACACTCCAATACCACGATGTAGCACGCAAAATTGAAAAACTACACATTCTATTTGAAAACAGTGGCGTCAAGAAAGGCGACAAAATAGCACTCTGCGGAAGAAACAGCTCTCACTGGGCTGTAGCATTCCTGGCAACACTCACCTATGGTGCTGTGGCCGTACCCATCCTTCATGAGTTCACCGCCGACCAGATCCACAACATCGTAAACCATTCCGATGCCAAACTTCTCTTCTCCGGCGACGTTGTCTCGACCATCATCGACCCCGAGCAGATGCCCCACCTGGAAGGCATCATCTACCTGCCCGACAATTCTCTCCTCATCTCACGAACCGAAAAACTTACCTATGCACGCGAACACCTTAACGAAATCTTCGGTAAGAAATATCCTAAGTATTTCAGAAAGGAACACGTTCATTATTATAAAGAAGAATCACCCGACGAGCTTGCTCTCATCAACTACACCAGCGGAACAACAGGATTTTCCAAAGGTGTGATGATACCCTACAGGGCCTTGTGGAGCAACTTTGACTTTGCCTGCGACGTAATGGGGAAAAATCTCGAAGGACGGGGAGACAACATGATCAGCATACTGCCCCTGGCACACATGTATGGCATGGCCTTCGAGTTCACCTTCGAGTTTCTCACCGGAAAACACATCTTCTTCCTCACACGCGTGCCCAGCCCAGCCATCATTGCGCAGGCATTTGCTGACATTCAGCCCGCCATCATCATTGCGGTGCCACTCATCATTGAAAAAATCATCAGAAAGAAAGTCTTCCCCATCATACAGACAAGCCGCATGAAGCTCTTGCTCAACATGCCAGTCATCAACAAAAAGGTGGAAGAAAAAATACGCGAACAGGTTGTCAATGCCTTTGGCGGAAGGTTTTACGAGATCATCGTCGGCGGTGCCGCATTCAACCAAGAGGTAGAAGACTTTCTCCACCGCATCGATTTCCCCTACACCGTGGGCTACGGAGCCACAGAGTGCGCCCCTATCATTTGTTATGCACCATGGGACGACTTCATGCCCGGCTCCTGCGGACGCGCCGTAAAGCACATGCAGGTGAAAATCGACAGCCCTGACCCATCAGAAATACCCGGTGAAATTCTTGCCAAAGGTCTCAACGTCATGCTTGGCTACTACAAAAACGAAGAAGCCACCCGGCAAACCATCGACAAAGACGGATGGTATCACACCGGAGACCTGGGCCTCATGGACGAGGATGGTAACGTCTTCATCAAGGGACGCTCCAAGAACATGCTACTCGGCTCCAATGGCCAGAACATCTACCCGGAAGAGATTGAAGACAAGCTCAACTCCATGACAATGGTTGTCGAGAGCGTAGTCGTTCAGCGTGAAGAGAAACTGATAGGGCTGGTATATCCCGACTTCGACGAAGCGAAAAACATGGGCTTCTCCAACGAAGACCTGGAAAAAATCATGGAGCAGAACCGCCAGCAGATGAATGCCATCATGCCCGCCTACTGCAAACTGGCCGCCATCGAGATTCAGGAAGAAGAGTTTGCAAAGACCCCCAAGAAGAGTATCAAGAGATACCTCTACAAATAAAGTCTGAAGCTCTGAAAAAGCGGAATACAGAAAGCGAAAAGAAAAACTTCTTGAAAAGCGGAATACAGAAAGCGAAAAGAAAAACTTCTTGAAAAGCGGAATACAGAAAGCGAAAGGAAAAGAAAGATCTTCTTGAATAGAATACGAATAGCCGGAAATCATCCGGCTATTCGTCGTATAAGGATGCAGCCCTGACGCGGCTCAGTGTTTCGGGTGTCATCTGCAGATAGTTGGCAATATACACCAACGGCGCACGAAGCACAACCTGCGGATTCAGCTTGCACATCTTCTTGTAGCGGCTCTGGGCCGACTCAAACCGAACAAGGTCAGCATGGATCTGAGAAATAATCAAGCTCTCCTCTAAAATCTTACGATACATCATCTGGATATTCACATTGTGCAAAGCCACGACTTCCAAGTCCTGCTTCGGCATGGCATAAACCAAAGTAGGCTCCAAAGCCTCAACTTGCAACCGTGTAGGTTCTTCTTTAAAAAGGCTTTCTATACACATGAAAATGGTGTGGTCTTCACCCAGATGCTCTGTCACCTCCTTACCATTCTTGTAATAGAACTGACGTATCAGTCCATGTTCGATGAAGTATATATTCCGGCATACCTCTCCCTCCTTCAGAATCATCTCGCCTTTGGCAAACTTCATCGGCACCAGGATGCTCTCAAGCGCATCCAGCTCGTCATGGGTCATCGTACTATACCGACGAGCCAATTCACGAGCAATGTCTCTCGTTGTGTTAACTAAATCTTTCATGCTCCTTCTTCCTTTTATGAATGTTGTTTAAGTCAGTATTCTTTCATCAATTACCCATCAATCCAACTTCAGCACCGCAAGGAACGCCTTCTGAGGCACCTCCACATTGCCTATTTGCTTCATGCGCTTCTTGCCCCGCTTCTGCTTCTCCAAAAGCTTGCGCTTGCGACTCACATCGCCGCCATAACACTTGGCAGTAACATCCTTGCGCACACACTTGATAGTTTCACGCGCCACAATCTTCGCGCCGATAGCTGCCTGAATGGCAATATCAAACTGCTGCCTCGGGATGAGCTCCTTCAACTTCTCACACATCCTCCGACCCAGCGTCACCGCATTATCCTGATGGGTCAGCGTTGAGAGTGCATCTACGGGTTCTCCGTTGAGCAAGATGTCGAGCTTAGCCAACTTTGACGGACGGAACGAGTCGATATGATAATCAAAAGAGGCATACCCCTTGGATATACTCTTCAACTTATCGTAGAAGTCTATCACGATTTCGCCCAGCGGAATGTAGAAATGAAGCTCCACACGGTTTCCGCTGACAAACTCCTGTTTGATGAGTTCCCCCCGCTTATCCAGACATAGCGTCATGATAGGACCTATAAAACTCGTAGTGGTGATGATAGAAGCCCGTATATAGGGCTCCTCAATATGATCTATCGCGGTAACCTCGGGCAACCCCGATGGGTTGTGTACCTCCTTTGCACCGCCATGCTTGTCATACACCATATACGACACGTTGGGAACAGTCGTTATGACATCCATGTTGAATTCCCTGTCAAGACGCTCCTGAACAATCTCCATGTGAAGAAGACCCAGGAATCCGCAACGGAAGCCAAAACCAAGGGCTACAGAAGACTCCGGCTGGAAGGTCAGTGAAGCGTCGTTCAGTTGAAGCTTTTCAAGAGAGGCGCGGAGATTTTCATAATCCGTCGGATCTATAGGATAGACTCCGGCAAACACCATCGGCTTCACTTCCTGAAAGCCCTCAATGGCCTTTTCACAAGGGTTGGTTACATGGGTGATTGTATCACCCACCTTCACCTCCTTGGCATCTTTGATACCGCTAATGATATATCCCACCTCGCCGGTATGGAGTTCTGACTTTGGAATCATATCCATCCTCAAAACACCGACCTCATCGGCAACATATTCCATTCCGGTATTGAAAAACTTCACTTTGTCACCTTTACGGATAGAGCCGTTCTCTATCTTGAAGTAAGCGATGATTCCCCTGAAAGAGTTGAACACCGAGTCGAAGATAAGCGCCTGAAGGGGAGCCTTTTCGTCCCCTGATGGATGAGGCACCCGTTCTACGACAGCCTTCAGGATTTCTTCAACCCCCTCACCGGTCTTACCCGAAGCACGGATAATCTCATCACGGCCACATCCAAGCAGTTCCACAATTTCGTCTTCCACCTCATCAGGCATTGCCGATGGCATGTCAATTTTATTGATGACAGGAATAATCTCCAAGTCGTGCTCAATAGCCATATATAGGTTGGATATGGTTTGTGCCTGCACACCCTGCGTAGCGTCAACCACCAGTATAGCACCCTCACAGGCCGCTATACTTCTCGAGACCTCATAGGAGAAATCCACATGCCCCGGAGTGTCAATCAGGTTCAATATATATTTGCCGTCTGCCGGCATATCACCAGCATCCTCTCCATGATAGTCATACTCCATCTGGATAGCATGGCTCTTGATGGTGATACCGCGTTCTTTCTCCAAATCCATATCGTCCAGCATCTGACCCTCCGTTATCTGGATCGTGTGGGTCAGCTCAAGAAGCCTGTCGGCAATGGTGGACTTCCCATGGTCAATATGAGCAATGATACAGAAATTTCTGATATGGTTCATAAGGATTTTTACTTTTAAGTGCAAAAATACAAAATTTATATGAATTAGAAATGATGTATGATAATTTTTTTTGTACCTTTGCATGAAATCAAAGCAAAAGACATCATGCGAAAAAGCGTAACACTTCTTTTCTTCATAGGGATCACAGGTCTGGCACTTCTCTCTACATCCTGCCGCAACAAACTTGAAGACCGGGCTCAGCAGGAAGCTCAAGAATACACCATGAAGTACTGCCCCACCCCCGTATATAACTATTCCAGGACTGACAGCCTGACTTTTGACCCGAAAAGTCATACCTTTACTTACCATTGCACGCTGACCGATGTCATGGACAACTCGGACATCATTGCTAAAAACAAGGAGAACCTTTCACAAGGACTGCTCAAAGCCATCATCTCATCCACCCAGCTCAAAACCTACAAGGATGCCAACTACAATTTCAGATATCTAATCCGCTCTGCCTCTCAACCTAAAAACATACTATTCGACAAGACCTACACCCCGAAGGATTACCAAACCGAATGAAAGGGTTTCTTCTTGTTACATGGCTCCTCCTCTTGTCACTCTTTGCGAATGCACAAGATACAAGCACCGAGGTTCAGGACATCTTGGAACAGATGATAACCCTTGAAGACACGGAGTCGGAAGAATGGGCAACAAACTACGAAACGCTGACCGCCTTGGCCAACAACAAGATTGACCTAAACCGTGCCACCCCGGAAGACCTCCTTCAAATTCCCTTCCTTCACGATGAACAAATCGACGAGCTCTGCCAGTACCTCTATCGCCATGCCCCCATTAAAAGTTGGGGAGAACTTACCATGCTCAAAACCTTTGATGAGAGGCAACGCCAGCTTCTAAGAGCTTTCACTTACTTAGGAAATGTTGAAAAGAATACCTTTCCCTCACTAACCAACATCCTGAAATATGGCAAGCACGAGCTGACCACCACCGTCCACCTTCCCTTTTACTCGCGAGAAGGCGACCATGGGGCATACCAGGGTTCCCCCTATCGTCATTCTGTCAGATACAACTTCCGATACGGCCAATATGTAAAAGCCGGCATCATCGGCTCTCAAGATGCCGGTGAGCCCTTCTTTTCCAAAAACAACCCATCAGGCTACGACTACTATTCCTTCTACCTCAACATCAAGAAATACAAACACATCCAATCACTTGTCATCGGCCGTTACAGAATGAGGCTCGGAATGGGGCTCGTGCTGAACAACGACTTCTCGTTTGGCAAACTGATGACCCTGTCCTCTATGGGTAACATGACACCCTCCTTACGTCCACACTCATCACGTTCAGAAGCCTCTTACATGCAAGGTATAGCCGCCACCATTAAGATTAATAAGTATCTGAACATCAGTCCTTTTATATCCTATCGTTCATTAGATGCTACGCTCAATTCCACCCATTCTTCCATTACCACCATACTCACTTCCGGATACCATCGCACAACCCATGAAATAGACAAGAAAGGCAACGTCAGAGAATGGGTCGCCGGAAACCATCTCTACTATCGAAATGATAGAATCACCGCAGGACTTACCACATTATACAACTCCTACAATCTTCCGCTAAAACCTAACACGTCACAGAAATTTAGACAATATTATCCAAAAGGCAAAGATTTCTTCAATGCCAGTGTCAACTATGGATACCGATATAAGCGACTGAACATTCAAGGAGAGACTGCCCTCTCCGTTCCCCTGTCAAACGAAGGCAACAAAGCGGCCTTTGCCACCATCAACACCTTGACTGCCAACCTCACACAGAGCCTTTCACTCACAGCCCTGCAACGCTTCTATTCCTATCAATATGCACCCCTTCATGCACGAAGTTTCAGCGATGGCGGAAGCGTACAAAACGAGAGTGGATTCTACATCGGTGCCAACTGGCATCCACGCCGCACCCTTGCCATCTATGCCTATTCAGACTTCGCCTACTTCCCTTGGCCCAAATACCTCATTTCTCAGGCTTCCCACTCTTGGGACAATTGCATTTCTGCCGAGTATGAGCACAAAAATATCACGTTCAGTACCCGTTATCGAATCCGCCTTCGGCAAATTGACAACGAGAAAAAGACTTCCCTCACCAATAAAACAGAACAGCGTGGACGTCTTTCTGTAACGGTCAAAAATCCATCCTGGTCTTACAAAGCGCAACTCGACGCAGCCCTCTCACAAGTTCAGAACACCAGTTGCGGCTACATGGTTAGCCAATCTTTTTCCTATTTGTGGCCGACACACAAAAAACTACAAACCATCGCCTCACTCAGCTATTTTCATACCGATGACTACGACAGCCGTCTCTATAACTACGAGCGCGACATGATGTACGCTTTCAGCTTTCCCGTTTACTTTGGCCATGGTCTTCATGGCTCCCTGTGGGCTAACATCGCAATTCTTTCCAACCTGACGCTGACTGCCCGCATATCAACCACAAAATACTACGACCGGTCCGTCATAGGAAGCGGTCACCAGCAAATCAACCACTCTTCCCAAACAGATCTTCATGTGCAGGCAAGGTGGACCTTCTGAAAAAATGATAGGAGAAAAGCTCCGTAATTCATGTTAAAAATATCAACCAAAAAGCTTTTTTGAAAAAAATTCAGTATATTTGCATACAAAATGATGACATCAAAGCATCTTAATCATAATCAAACAATAAAAAAATCTTATGAACGACAACAAAATCATGAACCTGGCAGCCGACAACATCCGTATCTTGGCTGCTTCAATGGTTGAAAAAGCTAAGTCCGGTCACCCGGGAGGTGCTATGGGCGGTGCCGACTTCATCAACACCCTTTATAGCGAGTTCCTTGTTTACGACCCAGAGAACCCCGCATGGGAAGGTCGCGACCGCTTCTTCCTCGATCCCGGACACATGGCGCCTATGCTATACTCACAACTGGCACTGATCGGCAAGTTCACATTGGAGGATTTGCAAAACCTCAGACAGTGGGGTTCTGTAACACCTGGTCACCCCGAACGTGAGATTGAACGCGGCATCGAAAACACCTCAGGTCCCCTCGGACAAGGCCACACGTTTGCCGTAGGAGCCGCCATCGCAGCTAAATTCTTGAAAGCTCGCCTGGGTGACGTCATGAACCAAACCATCTATGCCTATATCTCAGACGGAGGCGTTCAGGAAGAAATCTCACAGGGCGCCGGTCGTATAGCAGGAAATCTGGGACTCGACAACCTCATCATGTTCTATGATGCCAATGATATCCAGCTCTCCACCAAAACAGAAGTCGTCACATGTGAGGATACTGCCAAGAAATACGAAGCCTGGGGATGGTATGTCCAAAAAATCAATGGTAACGATGTTGACGAAATCCGCAAAGCCATTAAGAACGCCCAGCAAGAGAAGGCTCGCCCAAGCCTGATTATCGGTCATTGTGTGATGGGCAAGGGTGCCCGCAAGGCTGACGGCTCAAGCTATGAGAGCAACTGCGCCACCCACGGCGCGCCCTTAGGCGGCGATGCCTATATCAACACCATGAAGAATCTTGGGGCTGATCCCGAGAATCCCTTCCAGATTTTCCCAGAAGTCAAAGAGCTCTATGCCAAGCGTGCTGAAGAACTAAAGAAAATTGTTGCTGAGCGCTATGCCGCAAAAGCACAATGGGCCAAGGAAAATCCCGAAAAGGCCGAATTGATGAAAGAATGGTTCAGCGGTAAGGCTCCGAAGATTGACTGGAGCAAAGTTGAACAGAAGGCCGGAGCTGCAACTCGTGGAGCAAGCGCCACGGTCCTGAGCGTTCTCGCCGAACAGGTTCCCAACATGATTTGCGCCTCTGCCGACCTCTCCAACTCCGACAAGACCGACGGTTTCCTCAAGAAGACCCACGACATCGTGAAGGGCGACTTCACAGGAGCCTTCTTCCAGGCAGGTGTCGCCGAATTGACAATGGCATGCTGCTGCATCGGTATGGCTCTTCACGGAGGTGTCATCCCTGCCTGCGGAACCTTCTTCGTCTTCAGCGACTACATGAAGCCGGCCGTACGTATGGCTGCCCTCATGGAACTTCCCGTGAAATTCATCTGGACACACGACGCTTTCCGCGTTGGTGAAGACGGTCCTACCCACGAGCCGGTTGAACAGGAAGCCCAGATCCGCCTGATGGAGAAACTTAAAAACCACCATGGTAAGAACTCCATGCTCGTAGTTCGTCCTGCCGACGCCGAAGAGACAACTGTCTGCTGGCGTATGGCCATGGAGAATACGACAACTCCTACCGCCCTGATCTTCAGCCGTCAGAACATCGACATGCTTCCCGAAGGTAACGACTACAGCCAAGCCCAAAAGGGCGCCTATGTTGTTGCCGGAAGCGACGAGAACTACGATGTCATCCTACTTGCCAGCGGTTCCGAAGTAAGCACCCTTGAGGCTGGTGCCAAGCTACTTCGAGAGGACGGAGTGAAAGTTCGCATCGTGAGCGTCCCCTCAGAAGGACTCTTCCGTAGCCAATCAAAGGAATATCAGCAGAGCGTACTGCCTGCCGGAAAGAAGAAATTCGGCCTGACGGCAGGGCTGCCCGTCACACTTGAAGGTCTCGTAGGTGCCGATGGTTGTGTCTGGGGACTTGAAAGCTTCGGATTCTCCGCTCCCTACAAGGTTCTCGACGAGAAACTGGGGTACACCGGTCAGAACGTCTATGAGCAGGTAAAAAAACTCTTAGCATAAAAGATTCATGGAAATCAAGACGATAGGCATAGCCAGTGATCACGCTGGCTATGCCCTTAAACAATTTGTAAAGAAGTATCTGGAAGAGAAGGGATACACCTTCAAGGATTACGGAACCTACACAGAGGACTCCTGCGACTATAGCGACTTTGGTCACGCCTTGGCAGAAGGCATCGAAAAAGGTGAAGTGTTTCCTGGCATCGCCATCTGCGGAAGTGGCGAGGGCATCAACATGACACTGAACAAACACCAATCCATCCGTGCAGGCCTCTGCTGGATTCCCGAGATTGCCCATCTCATTCGTCAGCACAACAACGCCAATGTTCTCGTGATGCCCGGCCGCTTCATCGACGAAACCACGGCACGCCAGATTATGGACGAATTCTTCTCAACAGAGTTTGAAGGCGGACGCCACCAAAAGCGTATTGACAAGATACCTCTTCACTAAATCATTCTTCATTCATGATTAAAAAAGTCCTATTATTATCCCTTGTCATTTTCATGGCAAGGGGTATTATTTACGCCCAATACACAACCGACAACGACGGACAGACCTACACGTTGGAACGTCTATCAAAGATTGAAAACTCAGGCGTCATTAAAGAGAGTTCTCAGCATATCAACATCTATACGCTGACACAGAGCATCACCATCAGCGCTGAAGACACGCTCACGCTTTCCGACGAGATGACACTTCGATGCAAGGATGGCGTCCGTATTACCATTGCGGGGCAGGCAAACATAGGTGGTGAGAAGCCCATTATTTTCACACGGGCCAGCGATAGCGACACTCCTGACTGTCTTTTCCTCGATACGCCAAAAGGAGAAGTCAGCATCAAAAACGTGCGCTTCGAGTATATGGGGCTGATGGTATCTGACACCCGACAGCTCAACCTCAACAACTGTACCTTCGCCGCCCATCACGGACAACAAGCTGCCGCACTCTATTTTATTTTAGGTAATAACAAAGCCTCTGTCACTGACTGCCATTTCGAGTATGCTCAGAAAGCCGCCATCGGAAGCTCCGTCACCTCTCAAGCCCAGCTGGACATCAGCAACTGCACCTTCCTGAGAAATTCCGTAGCCAACCAGAACATACCACAGATCAATCTTTCTGCCTCGGAAAAAATAAACATCACCGACTGTTCCATCTCCGGGAACCCTGCCAACAACATGGTTGGCGGCATCGGTATCTCAAACTTCATAGGCTCAGAAAACACACAAGTCACTATCGAGCGCTGCCACATTGCCGACAACCGCTACGGCATCGGTACCGTAGGCCCTGTAAATATTCGAATCCTTGACTGCACGCTTACCGACAACCGATATGAAAGCGACCCGATGAACGGTGGCAGCGGCGTGAGCCTCTACGATCCCTACAAGAAAACCGATGCCTACCTGAAAGGCAACCTCATCGAAGGAAGTCTTTGGGGCGTCACCATTATCGGATGTAAGAGCGTGAACCTCGGACGCACAAGTCTTCACGACCACCAAGCGCCGACCTACAATCCTGGCGGAAATATCTTCCGCGACAATGGCAACAACGGCATGAAGTATGATCTCTACAACAACTCCACCATCACGGTTTATGCACAAGGGAATATATGGAATGTGACCAACCAGACAAAAGACGAAATTGAAAAGGTTATCACCCACAAAGTGGACAACTCCAGCCTGGGAGAAGTCATTTTCTGGCCAGCGGGTACTCCAACGGGCATCAATCTGCCCACCCAGGATGCCAACATAGTCATAAGAACATACACACTGAACGGCATTGCCATTCCTTATGGAAACGACTACAAGGGCATACAGATTGCCGGTGGCCGAAAGGTGCTCATCAAGAAGTAACAGAGAATAAAATGGAAAGACTCAGAAAAGATCTCATCACAATATGCCGCTTATGTCTCATGACAACATTCATCATGACAGCTGCTTCCTGCACTACCTCGAAATTGCTTCCAGGTGACCTGCTTTTCCATGTATCGCCCCATCCTAACGCCATTACGAGCGTAACAAGCGGGATGGTTGATCATGTTGCAGTAGTCATCTCCTCTGACACCGTTATCGAGGCAGTAGGACAAGGTGTGGTCCTTACTCCCATCTCCGAACTCCTTCATCAAGAAGGCCAATATCAGCACGCACGTCTGAAGAAGAAGTTCGACTGGGAGCGGACACTCAATAACCTCAAGACTTATCTGGGAAAGCCCTATGACAAGCTGTACCTTCCCGACAACGACTCCATCTATTGCACCGAATTAGTTCAAATTTCCTTTGTCAACAAGAAAGGACAAAGAATCTTCGCCCCTATCCCCATGTCATTTCACGATGAGAGTGGGCATATTACTGCCTATTGGCGCAACTTCTACCAGCAGTACCACATGGAAGTACCCGAAGGACAGCCCGGCACCAATCCCAACGAGATGATTCTTCGGCCGGAGCTTCGCTCTTTGGGAATCCTCAAAAATGTACAATAGACATTCCGATTGCACAGATACTTTCAGAAAGCCCCAAAGACATACTGAAAGCAAAACCAGAGTTCAGCTCCCAGCACATATAACAAGAGTATGACGGGAAGTGCCGTAAAACCACCCACAAGGCCACGAATGATGTCACCGACCGAGCCATATTTGCCAGACGTCACACCATAGGTCACTGAGACCATACTTAATATGAAGGCCATGATAGGCACAATACTATCAGAGAAGCTGCTGGGAAATAGCCTTCCCGTTGCACTGAGCAATACGGCATGCGGAAGCATAGTAAGCAGCATCATAACGATGACCGCCAGCAATAATTCCAACACTACCATCTGAAAGGCAAATCGCTGTCTGTAGGATACCAGCCGGTGACTTTTGATGACAGAAAGAAGACCACTCGTTCTGAAGAAACTTAGGGAAATACTGCCTATCACGAGGTATAGCAGCAGTTGGTTGGAGAGGTTTTCTGCAAACGAGCCGAAGAACCATCTGATACCCTCACCACTAAGTAGGGAACGAACATTGGCCTTGGGCAAAGCAGCAGCTATCACCCACGATGCCACCAAGAGCAATAGTTGCACCACCAGCAATGTTACGGCAGCATATCCAGCCAACTTTTCCCAGTTTCGTCTTACCTTTCTCTTCACTGTTTGCACCATCTAAACCCAAAATTACTCCTCGTCGGGATGCAGATTCTCAATATCAAGTATTCCCAACTCACAGGCCCTGACAACAAGTCTCGTGGCATTCACTCCCATGCGCCCATTGCCATTGGGAAAGAGTTTCTGCACCAACTCGTTCTGCCGCTTCTCCAAGCTCTTCACTCCGAAAGGCATGCCACGTAAGTTGGTTATCTGCTCCTTGGTGTAACCCAAGGCCAAATGACGAAGAAAACGCTCGTCGTACTCATCGATCTCATAATCGATGATAGCCTCTTGCTTCATGAGTTGACTGCCTACGCTCCGCTTGAAGCGCTCCACAATACGCTCTAAAATGGGTTGGTTGAACACCATCTTCTTACCCGTCATAACACTGAAGACATCGCCCCGGGTAAGTAGTTCGCCACTCTTGAGAATGATTCCATCGCACCCAGCATCCAGCACATCAACCCACAATTTTTCATTCAATATTTCACCCGTAAAGATGAGCACCTTCACCTGTGGATAGGCTTCCTTAGTGTGTCGGCATATCTCAACCCCCACGGTTGTCGAACCGCCAAGTCCCAGGTCAAGCAGCACAAGATCTGGCAGTTGTTGTTTCAGAACACGCCAGTATGTTTGTTCACTCTCTGCTGTTCCAATGATTTCCGCCTCTGGAATGTCATTGCGAAAGATACCTTCCGTACCCTTCAGTTCCAGGGGCACATCTTCTACTATGATAACTTTAAATTTTTCCATATCTCATTAACCATTGTTATTTCTATAACTACTGTCTGCTCTTCCTTCACGGCTTGGATGCCACAGCCCCGAGCATTAAACTCCTCTCCCATCTCCCTGATGATTTGTCGGCAGAGCAGAAAATCAACATTGATAGTCAACGGCGTGAAAAGGTTCCGGCATTCCTCCTCCGTCAATTCCAGATTTTCCATTCTAAAGCTGACGCAGGCATAACGCCCCTTTTCCTTTACCAGTCTCGTTTCTGGATTGACGTTATTGTTCTGTCGTTGCAGCAATTCAAACAAGTAAAACATCATTTCAGTATCCACACTTATAGGCGTCTTTACTTGCATAAGAGCCTGTCGGCTCAACACGCCATAGAGTTCTCGATAAAAGATCACCAGCTGCGTCACCGTTTCCATATCATGCTCTGCTGCTTCCATAAATTGCCTGATACGTGAAGGATAGTACATCGTTTCATGCTTTAGCGTAGAAAGACAGTTATCCAGCACGTTATTGCTCACATAGAGCTGACTGTTTTCATATTGTATGCATCTTAATTCGTCGGCCGCCATTTCCATGTCTTCTTTCCTGACATTTCTATCCGTCATACTGTTTCTGAGGGCTTGTTTGATTTGTTCTACTATTTTGTATAGAACTGCCATACGTTCGTTCTTGCTCTTGTCATCATCGTTCCAAATGGACTCTATCCGTGCTAATTTATCGGCAACAGGTCTATCCGAGAGCAGAACCTCATTGATGGCATTCACCTTTTCCACACTGTAGCGGAAATATAACCTATGTCGATAGTACAGAATGTAGTAAGCAGGGAATACCAAAAGGAGCAGCACCATGAGTATAATGACCGCCACCGTCTTGTTACTTTCCGACTTCTGCATTAGACGGCAATATTCTGGTAGCGAATGGTCGGCCGAGAGTTGACGAAACAGCTGTGTATATATTCTGTTATGTTCGTGATATAGCTGCCACTTATGGAGTGCCAATGCTGCCACCGCTGCCTCGTTGTGTATATCGAGCCTGACACGGTCATCGGCATCCCTGCCCTTGTCAAGAAGATGCAGACAACTGTCTGCAAACATCAGCGTACGCTCATACTCCCCCCTGACATTGGCAAAGTAGGCACTATCAGCCAGTGAGCGTGCCTGGATGAGTTCCGGGCTCTGAGCATTGGCCATGCCGGAGAAAAGTAACATGGCTGCCCCACACAATACCCTGACGATGCCTTTTGGCAGTCGGAATGACAGGCAGGTTCCCTTTCCCAATTCCGATCGGGCTTCCATACGACACACACTAAAGAGCTGGCTCGTCTTCTTATATTTTTCTATAATACCCTTACAATTCATCAGGCCAAAACCGTGCGACTCCTCCATTTCTGCATAGTGGGTCGGCGCAGATTGGGAGTCGATGATGGACTTGTAGTCGAAAAGATGGTCGAGTTTCTCCTGTGGTATGCCACAACCTGTATCTTCTACCTCTATCTCTACATACTTATCCTCCTCAGTAGCCTCAACCGTCACAGTGCCGCCCTGGGGCGTAAATTTTCGAGCGTTGTCGGCCAAAGTATTTAACATGAAAAGCGTGAGCGTCTTGTCGGCTTTCACAATGGCCTCAGTGGGCTTTACTACGAGGTTGATGCCTTTCAGTTGAAAAGCCATTCTACCTCGTTTCAACGTATTGAAGAGTTCGTTGAGCGGAAAGCTCTCCACTCTGATATTCAGTTCTCCACTACGCATCCGTATCCACCTCGTCAATACATTGTTATAATTGTTAATTTGTTCGGTCAGCTCTGCCATGTAGTTCATGCGTTCCTTTCTGACTCGCTCATCCTCCTGCCTGTTTTTCAGACATTGTGCCTCGTGAATCATTCGGTCTATAAGAGGAGTAATAGAGGTTACAATAGTGAGCTTAGTACGCTGTTCCAAGTTGCGCCGACGATTGACTTTCAAATGGAGTTGTTCCACTTGTTTCCGTTCGTTTATTTCCTCCCTCCGTTCCATCTCCAGAGTCTGACGCCGTTTCTCTTCCGTCTCCCACTGTCTTAAAGGCTGAGTGAGTTTCTCTGCAGAATAACGACTGTTACTCTTTCGACGCATGAGGTCGAAGACCACAAGGAGTGCCACAACAGCAATAAAGATGATAACCACCGCGACAATCATCAGGTTCAGCATACGCGATGACTGCTGCAACTGTTCGGCTCGAGCTTCCAACTGCATGTCTTGACGTGTTCGCTCCTGCATATCAAGATAAATGTTTCTGTTGTAGTCGCTGGCTGACTTGTCGTTAACGGCGGAGTAAACCAATGAGAGCTGTTCGCGGATGGAAGCCACAAGGTCTGGAGCGCGGTTAATTGCAGTGTCTCTACTCAATGCGTTGTTCAGGCAGATCTCTGCTGACTCGTAGTCTTCAATCTCCCAATAACATTCGGCCAGGGTGCGATAGGCACCGGCCGTTTGATAGACGTCGCCAAGCGTACTGAAAATATCCAACGCACGTTGAGCAAGATTGCCTGCCAGTAGTGTATCTGGCATCTGGTCGATGTTGAGAAACTTCATCGCAGGCAGGTTTTCCTCGATAAGTCGGTCGCGCTTTTCGGGCAGCTGCAAGTGTTCACTCAGAGCTTGCAGAGCCTGTGCTTCGAAAAAAATGTAGCCATACTGTCGGGCCGTCAGATAGCATCTCATCAGATAATCGAACTCACGTTGTGCTATCACTTCTGGGGAGGCTCCATGCAGGATGCCTCCCGATCCGACATTGTAGAAGTAGGCCAATAATTGTGCGGTATCCTGTGCAACAGGTCCATTAGGGTCAATATGTTTCATAGCATCGGCAGCGGCCTGCAGAAGTCCCACATAATAGAAATAGGCTGACTCCACGATGTAGAACTCACTTTCAGCATATACCATGCGTTGCTGCTGACGCGGGGAAAGTCTGTCTTTGTCCTGCCTGATGCGACGCAGACGTCTCAGGGCACGCTCGCGATAGTCGTAGAAACTTTTATTTTCAGACTGTCTTTGGCATAGTCTCATCTGCTGCACGTCACCCACAAGGAGCTCCACCTCGTTGTCTGTATCGATAGAATCGAGCTGGCGTCGAGCACGGTCATACTCCATACGGGCAATACTCACAAAAGCCAAATTATTTAAAGCCTCTGCAGTTGCGTCACCCTGTCCTTCAGCTCGTTCAAGGGCTCTAACGGCATAGATTTCGGCAGAGTCGAGTGAACGGTAATGGTAATGATATGCGACATCATTCAACTTGTCTGCCTCTTTCAACCGAGAGTGATCTTGACAAGCCGAAAAAAAACAGAAGCCCGACAGGAGCCACACACCCGTCAGGCTTCTGATATAAGATTTTTTATACGCGCGCCTTGGCAACATAGCCAAGAGCCTCACGACATTTATCAGTGATATACTGCCAGTCGCCAGCAACCACTTTTTCTTTGGGGAACAGCTTGGAACCCATACCTACGCAATAGACACCGGCCTTGAACCATGCCTTCAGATTATCTTCCTCAGGGGCTACGCCGCCTGTTACCATAATCTTTGACCAAGGCATAGGGGCCTTCAGTCCCTTAATCATATTCGGACCGACCACATCACCCGGAAATACTTTCGTCAGGTCGCAACCAAGCTCTTGTGCCTTACCGATCTCGCTCACGGTCATACAACCAGGACAATAAGGCACAAGGCGACGGTTACACACTGGTGCGATATCAGGGTTGAACAACGGGCCAACCACGAAATTGGCTCCCAACTGGATATAGAGAGCTGCCGTGGGAGCATCAACTACAGAACCTATACCGAGAGCAAGCTCCGGGCACGCTTCGTCAGCCCACTTTACAAGTTCTCCGAAAACTTCCTGAGCGAAGTCACCACGATTGGTAAACTCAAAGGCTCGTACGCCACCTTCGTAACAAGCTTTCACAACATGCTTGCATGTATCAAGGTCTTTGTGATAGAAGACGGGTACCATACCGGTATCACCTATCTTCTTCATCACTGCTATTTTATCAAATTTTGCCATCTCTTTATTATCTTTTTTATTGTCTTTTTCACATATAGTGACATTGGACGTTTTTACAATCTTAGCGTTGCACACGTCCGTTGGCACTTCCTCCCGCAAGGGCTTCCACTTCTGCGGCAGTTACCAGATTGAAGTCACCATTTACGGTATGTTTCAGTGCCGACGCTGCCACAGCAAACTCCAGAGCTTCTCCCTGTGTCTGCTTGGTTAACAGGCCATGAATCAACCCTCCTGAGAACGAGTCACCACCACCTACACGGTCAATGATTGGCATGATGTCGTATCGCTTGGATTGGTAGAATTCCTTGCCGTCATAAATGAGAGCTTTCCAACCGTTGTGAGTAGCTGAATAGGATTCGCGCAGAGTACTTACCACATATTTGAAACCAAACTCCTGCTTCATCTGCTTGAAGATGCCTTCATAGCCAGCTGCATCAGTTTGTCCGCCTTCCACATCGGCATCGGGTTTGAAGCCCAAACAAAGCTCTGCATCTTCTTCGTTGCCGATGCAGACATCTACATATTTCATTAGAGGGCGCATGATACTAATAGCCTTTTCTGAGGTCCAAAGCTTCTTACGGAAATTCAAATCAACGCTCACAGTAACGCCATGGCGCTTGGCTGCCTCACAGGCCAAACGTGTCAGTTCTGCAGCCTTGTCGCTGATGGCCGGCGTAATGCCACTCCAATGGAACCAATCGACATCTGTCATGATTGCGTCAAAGTCGAATTCCTTGGCATCGGCCTCGGCAATAGCAGAATGAGCACGGTCGTAGATGACCTTCGAGGGACGCATGCTGGCACCCGTCTCTGCATAGTAAAGACCTACACGGTCGCCACCGCGAACCACAAAACGAGTATCCACGCCATAGCGGCGCAAAGCGTTCACTGCAATCTGTCCGATTTCATGTGAAGGAAGCTTCGACACGAAGAATGCTTGATGTCCATAGTTTGCCAAACTTACGGCCACATTGGCCTCCCCACCTCCGGGAATGATACGGAAGGTCTCACTCTGAATAAAACGATCGTTGCCTTCTGGCGACAGGCGAAGCATTATTTCGCCCAGCGTTACAATTTTTGCCATAATAACTTTTATTTATTACTCTTTTTTATAACTGTTTTCACGAATATTCTCTCTTCATGCGATTCTCATTTCAATATGGAACCCTTAGACGAATTGTCTTATACTCGGATATCCTATAAATTCAACACTTCTCTCGCATGATCGAAGCATCCGACATTCAGTCTGCAAATATATGTCTTTTTTCGCAAACAACAAAAAATAACACAAAAAAAGAAACTCCCTCATTGACCTCTTTACTTCAGAAGAATACGATTCGGCTACGACTTAACATGAACATAGCCAAATACCAGAATCTGTCTCCACCTCGATATGAATGCGTCGCTGTACGCCGAGTAAAAAGGATGTCCTCGCGCGCGCGTGCGCGCACTGCAAAGTTTTTTTTAGTTTTTTTCCTCATTTCCTCATTCTGTGAGCTGAAAAGCCGATAAACAAAGGCTTTGTGAGGTGTGAGGAAATTGTGAGGAAATGAGTTAATATTTCTTAAATCGCAGTTTTTCCTTCAAAAAAGGATGCAAAATGGGGAAAAAATGAGAAGAAAAAGGAAGTAAATACTCCCATGCCAAAGTCATTAGGCATTAAGCATGATGAATGATGAATGAACTTTATGAATTGGTCACTAAAGGGAGTTTGCCTGTCCGAAGGGGGTCCGGACTCTTTGTCCGGATGGGGTCGGACACTTTGTCCCGATGGCCCGGACACTCCGTCCGGATGACCCGGACAACCTGTCCCGATGACCTGTTCAAAGTGTCCCGATGATCTGTTCAAAGTGTCCCGAAGCCTGAATATATTATCATAAAAAATCTACTCTGACTATTTTCGCACCTAATGAACCTCCATCATGTTACAAAGTCAAAAGTCACAAAGTACCATTTCCGGTGGATTCATGGTTATTGTAAAAGCATATTTTTTTTCACATTCTTCTTTTGTCTCATGATTTTGTGCTATCTTTGCACACATAGAAGGGAAAAAGAAAGAAATCATGACAACTAAAATCAGGATTAAGGATATTGCAGAACGTGCAGGCGTCAGCGTAGGTACCGTTGACCGAGTACTCCACGAACGTCCCAATGTATCTAAGAAAGCTCGCGAACGAGTAGAGAAAGCCCTGAAAGAGATGGATTACAAGCCCAATGTTTACGCATCAGCATTGGCATATAACCGCTCATACAACTTCTTCCTGCTCATGCCCAAGCATGAGTCAGAGGCTTATTGGGAAGAAATCGAGTTGGGGGCCAAGAAGGCAATGGAGGCCCGGCGAGATTTCCATATTGATGTGAGCATATACCACTACGAGCGCTTCAACCCGAAACATTTCACCCAGCAATTTGAGAAAATTCTTACACTCCAACCTGATGGCGTGGTTATTGTTCCATCAACATTAGAGCAGACACGTCTCTTCACCGACCAGTTGCACGATCGTAATGTTCCCTTTGTGCTGTTAGACTCTTACATGCCCGACCTGAAGCCACTATCCTTCTTTGGCCAAGACTCATTCTCAAGCGGATATTTTGCCGCGAAAGTCCTTATGATGGTGGCAGGCAAAGAGAAAGAGATTTTGCTGACCAAGCAAACTATTAACGGGCGGCCTACAAGTAAGCAACAGGCCAATCGCGAGGTAGGATTCCGCCACTACATGACAGACCATTTCCCAAACATAAAAATTGTGGAACTGGATTTGACGTTTGAGGCTTCGCCGAAACAACACGCGACAATGCTTGAACATTTTTTTAGCATGCATCCCGACATTCACCACTGCATAACCCTAAACTCCAAGGCCTACATCGTGGGAGAATTTCTACTCAAAACCAACCGACGAAACATCCAGATTATGGGCTACGACATGGTCGAGCGCAACGCCGTCTGCCTGAAACAGGGTAGTGTCTCGTTTCTCATTGCACAACATGCTTACCTACAAGGCTACTCCTGCATAGACACGCTTTTTCAGGCCATCGTTCTGAAGAAGAAAGTTGATCCGGTTAATTATATGCCCATTGAACTACTACTCAAGGAGAATGTCGAGTTCTACCGTAGAACGCAACTCTAACACACACTACACAAGAAAGGAAAATATACATGAAATATATCAAAATCAACCCTAAAGACACGGTTGTGGTCTGCCTTGCTGACATGAAACAGGGCGACACCATAAACATCGATGGACAGTCTATTATCTTAAGAGAGGATACACCAGCTGGCCACAAGGTTCTCATAAAAGATGTCAAAGCTGGTGAAGACATCATCAAATACGGATACCCCATTGGTCATGCTGCAACCAATCTTTCCGTTGGTACATGGGTGAATGAACAAAACCTGAAGACCAACCTAAAAGGGACGCTCAAATACGAATACCATCCTGTAGTTCAGGAACTTACTATTCAGAATGAAAATCTCACCTTTAGGGGTTATGAGCGTTGGAATGGTGAGGTTGGAATCAGAAACGAGGTATGGGTAGTGCCAACCGTTGGTTGCGTCAACGGCGTGGCCGAAAGACTGGTGAGCGATATGAATCAGCGGCTGAAGCAAGAGGCTAGCAAGAATGAGGTACGTTGCCATGCATGGCACCACAACTTTGGCTGTTCGCAACTCTCCGATGACCATGAGAACACACGAAAAATCTTGCGTGACATCGTACTTCATCCCAATACGGGCGGGGTGCTCATACTCTCACTCGGATGTGAAAATAACCAACCCGATGATTTCATGAAGTTGCTTGGTCACTATGATAAGGAACGTATAAAGTTGCTCATCACTCAACAGGTAGAAGGCGACGAAATATCCGAAGGACTGCGATTGCTGGACGAGCTCTGCCATAAAGCAAGTCAAGATCAACGCACGGATGTACCCCTGAGCAAACTACGCATAGGACTGAAATGTGGAGGCTCTGACGGTTTCAGCGGCATCACAGCTAACCCGCTTGTAGGTGCTTTCAGCGACTGGCTTGTAGCACAGGGCGGAACAACTATTCTCACGGAGGTGCCAGAGATGTTCGGCGCAGAGACCATTCTCATGAATCGCTGTCGTACGCACAAGCTCTTCGAGCAGACAGTGACGCTCATAAACAACTTTAAAGATTACTTTCTCTCCCATGGAGAGCCCGTGGGTGAAAACCCTTCACCCGGCAATAAAGCCGGTGGCATATCAACCTTGGAAGATAAGGCTCTGGGATGCACACAAAAATGCGGACGTGCTCCCGTAAGTGGCGTGCTTGCCTATGGTGACAGGCTGGAAGAAAACGGCCTAAACCTTCTCTCGGCTCCTGGCAACGACCTTGTAGCGTCAACTGCACTTGCCTCGGCAGGATGTCAGATGGTGCTCTTCACAACGGGAAGAGGCACACCATTTGGCACCTTTGTCCCTACCATGAAGATCTCTACTAACTCGGCTCTTTTCAGGAAAAAGCCCAATTGGATAGACTTCAATGCCGGCGAACTGGTGGAAGGAACGACCATGGACGACCTGCTGCATCGATTCATCAGCCTCGTGCTAAACATTGCTAACGGACAAATGGTAAACAATGAGCGTAACGGCTATCGAGAAATTGCCATCTTCAAGAATGGTGTAACCTTGTAAGTTCAAAATATAAAGAACACTTCTGTTGTCAAAGATCAAAATGAAAGGTTTTATAGCCCTCTCTCCGCTCTTGGTGTTTATCACCTTATATCTCATCACAAGCATTGCGGCAGGCGACTTCTACCAGATGCCCATTACCGTGGCTTTCATGGTGGCAAGCATCTATGCCGTAGCCATCAGCGGAGGCTACACCTTGCAACGACGCATCGCAGCCTATAGTAGCGGAGCTGGTTCTCCCAACATGATGCTCATGCTATGGATTTTCGTTTTGGCTGGAGCCTTTGCACAGGCAGCAAAGACGATGGGAAGCATTGACGCCACGGTTAACGTGACGCTTTCACTGCTACCGAGCAACATGCTACTGGCAGGACTCTTTCTGGCAGCTTGCTTTATATCGCTCTCCATTGGAACCAGCGTGGGTACCATTATTGCCCTGACTCCCATAGCAGCAGGGCTGGCCAATCACACTGCTGCGAGCATCCCCTTGATGACGGCCGTAGTTGTAGGAGGGTCTCTCTTCGGCGACAACCTCTCATTTATTTCCGATACAACCGTCGTAGCCACCAGCACACAGGAATGCAAAATGAAAGACAAGTTTCATGTGAATGCCTTCATCGTTATGCCAGCGGCTGCCGTCATCCTATTGATCTATTTACTGTTGGGGCAGAACATCTCTTCACCGACAGACATTGCCGAGATTGAATTCTTAAAGGTGACGCCCTACCTCATAGTGCTAATCTGCGCAATCTTTGGCATGAACGTCATGGCTGTACTCACCTTGGGACTTTTACTCACGGGTGTCATCGGCATTGCAGACGGCTCTTATGATTTCTTTGGATGGACCAAGGCTATGGGACAAGGTATCACCAACATGGGCGAACTCATCATCATCACCATGATGGCTGGTGGCCTACTGGAAGTCATCAAGCAAAATGGCGGCATAGACTTCATTATACAAGCACTGATACGACACGTCAAAGACAAGCGTGGAGCGGAACTGGCTATCGGGACACTTGTAGCCCTTGTGGATATATGCACCGCCAACAACACCGTAGCCATCATGACCGTAGGTCCTATTGCCAAGCAGGTTGGTGATCGATACGGCGTGGACAATCGCAAATGCGCTTCTATTCTCGACACCTTCTCCTGCGCCATGCAAGGCATCATACCCTATGGAGCACAGCTACTCATGGCGGCCGGACTCGCTGCCATCAACCCCATTGATATTATGCCCTGGCTCTTCTATCCCATTGCCATCGGCATAGCTGCTTTACTCTCTATCCTTCTCAGATACCCTAAACGATATAGCTAACAGATTATGGACATCATACAACGAAATTTCTTTAACCTCCTGGCATCGGCAGCTCCCAACAAGAACATGCCCTTAGAACCTATGTCCAACTTCAAATGGCAAAGACTCATCGAACTGGTGAAAGGACAGAAAGTGGAAAGACTGGCTCTTCTGGGGCTGAACAACCTACAGAACAATCAACGTGCCAACATTCCGGAGAATGATATCAGAGCCGCAGCCTACGCTGTGTCATCTAAAAAGAGTGAGAAGCCGGGTGTCAGCTGGGATTCCATGTCACCAATCTTGCAACCACCTCACCTCTCCAACCCACTGCTCGACAGAAGACTCAGAAAGATTCAGCAGAACGAGCGGCATGAAATTGATGCTTCCATTGTAACTGTGGATCTACTGAACATTATCGTCCATAACGCAGAACTCATTTTAAACAGGGGAATATCGCTCAACGGCATCATGCAATTGGGCAACTTCTTACGCACTAAAGGTGGAGAAGTGGACTTCGTAAAGTTGGAAAATTGGCTCGCAAAATTACACCTCACACGCTTCGCACAACTTGAAGGAAGCATCCTCATTAGCATCTTCGACTTCGAGCAAGAGGAGATTCCCTTTGTCAAGATGGTTGAACCTAAAGCCTACGAACTGACACTCAGGACCATCTCTCATGCCGCTACCGACTCAGCCAAGGAGTGGCACTTCAGACAAAGACAAGCTGGATTTGTGGAAAACAATTCAAAAGTGCTACGTCGGAACCTAAGAAGAAGTGTGCGCTACATGCCCTTCTCTCCTATTGAAACAACAAGCAACTTCATACGAAATTTTGCACGAAGCCTCTCTGAGATTGAGGAATAAACACGCTAACGAAAATGAAGAAACTTCACATACTGCTATTCCTGCAGCTTATATCAATCACAACGCTGGCACAAAACACAATCGTACAATGCGAAGACACTTGCAGCCACGTTCACGGCATAGACCTCAGCCACTATCAAGGCAACGTCTTCTGGGAGGCTATTGGCGAAAACGCCAAGATGGCTTTCGTATATCTGAAGGCTACTGAGGGAGGAGACAACATAGACGATAAATATAAACAAAACATAGAACTGGCTCACCGTAACGGACTAAAAGTAGGATCCTACCACTTCTATCGCGCCAGGACTCCACAAGCAGCACAACTCAGAAACTTTATGGCACAATGCCGACCAGGTGACCAAGACCTCATCCCCATGATTGACGTGGAAACGAAAAGTGGTTTGGAAACAGAGGAGTTCTGCGACTCGCTCTTCAAATTCCTTGAAATGGTGGAAAAAGCATACAAACAGAAACCACTCATCTACACAGGAGCTAATTTCTACGACCACTACCTTGAGGGCAAACTTGACCACTATATGATTATGATTGCACAATACACTCAACGCGAACCTGTTCTAAACGACGGACGCGACATCACTTTGTGGCAATATACTGGAAAGGGAAGGATCAACGGCGTGAAAGGATATGTTGACAAAAGCCGATTCATGGGCAGACACAAACTACGGGAAATTAGATTCAGACACAGATAGAAAAGAATGAAACAAAGAACCATCAAATGTCCACATTGCGGACAGGAAATCATCATCAATGAGGAGGAAACACTCCAGTATGACAAACAAGACAGCAGAAAATGTTCTAATAAGACTCTAACTTTCATTATCTTGTTCCTCATTGCCACTGCCATTTGCGTCACGGGGGCGTTTTTCTACCACCAGACAGAAACTGAAAAGGAGTACCGTGCTTATGAGTATGCTATCGGAAGCCATGACCCGTTAGTACTTCAAAACTATCTAAACACCTATCAAGAAGCCCCCTCAGAACACATAGACTCCATACGACAGCATCTGCTGGTGATCCAACAGATGGAACAGGAATGGAGTAACGCCCTTGTGAGTCGCTCGGAAAGCATGATGAAGCAATACTTGGAGCGATATCCCGATTCGCCTCACAAGAAAGAGGCCGAATGTATTATCGACTCCATAGACTGGGTCAATGTGACAACAGCCAATACTGAGGATGCATACAACAGCTACATGGAGAAACATCCCAACGGCCAACACTTAGATGAAGCACATGTGGCCATAGGACAACTGAAAGACAAAAGCGTTACGCCCATTGAGGCGCAGATGGTAAAAGGAATCTTCCGAAGCTTCTTCCAAGCAGTGAATGCCCGCAACGAGGAGGGCATGCTAAAAGTTGTATGTCTGCCACTCAATAGTTTTCTCAACAAACAGGGAGCGGGTAAGGAAGAGCTTGTTACCTTCATGAACAAACAATGGAAGGAGAATGTGGCAAACATGAATTGGCACATTTGCGAGGACGACTATCAAATTGAAAAAAAAGAAAGCGTCATAGACAATGCCTCTGCCAAAGCCATTGAGGGAAAAGAATTTGAGTATTCGGTACTCTTTACTGCAGTTCAAAGGACGGACATGAAAGAACCGAAAACCACTCGCGAAACCACCTACCACATAAAAGGGCACATTAATGCACAAGGGCTCATCACCGAATTAAATCTTTCCAGGGTTCAAAAGTAGTAAGGCTCGTTCGTAATCACCCAACGCCCTACCCCATTCGCATCTGTTTCACGAGCTCCTTTTGGCGCTCACTCAAGACGGTGGGAAGGGTTACCTGATAGGTCAGTATCAAGTCGCCAAAGCTCCCGTCACCACGGTCATATCCCTTGCCGCGAACACGGACCTTTGTACCTGGCTGCGTTCCGGGCTTTACCTTCAATTTTATCTTCGAGCCATTACTCAGTTGAACGATGACCTCACCCCCCAACAGGGCCAAATACATATCGATATTGACCGTTACCTGCATCTCACCATTTGACGGATGCGAAGACCTGCGTGAACTTTGATGACCACCACCACCAAACAAGTCTTGGAAGAAGGAGGAAAAACCGCTGCTGCCAAAGCCTGAAAAATCAAAACCTTCAAACGAAGAAGCACTATCATATCTTTGACCGTCACCAAAACTGCCTGCCTCCTTCCAATGCTCACCATACTGATCGTACTTCTTACGCTTTTCGGGATCGCTGATGACGTCATAGGCTTCGTTTAATGCCTGAAACTTGGCTTTCGCCTTCGGGTCATTGGGATGCAAATCTGGATGAAACTGTTTGGCTCGCTTCTTGTATGCCAAACGAACATCCTTTTGTGGTATATTCTTATCTACACCGAGAATCTTGTAATAATCAATAAATGCCATAACCTTTTCCTCCTTTTTTAAATGATTTTCTTTTTTCCTGATAGCAAAAACCATGCCTAACAGAAAATATTAGACATCTTAGCACCTGTAAGAGATAACTTTTTTGTAACTTTGCCTCATTAACAGAAAATACTGACAAATTAAACATGGACAAAAAAAACTGGTATATCTTCTGCAAAAACGACTTGCTGCTTCAACGCCTGTCCGATGGAACCTATACTATTCCCCACACAAAAAAACCGCCCATAGAACTGAAAGAATGGCAGAAGGTGCACAACGTGTCGCCCAACGACTCTGGCAACGTGGAAGTCAGGACTGTACTGATAGATAAACCCGTCACAGACTTACCAGACTTGGAAATGTGCGGACTCAGACAGTCATACTATAAACTTCCCTACGACCTCTACCTGAAGGCTGGAAAATGTCAAGAGATTCTCTACTGGGATCAGAACACTCGCTTCTGTGGTGTTTGCGGTGCTCCGATGAAACTACATACAGAAATCTCCAAGCGTTGTACTGGTTGCGGCAAGGAAGTATGGCCACAACTGGCTACGGCCATTATTGTCCTCATCCATAAGGACGATGAAGTGCTACTGGTTCATGCACGCAACTTTAAAGAAGACTTCTATGGACTTGTAGCTGGATTCGTGGAAACGGGCGAAACGCTGGAGGAGGCAGTGATTCGCGAGGTCAAAGAAGAAACAGGCATCCATATCCAAAACATTCGATACTTTGGGTCGCAACCGTGGCCCTACCCTTGTGGTCTTATGGTTGGCTTCCATGCCGACTATTTAAAAGGTGACCTACACCTACAACAAAGTGAACTTTCACGAGGTGGCTGGTTCCGACGCAACAATCTGCCACACATTCCTGAAAAACTAAGTATTGCACGTAAACTGTTGGATGACTGGTTGGAAAACACTTAAAATCACATTTCATCCTATTTGGTTTATAGAGATCACTGAAAGAAATGTATGAAAGAAATGTCGGGACGAAGTTTATTTTAACTTCATCCCGACATTTCTTTTAACACGCAAAACGTGTAAACCTTTAGAGGTAAACTGTCTATGCTTCAGCAGGAGCTTCAGAAGGTGTCTCTGCAGGTTCAGCTGCTTGAACTTCAGCTGCAGCTGCATTGGCAGCCGCCTTCTTCTCAGCTACTTTCTGAGCAATTGCAGCATTCTGTTTTTTCTCTTCCTCAAGCTTCTTGGCAGCCAAATCCTTCTTTGCCTTTTCCTCACTCTGACGGACAGAGTCAGAAACCTTTTGCTTATTCTGCTTCCAAGCATCGAACTTGGTCTGCATAGTAGCCTCGTCAAATGCACCCTTTTTGACACCTCCCTTGAGATGCTTCATCAGATACACACCCTCACGGCTGAGGATATTGCGTACGGTATCAGTGGGCTGAGCACCAGTTTCTACCCAATATAGCGCACGTTCGAAATTCAAGTCTACTGTAGCGGGATTGGTATTGGGATTGTAAGTACCAATCTTCTCAATAAAGCGTCCATCACGTGGCGCACGGGAGTCGGCGGCTACGATTCGATACACTGCATATCCTTTGTGTCCACCGCGCTGCAATCTAATTTTTGTTGCCATTTTTAAATGTTTTTTTTGGAATAATAATTGAATTTCATGCCATCATCTCGTGATAGCGGGTGCAAAATTACTATATTTTCTATAAATACAAGACTTTATAGATTAGAAAATCACATATAGTTAATAATCATTAACATTATAAACATTATCCCCCGGCTTACACCGAGGGATAACAACAACACAAACACAAATTACAGTCATTTTGGAAATGAGCTGTTTATCTCTCATTCTCAGGACTTTTATCTGGTAGTTCGCATTACATAATACCATCTTCACGAAGTTTCTTTTGCCACTTCCAAGCAGAGGCAAGAACTTCTTCAACTGGCGTATCAGCCTTCCAACCGAGCACTTTATTAGCTTTGTCAACATTACCCCATACTTTCTCAATGTCACCTTCACGACGTGGAGCATATTCCCAGTTGACCTTCACACCAGTAGCTTTCTCAAAGCCCTCAACAACCTCAAGCGTTGACAAGCCACGACCAGTTCCAATATTGAAGTATTCCAGCGCATCGCCATCCTGATCAAGCACACGAGTCATGGCCTTCACATGAGCTTTGGCTAAATCTACAACATAGATATAGTCGCGTATGCAGGTGCCATCAGGAGTATTGTAGTCGTTTCCGAAGATTTTCAACTGCTTACGCACGCCAATGGCGGTTTGCGTGACAAAAGGAATGAGGTTCATTGGAACACCAATGGGTAGTTCGCCGATCTCTGCGCTTGGATGAGCACCTATGGGGTTGAAGTAGCGTAATACGATAGACTTGATGTTTGCACCTGAGTGAATGTAGTCTGCAATAATTTCTTCGTTAATTTGCTTAGTATTGCCATAAGGAGAGAGGGCTTTCTGGATGGGAGCTTCTTCTGTTACCGGCAGATTCTCTTTACTTGGCTGGCCATAGACGGTGCAACTGGAAGAGAAAATGATACCTTTCACATTATACTTCGGCATCAACTCAAGCAAGTTGATAAGCGAAATAATGTTATTGCGGTAGTACAACAATGGCTTCTCAACACTTTCACCGACAGCCTTGGAAGCAGCAAAATGGATAATTCCTTCTATCTTCGGATATTTCTTGAAAACTTCCTCAGTAGCATTGAAATCACGAAGATCTACTTTCTCAAAAGCGGGGCGGATGCCGGTTATTTTCTCGATTCCGTCAAGCACCTCAATCTTGGAGTTGGAAAGGTTATCCACGATGACAACATCGTAGCCTGCTTGCTGAAGTTCTACAGTCGTGTGGGAGCCTATAAAGCCCGTTCCACCGGTTACTAAGATGGTCTGTTTCATTGTTTTTATGGTGTTAAGTTTATGATTCTTTTGCAAAGATACTAATTAATTTAATCTACAAAAAGAATTTCTTTAAAAAAAACAGTAAATGTTTTGCTTTTCACTTAATTTGAAGTATATTTGCAGAGAATTACTATAAAGACTCACAATCATGAAAGCAACAGAACAGTCTATCCAACAGATAGAACGCGCTATTAAAAAAATTGCGCAAAAATATCCGGCTGATGAAACAACATCGCTTCTGACAGATATTCATCTTCGAGTTATTCAGGATAGTGGAGAACTGCTGGCTTTCGATGATGACGAACAAGAAATAAACCGTTGTGTCATTGAAGAATGGATTGACAACAAAGATGAGGACTTTTACAATCAAGTGGCAATCATTCTCCGCAACACACTGAAAGTTCATCACAATTTAATTGACCAAATGGGCATCATGAAACCGTTCAGTTTCGTGTTAGAAAACGAAGATCACGAATCATTGGCAGAACTTTATCTTTCTGACGATGACTTAGTCATCATCGGAGGCGACTTGATGCAGGGGCTGGACGACGATTTGGACAACTTCATGAAAGACCTACTGTCTTAGATTCACAACTTTTGCAAATCCTGGATTTAAAACTTTTAGAAATTCTGATAAAAAAAACAGGAAACCAATGTGGCCTCCTGTTTCCGCTTCTATAACTTAACCTTTTTCTTGGAGCCAGCGCTCTCATTTCCCATGCGGTCGAGGGCTGTCACGACGTATGTGTAACGTTGTTTGCCGTTGTTATAAGGCAACTTGTAATAGGTTGATGAAGTAATGGCCACAATCTTTGCTGCGTTTTCCAAATCAACTTTCTCTTTCTTGTCGAAACGATATATAACATATTGGTGGGCCTTATCTTGCCAAGACTCTCCCTTAGGAGCCTGCCAGAAAAGAATATATCCGTCCGATGTCCAAATGGGTTTCACACGGCGTGGAGACTTAGGTGCCTTATCGTCAATAAAAGGCATGAGAGGCGGGAGTGCCGGATTGCGCCAATAGAGGTTGCGAAGATTGGTCCCGTAATTGCCAACATTATCAACGGTAGCCTTGGCATACCACAACACTGTACCATTGACATTGGGCAACTGAGCGTGCAAACGCTGTTTGGCAGCCTGCTGGTGAGAGGAGGGATTGACTGGATCGGTGTACTTCACAGTGCGCTCCACGTCTTCACCTATGAACAATGGACGGTTAGAAGCAAAGCGATTCCACCATTTGATGAGAGTATCGTAATCGGCTGCGGAATGGCCAATTTGCCAATAAAGCTGTGGAACATTATAATCCACCCAGCCATTGTTCACCCAAAGAAGTACATCGGCATAGAGGTCATCATAGTTCTGAAGTCCGTTAGTATTACTACCATTGACAGGATCACTCTTTTTGTTTCGATAGATGCCAAAAGGAGATACGCCAAACTTTACCCAAGGCTTACGGTTGTGGATTGTTTCTGATAGTTCTTTAATGAAAACATTCACATTATCGCGACGCCAGTCATGTATATTGGAAAAGCCATTAGGCAACCGATGGAAGGTGTCGGCATCAGGAATCTCCTGCCCTGCTACTGGATAAGGATAGAAGTAATCATCTATGTGAAGTCCGTCTATATCGTATCGGCTGACAATGTCATCGACAACTTTACAAATGTATTGGCGATTTTCAGGAATTCCCGGATTCAAAATGAATAGCCCGTCATAGGCAAAGACCCGCTCAGGATGACGGATGGCAACATGATTGGACGCCAAGCGTGTGGTAACTTTAGTCTTAGCGCGGTAGGGATTTATCCACGCATGAAGTTCCATCTGACGTTTGTGGCACTCATCTATCATCCATTGAAGAGGGTCCCAAAAAGGAGAAGGTGCAACGCCTTGTTCTCCGGTAAGGAAGCGACTCCATGGTTCATACTGACTTGGATAGAGTGCATCACACTCAGGTCGCACCTGAAAAATGATGGCATTGACACCGTCTTTTTGTAACTCATCAAGCTGATAGCGCAACGTCTTCTGCATCGCAACGGTACCCATTCCTTGGAATTGTCCATTTACACACTGGATCCAAGCACCGCGGAACTCACGCTTCAGAGCACGGTATTGAGCTTCAACCGTCATACTTGTCTGCAACAACAGAAGCACCAAAGAAATTCTGAAAAATCGAAACATTTTATACTTTTTTTAAATTGACCACAAAGGTAACAAATTCTTAAAAAAGAACGACTTGTTATAGCTCCTACAATAGTTAAACAATCTTAAGAAAAGAACAAATTGTTGTGAAATAAGTTATCTTTGCATTGCTTTAACAAATTAATTTATCAATATAATAATTTTTTAATTATGAGAAAAATAATGATGATGGTCGTAGCCCTCGTTGCTATGACATTTGTAAGTTGTGGACAGAAGTCAGTCAATAATGTAGAGGCTTCTGACTCTTCTACTGTTGTTACCACTGAAGAGGCTGGCGAAACAGCTAAAGCTGCTATTGAGGAATTAAAGAGCAACATTGATGCTAAAGACGCAAATGCTGTACAGGAAGCTATCACCTCTATTCAGGAGAAAGTTAAGGAGTACATCCAGACCAATCCCGAAGCTGCCAAAGCTTATGTGACAGAGGTTCAAAGCTATCTAAAAGAGAACGCAGAAACCATCAAGACCATCGTTGGCAACAACGCAATAGTCAACACGGCCGTTACGACGCTGACCGCAGCTTCTGCTGATGAAGTCGTGAGCTCCCTCTCTGCAGCACTCACTACCACTGAAGTTGCAGGAGAAGAGGCTGCTACCTCTGTCAAGGAGAACGCAGAGCAAGCTGTGGAAAGTGTAAAGGAAAACGGTAAGGCAAAGGTAAACGAGATGGTTGACAACGCTAAAGCTAAGGCTGAAGAAAAAAAGAACGAAACTAAACAAAAGGTTAATGAGAAGGTAAACGAGGCTGCTCAGAACACCAACAAAGCTTTCAATAGCGCTGCTGAAAAGGCTGCAAAAAAACTGGGACTCTAAAATCCAAGTAACACAAATTCAACCAAGTATTTTGTCTGTTTCTTATTATAAGAGGCCGTCTTCCGTAGAAAAGACGGCCTCTTATATTTTCTTAGTGAAGCGAGCAGTATCGCTACCCATGTGCTCCATAAATATGAGAGTTGCTACCGAATGCGATCAGCAGCACGAACAAGTCGCTCGTCAGCAAGAATGGCACGGCGCGACATCAGAAGTAATATAAGACTGACGAACGGAAAACTTTCCGACCAATGAGGTACAAATGTGCAATCCTCAGGACAGAGATTCTGGTTGTAAACGATCCCAACAACATACCATGCCACTTCCATAAAAGCACTCACGAGACACAATTTTGCCTGAAGCGAGCGATTACGATAGGCAAAAATGTTCAATAGTGTTATGGCTGCTGCTGTAACCAGAATGATGAACATAGGACAGATGGTAAAGTCCAGACTACCATCATTGGTCATTCCGGTAACATAGAGGTTATAGATTACCTTATCAAGCCCCATCCCATTTGGGCGGAAGTAGCCTATTGGTAAACTCAAACATGCTACCATCATAAAAACGGACAGTAGCATGAAAAGACTTTGTTTACGCTGTATCATAACCTTTTATCCTTCGGCAGTGTCTTGAGACGGATCACGGAAATACACGTTACCCTCTATGAACTCTTCGGTAGCAAGAAGAGTGGGTTTTGGAAGTTTCTCATAATATCGAGAAATCTCTATTTGTTCACGATTCTCGAAGACCTCTTCAAGTGTATCATTGTAAGAGGCAAACTCAGCCAACTTCTTAGTCAGATCCTGCTTAATCTCTGCGGAAATTTGGTTGGCACGCTTGGAAATAATGGCTACACTCTCATAGATATTTCCCGTAGAGTCACAAAGATCCATCACATTGCGGGTTACTGTATTAACAGGTGCTTTTGACTTTTTATAATCCATACTATTTTATTTATTTATTATAATTCTGAGTATGACGTTTGCAAATTGCAATAAACTTTTCAGCAGTACTACGTTCCCTGGAATCAGGATACTCGTTGATAAACCCATAGCACTCGTCTTCGGCATCTTGATATCTTTCCAATTTCTTCTTGTCCACGCTCTGCTGAGCCAGTTCAAATTTACTTTTCATAATAAGCAATGCGAAGTCTTCACGAAGACTTGTATAGGGATACTCCTTCAACGCATTTTGAGATGTCACAATACAAGCTTCATAATTATTTCCTCCACTACCACAATTACCCAAATAGGTTCCAAGATTATAGTAGAGACGAGCAGAATAGAGTTCCTTTGTCACCAGTTTGTCTTGAAGCTCAAACAATCGTTGCTGCGCCTCGTCACGCATTGTGGACGTTGGGAAGAAATCCATGAACTCCTGAAAATAAGCAATAGCTGACAATGTCAAGCTTTGGTCAAGGCGTGGCTCAGGGGTACACATATACAGGCTTTGAGCGCTATAGAACTTAGCCTGCTCCGCATAGTTCCCACGAGGATAAGAAGAATAGTATTTCTTGAAATATTCAGAAGCCGTTTCATAGTCCTCGTTGTTATATTCGGCCATGGCCAACATATAGAGACATTCCTGACCATTCTTGCTACCCTTCTGAATGGTAACAAGTTCCTGCAACAGTTGTATGGCCTGATTGAACTTGCCATTAGCATAGCAAGACTTCGCAAACTCATATTTATAATCGTTATCGCCAGACTTCAATACCTTTGTATATTCACGCGCACAACCACACAGCAGCACTCCGATCAGCAACGGCAAAGCTATTGGTCTGATTACAGAAACGAACCTCTGTTTCTTAATTCTCATTTTAAACTATAGTTTTGAGCATGCAAAATTACACATAATTCCGAGATTAGCCAAGTCTTTCAATTGTTTTTTACCAATTTAACACGCTTTATAAGGTTTAATACACAGAAAAACATTAATTTTGCATCTGTCATGGAGTTTAAACTTACATCTAAATATAAGCCTACGGGAGACCAACCTCAAGCTATCGAACAGCTGACCGAGGGCATTCGACGCGGAGACCCAGCACAGGTATTGCTTGGCGTTACAGGTTCCGGCAAGACATTCACAATTGCCAATGTTATTGCCAACACGAGAAAACCTACGCTTATACTGAGTCATAATAAAACACTGGCGGCTCAACTTTACGCAGAGATGAAGGGATTCTTCCCTGAAAACTCTGTGGAATACTACGTTTCTTACTATGACTACTATCAGCCGGAAGCGTATCTTCCTTCTTCTGACACCTATATCGAAAAAGACCTGGCAATCAATGAGGATATTGATAAGCTACGATTGGCAGCAGTATCGGCTCTACTCTCTGGTAGAAAAGATGTAATTATCGTTTCTTCTGTGTCATGTATCTATGGTATGGGCGGTCCAACAGCCATGGCCCAAAGCGTCATCAACATCAAGAAAGGTCAGCAGATGGATAGAAATATTTTTCTGCGCAAATTGGTGGATGCGCTCTATGTGCGCAACGATATAGAACTGAAGCGTGGAGAATTCCGCGTGAAGGGTGACCATGTAGATATCTTTATGGCTTACTCTGACAACGTGCTTCGAGTGACCTGGTGGGACGATGAGATTGAAGAGATTGAAGAGATTGACTCCATTGATTATCATCGACTATCCTCCTTCAATGAATATCAGTTATATCCGGCAAATCTCTTTGTTACCTCCAAAGAGCAGACGGAACTGGCTATTCGGAAAATTCAAGACGACTTGATGGAACAGGTTGATTTCTTCACAGAACAGGGGGACAACATCAAGGCACAACGTATCAAGGAAAGGGTGGAATATGACATAGAGATGATCAAAGAACTTGGTCACTGCTCTGGCATCGAAAACTATAGCCGCTATTTCGATGGACGTGAACCAGGGCAACGGCCCTATTGTCTGCTTGACTTCTTTCCTAAAGATTTCCTTCTCGTTATCGACGAGAGCCACGTTTCCGTACCGCAACTTAACGCGATGTATGGCGGTGATAGAGCACGCAAGCAGAACCTCGTGGAATACGGGTTCCGATTGCCGGCTGCTTTCGACAACCGTCCACTACGCTTTGAGGAATTTCATGATATGATAAGCCAAGTAATCTATGTATCGGCGACACCGGCTGAGTATGAACTCAACGAAGCAGAAGGTGTGGTTGTTGAACAACTTATCAGGCCTACAGGTCTGCTCGACCCAATCATAGAAGTGAGACCCAGCGAAAATCAAATTGACGACCTGTTGGAAGAAATTCTGCAACGAACAGAACTTGACGAACGCGTTCTCGTGACAACATTGACTAAAAGAATGGCCGAAGAACTAACAGAGTATCTGTTGAATCACGAGGTGAGGGCCAATTACATCCACAGCGATGTAGCGACACTCGACCGTGTGAAAATCATGAACGACCTAAGAGCTGGGCTCTTCGATGTTCTTGTAGGTGTCAACCTGCTGCGTGAGGGTCTTGACTTACCTGAGGTCTCATTGGTTGCCATTCTTGATGCTGACAAAGAAGGCTTTCTTCGTTCACACCGAGCACTCACCCAAACAGCTGGACGTGCAGCAAGGAATGTTAACGGGAAAGTCATTATGTATGCAGACAGCATAACCGAAAGTATGCAGCTCACCATAGACGAGACAAATCGCCGACGCAGCAAACAACTGAAATACAATGAAGAAAACGGTATCATCCCACAGCAAATTGTCAAGTCTATTAGTTCAACCTTAAATTCATCCAGTTCTTCTAACAAGTCTATCAGTTCAACCTCACATTCGTTCAAGCCTTCTAACGAACAGAATGCATCTGGCAAGAAGGTTGAGCCACGACCTTACTCTACTCCTGTAGATGAACCGTTCATGGCTGCAGACCCCATCGTGATGCGTATGACTCGCGATCAATTACAAAAAAGTATTGAACAAACAACCACTCTCATGAAGCAAGCTGCCAAGGACCTCGATTTCCTCCAGGCTGCACAATATCGAGACGAAATCATCCGATTACAAGAAATCTTGACGCATAAGTAGCTACTATCGTTAGTATAGACACTACACGATTACTGTTACTACAACGATTTCACACAACAAAAAAAACATGCATAATCCCGATAGGGCCATGCATGTTTTTTCATATTGAAAGAGACTTTTCAGTTGTTTACACTACCTCCAACGATGTCTAAGAGCTCATTGGTAATTGCCTGCTGACGACTCTTATTATACTGAAGATTCAGTTCGCGAAGCAATTCGTCGGCATTATCGGTTGCCGTTTGCATAGCTACCATTCGGGCGGCGTGTTCACTGGCATTACTGTCAAGCAGAGCTGTGTAAATCATCAGATGGGCAAGCTTCGGCATGAGAAGACTCAACACCGTATTCATGTCTGGTTCGACAATGAAATTATCGTTAAGGGGCTTCACATCCTTTTCCTCGGCTTTCCGTTCGAAGCGTTCCTTTGCTCTCTTCTTCAAGTATTCCTGCGATTCGCGGGTTGCAATGTTTAAAGAGAGATCACGATCACGATCGCGTGACAACTCATCCGAGAGATCTATAGGCAAGAATGTCTTTCGAGTCAATATCTGAGAACCGGCACTCTTGAAGTGGTGATATATCATCTCTACCTGATCGAGTTCTCCATCGCGGAACTTTCTTCCGAGTTCCATTGCAAGGTCTATGCAGTCCCGCACATTGGGTTTATCTGCCAATGACGTAAAGTCACCACCAAGACGATACCCCAACTTGCCAGCTTTCTCTGCCACCTTTCGCCCAATGGGATAGATGATGATATTCTCGTTACCCAAATGTTGATATTCAGCCACGGCCTGTTGCATGAGCTTCAACACATTTGCATTGAAGCCGCCACACAAGCTACTATTGGATGCATAGACAACAAAGGCAATCCGATGAACGGGACGCTTCTGGTCATAGATGGTATGCGCTTCCGCCTCCGCTGCGAGAAACGACTTGAGGATATGCTCAAGCATTGACTCGTAGGGAAGCATGTTTTCAATCATGATTTGTGCATGATGAAGCTTACTGGAAGCCACCATCTTCATGGCACTTGTAATCTTACGCGTGCTGTTGACACTGGCTATACGGTTCTTAATCTCTTTTAAAGATGCCATAGCTGATTTTCTGCTTTAGAATTGTCCTGCAATGTCAGCCATCACCTGCTCGATGGTCTTCGTTACTTCATCGTCAATCTGTCCGCTGCCAAGTTTTTCAATAGCCTCGGCATGAGAAGAACGGAGATTCTCCAGGAATAAATCCTGACATTCGCGAACCTTCTCAACCGGAACATTACGCATCAGCCCATGCACACCACAATAGAGAATAGCTATCTGCTCTCCTACAGGCATAGGGTTGTACTGAGGCTGAATGAGCAACTGATTGTTTTTACGTCCGCGGTCAAGAGTCATGGCTGTTACGGCATCCATATCACTTGAGAACTTAGAGAATGCCTCCAACTCACGATATTGTGCCTGGTCAATCTTCAAAGTTCCGGCCACCTTTTTCATGGACTTTATCTGAGCAGAACCTCCTACACGAGATACGGAAATACCCACATTGATAGCAGGACGAAAACCTTGGTTAAAGAGGTCACTTTCCAAATAGATCTGTCCATCAGTAATGGAGATAACATTGGTCGGAATATAAGCAGAAACGTCGCCAGCCTGGGTCTCAATAATGGGGAGAGCTGTGAGTGAACCACCTCCCTTAACATGTCCTTTCATACACTCTGGAAGGTCGTTCATCTGTTCGGCTACCTCCTGTTGTTCATTGATTTTGGCTGCACGCTCAAGCAGACGAGAGTGCAGGTAGAACACGTCGCCTGGATAGGCCTCACGCCCTGATGGACGACGCAGGATGAGCGACACCTCACGATAAGCAACAGCCTGCTTCGAGAGGTCGTCGTAAACCACAAGGGCTGCATAACCACGATCGCGGAAGTATTCACCAATGGCAGCGCCTGCAAAAGGTGCATAGTATTGCATAGCTGCGGGATCTGCCGCTGTTGCGCTCACTATGATAGTGTAAGGCAGAGCACCATGCTCTTTTAGATTTTGAACAAGGGCTGCCACAGTAGAAGCCTTCTGGCCAATAGCAACATAAATACAATAGACAGGTTTGCCTGCCTCATAGAAACTCTTCTGATTGATAATAGTATCAATAGCAATGGCGGTCTTTCCCGTCTGACGGTCTCCGATAATCAGCTCTCGCTGGCCGCGTCCAATAGGAATCATCGAGTCAACGGCTTTCAGACCTGTCTGGAGTGGCTCTTTCACAGGCTGACGATAGATTACACCAGGTGCCTTACGGTCCAGCGGCATCTCGAAAGCCCCCGTGAGGTCTATATCACCTTTGCCATCGATGGCTTGTCCGAGCGGATTGATGACGCGACCCAGCATGTTGTCGTTCACACGAATGCTGGCAATACGATGGGTGCGTTTCGCCACCTGCCCTTCTTTGATGCCGGCAGTTGGTCCCAAGAGCACACAACCAACATTGTCTTCCTCCAAGTTCATGACGATTGCCATGGTGCCGTTCTCAAATTCAAGCAGTTCGTTGGCCTCGGCATTGCGAAGTCCGTAGATACGAGCCACGCCATCACTCACCTGGAGCACGGTGCCCACCTCATCGAACTTGGCACTGTCGTTGATGCCCTGCAACTGTTGGAGCAACACTTCCGACACTTCGCTTGGTTTAATTTTATCTGACATACAAAAATTATACGTTATTAAATTATTGCGCAAAATCGACAATCGGCTTCGCGCTTCTTATTTACACAACTGTGAAAGAATGGAGCTGAGTTTCGACTTCACACTTGCATCCATGCGATAAGTGTCGTACTCGAGCACGAATCCTCCAATCAAGTCAGGGTTCACCTCAGTTTCAAACTGCACAGTTCCTTGAGTCTTTTTCTCTACCATCTGCTTCATCATCGCCTCTGTTTCGGGCGAAACGGCAGTGGCAGTGATAAGGCGTCCGCGAGTGATGTTCTTCTGCTTACGATAGAGCGTTACAAACGAATTAGCCATCAGCTGCAAGGCATTTTCCCTACCCTCTTCAAGAACCAGTGCAATAAAGCGCTTGGTGAGTGCCGATAGTTTTGTTCCGCAGGCAGTTTCAAGCAGCGATTGTTTCTGGGTCTTGTCGAGCATGGGGTTATCGATGGTGAAGCGCAACTGCGGCACGTTGATATATGATGCGGCCAAGAGCTGCATGTTGCCATACACTTCGGCATCGACATTCATGGCAACGGCACTTTTCAAAAGAGCCCTTGCATATCGTACTGAAACTACACCTAAATCCATATTATGCTCATTGATATGCTATTCGTTCAATCATTCTTTACCGCTCTCGTCTTTAACAGCAACCTCGTCGAGCAACCGGCTAATCAGTTCCATCTGCTGCTTGTCGTCGGAGAGCTTGGCACGGACCACCTTCTCGGCAATCTGCACGCTAAGCTGAGCCACCTGCACACGAATATCGCGAATGGCATTCTGCTTCTCGGCTTCAATTTCGGCCTTAGCCTCCGAGAGCAAGCGTGCTCCTTCTTCGTGTGCCTTACTCTGGGCCTTCTCGACAATGGCATCGCGAGTGGCAGTGGCTTCTTTCAGAAGCTGAGCCTGCTTCTCGCGAGCTTCCTGCAAGATGGATTCTCCTTCCTTCTGGATATTGGCAAGCCGTTCGTTAGCCTCGTGTGCCTTGCGCAAGCTGTCGTCGATGAAAGCCTTTCGCTCATCAACCATCTTCACAATTACAGGGAAGCCCCACTTCCACAGTATGAAGAGGACCACGAGGAAGACCACCGTCATCCAAAAGAAGAGTCCAAAGTCAGGGGTTATTAATGACATAAGTACGCTGTTTTACTTTGATTATACGAACAGGGCAAGAATAGAAATCACAAGTGCCAGGAACGTTGCTCCCTCAACAAGGGCAGCTGCCAGAATCATTGAACTCTGCAGTTCACTCTGCTTCTCCGGCTGACGTGCCATGGCATCCATTGCCTGACCACCAATGCGGCCAATACCCAAACCTGCACCGATAACTGCCAATCCTCCACCTACAGTTGCACCAAGTTTAGCCAGTGCGTCTGCTGCTAATAATAATGAAATCATAGTTTGAATGTTTTTAAAATGTTAATATTATTTTTTACTTTACTTTTTTTACTTACTAAAAGAGTTTTACGCTCAAGCATGGTGTTCCTTCACATGCGACATGGAAATGAATACTGCCGAAAGCATGGTAAACACCATTGCCTGAATATAGCACACCAGCACTTCGAGCAACATCATAAAGATGCTCAACAGAACACTCACTGGTGTCATTACAATACCGAGCACATTACCCATCACTCCTCCCAAGGCAAACATAATGAAAATGATGCAAGAGAGCGAGATGGCAATAACATGTCCTGCCAACATATTGGCAAAAAGACGAATCATCAGGGCTATTGGCTTGGTGAAGATACCAAAGAACTCGATGAAAGGCATCAGCGGCAGAGGCACCTTGAGCCACCAAGGCACATCACCCCAGAATATCTCTTTCCAGTAGGCACGAGTTCCGGTTACGTTGACAACAAGGAATGTGCAGAGTGCCAAAAACATGGTACAAGTGATATTGCCCGTGAGATTTCCGCCGCCAGGGGGGAATGGCACAACACCCATCAAGTTGGTGAGAAAGATGAAGAAGAAGCACGTCATCAGATAGGGAGCATACTTGGGGGCCTCAGCACCCAACGACGGTTTCACCATGTCGTTGTAAACCGACATAACGAACATGTGTATCAATCCCGTAAAGCCTTTTGGCGCGGGGTCGTCAATTTTATGCTTCTTACACCAACGAGCAGCAGTCAGTATGCAGAAAACCAACAAGATGGCATTGATAAAGAGCACCATCACCGTCTTCGTAATCGAGAAGTCAAAGAAAATGGGCTCCAATTGGCCATCAACCATCTCCATAATCTTCCCTTTTTCATCCTCAGCACCCTTGATATAGAAGCCGTCGGGACCCTCTCGCAAGAGGTTCGCATCTGGTTCGTGCGCAAACTGCGATGAGCAATAAATGTGGAAACCGCTATGCGGAGAATAGAAAATCATGGGTAGATTGAGAATCAGCGGTTCACCACCAATATCGGTGATGTGCCACTGATAGGAATCTTGCACGTGACCGAACAATATCTCCTTCAGGTTGACTCCGCCTTCTTCCTTTTCAACTTCTTGAGAGAAACCGAAAAGCGGATAGCTCATCAACACCACGAGCAGGAATATCGATCTAAATAGTTTCATTGAATATTGAATTTACTTACTTTTGCAAAGAATAACGCATCAAAGATGAGCATAACGACATAGTAAACCATGAACACCACGGCAAAGAGCTTGATGGCAAAGATGTCGGCTCGCTGCATCACACATACTATCAGCAGAACAACACAAGCAGCCAACAGCCGAAGTACCGAACCAGCCAGATGATACTTTGGGAGCAACTGAGCTGAACGATAGGCCAAAGCTTTCCATCCCTGTATGTAGGCAATACCGCAAACAAGGCAAAATACTGCCGAAACGATAAGACTGGTGATCAACTCGTTCCAACCTGAGAGTTGCATAACGAGCAGTCCCACCAATGTGAGTCCGGAAACAAGCCAAACCATCACCTTACGATATAAGGATACGGATTTGTTTATATTCATCGTTCCCATTGAGAGTCCTTATTCGCTTACTTCCACGCAGAGTGAAACCTCGTTTTTCTTCACCTCCACAAAACCGCCAAGGATATCCAAGCGTTGCTTTCCTTCGCGTGTCCCATACTCCACGAATCCTTTGTCGAGTGTGGAAATAATGGGAGCATGGCCGGTGAGGATTTCAAACTGTCCCATTGTGCCTGGCACGAGAACGCTCTCCACCTCCCCGTCGAACTCAATCTTTTCGGGCGAAATAATCTTCAACTTTAACATTTTGATAATCTTCTGTTTGAGACCATTCTACCATTACGATACATTAGCCCTTGGCTGCTTCAAGAAGTCGGCGAGCTTTTTCCTTGGCATCTTCGATAGTTCCCACGTTGAGGAATGCCTGTTCTGGCAAATCATCAACCTCTCCATCAAGAATAGCATTGAAACCTTTGATGGTATCCTCGATGCTGACCATGACACCAGGCAGGCCAGTGAACTGTTCAGCTACAGAGAAGGGCTGAGAAAGGAAACGTTGCACACGACGGGCGCGGTTCACGGTGAGCTTGTCTTCATCAGAAAGCTCGTCCATACCGAGAATGGCGATGATGTCCTGAAGTTCATTGTAGCGCTGCAGAATCTGAATCACACGCTGCGCACAATCGTAGTGTTCCTTGCCAACAATCAGCGGGTCAAGAATACGGGATGTTGAGCCGAGTGGATCAACAGCGGGGTAAATTCCCAACTCTGCAATCTTACGGGAGAGCACAGTTGTTGCATCCAGGTGGGTGAAGGTTGTTGCAGGTGCCGGGTCGGTAAGGTCATCGGCAGGCACATATACTGCCTGCACTGAGGTGATAGAACCCTTTTTAGTTGAAGTAATACGTTCCTGCATGGCACCCATCTCTGAAGCCAACGTGGGTTGATAACCCACAGCCGAAGGCATACGTCCCAAAAGCGCAGAAACCTCAGATCCTGCCTGCGTGAATCGGAAGATGTTGTCAATAAAGAACAGAATATCTGCCGCAGCACCGTCCTTACCGCCATTGTCGCGGAAAGTTTCTGCAACCGTCAAGCCCGACAATGCAACAGAAGCTCGGGCACCTGGTGGCTCGTTCATCTGGCCATATACAAGTGTCGCCTGAGATTTCTTCAATTCCTCAGGGTCAACAAGCGAGAGATCCCACTTGCCTTCCTCCATTGCCTTCTGGAACTTTTCCCCATAGCGCACAACACCACTTTCAATCATTTCTCTTATCAGATCATTTCCCTCACGGGTACGCTCGCCAACTCCAGCAAAGACAGAGAATCCATTATGGCCTTTTGCGATGTTGTTAATCAACTCCATAATCAACACCGTTTTACCAACGCCAGCACCGCCGAAGAGTCCAATCTTACCACCTTTCATGTAAGGCTCCAGAAGATCTATGACTTTGATACCCGTCGAGAGGACTTCTTTACGCGTTGACAGTTCCTCAAAACTTGGTGCTTCACGATGAATAGGATATGCCCCATTCATGTCAAGTGGTTTCATTCCGTCGATAGGCTGTCCGATGACATTCAGCATTCTACCTTTAATCTGGTCACCCGCAGGCATCGTGATAGGCTGCCCCATCGGTATCACCTCTAATCCACGCTGCAAGCCGTCGGTATTGTCCATAGCCACACAGCGAACAGTATCTTCACCGATATGCTGCTGTACTTCAATGACCAAATCTTGACCATTAGGACGTTTTACCTTAAGCGCATCATAAATTCTGGGCAACACCTTCTCTGCATCTAACCCTTTCGTGTCAAAATAGACATCAATGACAGGGCCGATAATCTGCGAGATGCGTCCATTGATTTGTGACATAGATTCTAATTATTTAAGTTTATTGTTAATGATATCTTTTTCGTATGCAAATATACTCATTTTTTTAATAAAGGCCAAGCAGATTGTTGTTTTTTTGAAGAAAACCTATTTTTTGCCATGACAACTCCTTTTGATGCCCTATGGTGACGTCCGCAATTCTTTGGTTCTCATTATTATAATTAATAATCTTTTCAAACAACATGGCCTCTACAGTGAACCAAGTCCACTATTTGTCAAGAAAACTTCGAATTTTGAGCAGAATTTTGAGCGTTTTGAAAAAATAAAAATCGACGGTCTTCATTTTGCGAGTATTTCGCATCCTCAAAATCAACCTTTTTACAGTAAAAATGGATAGGTAATTGTGAAGAAAGAAAAACCTGTCACTTTCTTCGCTAAACTCTGTCACTTTTCGGTAGAAAGTCGTCCGTTTCTGGAGTTAAAGTCATTCATTTTAGGAGCTAAAGTCATTCATATTGGGAGCCAAAGTCGCTCATATCGGGAGCGAAAGTCGCTCATTTTTAGAACCCATGCCAGTGCTTCGAGAACGTCTGTCAATATACTTTTGAGGTGAAAGAAAAGCTCCTGGAGGTGTAAAACGGGTCTGTTTTGGACTATTTTGAACAATGTTGGTTCTTCAAGGGCGTCTGGGGACGGCATCAGGAAGTACTGAAAACAGATGTCTTTTGGCAACACTTTTTCCCAGATTGCAAAAAGACGATGTAAAGATTTTTGGTTTTACTACTGACAACATAACTTCTCCTAAAACTTAAATCAAATAGAAATAAGCACAAATAGCCATGAGCACAACCGCTAAAATAACAGCTTTCAACACACATCCAGCCACCTTTTTTATTATATAGGTGGCCACAACAAGCATCAGCAATAATACTAAATATTGTATAAAATTATTTTCCATACTATCTGAACAAATGGTTAAAGTTACCTGGAATAGGTGTTTCAAACTCCATACGTTCACGGGTTACAGGATGCCAAAAACAAAGTTTATATGCGTGCAAGCACAATCTATGCAGGGGGTCGTCGCCATTGCCATATTTCACATCACCGCAAACGGGATGTCCCATATCTGAGGAGTGTACTCGTATTTGATTTTTTCGTCCTGTCTCAAGTTTGAACTCAAGCAAGGAATAGTCTGTTGTCCTTTTTAAAACGCGAAAATGGGTGACAGCATATTTACCGCCATTGTCCTCCTGTGAAGAATAAGTAAAATATGCAGCATTATCTTTCAGCCAACTGGAAATGGTCCCCTCATTAGGACCTACTTCCCCACTTACTACCGCTACATACCGACGGTCATAAACTATATCATGCCAATTGTGCTCCAGGATTTGCTCGGTTTCTATGTCTTTTGCATAGACGAGGAGGCCACTTGTATCACGATCAAGCCGATGAACTACATGAGCCGAACATTTCTGATTAGTCTTTCTGAAATAATCGTCAAGCACCTTCTTGACATTTAACGACGAATGGCCGGCAGCCATTGAAAGGATACCAATATTTTTTTCTACCACGACAAGGAAGCGATCTTCATAAACAATCTTCACATAACGGCTCTTGAACTGATCGTTTTTTTTCGACTTGCTGACACTGACATGCATCCCTGGCTTCAACAAATAATCATACTGAGTGGTCGTCTTTCCATTCACCTTGATTCCTCGTCCTTGCAAAGTTGCCTTAATCTTCGACTTACTTCCTTTCATGTTTGAAAGCAGCCACTCAAGCAAAGGCTTTTCATCATTAACATGATAGTGTATGTAGTCGTTCTTTGTATTATTGGTATATCTTATCATATTTTCAATAAACTTTCAGTTGATCACCGACCTTTATCTGATAATCAGGAGTAAGTCGATTTTTCTTGTATAAGCTCTTGAGCCTTATGCCATATTGCTGAGCAATTGAATACATGCTCTCACCACTTTTCACAACGTGCAGCTTATGCTTAAACATCTTATCGGCTCGAGTACGTTTCTTTTTCAGCCACACCACTTCACCCTCTGAAAGTCGGTCTTTTTTGTTTCGTTCATTATAACGCGCAAGTTTGCGGGCCGATATATCCACCTCTTTGGCAATAGTCTCATAGGTGTCACCTCTACGGGCCTTCAGATAATAATTTTTATTGTGGATATGTATAGGATGAAAAGAGCTGCCGCCTGACAACATCGTCGAAACGCCTGCGTGTCGAACCATGAATTTATCAGTACTGGTGGCTTTGTCATATTGATATAGTTTGTATAGTTCTATTAAATCTATCAACCGGTTGGCATATTGCGGATTTGTTGCGTAGCCACATGCCTTCAAACCATGTGCCCATCCCTTATAGTCTGTACGAGAAAGTTGGAACAATCTTTTGTAGCGTGCAGAATTAACCAAGAAAAGGCTATGATCTTCATAGCTTTGAAGAGCATTGTCGTAAGCACGAAAGCATTCCTGCTTAGCATCGTCGTCATGATAGACGGTTTTTCCCATCCAACCATGGCACTTAATACCAAAATGGTTGTTACCTTTCCGAGTCAACTCACTTCCTCCGGCTCCACTTTCCAAAATGCCCTGTGCAAGTGTGATACTGGCAGGAATATTGTATTTCAGCATCTCCCGAATGGCGATATCCTTGTATTCGTCAATATAATTCTGATAGCGCTGATTCCATTGGGCTCGCTGAGCAGAAACAGAAGTTATCCCCAATAAGAGAGAAAGTATTACAATATAGAAAGGTTGTGCCAGATTCATGGTGCAAAGATAAATAATAAAGATGATATTACAACTATTTTTGAGAAGATTAACGCTATAACCAAGGAACTTTCGGAAGAAAGTTGTATTTTTGCATCCCAAAGGCAACTTGGCAGACAACATATATGACTAAGAAAGCTGAAATCATCATTGCATTGGGGTCCAACACCAATCAGCAGAAAAATATTGACCAAGCCTGTGAAGAACTGAAGGCTATGTTACCAGGACTTCGTTTCACACAGACTCTTTGGACAGACCCTATAAACATGATTTCTCCCAAGTTTCTGAATTGTATCGCATGGGGCACGACTACACTACCACAAGATCAGCTTCAGGCACTATTAAAAGCAACTGAACGACACCACGGTGACCTGTTCGAACTACGAGTCCAAAACATAGTCAAGTTAGACCTCGATTTACTGATTTATGGTACTGAACGACTACACCTGAATGACTGGAAACGGCCCTATATCTGTAAACTCCTAAAAAACATATATGAAGAAAATCACATTTGCAATCATATTACTGACCTCTCTGCTGAAAGTTAGCGCTCAAGAATTTGAAGATTTTTTTACCGACAAAACCTTGCGTATAGACTACACTTTTTCAGGCGATGCGAAAACACAACATATAGCAATTGACCAGTTATATGTGAGTCCTCATTGGTATGGAAAGAAAAAGCGGTTGACAGAAGTTCCTGCCAAAGGCAACGGACAAATCGTTGTTCAAGACCATCGTTCCGGAACGGTGATTTACAAGAACTCTTTCTCCACACTCTTTCAAGAATGGCTCAGCTATCCTGAGGCCTCACATACCAAACGATCTTTTGAAAATGTATTTCTCACCCCCATGCCACGTGACACGGTTGATATTACCATCTCACTGTTCAACAATCGACAGGAGGTGACGGATTCATTCAAACACATGGTGTCCCCTACTGACATACTTATCCGACACATCGGAAACAATCATATCACTCCCTATGAGGTCGTACAACAGCCTAACGACACCACACGCTGCATAGACATAGCCTTTATAGCCGAAGGATACAAGGCAAGTGAAATGCCGGTTTTCATGGACGATGTACACGCGGCCTGTGATGCCATCTTCCAACACGAACCCTTTAAGTCATGCAAAGACCGCTTCCGCATCGTAGCTGTCAAATCAATATCAAAAGATAGCGGGACCAGCATTCCTCATAAAGGAATCTGGAAGCACACAGTACTAAATTCTCACTTCGACACATTTTATTCCGACCGCTACCTTACAACTCTACATCTAAGCGACATGCACAACCTGCTGGCCGGTATTCCCTATGAGCACATCATTGTCTTAGTAAATACCGACAACTACGGCGGAGGAGGCATCTTCAATTCATACAACCTATCCATGGCTCATCATGAAAAGTTCCGTCCTGTTATTGTCCATGAATTCGGCCACAGCTTTGCAGGACTGGCCGATGAATATGCATACGAAAATGAAGATATTCCTATGTACCCCCACGATGTGGAACCCTGGGAGAAAAATATTACCACACGCGTTAATTTTGCCAGTAAGTGGCAAGATATGATTGGAAGGGATTCTTCTATCGGACTTTTCGAAGGAGCTGGCTATAGTACCAGGGGTATCTATCGCCCTTGTGCAGACTGTCGTATGCGCACAAACGAGGAACCCGAATTCTGTCCTGTCTGCCAACAAGCCATCATCAACTTAATAGACTTCTACACGAAATAACACATGAGATATCTATATATTACCTTGGTCATTCACCTGGTGACATTCCTTCCCACAGCTGCACAGCAGCATAAAGACAGCGAACAACTGGGACGAGCCATCGAATATTTCCAAAGCGGAAAATACCAAGAGGCACTTGGATTATTTTCCCAACTGGACAAACATTATCATCTGAACCCACGTTTCAAGGCATACATTGGAGTGTGTCACTATCACGAATGGAACTATAAAAAGGCAATAGAATACCTCGACACCCTCATGCCACAACTTGAAGTATTTGCCCCACACGAACGCTCCTTATATTATTACGCGTGCGCAGAAAGTCATTTCAACCTGGCCAACTACGAAGAAGCAATCCCACTCTATGAGAAATTCCTCTTGGTGTGTTACAACAATGAAAAAGGCGACGCTTTCTTCCGGTTGGGCTTCTGTCACATGTTCACTTATGACTTCACCACAGCCTATGAAAATTTTATATCAGCAAAAATTTATTATGAGATTTATCGTTCCATTGATGAACAGGGCAGATTGTCACAGTCTGCGCAAATGGCACGTGGCTTGGAAGACAAACTTATCCGACAAGGAAATTATTTCATATACGACACAGACTCCATTCCCCAGAAACAGCATTCTGTATATAGCTCGCATTAAAATTTGGCACATTCATGAATTTTCTATCCCATAAGGTTGTAGGTTTAAGAGATTTTATGTATATTTGCACAAGGAAATAGGGACATTCCCGTTTGCAACCAATAATTTATGCAATGAAGCTTGTTATAATGACGAAATCCACGTTCTTCGTGGAAGAAGACAAGATACTGGCCTCACTCTTTGAGGAAGGCATGAGCGACTTACACCTTTTCAAACCTGGCTCATCCCCAATGTATGCTGAGCGATTGCTCACATTACTACCTGAAGAATATTATAAGCGCATTACAGTTCACGACCATTATTACCTAAAGTCTGAATACAATCTCGCCGGAATTCATATTGACATACCTCAGGCGCCCCTACCCGACGGATACAAAGGAAGCTTCAGCCGCTCTTGCTCAGACCTCCGCCAATTGAAGGAGATGAAAAAGAAAGCTCGTTACGTTTTCCTGAAAAACATTTTCGACTGCATAGAATTCCAAAATGAGAAATCCACCTTTACAAGAGCACAGCTGGAGGAAGCTTCCAGCAACGGTCTCATAGACAAACATGTCTATGCTCTTGGCGGTATGAGCCTGGAAAACATACACATAGCAAAAGAACTTGGATTTGGAGGAGTCGTTATATGCGGTGATCTGTGGAACCGATTCAACATACACAACCAAATAGACTACAAAGACATCATCAGTCATTTCGAAAAGCTACATAAGGCTATCGAATAAAAGTTGTATCATAAAATAGAGAACATCAATCAACATCTATTTATAGCTACTCATGAGTCAACAAAACTCTTACCTCGTTTTCTCGGGCACTGCCACGAGATACCTTGCGGAAAAAATCTGCGCAAGTTTAGGTTGCCCACTCGGCAAACTCGTTATGACAAAATTCTCTGACGGCGAGTTTGCCGTTTCCTATGAAGAGTCTATCCGAGGGCGTGATGTCTTTCTTGTTCAGAGCACATTCCCCAATTCTGACAATCTAATGGAATTATTACTGATGATTGATGCTGCCAAAAGAGCATCTGCACGCTCAATCATAGCTGTTGTCCCCTATTTCGGATGGGCAAGACAGGACAGAAAAGACAAGCCACGCGTCAGTATAGGAGCGAAGCTTGTTGCTGACCTTTTAAGCGTTGCCGGCATTGATCGACTCATCACCATGGACCTTCATGCTGATCAGATTCAGGGATTCTTCAATGTGCCCGTTGACCACCTTTATGCTTCAGGAGTCATCATGCCTTACCTGCAGAGCCTGCGCCTAAAAGACCTGGTCATTGCATCACCTGACGTAGGTGGTTCTAAACGAGCCAACACCTATGCTAAGTACTTAGGAGCACCTCTCGTTCTTTGCAACAAGACAAGAGCCAGAGCAAATGTTGTACAGAGCATGCAAATCATCGGTGATGTAAAAGACAAAAATGTTGTTATCATCGACGACATGGTGGACACAGCAGGAACCATCACCAAGGCTGCCGACATCATGCGCGAGGCTGGCGCTAAAAGCGTCAGAGCATGCGCAAGCCATTGTGTTATGAGTGGCCCTGCCAGTGACAGAGTGCAAGATTCTGCTTTAGAGGAAATCGTCTTTACCGACTCTATCCCATACACCAACCGCTGCTCAAAGGTAAAACAACTTTCTGTGGCAGACATGTTTGCAGAAACTATCCGACGAGTGGAAAACAACGAAAGCATCAGTTCTCAATATCTGATTTAAAGGAAGAAAGCTTCAGATGTATTTTAGAACTATGAAATTAGTCCATATACTTGGGGTAATAAGCATTGCACTTTCATTCACTGCTTGTCAATTCAAATCTCAGCAACAAGAGGCGGAGACCGCTGCTACCGATGGATACGGGAAATCGTTTGTCGGAAAAGATAATCAACACGACACCTTGTCTTCACTGATGAACGTAAAGATTCCTAACTTGAAAAGAGAAAAAACAAGACTTGGTGATATTATTGCCCAAAATGAGCTTACCATCATTGACTTTTGGGCCAGCTGGTGCGGACCTTGCAGACAAGAAATGCCTGCAATGATAAAGCTATATAAGAACTATCACAATAAAGGAATAGAAATTATCGGCATCTCACTTGACAAAGAATATGTAGATTGGAAGAATGCCATTGACCAATTAGGTATGTCATGGATACAACTCTCTGAATTAAGAGGATGGGAGGAATCCCTTGTCCAACGACTTAACATAAGAGCTATTCCTCACACCCTGCTTCTTGATAAACAGGGAAACATCATTGCTGAAGGATTAAGAGCAGAAGAACTTCAAATGCTTATTAGCAAACGATAGCTTGACTCTCCGCAAAGCACTGCTTTAATAAGCAGGGAAAGCAAACATTTAGCCCCCATAAACATTATGTTTATGGGGGCTAATTATTACGAGTTGTCTGTAATCTACTGAATTAGCATCTTACAGACACTAAGTTCCTACATCGTTGGAAGTTCCAACCACTTAACGTAGCAGAAGTCTTGACGATGAGGAAGGTTTTCATTCTTCGGATACATGCGTACGGCAGACTTATAAAGTCCTGCCTGCTGGGGAGCAAGTGTCGCCTCAAAAACGAAATTGTTACCTTCTCGTCCAACCATCTTTAAAGGTTCTATAGAATAAAATCGTTCTTCACCATTCTTGTTTTTGAAGACATTGACTTTCTCCAAACCTACAGCGTCATCAAGACCTTGCTCGTTAACTACATATTTCAAGGTGTATTTCTTTCCTGCTTCACATCCTGCAGCAGGAACATCCCATTCTGCATGCACAACATTGATGGCATCCCAACGCTCTGCAACAGACTCCTTCCAATGGGCAATCTCTTTGGCAAGTCGATAGCCATCAGCACTAACCTTCTTGAAACGCTTAGCCTCCTTAATATAGAACTTATCATAGTAATCATCAAGCTGACGCTTCATGGTATAGTGAGGTGCAATTTGTGCGATAGAGTTTTTGATGACCTTTATCCAACCCTCACTGAGTCCCTTCTTATTTTTATGATAGTAAAGAGGGATAATCTCATTCTCCAGCAGAGAATAGATTGTTGCAGCATCAAGTTGATCCTGGAACCCCTGATTTTCATAGGTACGCTTCTCTGTGAGAGCCCAACCTGCACCCTCACGGTAGCCTTCCAACCACCAACCGTCAAGCACAGAAAGGTTGACAACACCATTCATCTCTGCCTTTTCTCCAGATGTTCCACTCGCTTCCAAAGGACGAGTCGGAGTGTTCATCCAAATATCAACACCACTGACAAGACGACGAGCAAGCAGGAAATCGTAGTCCTCAAGGAAGATAATCTTTCCAAGAAATTCTGGACGTTGGCTAATCTCATAGATACGCTTAATGAGACCCTGACCTGCACCGTCTGCAGGATGCGCCTTACCTGCAAAGAGGAATATGACGGGATGTTCTGGGTCATTGACAATCTTGGCAAGACGATTCTCGTCTGTAAAAAGAAGATGAGCACGTTTGTAAGTTGCAAAACGACGGCAGAAACCGATGATTAGAGCATTAGGATTAATACGCTCCAAAACGCTTACAACACGCGAGGGGTCACCTTGATTCTTCAACCATGTATCGCTGAACTGAGTACGGATATAATCCACCAGTTTGTTCTTCAATGCCATACGAGTTGACCAGATTTCCTCATCAGAAACTTTATAAATGGCTTCCCAAATCTTTTGATTCGATTGATCATTCATGAAGTTCTCATCAAAATACTTGGAATAGAGTTTACGCCACTCTGTTGCAGACCATGTGGGGAAGTGCACACCGTTGGTCACATAACCAACATGATTCTCCTCTGGATAATAGCCATTCCATATATTTGAGAACATCTTCTGACTTACCCAGCCATGCAGTTTTGATACACCATTTACCTCCTGACAGGTATTACAAGCGAATATTGACATGCAGAACTTCTCACCTTTATCATCAGGATTGGTGCGTCCCATACCGATGAACTCGTCCCATGTAATTCCCAACTTCTGGGGATAGCCTCCCATATACTTTCCAAAGAGACTTTCTTCAAAATAATCATGACCAGCAGGTACTGGAGTATGAACGGTGTAGAGTCCACTGGCCCGAACAAGTTCCATGGCCTGATTGAAAGAGAGACCTTCCTCGATATAGTCACAAAGACGCTGCAGGTTACAAAGTGCGGCATGTCCCTCATTACAATGATAAATATCTTTCTTGATACCAAGTTTCTTGAGAGTCAACACACCGCCAATACCAAGAAGGATTTCCTGTTTTAGTCGATTCTCCCAGTCACCTCCATAAAGGGAGTGTGTGATTGGCTTGTCAAACTCTGAATTCAGTTCGTTATCAGTGTCTAACAGGTAGAGCTTAATTCGACCTACATTCACACGCCATACATATGCATGTACCATGTAGTTCATATAAGGAACATCGACAACAAGCGGTGCACCATTCTCATCCAATTGACGTTCAATGGGAAGTGAGTTGAAATTCTGAGCCTCATACTTAGCTACCTGCTGCCCATCCATGGACAAACTTTGGGTAAAATAGCCAAACCGATACAAGAAACCGATTGCACACATATCAACATTGGAGTCACTGGCCTCTTTTAAATAGTCACCAGCAAGCATTCCTAAGCCACCTGAATAAATCTTCAAAGCAGAGTGGATTCCATATTCCATAGAAAAATAAGCAACAGAAGGACGCTTAGTATCGGGCTTAACATCCATATATGCACGGAAAAGTGCATATACGTCCTTGATACGTTTCATCAAAGACTTGTCTTTAATGATCGCTTCCTTGCGCTCAAAACTGAGAAGTTCTAACAACTGAACAGGGTTGTGCTTCACGTCATGATAGAGCTCTGGATCAAGATCACGGAACAAATCGCGGGCCTCGTAATTCCACACCCACCACATGTTGTGAGCAATCTCATCCAAACACTTCAGCTGCTCAGGAAGACTTGACTTAACTGTCATATCTCTCCACTGGGGAGTATTTGCATAATCTGCTTTAATCTTCATAAATTTGTAAATATTAAATTTTATAATAAATCTTTTTAACTCTGCAAACTCTTTTTTTCAATATTAAGCTTACGCTCTGCTGCACGACGAAGAGCAAAGTCATAAGCCTGTTCATAATATTTGATGAATTCACACCACAACGCTTTCTTGGAAATCTCCTCTGCTTTTTGACGAACTTTTCGCACCTGTGCTGGAGTCAGATTAGAGAACATTGCAACTGTATCTTTGATGCAATCAGCAACCTCTGAATAATTATAATCTGTACGATGTATGACTTTCACACCATCTTCCAGTTCACTATAAGTACCCTTTAAGGAATTTACCCACAAACCGAATCCTGCCAAATCTGTCGTAATACAAGGAACCTTGAACGCAACAGCTTCAAGAGGTGTATAGCCCCAAGGCTCGTAATATGAAGGATAAATGCATAAGTCGTTTCCCAATACTATATCATAATATGACATATTGATAATTCCATCGTCTCCCGTCAAATAACAAGGCAAGAAAATCAACTTGACATTGTCTTCTTTTCTATTATGCATATCAAGATATTTCAACATGCCAAGCACATTATCATGGGTCATATTGTTCAACCAATGAGTAAGTTCTGGAATTTCCAATGGGGTGTCAAATTTTCCCCCGATAGCCAATCGGTCTGCCAGATCCTGTCTTGGTTGTCCTACCCAACCGGGGACCTCTATAAAAGCCAGGACCTTCTTTTTCAAATTACGTTCACGAAGCAGGCGGTTCATAGCTTCGATATACACATCGACACCTTTATTTCGGAACTCATAGCGACCACTCGTTGAGATTATTATGGTATCATCTCCTAAATCAGTACCCATCAACGCATTTGCAACATCTAATAAACGTTTTCTCGCAGCCTTTCGCTTGCGTGAAAATGATGATGGAGCTGGCACAAAATTATTCTCAAATCCATTGGGTAACACAAAATCCACAGGCTTATCTAAAAGCTCTTTGCACTCATTAGCAGTAATGTCACTCACCGTTGTAAAACAATCTACATACTTTGCAGTTTGTTTTTCTATAGAATGTTTACTTTGAACATTCAGTTCTTCAGCCATTTGATCACCATTATAGGCAAATAGATAATCATAAAGTGGCTTATTGTTGCCTGCAATTGAACGTCCAATACTTGTAGCGTGTGTTGTAAATATTGTGCCAATTTGTGGTAGGTTATGCTGAATATAAAGTAGGCCTAAACCTGTCATCCACTCATTTCCATGATAAATTACAGCGTATGAAGAATCCAAATAGAAATTATAAAAACTTTCTACAACAAGCGCTGCAGCATATGAAAACATTGATGCTTCATCATAATCTCCATAAGCATGAAGGCTATCAACTTGAAACAATTCCCAACATTTGGCATAGATTTCATTTTTCTTTGTATAAAATGGCTCAAAATCAACCAAAATTGCAATTGGATTTCCAGGAACCTTCCATCTACCAACTTTTAAAATGAGACCTTCCTCAGCAGCATGACGAACCCAATCTGTAAACAAAGTCGTATCTTCCGTGAAATAAGGACTTTTCTGCGCATGCCAACAATCTGGACCAATAAAAAGTATATGATCCTTCATTTTGTCCTGTAAAGTCTTCGCACGCGTAGAAAGAACGGTATATATACCACCCACCTTGTTACAAACTTCCCAACTACTTTCAAAAATAAAATCAGGAGTTAACACTTCATTAATCATATAATTTATATAAATCGCTACAAAGGTAACAAAATAATATTAAAAAGGTAGTATATAACGCAAAAAATTATATTAAAAACATTATTTCTTGATATAAAACATTACCTTTGCCATCGTTAAAATTAAACAAAAAGGACATGAAATATAAAATATTCATAATACTCACAACAATAAGTTTAAACCTTATCTCCATAAAAGGTCAGACCCAGACAGAAATCTTTAAGGGGAAATTATACAACAAAGAATACAAAGTTTCAATAATTTTGAATTTTCATGATCCAACCATAAAAATACCTGGACAAGAGGACATATTCGGTGAGCTCGCGGGCTATTTAACTCACGAATCAGATCCTCGCCTATGGCTTATTTTAGATGCTACAACAAAAGGAAATACAGCATCCCTTTCTATAATTAACGACTATGGTAGTGAAGATCTTCAAGCAACTCTTACTGCTATAACAGATAGTACTTATACTTTTGTTCAAAAAGAAGGTAGTACCATAAAATTTGCAGTAAACCGAAAATGGCAAAAGCTACCTAAACAACTCATATTCCATAAAATGCATTAAATTAGCACAAACAGAAGATTTTACAGAACCGCATGATACTATAAAATCTATCACTTCCACGATATTACATGAAGCATTACGCATCATGCATAAAAAAAGGGAGTCCTCTCATACCGTGATGAAAGGACTCCCGAAGTAAAAGAAGGCAGCTACCTACTCTCCCGCATTGCATTGCAGTACCATCGGCGCAAGCGGGCTTAACTTCTCTGTTCGGAATGGGAAGAGGTGGAACACCGCCGCCATAGCCACCTGATAAAGGGCTTGACAAA
>Ga0247611_10000824_pt1 | contig 59766 bp, 38 predicted proteins | sample 177DNAGHGhighgp2_FD_192422 | JGI IMG/M metagenome (GOLD analysis project Ga0247611, IMG submission 192422) | Sheep rumen microbial communities from Palmerston North, Manawatu-Wanganui, New Zealand - 1770 DNA GHGhigh gp2 | ecosystem: Host-associated > Mammals > Digestive system > Stomach > Rumen... | reverse complement strand
CCGACTTTATTGAGTCCTCGGTGGGCAATGTGGGCAAGGCCTTGCTGGAAGGTGCCGTGTTTGTGATCATTGTGCTGTTCCTTTTCTTGGGCAGCTTCCGCACAACGCTGATATCTATCATCTCCATTCCCCTGTCCCTTCTGGCCACGGTGTTGTGCCTCTACCTATTGGGTTACGAAATCAACACCATGACCCTCGGCGGCATGTGCATAGCCATCGGCTCCCTGGTGGACGATGCCATCATCGACGTTGAAAATGTCTACAAACGGCTTCGACAAAACCACCAGCTGCCCTCCGGGCAGCGCGACTCGGCCTACAATGTGGTCTTCCACGGATCGTCTGAGATACGCAGTTCCATCATCCATGCGACTTTCATTGTGATGATTACATTCGTGCCGCTCTTCTTCTTGAATGGACTGGAAGGACGTATGCTCAAACCGCTCGGCATCGCTTACCTCATATCCCTCTTCATGTCCCTCATGGTTGCCATGACCGTCACACCCCTCCTGTGCAAACTACTCCTCTCCGACGAAGCCTATCTGAACCGTCGCCAGAAAGACAGTTGGCTGGCCACTTGGCTCTCTAAAGGTTACCGCCGCATGCTGCAATGGACGTTCGGCCATCGACGTCCGGTTGTTGTCACCACCGTGGCCCTGCTTTTGGTCGCCATCGGTCTTATGTTCACCATGGGGCGCGATTTTCTCCCGCCTTTCAACGAGGGTTCGCTCACCATCGCGGCGGTTGCCAAACCCGGCATTTCGCTTGAAGAGAGCAACAAACTGGGCAATCTGCTGGAGCAAGAACTCCTAGCCATTCCCGAGGTGACCTCCACTTCGCGTCGCACAGGCCGTGGTGAGCTGGACGAACATTCCCAGGCCACCAACGGGGCCGAGATTGATGTCAATTTCCGTCTCGCGGACCGCAGCAAAGAAGAGGTTATGGCCGATGTGCGCACTCGCATGGCCTCCATTCCGGGAGTCGTCACCAGTGTGGGACAGCCCTTGGGCCACCGTATCGACCACATGGTTAGCGGCACCCAGGCCACCATCGCCATCAAGATTTTCGGCACCGACCTAAGCCAGCTCTTTATGCTGGGCAACCAAATCAAGGGAGCCGTGTCAGACATAGAAGGGCTGGTGGACGTGAATGTGGAGCAGCAGACCGAAACGCCCCAACTGCAAGTGAGGGCCAACCGCCACATGCTGGCACAATACGGCATCACCATGGAACAGTTCAACCGCTTTGTGGCCACGGCTTTCAATGGCGAAAAGATTGGCGACGTGTATGAGGGCCAGCGCAGTTTCGACCTCGTACTCAAGCAGCGTTTTGCCAACGACACTCTCACCATCGAGGACGTCAAAGATGCCCTTATAGACACCTACGACGGTGGCAAGGTCCCTCTGGGTGTGGTGGCCGACGTGGTTTCGGTGGGTGGTCCCAACACCATTTCACGTGAGAATGTGCAGCGCAAGCTAGTCGTTTCTGCCAATGTGAGCGAGCGAGACGCTATCGGTGTGGTGGAGGATATACAGAGGACCATCGACAGCGAAATACAGCTGCCCGAAGGTTACCGCATAGAGTATGGTGGACAGTTTGAGAGTGCCAAGAGTGCTACCCGCACACTCATTCTGGTGTTCATTGTGGCACTGATGGTCATATATCTGTTGCTCTATACCGAGTTCAAGAGTCTCAGCCTCTCACTCATCGTTCTGCTCAACCTCCCCTTGGCACTTATCGGTGGAGTGTTGGCCATCAAACTGGGCTCCAACACCCTCAGCACCCCTGCCCTCATTGGCTTCATCACCCTCTTTGGCATTGCCACCCGCAACGGCATTCTGCTAGTGTCGCGCTACCAAACGCTTTTCAACCAGCAAACCTCAGCCAGTCCCCGCGACCTCATCATACAGGGTTCTTTGGACCGTTTCAATCCCATCCTCATGACTGCCCTCACGACTGCCCTCTCGTTAGTACCTATGATTTTGGCCGCCGACCATCCCGGCAACGAAATACAGGCCCCCATGGCCGTAGTTGTCTTGGGCGGACTGGTCACCTCCACACTACTGAACATCTTTGTGGTGCCTGTCGTATTTGAGTGGTACCACAATTGGCAGAACAAGAGAACTTCTAAAACACAACCCCAATGAAACAGACCACCCTTTGCTATCTCGAGCGGGGCAGCCAGTACTTGATGCTCCATCGTGTGAAAAAAGAGAACGATGCCAGCCACGACAAGTGGATTGGCGTGGGCGGCAAGTGCGAGCCAGACGAAAGTCCGGACGAGTGCATGCTCCGCGAGGTAAAGGAGGAAACCGGCCTTGAAGTCCAAAAATGGCGTTATCGCGGCATCGTCACCTTCATCAGCGACGTATGGCCGTGCGAATACATGCATCTCTTCACCGCTTCGCAATGGAGCGGTGAGGAGATTGTTTGTGACGAGGGCGACCTTGAGTGGATTGACAAGCAACGCCTTTTTGACCTTACCCTTTGGGAGGGCGACAAGATATTTCTCCGGCTGCTGATGGATTCCGACCAGCCTTTCTTTTCCCTCAAGCTCGTCTACCAAGGCGATGACCTAGTGGCAGCCAAACTTGACGGCCGCCCGTTGGTGTTGGAGGCATAGTCAGTCGTTCTTCTGCCCGTTCCAATCCATTCCCTCCGCCGCCATCAGTGGTCGGTAATCCTCTTGGTCAAAGTGGCTGATAGACTCGTGGGGGACATATTTGTTCTTCTTGAAGTTCTCTGCCTGTTCAAAAATAGCCTTGAATACTTCATCGCGTGTGGACCGCGGGTACTTATGCTTGGCAAGGGTAAGGATAATCTGTACTTTCAGCTGTGCTTTGATGTCGGCCTTCTTGTCCCAGTCGATATACTGTGTTTTGTCGTCAACCACCTCTTTCACATCCTTAGCGAGGGCAATATATTGTTCTTCTGTGTATTCGTCGACAAAGCCGTATTGCTCGGCCACCGATTTCAGTATGTCGTAGAAGGCTTTTACTTCGATATTGGGAATACCGTCAGGCAGTACACTGTCTTTCTTGATTTCCTCGAATAGGTCAGCCAGCTGCTTAGCGACTTCCGTCACAATCTCGTCGGCCAGCACAATGTCATCCGATCGGTCGTTGTATTTGACAATGATGCTGTTCAGTCTTTCTGTGAAGCTTACAGCTTTCACCTTGTTGACCTTCTTTACGCTGTCGATGACTCTTTTCAGCAGTTGCTCCATCAACTTTACCTTCGTGTTCTTGTAGGGCAGTTTCTTCAGCTGCTCCATATACTGCGTGGCCAACAGGTCAATTTGGTCGGTATTATCTAAATTCATTGTATTGATGGCAACCACTTCCTCCGATATCAGCGCTTCGTTGACCAGTTTCAACACGTGGCGGTTCATCTGCGTGGCATCTGGCGAATCACCTGTGTTGGTCTTGTAAATGACCGAACGTACACCTGTGAAAAAATGAACATCATCCACTTCGGCTTTCTCTATGCGCTCATCGTTGTTGCACATGTTGTAGGCCGACTTCATGAGGGTGGTGTGTTTCATGAAGCGTTTCTCCAGTTCGTCGGTCTGCTGTATGCGTTCTGCGGCCAGCTGCAGGGTGTCCAGCTGCTCCAGTGGGGTGCCTGTAAAGAACTTGGTGTAGTCTATGTCGTGAAACATACGGCGTAGTACGTCCAGTTCGTCTTTGAACAGATTGACGGCGCTGTCGATGGTCTCCACTGGCGTCTCGTTCAGTCCGCCGTTGGCGTACCGCTTCATGGCCTGGTTGAATTTCTTCTTGATGCCAAGGTAGTCTACAATCAGGCCCTTGTCTTTGCCTGGATAGTTCCTGTTCACTCGGCTGACGGTTTGAATCAGCGTGTGCATCTGCAACGGCTTGTAGCAGTACATAGTGTCCAGACAGGGCACATCGAAGCCCGTAATCCACATATCCACCACAATGGCAATCTTGAAATTCGACTTTTCTTCTTTGAATTGTAGATCCAATTTCTTACGGTCCTCGCTGGTGTCGAGCAGGTTGTACAGTTCTTCGGGGTCATCTTTCTGACGGATGAATACCATTTTGACCTTCTCGATGGGCGTTATCTTCTCGGACTCCTCTTGGCTGAGCTCCTCCCCGTCGCCACACAGTCTCACTTCTGCCCATTCCGGGCGCAGGGTGACAATTTCCTTGTAGATGGCATAGCCTATTTCGCGAGTGGCGCAGACTATCATTGCCTTGCCCTTCACGGTGCTGCCCTCTTCCACACGGCGTTCATAATGTTGTATAAAGTCCACCGCCAGCCGGTGGATGAGGTCGGGGCTGCTGAGCAGCACACTCATCTGCGTCATCGCCCGCTTGCTTTCTTCTATTTGGTAGTCCGTCGAGCCCTCTTCAGCACATTTGTCGTAGTATGTCTCTATTTGTCTGATGAGTTCACTGTCGGCGAAGACATGCGAGGCACGTCCCTCATACAGAATGGTCTTAGTGATGCCGTCATTTACCGCCTCAATCATCGAATATTCGTCCACTATGGGGCCGAAGACCTCCAGTGTCGGATCTATGGGAGTGCCGGTGAAACCCACATATGTGGCATTGGGCAGCGAGTCGCGCAGATATTTGGCAAAGCCATAAGAGCGGTGCACTCCTCGGTCGCTAATCTCCACTTTCTCCTCCATACCTGTCTGCGAGCGGTGCGCTTCGTCGCTGATGCAGATGATGTTGGCACGATTGGAAAGCAGGCTGATGTCTTTGGAGAACTTCTGTATGGTGGTAAGGAACACTCCACCGCTGGAGCGTCCCAGGAGCTTGGCCTTCAAGTCCTCGCGGGTTTCCACCTGCTCTATCACGCTGTCTCCCACAAACTGCTTGGCGTTGAGCAGCAGGCGCGACAGTTGGTCGTCCAAGTCGTTGCGGTCGGTGATGAGGATGATGGTGGGACTACACAAGACTTTGCTTTTCATCAGCAATCGCGATAGGAAGAGCATCGTCAGCGACTTGCCGCAGCCGGTGGCGCCGAAGTAGGTGCCACCCTTGCCGTCACCACCAGGGTTGAGCTTACTGTGGTTGAGGATATTCTGGTATAAGGCTCGGGCAGCGAAATACTGCGGATAGCGGCAGATAAACTTGTGCTCGTCTTTCGCGGTGTCGGGGAAATAGACGAAGTTGTGTATAACGTCAATAAGGCGGTCTTTGCGCATCAATCCGGCAATCATTGTCTTCAGCGAGGAGATGCCGTTGTCGGCTTTGTCCTTGGCGTTGACCTTGCGCCAGGCGTAGAAGAACTCGTAGGGTGTGTAGAGCGTGCCGAACTTGTTGTTCACGCCGTCGGAGATGACGATGAAGGCTGTGTATTTGAACAACGCCGGTATGTCGCGTCGGTAGCGGATGGTCAGCTGTTTGTAGGCATCCTCTATGGTGGTGTTCTGCTTGGTGGCACTCTTAAACTCAAACACCACGACCGGCAGGCCGTTGACAAACACAACTGCATCTGGAATACGGTGTTGTAACCCCACTATGTCGAACTGATTTACCACCTTAAAGATGTTATGTTTCTGCTGGTTTTCTTCAAAAGCGATAGGTTGGACGTAGAGGTTCTGCCGGGTCGAGTCTTCGCGTTTCAGCGAGAAGCCGTCCATCAGCAGATTCATCGTGTGGCGGTTCTCCTCATACAGCGAGCCGCCCGTCCGCTGGGTGATGACGCGGATGGCGGCCTCCACCTCCTGTTCCGTGATACCGTCGTTCTTGTAGCGGCTGTGTAGATAGGCCGCAAGATCGTCGCGCAGCACCACCTCGTCGAGATTGCGCACGATGTCCTCTCCTTTGGCGTAGTCATACCCCTGCTCTTGCAGCAGGGTGACAATCGACATCTCTAATTGGCTTTCGTTGAAGTATGGCATAAGTCTATTTTTCTTTGTGTTGTAAATAGTAGATATTCTTTTGTGCCTCTATCTCTGCCCGCAGCTCCTCGTCTGTTGGCATATAGGTCTTATATTTGGCAGCAAATAGTTGATCGCTGTCGTAGAGTACAGAGTATCGTGCAATGTCTTCATCCGTGTCGGCACATATCAAAATACCAATGGTGGGATTGTCATTCTCACCTCGTTTCAACTCATCATACATCCTGACATACATATCCATCTGGCCTACATCCTGATGGGTTACCTTGGTCGTTTTGAGGTCTATCAACACAAACGACTTCAACAGGTAATTATAGAAAACCAAGTCAATATAATAATCCTCCTTCTCTGTATGGATGTGTTGCTGTCTGGCAACAAAGGCGTAGCCCTTGCCAAGTTCCATAATGAACTTTTGCAAGTTGTTGATAATACTTGTCTCAAGTTCAGACTCTGTGAACGTTGCCTCCTGTCGAAAGCCAAGGAATTCGGCAATAACCGGATTTTTAATAAACTCCAATTTGTCTTGCAGCGGAGATGTTTTCTCAATCATTTCTTCATGCACCAACTCTTTGTGTTGCGACATCAGCATGCGATGGTAATACTGACTGCTGATGTTACGTTGCAGCGTTCTTGTGCTCCACATTTCCTTGGCAGCTTCACGTTCATACCAGTCGCGAGCATCCTTATTTTGTTCTTGCAACAGGATACGATAATGCGTCCACGAGAGCAGCAGTGGAGTTTCTGATAGCAGAGTGTCCAAAAGCAATACGTTGGAAGTTTTTCTACTCACCGCGTAGAAATTGTTGCTGGTAGAGCCTTCTGCAGATTTTCCACTCACTGCGTGGAAAATGTTTGGGAAGCAATTGTAGAAAGAAACAAAATGGTATAGGTTTGCTTGACTGAAACCATCACCATATTGCCTCGTCAATTCCCTGGCCAATTCCTTGATAATTTGCTCACCATATCCAGCACGTTGTTCGTTCAGTATCTCCTTATGGATAAGCATACCCAAAAGCCAATTACGTTTGACCAATGTGACGTTTACTGAATTATAGGCAATACGTTGCGCCTGTTCAATAATGTTGCAGGCATCGTTTAGCAATGTGCTTTTATCTATAGAGGTAATTTCCTTCATATTGTCTTTGTTATCGGATTATTATTCACACTATCAAGTATCGCAGCAAGGTGATGATAGACAACTCTAGCCGGCTTTCGTTGAAGTATGGCATAATGCTATTATCCTTTCGTTAATTCATTATAGAGGGCAACGCCTTTCACCGTCAGCAGGTACTTCTGGCGAGGGTGGTTGGGGCGGTCGGGATATTTCAGGCAGACAAACCGCTCTTTTAGTGCGGGTTCAAGGTGATATTCCAAAAAGTTCTTTCTGTCTTTTAAGCCTTTATTCTCCATCATCTGTTTTATGCTCAATTCCTCATTTCCAACAACCCGAACAAGTTCAAGGATATTTATATTGCTTGTATGAAGTTTACTATTTGGATTTAAGTCTATTACAGATGTACTTGTGGGGGTACTTGTGGGGGTACTTGTGGGGGTGGCGAGGTTGGGTTGAACGCTCCATTCTGGTGTTGGATGGATATGAAGATAGCGGTTGCGCAGGTCCCACTGTTCACCGAGCAGTAGGTTGCGGAAAAAGCGTTCCAAATACACAGGTGTATAGTCTATTCCTTTCGTTACATTACGGTAGTTGGCACGAACCAGTGCATTTCGGAAATACCATGAGTGTTTTGCAAACTGGCCGTTATCCACATCAAATCCCAATGAACGGAGATACTGTATGGTAAAAACGGCAGTGGTGCGTGTGTTGCCCTCACCAAAGGCGTGGATCTGCCACAAGCCTGAAACAAACCGAGCCAAATGGGTTATCAGTTCGTCATGAGCCTTCCCTTTGTAGGTGTATGCACGTTCCTGCTCTAGGTCGTAGTCGATGGCAAGGCGCAAGTCTTCCCAGTTCAGGTATAGCACGGTGTCGCCTTCCAACACCCATTCTTTCTTGGTGATATTGTATGTGCGGAAATCGCCAGCATGTTTCAGCACCCCTTCAAATACCCGACGATGCACCGATTGGTAGCCACCAGTGGTGAAGTTGAACGTAGGACTGGACAGTACTTTTACGATGTTTGACGACACACGGTCGGCTTCCTCCTTGTCTTCATCGTTAGCATCATGGGCAGTCTTTGTAATATAGTATTGATTGACCAGCTCCCGTGCATCATCGATAGTAATATCTCCTTCAATGTGCCGACGTGCTGTATCTTGCAGATAGGTCGAAACCGTCAAACCATCCACAGCCTGAAGCCCGATAGCCGTCTGCCAATAGCCCGCCTTTTCCTTCTGGCTGGGTTCCCCCTGGCGTATATACTCGTCAAAATCTAAATATCCGTCCTTCATTGTCTTATTTTTAAATTATCACATTTTCTGCTAAAAATAATATCAAAAAATCACATTTTCCACAATTCGATTATCCTTCTATGTCCCTTTTACGATCCTTCGGTGATCCTTCGACGATTCTTTATCACTTGTCCTGTACTTGTCCCGAACTTGTCCTGCATCCAAACAATGATTCCGACACCTGCAGCCCGTCCACCGCCTGCAAGCCGATGGCGACCTTCCAAGCCTCAGCCCGTTCCCGCTTATGCGGTTCGCTCGCAACAATATACTCGTCAAAATCTAAATATCCGTCCAGCATCTCTATTTGTTTTTTTTCTGTGTGTACGGGAACCATCAATTTATTAATTAGCTTTCATTTTTCCTGTTATGTCATCAATTATGGATATTTTAACACCAATTGTTTTTGCGAACTTTTTAAAATCATCAGAATCTTTATAATCACCTTCCAATAATGAATTAATTTTGTCTTTAAAATCTCTGTTTTCTTCTCGCGCGACTTCTACGATTTTGGTCATTTTTTCTTGGTATTTCAAAATCAATTGAATGTTATTCTCCTTATCGAGTATTGAAGGTTTAAAAATAGTTCTTAGTGCAGAATTCTTATCTTCTAATCTGGAATATTTTAGTAGCCATTCTCCAAAATAATCAAACAAATCAACTGTCATCTCACACCCTTTATCACAGAAGCAGTCTCTAACATCATTAAACGCATTCAACAATTTTCTACCATTCAATTCAAATAGTTTCACAAATGAATCAGTTACTTCTTTTTGTAAATTATCACACTTTCCATTGGCTTTATCAACGAGAAGTTCTTTAAAGGCTTCAAAACAGGTTTGGACATCAAACTTAGTAATCATCAAGATTCTCGTGTCTTTGTCGTTTTCGACAATTGATTGTTTCCATTTTTCTTTTGATTTACTATTCAGATATGATTCCGCGATTTTTAAACAATGAATCGTAAGGCTGTTTTTTATTTCTATTGCATCTTCAAAGAAGTTTACGGGAATTGTGCTAACATTGTCTATCGTGATATTTGATGTATTCTCATTAAACAATTCATTAAAACGACCTAACAGTACATTATTGTCAAAAGACAATTTGCTTTTAATAGTATCATATTGGGGAAGTATTGCAACTAAATTTATTTTAGATATCCCATAGCTCTTTCCGGTGAGTCTTTTCGCAATCTCATTAAATAACGGATAATTAATAATGCCAACATTCAAGAGAATATCCCCATAACTAATATAATATTCTATTCTTTCAGTAATCTTTTCAACGAGTCCATTTTCCGTGCTATTTAAGACTGAATTAAAAACAGGTTGAAACTTTTGCGGAAAGTTATTCAAACGAGAAACACGCATACAAACCAAATCGTAATAAAAAGCATCAGTTTCTTTGGTATTGCTAAAGAATTGATGAAGTTGATGATCTGGGAGTTTCTTCATAATAGGACGTTCTACTTCTTTTAATCTCTCGTATAGTATCTCAACATTCTCTTTGTTATTAATATTTGAATCAATGAGTACATTAAGTTGGTTTGTATAATCGCTCAAACTATAATCATTTTTTAAAATGGGGATAGCACCTAATGTTCTTAATTTATCAACGTCAAGGCTTATAAGATACTCGTTTAGTTTTTCTTGAGGACAAACAATTTTGAATTGTTTGTATGTTTCCTTGGCTTGTTCAACAAATCCAATAAAAGACTCTGCATCAACCTCTTTTTCTGTCAAGTATATAAAAGGATTAATGCCTTCTATTTCGGATAATTGTCGAATGCTGTTGTAATAGCTAATTACATCAAAATTCTGGTCTTCGCAGAAATCATTAATCAGGCTTTGCAAATATTCATCTTTATTTGTAATATGTTGTATCAATATCTTCTGGTAATCTTGCAAAGACTCTTCTCCATTCTGCATTTTTTCACGATTATAAACACAATTCCAAACTTGTTGTGCCTTCTCATTGTTTTCGTCAACCAAGCATTGGCTTAGAGCGGTAACCGCATTGGGTATATTAGTAATAGCAGTAATAGCATTTTCCAATATTGAATAAAACACTTTGGGCTTACTTTGAATTGTCTTTATTTGATTCACATCATTGTTATCCAATGCTCTTTTTAGGTCTTCTGTATAAATGGTATCCAATGCATTATCTGCAGGTAATTGATAATACAAAGCAGAAATATATTTGGGTAAATCAGGGTCATCCCTGTACATAAAATCCATTGCTCCCAAAAAGGAAGGATTGAGAATTTCATCTTTGGGATGAGCATATAGTTTATCCCTGCCCTTAATGAATAAAGCTATATACTCATCTGGAATAGATTTATCCGCAATCTGTTTAATTGAAACAAATTCATTGATAAAAGCAATTATTTCTCTAGGGGTAATTATATCCGATAGGAGGTCGTATATTTGCGTCACTCTACCGTTCATTTTTGTACCAAATGCTTCTTCCCAACGTTTGGTAAAGTAATCCTTCCAATCAGACATTACAGGCGGTGATACTCGGTAAACCGCGTCAAAAGTCTTATTAATAAAATCGTTTCCGTAACAATTGTTATCACTATCCTCATTTTTAAAGGCAGAAATGATATGAGCTCGATCAAACGGTATTAATACCTTAATATTTCCATAATTCTCATCGGCAAAGAACGTATGAATTGATGCCCAAAGTTCTTGGACTTTTTGTGCAGGGAGTCTATCCATATTATCGAAGACAACAATAACGATGTTGTCTTTAAGATCGTTGTCTATATCATGCATCCAGTTCCTAAACTTATGGGAAGAGGGTTCTTCTTCTGAGATTGTCTCATATGTTGTGTCCTCTTTTTGTCTATCTGTATATATATTAAAAGTTTCAGTCATTGTCATCCTAATAACCCATAAGAAATCTTTGTGTTTGCAATACTTACATGTATTTTTAATAAGTAATATCACCATTAATAATAGCAACAAGCCCAAAGGGAAACTAACTATTAGTGTTTTCCACAACAAAGATTCTATATCTGAAGAAACTATGTCTAAAATCGGAGTTATAACAATTGCTAATGCAGTCAAAATAATTCCGCAACTAAGCTTAGGGATGGTTTTGGTCTCAACTTCTCGTTTTCTTGATAATAAATCTTTCAATTTTCTCTTCCATTTTTTATTATCTAAAACAGCCCTCTCCCTTTTGTTACCGCTTGTTAGTTGATTTGTTAATTCTTCAAGGATCGAACGACGTTGTAAATCTTCCTGATGTCCCCATGCATCATAGATAAAAAAATGGTATTTATCTACATCTAACTTACACTTTATTAAATCTACCATATTAGACTTCCCTGAACCCCATCCTCCATCTATACCAATAATGTTAGCCTCATTGTTTATGATAATTTTTGCAATATTTTGAGCCACAGAATCATGTGAATTTCCTTTAAATAAGTCTTGCCCGCAAGGTTTTTTGTCTAAAAATTGCGGATAGACTCTCTCTTGCTTATCGTTTTTCTTCATAATATATTTTTTATTGCCCCATCTTTGCCAAAAGCAAAGACTGTATTTCGGTTAGTTTTAAGTTTTCTTGTTGCTTCAGATACATTGTATGAAAGACTGATGACACTTGTTCATGAAATCTCTTCATCACATTGTCAGACGGCTTTATAACACGCAAGTTTTCAAAATCTGATTTGTTTAGATTATTTAGGACAGCACCACCCATTCCATATTCTGAGATAATTTTCTCAAGTCCACAGCATGTTATATAGATATACTCTAATGAATATTCTTTACGAGGCACTATGGTGTTAATCTGCTGGTTTGTTTGACTATTTTCTGTTGTAATGACAACCAATCCTGAAGTCCCAATGCAGCTCACACATACCGAGTTTTTTGGTATGGTCTTGTTCGCTTGCGAAGTGGCTCCTTTTTTTGACAAGGTGCGTTCTGTCTTTATCACAAACACACCATCATGCATATCTGGAATTGTCACAAATGGCATATAATTGCCAAAGTTGCTTTCATCTAGTGTTGAGGGTGTTTTGCCTGTTATCACCTCTCCAAAATCTCCAAGTTTGCCGAGGTGCCAGCCTTGGGGGAGGTTTTGTTTGTCGATGTTGTCGACGAAGGTGTGGCGGTAGAGGGCTTGGGCGGTGGCTTCAAGTTTTTCAATCATCTGCTCGTTGAGGCGTATGCGGTGTGTCAGCGTCTCGTAATCCAACACGATTTCCCGCTGCCGCTCAATGCTCGGCACGGGAAGTTGCATATTACAAAAATCCTCCCAAGTCAAACTGCCTCGAACACCACCAACGGCATAATAACTTGCTTCACGGTCAAACTCGCTGCGAGAGAACCACATCATCAAATATTGAGGCAACAACTTCGTCTTGTCAACCACTTCAAACATAGGGTAGGCAGGAGACATAATGGCCTCTTCATCGTTGAACATCGCCACTGGCATCTTTCCGTCGCGACTCACCTGCATCAAACTACAGGCAAACTGTTCCCGACGGATAACCTTATAATTGGATAAGTCGGTGCCTATGACGTTGGCAACAGAAGGAATGAACGCTTTGTCAATCGTAAGACCGACAAGTCGTGTCACATTCAACTCTTTGTTGCGGACATTCACCTCGCGGATATAATCGCCTAATCTATGATATTCTGCCGTCATTGCGTCTGTATAATTCTTTATAATTTTGCAACAATTATATGGATTTTTCTTTTTTTACCATTGCTTTTTTACAATTCAATCATAGCAGAAGGGCTAAAGCCGTTCGTCAAATGTTCCTTGGAAGAGATATAGCCCAGCTGGTTGGACATAATGAGCGTATCGCCTATCTGCGCTCTGATGTTGCGGTGTGAGTGGCCATATATCCAATAATCAATGCGTCCATCGGCTATAAACCCACCCAGTTCTACCGTAAAGGCTCCATTGATGGTACTGCTTTTGAATTCGGGTGCAGTGCATAATTGTGTGGGCACGTGGTGCGTGACAACAACAATCTTCTTTGCCTTGCTTTTGCCTACGGCCTGTTGGATGAATGCAAAGCAACGTCCGTGCTCTTTGTTGAAATCGTCTGCTGTCAGGCGGTGCCCATCATACATAATGCGATAGAAGTCGCTGACATTGCGTTCAGTCAGAAAGGCATTGCAGGGTTCTATCTTCGACCATAATGTGGACACGATGATATCTGTATTGTCAAGGTGTATCACACTGTTGTAGTAGGCATGTATATTGTGCCGAATTTCTTTGCAAAAGCCGTTTGGCATAGTGGCAAGGTCATAATATCCGTAGAAGTCGTGGTTGCCAAAACAAACAATAACCTGGCTATAATTCTTGCTCGCCCAATCCCAGAATTGATACGCTGAGTATGTATCACTTTTTGAGTCTGGCAAATCAAGATATGCTGTGTCTCCAGCGACAATCAAAATGTCTCCTGTTACTTCAAGAGGATATTTTGCAATCCATTGACGATTTTGCGGGAACTCCAAATGAAGGTCGCTGACATACTGGATGCGTACGCCATGAGGTATTTGGTTAGAATGTATGTTTTCTCGTTCTGTCATACTAATTGAGTTGTCTTCGACTGCAAAGATACAAAAAGTTTTCCATTTCTTTCCAATATTTTCAAAACTGGAAAGAATATTATAGTTTATACCCTAACTTTTCAAATAGGTCTTTCAGTCCTTTTGTGCTTTCCTCTTCCTGTTGCAGCAGGTCGCGCAGGTCAGTTTGCAACTCTTTCATCTTGGCATCGAAGTCTATCTGCTCGTCGCGGTTGCGGAACTCGATGTATTTGCTGGGCACGAGACTGTAGCCTTTCTGCTCTATCTCTTCGCGGGTGGCGGAGTAGCAGTATTCAGGTTCGTTGTGGTAGGTCTGCTCGTGGCCGGCTCGCTGCCAGTTATGATATGTGGCAGCAATCTGCTCTATCTGCTCCGGCGAGAACTGGATGTATTTCTTCTCGAAGGGCTCGCCTTTCTGCCGCAGGTCGATGAAGAGGACTTCGCCCTCGCGGTCGCGGTAATGCACCTCTTCGCCGTTCTTGGTCTCCACACGGGCTTTCTTGTTGTTGTTCAGTATCCAGAGCGTGACGCTGATGTCGGTGGAATAGAACATGTTGCGGGGCAGGATGATGATGGCTTCCACCTTGTCGTTCTCGATGAGCTTGCGGCGGATGGCCAGCTCGGTGCCGTCGGCGCTCAGCGCGCCGTTGGCCAGCAGGAAGCCTGCCACGCCACGGGTGGAGAGTTTTGACAGGATGTTCAGAATCCAGCCATAGTTGGCGTTGGAGGTAGGCGGCGTGTCGTAGCCGCTCCAACGCGGGTCGGAGGTGAGCTGGTTGGCCTCGCGCCAGTCCTTCTGGTTGAAGGGCGGATTGGCCATGATGTAATCAGCCTTGAGGTCAGGGTGGTGGTCGTTGTGGAAGGTGTCGCCCTGACGGATGTCGGCCGAGATGCCACGGATGGCGAGATTCATGCGCGCCAGCTTAAAGGTAGTATTGGTGTTCTCCTGACCGTAAACGCTCACGTTCTTCATATTGCCATGATGCGCCTTGACGAACTTCATCGACTGCACGAACATACCGCCCGAACCACAGCAGGGGTCGTAGATCTTGCCGTCATAAGGCTCGATAAGTTCGGCGATGAGGTTGACAATCGACTTGGGCGTATAGTATTCGCCCTTGCCCTTACCTTCGGCAATGGCGAACTTGCCCAAGAAATACTCATATACGCGGCCAATGAGATCGTTCTCGGCATCGGCAACAGTGTCCAACTTGTTAATTTCGTCAAGCAACGATGCAAACTTAGTCTTGTCCAAACCCAAGTTGGAATAGTAGTTATAAGGCAATGCGCCCGCCAACTGTTTGTTCTTCTTCTCGATGTCGACAAGTGCGTCGTCGATAATCTGGAAAATATTGGGCTGCTTGGCGTTCTCCATAATGTACGACCAGCGGCACTTGGGTGGCAGATAGAAGACATTCTCAGCCGTGTAGAACTCCACTTGATCAACATATTCTTTTAATCCTTTAGCCATGAGCTCCTGTTGTCTCTGCCCGAAGCGGTCTCCGGCATATTTCAAAAAGATAAGAGAGAGCACGACGTGTTTGTATTCGGCCGGCTCTACGGCGCCGCGCAACTTGTTGCACGATTCCCATAGGGCGGCCTCCATGCTTTTTGACACTTTGACTTTAGGCTGTTTGGTGGTTTTGGGCATATTGTTACTTTTTTAGATTTTTAAGTGCTGGACGCTGAATGGCTAATAACTCATAATACAGCACTTGAAAATATCATATTCCATTTGCAAAGGTACGTTTTTTTTTTGAAATAGACACTTTGATTGGTTAGGAAACTGACGATGGTGATTTGCGTTTTTCGGCGGGGATAGTTTTAATTTTAATTTTTTTTAGTATTTTTGCATTCTAATTAATTCCAACAATAAATTAATATTAATTACAATGAAAAGAAAGTCATTATTTTATCTTGTTTTGGCATGTTGCCTTGTCGGTCAGTTGCATGCCCAAAACATCACAGTGACTTCTGCTATGGGACAAGATGTTAACACTTTTGTCAATACCGCCCTGGCGGGTAAGGGTGTTTACATCACCAATGCAAAGTTCAGCAACACTTCTGGCCCCATCCTGTCCGACCAAATTGGTGTTTTCCAGGCCAATGGTTTTACCGGCTTCTCCATGGATTCTGGCATAGTCATGACCACAGGCAATATTTCCGTTGCCCCTGGGCCCAACAACCTTTCTGGTGCCAGTCAGCCCATTACGGGCTATTACTCCGATGCCGAATTGGCCCCCATTGCCACCTCCTCTATCAATGGCTGTGCCACTCTCGACTTCGACTTTGTCGGCCTAACCAACACCATCTCTTTCATGTACACGTTTGCTTCGGAGGAATATCCTGAGTATGTTTGCTCCAACTTCAACGACGTGTTCGCCTTCTATGTGACCGGACCCGACCCCGAAACAATGGAAGAAAGAACTTGGAATGTGGCCATCATCCCCCTATCCGTCACCGATTCCACTCCCGACGGCATTGCAGTGGCCATCAATTCTATCAATCCAGGTGTCCCCGGCACTTCTGGCGGTGGCGGCAGCGACTGCCACTACGAGTTTTCCTCCTATTACAACGATAACCCAGTCGAATCCGTCGGTGTCCAGTACGACGGCTACACCTCCAAACTTATGGCTACCACAGAGATTGTCCCTTGCGCCCTCTACCACATGCACCTCTCTGTCTGCAATGTGGGCGACAACGCTTTCGACAGCGGTGTTTTCCTGGAGTACGGAAGTTTTAGCAGCCCTTCTACTCAGCTCAATTTCAACCGTGTCAATCGCGATACCGTCCGTGTCGGTTGCGCTACCCGCGTACCCTTCGACATGAGTCATTCCTACTATGACGACGGTGTCTGCCATATCACTTACGGCGGCACGGCTGTCTATGGCGTCGATTTCACCTGCACCACCGATTCCGGCGCTGTTATGGAAGGCGACCAACCTTTCTATATTTCCAAATCCACCACCCATTATCTTAATGTGGCTGGCATCCAGGGTGCCAATCTGGCTCAGCCCAAATACATCGACCTCTATATCGAGACTTCGGTCTGTCCCGCCTTCCCCGACCTAAAGGTGTACGACACCATGCGCCTCGTCCTGGTGAACAATCCCAACGTGGTCGTGCGCGACACCCTTATCGAGTGCAACCACCTTTGCACCGAAGTGGGCGTCGAAGTGGTGGCTGGCAATGCCCCCTTCACCTTCCAGTGGCTCCCTGCTGACAATCTGGCCGATCCCACCGCACAGCATACCGAGGCATTCATCACCAACGACGCTGTCTATCATGTCGTTGCCACCGACCGCTATCGTTGTGCTTCCGATACCGCCACCGTCACCATCAACATCCACACCAGCGAAGCTGTCGACGAAGTCGATGCCCCACAAGTCAAGGTTTACCCCAATCCTACCGACGGACTCCTGAATGTAGAGGCACAGGACATCATACAGGTCGACCTGTACAACGTCAGTGGCCAAAAGGTATACTCCGATAGCCACCACACTCATCAACTCCAGCTCCACACCCATTCTTTTGCTCCCGGCACTTACTATTTGCGTGTGGCCACAGCTAACGGCTCTTCCACCCAAACGGTTATCGTAAGGTAAACAGAATTCGGATTTATTTTATAGATTCAAAATCATCATATTATGAAAAAGATTTATACATTACTAATACTTCTGTCCTTCCTTCTGTCCTTCTCCACATCGGCCTGGGCACAGTGCGAGGGTGAGGCCACATGCACCATCACCATTTCCGGCACCGACCAGTATAGCGACGGATGGAATGGTGCTGCCATCACCATCTATCAGGACACCATCTTTATCGGCACCTACTCCTGTGCGGGAGCCTCCTCAGTTGCAACCTTCCATGTCTGTCAGGGCCCTGTCAGTTTCTCCTGGAGCTCGGGTCTCTACGACTCTGAGTGCGGTTTCACCATTACCGACTCCATCGGTGCCACCCTCTACACTCACACCTCTGGCACCACCATCCCCACGGGTGTCTTTTGTGAGGATGTGGCTTGTGCCACCTGTCCCCGCCCGACGCTTATCAACGCTTTCAATGTCACCGCTGACAGTGCCACCCTCGAGTGGGCCGACGACGAGGCGGCCAGCGGATGGCTCTATCAGCTGAGTACCAGCCGCACCACCCTAGGCGACTGGACCTTCACAGCCGATACCAATGTCGAATTTACCGGCCTTTTGGCCAATACTGCCTATTATTTCTTCCTCAAGGCCATCTGTGCTGCCGACGACACCAGTGCTGCCGCCCTCCACAGTTTCCGCACCGCTTGTGGCGACAACCCCATCCCCTTCTCCGAAGGATTTGAGAACAATGGTTCCAACGCCCCCTTCTGCTGGTCCATCTGGGAGAAAGGTAGCTACGACAATTATGGCTACGTCTACGAATACCCCCAAATTTATTATTACAGCTATTATGCCCATACGGGTTCCTACCTGGTGAACATGTACGATGCCTACGGAGCTAATTCAATCATCACGCCCCGTGTGTTGATACCTGCCAACCAGATCGAGGCTCAGTTCTGGGCTGCATACTCTAGCTACACCGACAACTTTGGCAGCATCCAGGTGGGCTACACCACCACCAACGACTCTGCCACCGCCGTCTTCCATCTTGTCAGTGTCGTGCCCCTGACCGATGCCTATGCACTCTACACGGTAGATTTCGATACCGTCACTACTACCGATTCCGTCTACGTGGTCTTCCGCTCTGCGGGCAACAACATGAGCCCCAGCAGCGCCATCAATATCTTATTGGACGATGTCACCATCCGTCAAATCAACAACTGCCCCCAGGTTACCGACTTCACTCCCATTGCTACTGTCTCACACGAAATCACCTTCGCCTGGACCGACACGGTTGGAACCGCATGGGAGATTTCCTACGGCCCCGTCGGCTTCGACCCCGACCTCAGCACCGTCCGCATCCCCGCTTCCACCAATCCGTTCACCCTCACTGGCCTGTCCGACAGTCTGACCTACGATTTCTACGTGCGCACCGTCTGTGGCAGCCAGCGTGGCTACTGGTCGCTCCCCGTCGTCGCCCGTCCCAACACGATCCAGATGCCCGAGTCCGGCACCGATACCGTCTATGTCTGCGGCACCTCCATCTCCGACCCCGGTGGAGTCAGTGGCGTTGTCCCCAACTACACCACCAGCTACATGGTAGTCTATCCCAACGACAGCACCGCCACCATCCGCCTCACGGGCAACATCAATTTAGGCTCTTCCGACTACCTCTATATCTATGAAGGTGTGGGCGTTTCGGGTCGCCTTCTTGGCCAATACTCTGGTTCGGTATCCAATATCAACGTGGCCTCTTCCATTGGCCCGCTAACCCTCTATCTCAGCACTGGCTATTCCTCCTACGACGGCTTCTTCCTCACCACCCACTGCGAGCCCCTGCCCACCTGCACCAGTCCCTACGACGTACAGGTGTCCAACGTTACGGGCAGCAGTGCGCTGGTCTCGTGGAGCTATGCCAACTTCACCACCCCCCAACTCTTTACCATAGTGGCTACCGACACAGCCAACGAAGTAACCAATTACTACACCGCTGCCGACACCGCCCGTAGTTTCACCATCACCGGCCTCAGCCAGCACACCCATTACCTGCTTTCGGTCCAGGCCACTTGCGATGGCGGCGATACCAGTCTCAACGCCGATGCCTCTTTCTTCACCTATTGCCTCTCCGGCGGCGAAAATGTGGTCGGCACGGGCATCGCTAACAGCTATTATGTGCCCGTCTATATCTATGGCCATGCCGTGTCGCAGCAGATTTTCGACTCGGTCGTCATGGCAGGTGTCGATACCATCTTCGGCGTCCGTTTCTTCAACACCTCCAACGCCACCATGACCCGCAACATGGCAGTGTATATGGACTCCACCACCCGCAGCTCTTACAGCTTCTATTCCGAAATAGAAGTCCAGTCTCCTGCCAATCGCCGCTTCTCTGGCCCTGTTTCCATACAGCCTGGTTGGAACGAAATTCTCTTCGATTCTGCCTTCGTATACAGCGGCTCTGGCAATATTACCCTTACCGTCGATGACAACACTGGCGAATATGCCTCCTCCATCAACTGGCAGGCAAGCTCCACCACCGACAATATGTCCGTCTACGCCTACTCCTACAATGGCGACATAGACCCCACCGACTCCCTCTCCCTCTCTTCCGTATCTACCTGGTCCACCGGTGTGGACAATCTCCGGGCCAACACCGTCTTCCTCACCCCCTGCGGCGATGCCAGCTGTGTGCCCCCTGCTGTTGTCGTGGCTGCCACCACTTCCTCTTCGGTCACCCTTTCTTGGGTTCCAGGTCTTTACGAGGACTCCTGGGACGTTGAGTACAGGCAGGCCGACAGCACCGAGTGGAATGTCCACGCCTCCAGCACAAGTCAGGACACTGCGGTCATCTCCGGCTTGCAGCCCGCCACTCATTATGTCTTCCGTGTCACTAGCCTCTGCGGCGACACCACGGCTTCCATCGAAATCAATGCCACCACCCGCTGTGCTCCCGTTACCGACTATCCCTTCGCCGAAGACTTCGAAGGCTTCCTCGCCACCTATTCCGACCCCGAAACCCAGATCTGCTGGGGCCGTTCAACCAGCTACTACTATTCCGGTAGCTACTATCCCTACACCTATTCCTACTACCATCACTCCGGTTCCAGCTGTCTCTATATGGCTTCCAGCAGTTACCCCGGCTCTTCCTATAGCAGCATGATCATTCTTCCCGAAATGGGAGCCCGTATCGACACCCTCACCCTTTCGTTCTATATGATGGGCGACTACACCGCTTACAGTACCTACCGTACCGATGTGGGCGTCCTGGCCAATCCGGCCGACACCTCCACCTTCGAGCTTATCGCCTCCTTCCCCTTCACCTCCGACGACGGTGAATGGCAGTTCTGCGAGGCCAACCTCAACGGCTACACAGGCACTGGCCGCCACATCGCCATCCGCACGGGTGATGGCAGCGATTCCTATTATCTTGACGATATTCTTGTGGAGTACTTCAACCCTTGCATTACTCCCAGGAACCCCCGTGCCAGCAACGCCACCACCTCTTCCGTGCTCCTCTCCTTCACCGACACCAACAATGCCGGCAACTACACCATCGTCTACGGCACCTCCGACGATATCGCCAATGCCACCGACACCATCCAAATTACCACCACCTCTACCACCCTCAGCGGCCTTGCCACTGCCACCCAGTATCACGCTTGGGTACGTGTCAACTGTCCCGACAACCAAAGCAAATGGGTAAAGTTCCCCGTTTTCAGCACCCTCTGCGACCCCCTCCCGGTGGACAACCTCACCCCCTACGAGATCAATTTCGAGCAGGGACTTGACAGCTGCATGAACCAGGAACGCATCTCCGGCTCCACCGACTGGGAGGTCGCCACCACCACCGCCAATCCCGTAGGCGCCTATAGCGGCGGCTATGTGGGTCAGCTTTATAACTCCAGCCGGGTCAACGAAACAATGCTCATCTTGCCCTCCTTCGACTTTACCGCCCTCGACCGCGGTGCCGAGCTCACCTTCTGGCATGCCCAGGTCCAGGGCAGTCATCAAGGCCGTCTCTACGTCTATTATCGTACCAGCCCCACGGGCGATTGGGCAGTGATTGACTCCTTCACCACCCAAATCACCGCTTGGACGCAGCATTTCGTCACCCTCCCGTACTCGGGCAACCAGGCTTTCTATCAGGTTGGCCTCAAGGGCGTCACAGGTGGCGAAGGTGTCAAAATTGACGACATCAGTGTCCATGCCGCCCCCACCTGCTTCCGTCCCACCGACCTCGTGGTCGACAGCGTGGCCGATGGCTCTGCCACACTCTCCTGGGTGGGCTCCGCTCCCAGCTATCATGTCCGTTACCGCCGTGTGGGTACGCTCTCTTGGTCCAACGACACCACTACCACCAACAGCATCACCCTCACCGGCCTCCGCGGCCTTTCCGAATACCAGTGTATGGTACGTGGCCTCTGCTCTGCTACCGACAACAGCCACTATAGCGAAATGGTCAATTTCATCACCACGGCCTGCGCCACTGAGTATGATTACTTCAACTACGACACGGCCGACTTTACTGCCTATTCCACCTACTGGGCTCCAGGCTTTTGCAATTACAACTACTCCTATTCCGAGACGCTCATCGACAGCGCCGACCTCGTCGGACTCGACCAAATCTCCGGCTTCGGTTTCAGCGCCACTTCTTCCAGCACTGCGGCACTCAACAACTGCGACGTCTATTTCGGCCACACCTCCGACTCTGTCCTCAACTCCTTCAAGTTCGACAGCACCTTTGTCCGCGTCTATCATGGCAGCCTCAACTTCAATTCCGCCGGCTGGCATCGTGTGATTCTCGACACCCCCTTCCCCTACGACGGCCATAGCAACCTCGTCGTCGCCATCTATCGCAACAACTCCACCTCCGACTACAACTATCCCTATTTCGATGCACATAGCACCGTCGGCAATAAGATGCTTTCAGCCTCCTACTACGACCTCTTCACTCCCGCCCAGGCCAACACCATCTCGCCCTACTTCAAACATGCCGACACCATCTCCCCCAACTATACGTTCATCGCTTGCGCCCCCATCTGCCATGCGCCTACTATCACCGGCACCACCTCTTCTCTGTCTTCCATCGGCCTTACTTGGATTGCCGACGGCAACAATGTGCAGATTAGCTATAAGAGAAGCTCTTCCGACACCTGGTCCGACGAGATAGACGTCACCGGCAACAGCTACACCTTCACCGACCTCGACCACTCCACCAGCTACGATTTCCGCCTGCGTCAGGACTGCTCCGCCGATGAGTTGGGCCAGTCTGCCTGGGTGGGTGTCACCGCCGTCACCGACTATCTTTGCCCAGTGCCCACCAACTTGCAGGTGTCCGACCTCGACAACGCCCATGCCACCTTCAGCTGGGATGCCGCTGACAACGACACCCGCTGGGAAATCCGTGTCTTCAACAACAACTTCAACCAGATTTACGAGGTCAGCAGCAATCCTGCCACCGTCAACGGCCTGCAGCCTGGCACCGCTTACCACGCCACTGTACGCACCCTCTGCGGCCCCGACTATGAATTCCAGGGTGCCTACTCCTCCAGCATCGACTTCACCACTCCCTACTGCGGTACGGTCAGCGGGGTCACCGGCGAGGCCATTGGCAACATTGCCCATCTGAGATGGAATCCCGGCAGCAGCGCCAGTGGCTACTACGAGATTCAATACGGCCGCGAAGGCTACACCGAGAGCGAAGTCTTGGGCTCTGTCATCAGTCCCGACACTGAGGTCTATATCTACAATCTCGTGCCCCATTTCACCTACGCCTTCCGCGTCCGTTCGCTCTGCGGCCTCTCGTGGTACAGCGACTGGAGCACTACCCCCTGTGTCATCACCACCGGCAATGCCGTGGGCATTGACCAGGCCGCACCCGAATTCAGCTGCACCCTCTATCCCAACCCCGCCAACGGCTCTACCACCATCACCGTTTCGGGTGTCGAAGGCCCGGTGACCATCGAAGTGCTCGACATCAACGGGCGCCAAGTGGCTTCCGAAACCCTCAACTGCTCGGCCTACTGCTCCAAGCAAATGGAGGTCGGCGGACTGGCCCAGGGTGCCTATTTTGTCCGTGTGGTCACTGCACAGTCCACCACTCTCCGAAAACTCATCGTCCAATAACGATAGTACACTCTCTGCCGACAAAGTCCGTCGGCACAAAACAAAAGCGAGGCCACTGTGGCCCCGCTTTTGTTTTGCTTCATCTGCTCATCTGATTCCGGCACGGCTTTGGGTTCCGGAGGACGTCATTTTTTCCGTCGGGTGAGCCTGTCGCATGCCGCCAGCATTCCGGGCAGCACCAACAGCACCAGCAGCACCGTGGCCAGCGCCCCTATCGAAATGGCCCGCACTATCGAAGCAATGGTGGGGTCCGTCACCAGCACCGCCATCGCTCCAGGCACCAATATCAGTATCAGTCCCGAAGTCAGGATGGTGTTTATAGACCCCCGGTAGGCTTCCTGCAGCGATGCGCCTATATCCAGGGTTCTCCTCTTCTCGCGGTAGTAGTTGGCAAAGAGGATGCCGTAGTCGATCGCCGCACCCATCAGTATGCTCTGCACTATCAGATAGGCCAGATAAAGCAACGACCCGCCCCCGATGGCGCTCACCGACACATTCACGAACACTCCGGTCATCACCGTCGCCACCAGTAGCAGGGCCACCAGCACCGACCGGAAGGCGAGCAGCACGATAAGCAGTATGGCCGCTACGGTGAGCAGGGTTACCAAGGTCATCTCGTGTTGGAATCCGGCCTTCATCTCCGCCAGCATCACCGATTCGCCCACCGAGTAGTAGCCGTGGGGCAGGGCGCTGTCGCACAGCTGGGTGTATTTTTCTAAGAAAGCATACGTCTCGTCCGACTCGCTGGGCAGTCCCGTAATCAGCAGGGCCAGCGAATGCCGGTCGGAGCGGAGCCGGCCTAAGCCTTCGTCCAGGAGGTTCCGTATCTTGGCAAACCCCTCCTTCATCTCCGGCGTGACGAATTGGGCAAAGCGCGGGTCGTTCACCACCGAGTCGCCCAGGAAGGACACCATGCCGCCCAGCGTAAGGGTCCACCCCTCGTCGTAGCGCTTGCTTCCGCCATAGTAGAGATACAGCAGCTCCATCATCTCTCTGCCCACCGGCTCGCCCATGGCGCTGAAGTTTTGTGCCATCTCTGCCGCCGTATAGCGGTGGTTGCCGTACATCATCTCGTCCAGGAGGGTCAGCGGGTCTTGCAGCGGCTCCTCTTCCGGGGGTACGGTGCTGTCAGCCTGTGGTGAGGGGACAGCTGCGGTGGTGTGGGGCAGGGCGGTCGAGTCGGGCGCGGCGCTGGTGGCAGCCGTCTCGTCTTCTGCAGGTTGGGCCGTGGGCACCTCCTTCGCCGCGAAGGCCGAGTCCATAGTGGCCTGCAAGGCAAGGAGCTGCTGGCGTTGGTCCTCTTTAATCATGGCGGCCAGTGCCTTACGTCTCAGTATGTCCTCGGTGAGGAAATGGACGAATGCGATAGGGGTAAGCTTTGCGCCGCTTTTCTTAGCCAGCCGGTAGACCATTTTGGCCTGTCCCGCATCCATGGCAAGGAAGTCGGCCATCTCGTTGTAGCTCAGTTGCTTCAAAAGCAGGGTGGTGTCGCTATAGGGTGAGCGAACCGACACAGGCGTTCCGGCGCCAATTGCCTCGGCTGCGGGCGGGGCTTCCGATTCTTCGGCCTTGGGCATCGGAACCTCTTCCACGCTTATGTCCAACCCCTCGGCCAGTGCCTCCACCTCCCGCTCGGTGCTGTCGACAATAAGCTTTTCCTCCACCTGCCCGTTCAGTTGGCGAAAATCGTCCAGCAAGGCCATCTTCTCTTTCATGTCGGCACTCATCTGGCTGGCTATGATTGAGCTAGGGTCGTTAGCCTGCGCCAGTATGAAGTCGGCCAATTGGGGGAATCCCAGCCGCCGCACCTGTTGCCCGTGGGCGGCATAGTATACCAGCCGCAGCACGTCTTCTGAGAGCATATCGGTCGAAACCCCTTCCATCATGCCGCCGGTTCCTTCCATCATCTGGGTCATGCTCTGTATGGCCGCCACCATCTGGGGCGCGGTGTACTCCCGCTGCATTAGCGAAGGGTAGGAGAGCCCCATTTCCACTCCGGGACACTGCAGCAGCGTGTCCAGCAGCCCGGCCACCCGTGTCTCGTCGGCGTTGTCGTAGATGAGCAGCACGGGGTTCTTCTTGGGAAAGAATTGGTTGATTTTCGACGCTTGGGCGTACTGAAAGGAGATGGGCGTTTGATTGTGCAGGATATAGGAGCCCACCAGCAGCACCACGAACAACGCCGTGAGGGGTATGCGGTATTTCTGGCTGAAGCGGGCGAGCCTGTCGGTGGGAAATCGGGGGACTCTTTTTTGCGAGCGCTCTATCCCCTTCTCAAACAGCAGTATGAGTGTGGGCAGGACGGTGAAGTTGCACACCAGGCTGCAAAGTACGCCCTTGCTGAGCACGATGCCCAGGTCGGCTCCAATTTTCAGCTTCATAAACACCAGCATCATCAGCCCCACAATGGTGGTGAGGGCACTGCTGAGGATGGAGCCTGCGGCATGCCGCACGGCGTTCTGCATGGCCAGCAGGCTGTCGTCGGTCTGCTGGCGCTCCTGCCGGAACCGGTTGATAAGGATGATGCTGTAATCCATCGAGAGCACCAGCTGCAGGATGGCCACGATGGAGTTGGTGGTCACCGACACGCTGGGCAGCAGGGCGTTGGTGCCGATATTGAGCAGCACGGCTATGCCGGTCGAAGCCAGAAACAGTACCGGCTCCAGCCACGAGGCGCACATGGCAAAAAGAATGACCAGCAGAAGCGCCAGGGCGCCCAGCAGCATCTTGGGCTCGGCCGTGGTGCCGTCCTGCGCGGTCTCCACAGCGGCTATCTTCGGGTGGTGGCGGCCTATTTCGCGCCCCAACGCCACTTGGTCCACGCTCTTGGCCACCCCCAATTCGTAAAGGGTGTGGATGCCGTTTTCCTGCACCGTCACATTGTCCACTTCGGGCAGCTGGTGCAGCTGGTAGCGGAGGTCCACCTTCTCTTCGGCTGTCAGGCTGTCGGCCATCACCCGCACATCGCCTCCCGCCATGTCGGCGCTGAGGTCGAACTCGCTCCCCAAAAGGTCCAACCCCGCCTTCATGGGCGAGTCGTCGGGCAGATATTTCGTCAGGTCGGTGTTGATGTTCACGTGGAACATCAGCACCCCGCACATGGCTGCCAGGGCCAGGGTGAGCCCCAACAGCAGGTAGCGGTAGCGGACAAGTATCTTACTCATACACTTTGCTCCAAACCTCCTCGACGTAAGAACCGTTAAAATCAATGAACACTTTCACTTCCACCTGGTAGCCCAGTTCGGGGTCTAGCTTTTCGGTAATCGTGTTGTCGGCCAGTTGGGCCAGCCGGCGGGTGAGGGAACGCACGTCGCCGGGGGTGGTGTGCTCAACCCGCACGGTGTTGTCGTTCACCTTATGCCAAAAGCCGAAGAAGGAGTGTTGGAATGCCCGCTCGATGGCTTCGGGCGTGGTGTGCTTGGGCTGTTGATAGAGCTGCCAGTAGACCGTGCAGGTGATGGTGTCGTCTTTCTTCTGGCACGAAGTGGTCAGTGTCAATGCCAGTAGCCCAACCAGTAGGAACAGGAGTCTTTGTTTCATATTGCCGCTTTTTGCTCCCAGCGGGGCGGAACCCCATGGCTGGGATAAAGTTTCTTTTTCAATCAATTGATTGTGCAAAAATACGCATTATTTCTGGATTGGCAAAAATATTTTTTCTCCGGTCCTGGCCGCCGGTTTGCCGTGGCAGGGGTGTGGGTGGCTTCGCTTCATCGTGGTTCGATGTTCTATGGTTCGTCTATCGTTCTTTGGCAGAGAGCATCAAAGAACAATATGCCTTCCCTTGAGAATGGGTAGGGGAGAGGGCGCACCCTGAGGGGGACGAGCCACCATTTTTGAGGCATTGGACGCCACGGCCGTACCCTGCCGCGGAGAGACCCGGAGGAGCGGCGAAATGGGTTTTTGTAAAAAAAATTTGCGTATGTCAGATTATTGTTGTAATTTTGCAAGACGTTTTCGATAGGGTAAATATCGCATTACGTGCAATGAATCAAGAAGTTAAACGATAAAAATAATTGTGTCATGGGTATCAATGCAAACAAAAAAATGAAGAGAAGAAAGGTTAGAATCAACGGAAATAAGAACTCCACCAACAACTGGGGTATCAACGCCGCTGGTTGGAATGCCGTTCACAAGGCCGTTATCAACGCCGAGTAATTAGGTCTTCTCATCGGAAAGAGATAAGGCTGCACTTCAGGTGCGGCCTTTTTCTGTTGTATGCCCCGTTTGCCAAAAAATGGCCTTGGCGGGGCAATAAAGTGGCGGCACAGCCGTTATTAGTGATTATTCATTAAAAAATTGATTGTTATGAAAAAGAAAACTTGGTTACCAATTTTGATTATCGTTGCCCTTGTGGTGATTGCACTGCTGTGGGGCATTGGTGTGCGCAACAAGCTGGTTCAGAGCGAGGAGAACGTCACTCAGGCTTGGGCTCAGGTGGAGAATGTCTACAAACGCCGTGCCGACCTCATTCCGCAGCTGGTGGCTACGGTTCAGGGCGCTGCCAATTATGAGAAAAGCACTATGACCGAAGTGGTGGAGGCCCGCGCGAAGGCTGGCTCGGTGCAGATTGACGCGAATAATCTTACGGAGGCCAATGTGGCGGAGTTCCAGCGGGCTCAGGACCAGCTGTCCAGCGCGCTTACCCGCTCGATGAATATTGTGGTGGAGCGCTATCCGGAACTGACTGCCACCCAGGGTTTCCGCGACCTGCAGACCCAGCTTGAAGGGACCGAGAACCGCATCACTACCGAACGCGGCCGTTTCAACGAGACGGTGAATGTGTATAACAAGCAGCTCCGCGTCTTCCCCAACAATGTGGTGGCCGGCATGTGCGGTTTTGAAAAGAAGGGCTACTTTACTGCCCCCGAGGGAAGCGACGAGCCGGTTGAGGTGAAGTTTGATTTCTGATTATTGCCGCAAGAACAGTATAATCAATGTCTTATTGTATGTCATTGAGTAAGCGGTGCCTGCGTCGCATCGCGGTGGTGGCTCTCCTGCTGGTTTGGGCTGTGGGGGCTGTGGCCCAGGAGCCTTGGTGCCCCGAGCCGACCAACCGGCTGGTGAACGACTACGGCAACGTGCTCTCGCCGGAGCAGCGCGAGACGCTGGAGCAGCGTTTGGTGGCCTTCGACGACAGCACGTCCAATCAGATTCTCGTGGTCATTACCCCCGACTTGCACGACTGCGAGATTATGGACCTGGGCACCCGTATCGGCACTACCTGGGGCGTGGGCCGCAAGGATTTGAAGAACGGCGTGGTCATTCTCATCAAGTCGAAAGTGGATGAGGACGATTATGGCGATGTGGCCATCCTGCCGGGTTATGGCCTGGAGGGTGCGCTGCCCGACATTTTCTGCAAGCACATTATTGATGACGAGATGATCGACCCCCTCAGCCAGGGCGACTATTACGGGGCTTTGGTGGCGGCGTTGGAGGTGATTGAGCCTGTTTGCACAGGCGAGTACAGCTATGAACGTTACCGCCAGGAGAACCGCCGTGTTCTCTTTGGCTTTGTGGGTGCGCTGATTTTGTTTGTGGTGATATGTATTTTGCTCGACCGATACAGCCGAAAGCATCACCCCAAAGGGGGCGGCAATTTCATGGGCGGCTCCGGCACCGGCGGCTTTGGCGGTTTCGGCTTAGGCAGCGGTCTGGGGCACGGCTCGGGCGGCTTTGGCGGCTTCGGCAGTTCGGGTGGCGGCTTCGGCGGCTTTGGCGGCGGCTCCTTCGGCGGAGGCGGCGCCCACGGCCGGTTCTGACTCAGGGCTTTCCAGAGGCCGTTTCTACACAATTGGATAATAAAGAGGGGCATCCGAAAACTAACCGGATGCCCCTCTGTTTTTTCGTGATGATGGATAGGGTGTGCTCCCGTGTACCGGCTATCCTTCGCGGTGCTCTTTGCGGAGCAGGTCGTTGACGGTCTTGACGGGGTTGAAGGTGGCCAAGGGCACTTCGACGAAGATGGTGTTCCAGTAGGCCATGGCTCCGTTCCACAGGCCGGGAAGTTCCTGCGACTTGAGGGTGACGGCGCCTTTGGTCTTTTTGCTGATGAAGCCAGTGTCGGGGTCGACATATTTGCGGAGGTCGAAGTAACGGCCGTGGTAGTTCTTGGTGGCGCAGACGAGGTCGACGGGGTTGAAGTGGGTGGCGTTGTTGAGGATGGCTTCCTGCTGCGGGTCTTTGCGGTTGATTTGCGCGGTCTCGACAATCTGTAGGCTTTTGATTCCATGAGTGTTGAGGGTGATGAAGGGGCCGCCGCCGGGCTCGCCTTGGTTCTTGACCATGCCGCAGATGCGCATGGGGCGGTTGAGGAGTTGGTGCAGCTGCTGGGTCTTCTGCGCTGGGGTGGCCTGGGCGTAGTCGTCGGGAAGGACGATGCGGAGGCTTTGCTGGGCGAATTTCTCTATGGCACGGAGTTGGGCTGCGGAAACGCCTTCGTCGAGCAGGCGGAGGTATTTGAATGTTTGCTCCTGCAGGTGGAGGAGGAGGCCGGCCAGCACTTTCTTGTAAATGATGGTGGTGTGTTTCATCCAGTCGGGCACCACGTTGTCGATGTTTTTGATGAAGATGATGTCGGCGCGTTGTTCGTTGAGGTTCTCGATGAGGGCTCCGTGGCCACCGGGGCGGAAGATGAGGCGTCCTTCGTCGTCGCGCACGGGTTCGTTCTGCTCGTTGACGGCGATGATGTCGGTATAGTGTTTCTGCTCGGAGAAGGTGATGTCGAGTTTGACGCCAAAGGAGTGCTCGTAGAACAGCTTGACCTCGGCCACTTTCTTGCGGAAGAGGGCGCGGTGCTCGGGCGAGACGGTGAAATGGATGTGGACGGTGTCGTCGCTTTGGCGGGCGTATTCGGCTCCCTCGACAATGTGCTCTTCGAGCGGGGTGCGCTGGGTGTGGCCGTAGCGGTGGAATTTGAGCAGGCCTTTGGGAAGGCTGCCGTAGCCCATGTATTGCTCCTTGAGTAGGAAGTTGATGACGGTGGCGAAGTCGCCACGGTTCATGTAGTCGTCAAAGTCGGCATGGGATTTGGCCATGCAGGCGACGAGGTCGTCAAAGAAGGCGAAGGTGCGTATCTGCTCGAGGAATTCTTTGACGGTGGGGAATTCTTTGGGAATGGTGTAGTCGATGCCGAAGTAGGATGCGGTGAAGGCGTAGAGGTCTTTGAACATGCGGGTGGCGGCGCCGGAGGCGGGGACGAACTTGAGGATGCGTTTGCCCTTGAGGTTCTTCTGGTAGAAGGTGGCGTATTTGTTGATGTCGGCATCGTCGAGCCGCAATATGCCGCCGTTGTCGACGGTGGCGGCATCGATAAGGACCGTCTTGGGAAATCCCCGACGGAAGTTGGCTAACTGTCGTTCTACGTCGTCAGGGGTGAGCCCCAGCGACTGCATCTGGGCGAGGTCGGAATCACTGAATTTTGTTGTCATAGCGCTGGATTGGTTTTTGTGAAAAGAAAAACTCAAGTTTACCGTAGTGCATCACTGGATGACCTGGGATAAACTTGAGTTGTTGTACTTAAACATTTTGAACGGGCTACCGTTGTTTTAGAGATTTCCGTGGACGGGGGACGCCCTGTTGTGGAAATTTCCGAGTTCCGGGTTTTCGGTTCGATGCGTTACTTGGTGATGTCTTGGAAATCGGCACGGCCAAGGGTTCTATCGCCGATAATCTTCACGGTGGTGGTGACGGTTTCGCTTTCTTTTAATCGGACGGATTTCTCGCCCTCACGATAGTAGGAACGGTTGTTGAGGGTGTCGGGTTCGTTGACACGGGCTACAACGGTGAATATGGCAGGGGCGGCGAAACGGGTTTTGTACACGCCGGAGGCATCGCACTGGCCTGTGTCGGCAATAGTGCCTGTGATGGGGTTGGAGGGGTCGGCGTCGTTTTCTTTTACATATTGAATCTTGACCCAGGCACCTGGTGCGGGCTGGTTGTTGTTCTTAGAATCGATGACGGTGACGTCGATATAGCACCATGTGTCCTTGTCGCAGGAGGTGAAAAGGAGTGCGGATAATACGCTGATTAACAGGGCACCGACTAGAAACAGACTTTTTTTCTTCATAAAAAATCGTTTATTTTTGTGGTTAAATGAATTTTTTTGACTAATTTTGCAACTGCAAAGATAATAAAAAAACGCGGTATGATAACAAAAAAAATAACTTTTTTATTAGTTTTTTTATCTTTTTTCTTTTGTGCTTTTTCGCAAAATGCTGATAAACAGAAGAAAGGAGGCGATAAAGTTTTCTATGTCAAAATTGAGACTTCTTATGGTGACATGGTGGTAAAACTATACAATGAGACCCCGAAACACCGCGATAATTTCTTAAAGTTGGTGAAAGAAGGTACTTATGACGGCCTTCTTTTCCACCGTGTGATTAAGGATTTTATGATCCAGGGGGGCGACCCCAATTCCCGTACCGCCAAGCCCGGACAGATGCTGGGCGACGGCGAGCTCGGCTATACTATCCCGGCTGAGTTCGTACCTACGCTGTTCCATAAGAAGGGCGCTCTGGCCGCCGCTAGGCAGGCCGACCAGGTGAACCCAACGAAGGCTTCCTCGTCCTGCCAGTTCTATATCGTGCAGGGTAACAAATGGGATGCCAACCGGTTGGCTATGGTTGAGCAGCGGATGGGCAAGCACTTTACTCCTGAGCAGGCACAGGTGTATGCCACCTTGGGCGGCACGCCGTTCCTGGACGGCGATTACACCGTCTTTGGCGAGGTGGTGGAAGGTATGGAGGTGATTGACAAGATTGCCGCCACGCAGACCGGCCCCAACGACCGCCCGGTGGAGGATGTGAAGATGAAAATGTCTTTGCTGGAGAGTTATAAACCCGCTGTTTCTAAGTAAGTTGAGGTTGGATGGGGCTATGGCTGTTCGATAACTAAAGCGGACGCCTGTTTCTTATCGTAATTAAGTGACTTTTATATACAAATGAACCCACTGAAAGACAAAATTCAAGCCTATATCGAAGATATTCAGGCTACCAGTATTGAGAAATTCCAGGACCGCGCAGCGGAGGTGGAAATGTTCCGCGTGAAGTATCTGGGTAAGAAAGGTATCATAAGCGACCTCTTTGAACAGTTCAAGGCGGTACCCAATGACGAGAAGAAGGATTTGGGTAAGGCCTTGAATATGTTGAAGGTGGCCGCCATGGACAAGATTGAGGAATTCAAATCGTTCGTTGAGGAGCATGAGGCCGAAGAGCAGGCCCATGACCTGACTATGCCGACCGACTTTGCTCAGCTGGGCAGTCGCCATGTGCTGTCGGTGGTGCTGAACGAAATTACCGATATCTTTTCCCGTATCGGTTTTACCGTTGCGGAGTCAGTTGAGATTGAGGATGATTGGCATCTGTTTTCGGCGCTGAACTTTCCGCCTGACCACCCGGCACGTGATATGCAGGATACTTTCTTCGTGGAGAAGGAGGAGGGAAAGCAGGAGGTGGCCTTGCGCACGCATACTTCCTCGGTGCAGGTGCGCGTGATGGAGAAGACGAAGCCGCCAATCCGCATCATTGCCCCCGGTCGCGTGTTCCGCAATGAGGCCATCAGCGCCCGCGCCCATTGTATTTTCCACCAGGTGGAGGCTCTCTATGTGGACAAGAACGTGTCGTTTGCCGACCTGAAGCAGACGCTGCTCTATTTCGCGAAAGAGATGTTTGGCGAACAGACCCAGATCCGGCTCCGCCCCTCCTATTTCCCCTTTACCGAACCATCGGCCGAGATGGATATTTCGTGCAGCGTGTGCGGCGGCAAGGGCTGCAATATATGCAAAGGGACGGGCTGGCTGGAGATTTTGGGATGCGGTATGGTAGACCCTAATGTGCTGCAAGCATGTGGTATAGACCCCAAAGAGTATACCGGTTTCGCACTGGGTATGGGGGTTGAGCGTATGGCTATGCTGAAGTACCAAATTCGCGATCTGCGCCTCTACTTTGAGAATGACCTCCGTTTCTTGAAGCAATTTGAGGCTATCGTGTAGCCTACAATGTTGATTCTATGAGTACTATCACCCTTAATGGGATGCGTTTCTATGCTTACCACGGCTGTTTTGCCGAGGAGCAGAGGATAGGGACGCATTTCACGGTCGATGTGGCGTTTGAGACGGATACGACTCAGGCGCAGCATTCCGATGATATTTCACATACGGTCAGCTATTTGGACGTGTACCACACAGTTCAGCGTGAGATGTCGGTTCCGTCGCATTTGTTGGAGCATGTGGGAGATAGGATAGGCGAGGCCCTGCTGGCAGAATACCCTGCGATAGAGAGTGCCAGGGTGCGGGTGTCGAAGATGAATCCTCCCTTGGGCGGGCAGTTGGATTCTGTTACGGTGGAGATTATAAAAGTCCGTTCTCAGAAAAACTGAAGTAGTCGTGCTTCCCGTCGGGAAGGATGCCGACGATGATGTGCTCGATTAGTTTGATGTGCAGGATGTTGCCTGCCTCGGAGATTCGCTTTGTGAGTTCCTTGTCGGGAAGGCTGGGACGCAGTTGCCCCGAAGGGTGGTTGTGGGCTACGGCAAGAGCCACTGCGTTGTGTTCGAGTGCCGCCTTGAAAATGATGCGGAGGTCGACGGTGGTTTGAGTGAGTCCACCTAAGCCAATGCGCTGTATCCATGATACTTTGTTGCGTTGATTGAGGTAGACTGCCCAAAATTCTTCGTGCGGGAGGTCGATGATTTTGGGAGCAATGAAGTGGAAGAGATCCTGGCTCCCACGGATGATGTCTTCTTTGTTTTCTCGTTCTTCACGGAGCATTCGATTGCCGAGTTCGAGGGCTGCCAGTACGGTGACGGCTTTGGCCATGCCCATGCCTTTGTATCTTTCTGTCAGGTCGTTCACTTCCAGGCGGGCAAGGTCGGTGAGTTTATTGCCGTTTTGTTGAAGGATGAGTTTGGCCAAATCGATGGCGCTAGTGCCCTGTATTCCAGTGCGCAACAATATGGCTATCAGTTCGCTGTCGGTAAGGCTCTTCTTGCCTTGGGAGAGCATCTTTTCGCGTGGACGGTCTTCGGGTGCCCATTGGGTGATGGGGATGGTTCTGCTGGGGGTGGTTTCAGTGCTTTTTGCCATGCTATTTTTTTTTTGCAAAAATACATCTTTTTTTTGGGAAAATGTTGTAGTGTCGATTATTTTTGTTATCTTTGCATGTTCAAAAAGTGTAATAACTAAAATAAAACTAAATACGTAAGATATGCAGAATAAAGGACTTATCAAATTTCTTACATGGGCTTTTGTCCTTGTCTGTTTGTATCAATTGTCGTTTACATTTGTTACGAACAGTATCGAGAAGCGTGCTCGAGCCGACGCCAAAGCCTATGTTCAGAGCTCAACAACCCAAAATTGGATTAGCAACAAAGCCCATGGCGATGCGATTATCGCCCAGACTTTGAGCGATTCACTCCAGATTGCCCGCGAATCGCAGTATCTTGATTCTATGGCAAGTGAGAAGGTTTTCTTCGGTGCCACCTATCGCTACTGCCAGGCCCGTGAGATCAACCTTGGCCTTGACTTGAAAGGCGGTATGAACGTCATGTTGGAGGTTTCCACGGTAGATGTCGTCCGCGCACTTGCCGGCCATACCGAGGATTCCACATTCAATAAAGCTATCGACATGGCTGTCGCTAAGCAGAAGTCGACCACCAATCGCGACTTCGTTTCGCTTTTCTACGAGGCCATTACCGAGTTAGACCCCAATGTCCAGCTGGCTTCCTATTTCAACACTCAGCTGCGCGACCGCATTAAGCTGAACGATAATAACGACGCCGTTATCAAGGTCGTGAAGGAAGAGGCCGCTAGCGCTTATGACCGTACTTATGAGATTCTCCGTCAGCGTATCGATAAATTCGGTGTTGCCCAGCCTACTATTCAACAGCTCCGCGCTTCGGAACGTATCTTGGTCGAACTTCCGGGTGTGAAGGATCCCCAGCGTGTACGTAAACTCCTTCAGGGTACTGCCCAGTTAGAGTTCTGGCTGACTTATGATAACGCTACCGAGGGTTATCCTATGCTTGAGAAGATTGATACCTATATTGCTTCTATCGGCGGCATTGACAAGATGGACGAAGAGACTCCCGCTCCTGTGGTGGAAGACACTGCCGCTTTGGCTGAAAGCACTGCTGAGGTCGCAGAGGCCGTATCGGAAGGTGACTCGCTGTTGAGCGCTCTCGGCGCCGACAAGAACGAGGCTTCAGCTGAGATGGAAAGTCTTGCAAAGGATCACCCCCTGTTTAATCTCCTGCAGCCTTATGCCGATCAGAGCAGAGGCCTCTACGCAGGTCCTGTTGTGGGTGTGGCCCAGGGCAAGCATCGCGACGAGATTACCCGTATGATTGATTACGCTTTCGAGAAGAAAGTTATTGATAGCCGCACTGTGAAGTTCCTCTGGGCCGCCAAGCCCATGAATGACGACGGCTCCGATATTTACCAGCTGTTTGCTATCCGCATTAACACCCGCGACGGTTCCGCACTGCTCGACGGTGGCGTTATTACCGATGCCCGTCAGGACTATAATCAGACTGGTGGAAATGAAATTTCTATGACAATGAATAGCGAGGGCGCGCGCGAGTGGAAACGTATTACTGGTGAGAATGTGGGTAACTGCATCGCTATCGTGCTTGATAACCTGGTTTACTCGGCACCTGTGGTGAATGGCGAGATTGCCGGCGGACGTTCGTCCATTACGGGTGACTTTAGCCTGGAAGAGGCAAAGGACTTGGCCAATATCCTCAAGTCGGGTAAGCTCCCCGCCCCCGCCGTTATCGTTCAGGAGGCAGTTGTCGGACCTTCTCTTGGTCAGGAGTCGATTCATAAGGGCTTGCTCTCTTTCATCCTGGCCTTCATTATCGTTCTTATCTACATGGTTTTGTTCTACAACCGCGGCGGTTGGGTTTCTGTTGTCGCCCTTATCACGAATATTTTCCTGTTGATGGGTGTCCTTGCCTCTGTGGGTGCCGTCCTCACCATGCCGGGTATCGCCGGTATTGTGTTGACTCTGGCTATGGCAGTGGATGGTAACGTTATTATTTACGAACGTATTAAGGAAGAGTTACGTGCCGGCTCCAGCATGGCGAACGCCGTAGATGCCGGTTTCAAGAACGCGCTCTCTGCTATTATCGACGGTCAGGTGACTACCTTCCTCCTGGGTCTCGTCCTCGTGCTCTTCGGTTCGGGTCCTGTTCAAGGTTTTGCTGTCACCCTCTGCATAGGTATCGTTACCTCTCTCTTCACTTCGATTTTTATCACCCGTCTCTGCATTGACTGGATGATGAACCACAAGAAGAAAATCAACTTCTCTTTCCCCTTCTCGGAAAACTTCATGCAGAATGTCCACGTTGACTTTATCGGTAAACGCAGAACCTTCTATATAATCGCAGTTTGCGCTATCGTTATTTGCCTTGTCGGTATCGTTGCCCGCGGCCTCAACCCCGGTATTGATTTCACCGGTGGCCGCACATACGTGGTTCGCTTTGACCAGCCTGTGAACGCAGTGGATGTCCGTTCCGCCCTTGATCAGGAATTTGGCGACGCTCCCGAAGTGAAGACTTATGGTCCGTCCACTCAGTTGAAGATTACCACAAAGTATAAAGTTAATGAGGATGGCGAAGAGGTGAACAACGAAATTGTCACCAAACTGTATACTGCAGTGAAGGGTTTCTTCTCCAACGAGATTTCTGAGAAAGATTTCCGTAGCACTGAGACCAACCCGCTGGGTATTATCCAGTCGGAGCAGGTGGGAGCTACCATTGCAAACGATTTGGTTCGCAATGCTATCTTGGCGGTCATAGGAGGTCTTATCATTATGTTCCTCTATATTCTGATCCGTTTCAAGAACTGGCGTTTCGGTCTGGGTAGTGTCACTGCCCTGATTCACGATACCCTTTTGGTAATTGGTGTTTTTGCCCTGTTCCACGGTATCCTCCCCTTCAACCTGGATGTCGACCAGTCTTTCATTGCAGCCGTCTTGACGGTTATTGGTTACTCCATTAACGCCACTGTGGTTATTTTCGACCGTGTTCGTGAGAACCGTAAGAATTTCCCCAAACGCACTCTGGAGGTCCAGATGAACGATGCTATCAATTCCACGTTGGCTCGTACTATTAACACCAGCGGCACCACATTCTTCACCCTGTTGATGATGTTCATCTTTGGCGGTGAAGTGATCCGTGGATTTGTTTTTGCAATCCTCGTCGGTGTACTGGTCGGCGTATTCTCCTCTGTGTGCATTGCCTGCTCGATTGTATACGAGGTTTCCCGTTCCGAAAGAGCCAGACTTGAGGCTAAAAAATAAGGAATACATTATAATTGTAGGATAATTTGAAAAGATAGTTGTGAATACATTCATTCTTATAGTGGTATTGATTCTCTGGATTGCTGTCCGCTCTCATGCTGCCCAAGCAAAGCGGAAGGCAGAGATGGAGAATGCTGCCTCTGAGCCCTCCCAGCCGAGCCATGCCTCGGCTAGGAGCGCTTTTGAGTCTCTCTTCGAGGAAGAGCGCGAGACGGAATCCGCCTACAGCTCCTTCGCACAAGAGGGTCAGTCGGCGGGCTACTATAGTTATGAATCAGTTGTGGGCGACGACCTGGCTCCAGGCCGTACCACTACTGACTTTGTGTCCGATTCGAAGCCCGAAACGATGGCTCAGTTTAATGCAGACGATTCCAAGGGTGTCGATTTTGATCTCCGTCAGGCAGTTATCGCTCAGACGATCCTCTCCAATAAATATCTCAATGAGATTTATTCTGATGTAAATTAATTAATCCATTTGTAGTAATAATACCTAAATGAGTATGTTTAGAAAAGTACTAATGACAATCGGTCTGTTGCTAATGGCGAATATCGTCTTGGCACAGGGTACTATTAAAGGTACCATTGTCGATCCGAAGACAAAAGAGCCTGTGCCTTTTGCCAACGTCGTTGCTAAGCAAGACGGAAAACAAATCAAGGGTACGCAAACAGACATGGATGGTAATTTTACGATTAAACCCCTCCCTGTTGGTCAGTATGAGATCCAGGCATCGTGTGTAGGTTATCACCCTTATACGCGTCCGGAGTTTACCGTAAAGGCATCTGGTATTTCTGTTTGTAACATCGAGCTGACTCCCGCCTCTGTCCAATTGGAAGAAGTGGTGGTTATCGACACAAAGAACCCCATTATTGATGTGGGTGATGCATCTACTACTACCCGTATGAGTGCAGATGATATCGCTCACATGCCTGGTACTTCTGTCGAGAGCATTGTTGCTGCCGTCGGCGGTGTGGGTTATAATGATGGTGGTACGAGTACCGCGCGTGGTGAGGATAACATGGTCACCAAGCAGGGCGGTATTACGAAGCGTACCGGCGTAAATGTGCCGAAGGAAGCTATTGCTGAAATCCAGGTCATCCTGGGTGGTACGCCCGCTTCTATCGGTGAGGCTATCGGTGGTACCCAGATTATCACCCTGAAACCCCCAACGAGTCAGTTTAAGGGTAGTATCCGTTGGGATGCTCGTTTGAACTACCGTATGTTTAATCAGCTGAACGCTTATCTTACCGGCCCAGTCATCAAGAAGAATATTTATGACGAGAATGGTGAAAAAACGGGTGACCAGACTTTGATTGGTTTCCGCCTCACTGCTGCCGGCACATACTATGATAATGCGTTCTACCGTCCAAGAGGCCATCGTTATTTAGTGGTTAACGATGCTCTTGTTCAGCAGTATGAGCAGCACCCTATTGATTTTGACCCCGTTACCTATACGGTTAACTATTCTGCTGAAACTGGTTTGTATGCTGACGACTTCGTTGAAATTAGAAACCTAACTGCGAAGGACTTCAGTGGTAATAAGAGCCGTGTCCCCCATACTCAGTACTATCAGATTGGTACCAATTTGGCTTTCGATGTCCGTTTTACTGACTATGCCACACTGACTCTTACAGGTGAGTTTGAGTACACCCACTCCCCTCAAACTGGCATTATGCCTTTGAATATGTCGCGTTCTGCTAATAATGTCTTGAAGGTGACTAACTGGGATGTGATGTTCGACTTCACTCAGCGTTTCCCCGATGTTGAGGATGCCGATGCCAACAATACCGAAGGTGAGAGCAAATCGGGTAAGGCTGTAAAGAATGTTATGTACAACATTACCGGTATGTTCAACCGCCAGAACTACCAATATTACAATGAGACATTCGGCAGTTCTTTGAACGATGTCTTTAAATATGGTTTTAATGGTTCGGTAGAGATTTCTCAGAGACCCCATTATGCTCTTGACCCCTCATTTAACTATAATGGTATTAGTCGTGCCGCTATGGTTCAGGACTCTTGGATCGACTATATCGATTGGAGCACTTATGAACCTTATGCGGGTAACCAGATTTATGCTAACTATAACCTTCAACTTCTTTCTATTCCTGAAATCAGTCCCCTCCTGACCAATCTTGATAACTTGCTTCTGTTTAAGGGTCTGCCCAATGGCCGTACCCCTGATAATATCTATGGTCTTATAGCCAATGTGGGTTACCAAGACAATACATTTGCTTTCGCCCAGACGGACTATATCTATTTGGCCGCCAAGGCAAGTGCCGAAATCAAAGGCCATGAAATTGAGATTGGTTTCCAGTATGACCGTCAGGATCAGTCCTACTATGGTCTGGGTAGCACTTCTCTTTGGACTATCATGCGTCAGAATGCTAATAAGCACCTTTCGCAGATGGATCTCAGCAATCCTCATTATAGTTGGCAAGGTTCTACCCTTTATGTAGATTATGATCGCCTGTATAATGCTGAGGCTGAAACTTATTTCTCTGCTGCGATGCGTCAGTATCTGGGTTGGAGCGGTAATTATGAAGGTGAACGTAGATTCCTTGATATAGACCGTTATAAACCAGAGGATTATGTTGCCGCTGGTGGTATGGATATGTTCTCCTCTGACGAGTTGTTCAATGGTGGTGGTAATAATACCCTTGTTAATTACTATGGTTATGACCACACTGGTAAGAAATACAGTAGCAGCGACTGGAAGGTTGAGGACTTCTTCAACCCCAGCAATCCTAAATACCGCTACCGTCCTTCTTTCACTCCGACCTATATGGCCGGATACATTCAAGACCAGTTCTATTTCCAAGACCTGATTTTCAATGTGGGTGTCCGTGTTGATATTTTTGATGCCAACCAGTCTGTTCTGAAGGATCCCTATCTCCTCTATGAATCCTACAATGTCGGTGATTTAAGAAGCGGCCGCACTGCTTATCAAGGTAATATCTATGCTGGTGCAGGTGATGACTGGACTGTTTATGTTGACGCTGTTGATGCCGATATTCCTACTATTTACGGCTACCGTAAGGGCTCTACTTGGTACGACGTCAATGGTGTTGAACTCGCTTCACCGAGTTCTATAGCCGGTACCTCCGGTAAGCCTACTCCTTACCGTACACCTAACGGCCAGCAGGCTGCCAAAAATAATACTGTGGGTAAAGATGCATTTGAAGACTACAAGCCTCAGATTGTTGTTCAGCCCCGTATTGCATTCTCTTTCCCCGTTGGTGAGAATTCCCAGTTTAAAGCTAGTTACGACATTATTGCTCGTCGTCCTTCTAGCAACTGGCAGGCCAATTACTACGGTTACCTCTACATGTCTCAGATTAGCGCTATCTCCAATCCTAACTTGAAGCCTGAAAAGATTACTAACTACGAACTTGGTTTCCAGCAGGCTCTTAATAAAAACATGGCTATTGGTATCAGTGCTTACTATAAAGAGACTCGTGACCTTATCCAGCTTGTACAATACGCTGGCGCAGACCCCAACCAGAACTACTACTCTTATGATAACCTTGACTTCAAAACCATTAAGGGTCTTACTGTTAGTTATGACCTCCGTCAGTCAAAGAACATTCGTATCAATGCTAACTATACTTTGCAGTATGCTGAAGGTACTGGCTTGACGAGTAATACAATGACTGAGCTCATAAAAGAAGGCTACACAACCCTTAAGATGCTCAATCCTATTAGCGATGACCGTCGTCATGAGTTCAAGGTCAATTTTGACTATCGCCTCATGGGTGGCTCAAAGTATGATGGTCCCGTTATCAACCGTGTAGTTAAAGATTCTACTGGTGAGGAACGTAGAAAGGAAATCAAGCTGTTGGAGAACTTCGGTGTGAATTTCATGGCTGTTGCTCAGTCGGGTCGTCCTTACACCAAGCAGTTTAGCCACAATCAGGCCACTATCGTTGGTAGTTATAACGGAGCCCGTCTGCCTTGGCTCTTCTTCTTCGATGTGGTTGTAGATAAGTCGTTCCCGATTAAAGTTGGAAAACGTCAAACCAGCCTGACTGTTGCTATGACTATTACCAACCTCTTCGATATCCGCAACGTTACTAGTGTGTTCCCTGTTACAGGTAACCCAGAGGATGATGGTTATCTAACAGACCCCGAAACCCAGACTGTGATCAACAGTTATCTGGATTCCGATTCGTATCGTGACCTTTATTCCATCGCTATGAGCAATGGATACTTCCGCTACAGCACTCCTCGCCACTTCAGGCTTACTTTGTCCTATGCTTTCTAATATACCCATTGAGAATAAAATATCTAACTTATGAAGAATATATTTAGCAAATTAGTATTGGCGGCCTTCCTCTTCTCCGCTCTGACGGGGACGGCATTCGCTGAGGATTGCAAGACTTGTAAAAAGTCTGGCGTCAAGCGAGCTGCTGTTCAGGCTAAAGCCGCTGTGTGCAAAAGAGCACAGAGTACCGCAGAGCTGAATGTGAATAATGTCCGTGCCCTGATCAACGGCTACGGTAACATGTGGTACGATGGTAGTGTTGCACAGTACCATCTGCCTAAGAACAGCAACACCTGCCCACTCTTCTGCGCTGCCTTATGGATTGGCGGTACCGACGTTAATGAACAGCTCCGTATTGCTGCTCTCCGTTTCGGTTCTGAGGGTGATGACTATTGGCCCGGTCCTCTTGACATCACCACTGCATCCGTCGACCTCCCTGTTTGTAATGAGTTTGACCACCATTGGATCATTACCAAAGCTGAGGTTCAGGCTTTTATGTCGATGTTTACCTATGATGAAAATGGTGCTACTCCCAACGAGACCTTCTCTGCCGATGCCGTTTCCGCTACTATTAAGAATTGGCCTGCTTCGGGTACTCAGGTTGGTCAGTCGCCCTACTTGGCTCCTTTCTATGATGCAAATCATGACGGTGTTTACAAGTGGGAAGATGGTGACTATCCCTACTATGATTTCAATAACGACCTCTGCCCGCGTACACTGAAGGCTCAATGGGGTCGTGATTACACCTCCCATGTTTCTACTACGATGGAAACTGAACACGGTATCGTTACCGGTGGTCTTCTTTCTGACCAGGTTCTGAAAGGTGACCAAACCATTTGGTGGGTGTTCAACGATATGGGTAATGTTCATACTGAAACCAATGGACAGCCTATCGGTATGGAGATTCGTGCTCAGGCTTTCGCTTTTTCCACGAATGATGAAATCAATAATATGACCTTCTATACCTATGAAATCATCAATCGCTCAACTTATGAATTGAAAGACACCTATTTCAGTCAGTGGGTTGATGCCGATTTGGGTTATGCTCATGATGACTTTGTTGGCTGTGATGTTAAACGTGGTCTTGGATATTGCTACAACGGCGACGAGGCAGATGGCCCCGGTTCGGGCTCTTACTCTGGCATTCCCCCTGCAGTTGGTATCGACTTCTTCCAGGGACCTTATATGGATCCCGATGGTAAGGATAATCCTAAGGTTGATATTTCCAAAATGCGTGCCTACTATCCGAACCAGTTGAAGAACTACTTGCTTGAAGACGGTACGTATGATACCATTTCCCTTACAGACGACGCAGACCTATACTATGAGCATGCATGGTATTTTACCCCTGGTGATGTAATTGGAAACTGCGCTATCAATGGTGTTAACTTTGGTAATAACATTGTTGACGATGAGCGTTTTGGTATGCGCCGTTTTGTGTACTACAATAATAGTAATGATAACATTAGCGGTGAACCTTCCAAGGCTTCCGACTATTATTACTATCTTCGTGGTTTCTGGAAGAATGGTTCGCGCATGAAATATGGCGGAAACGGCATTTCTACCGGTACTACTGATTTCGATTGTGACTTCATGTTCCCGGGTAATTCTGACCTCTACTTCTGGGGTACTAATGGTAATGCTGTTGAACCCTGGTCTGAGGTAACTGCTGGTAACACTCCTGCTGACCGTCGTTTTATGCAGTCTGCTGGTCCATTCACTCTGAAACCTGGTGCCCTTAACTACATTACTGTCGGTATTCCTTTTGCTCAGGCTTCTTCTGGTAATGCTTGGTCTTCTGTTGAACTTCTTCGTGAGATTGACGATGTTTGCCAAGCACTTTTCGAAAACTGCTTTAAGGTGCTGGATGGCCCCGATGCTCCCACCTTGGTTGTTCAGGAGATGAATAACGAGTTGATCCTTTATATTAAGTATGATAATCCCTCTAGTAATAACTATGGTGAGAATTACTCAGAGATTGACCCCGCTATCGTTCGCTCCTATACTGATGCTAATGGCAATAGTGTTACCTATTCTGATGATGATCGTAGTTACAAGTTTGAGGGTTACCAGATTTATCAGTTGAAGACTAAAGATGTTTCTGTTGCCGACCTTAATGATGTTACCAAGGCTCAGCTGGTTGCTCAGTGTGATATTGAGAACTATTATGATGAGGAGGAAACTCTTCCCATTTCAACCCTTGTTAACTATACTCAAAACTCTGCAACTGGTTTGATGACTCCTTCAATCATGGTTCAAGGTGCAAATGCTGGTATTAAGCATGTGTTCCGTATCACTAATGATGCTTTTGCTACGGGTACTAATACTGCTTTAGTTAATAATAAGGAGTATTATTACATTGCTATTGCTTATGCTCAGAACCGTTTTAAAGAGTATTCTCAAACAGAAGCTGCCTTCCTCGACGGTCAGAAAGAACCTTATCTTGCAGGTCGTAAGGATGAGTTTGGTAGAACTATTACGGCAGTAACTGCTATTCCCCACGATCCTTCTTCGGAGAATGGCGGTACCGTTGTGAATTCTGAATTTGGTATGTGCCCCAATATTACTCGTATCGAAGGTTATGGTAATGGTGGTTCTATACTTCGACTCACCCAATCCTCTATTGAAGAACTTATGGGTAAGCCTGGTGAACCTGGTAAACCTGCTGGTAAGTTTAGGGCTGATGGCAATGGTATGTTAGCTAATCCTTGTCAGATTCAGAATCCCGAGTATGAAGAGAATGCTGGTCCTGTCAATGTGCGTATCATAGATCCTCTTAGCGTTAAGCCGGGTAAGTTTATCATTGCTTTTGACCATAGTGATGACATTAATAACAGCGGTTGGACTCTTTATAAATCTCCAGAGGATCCTACTTATGAGACGAATCCTTATATTTATGACACTGTCCGTTCCGTTAAATCTGATTTTGTTCTAAGCCGTTATAATGAGCAGCTTTTCCTTGATCTTGGTATTGCTATAGCTATCAGTAATCCTATTGCTGTTGCTACTCCCCTTCAGATATCCACTCAGTCCAATGAGAACTATGCTTCCCGTTACTATGGAGGCCTTGTTTATGAAGGCGCTTTACTGAGTTCTTCGATGGAATATGCCGACAGAAGCACTCCTTGGCTTACCGGACTTCCTGACGATGATAGTTACCAACTTCAAAACTGGATTCGTTCTGGTACTCAATTCGCAGCGAATACCCATAAGACCTTCACTTCTACTCCTGGTGATATTATTCTTTCCGAACCTTACCTGGATGAAGACTATTTCAAGAGTTTCTCTGATCAACCCGGTAACAATGCTGTTCCTGCCAGTGTTGGTGTCGATAGATTCCAGTCTTTTGAAAGTGTTGTCGGTGGTATTTGGGCACCTTATGGATTGGTTTCCACTTTGAATTTCCATCCTGCTTTTTGCTATCGTTATTATATTGCGTCCGATGAGATTCTCGATAGCGTTCGTTCACATGTGGCCACTGGTGCTAGCAACTATACCCGTAATGCGATCACTCGTAAAACTATGGATAATTTCTATAACAAGTCTTTGAACTTTAACGATCTTTCCAAGTTGCCTAGCGTTAGAGTGGTCTTTACCGCAGATACTTCAAAATGGACTCGTTGCCCTGTCCTCGAGATGTGCGATGATTATACTCAGTCTGAGGGTAATGCCCGTCGTTTCCAGATGCGTAAACATGCTTCTGTCGATAAACTTGGTCGCACTTGCGCTGACCTTGGTTTGACTTCAGATGAGAATGATATGAGCAACCCTGCTTACATTAACGCTACAGGTATGGGTTGGTTCCCAGGTTATGCTATCAATACGGCTACGGGCGAACGCCTGAACATTATGTTTGGTGAAGATTCCCGATACATTCAGTATAATGGTGCAGACATGCTTTGGAACCCCACCGCTCCTGAAGATTTGATGGATGGTACTCAGAATTATGTGATGGGAGGTCGTCATTATATCTATATCATGAATGCTACCGACCAATTGTTCTATGATTTAATCAATGGTTCTTCGTCCACTCTCACCAGTTACAAGACTCCTTCTTATGATGCTGGTCGATGGGCAGTGAAGATGCTTAGCTCTCTCGATCGTATGATGAGTTTCGTACCTTCTAATGAAACTGATCGTAATCGTCTGAACCACGGTATTCTTGATGGTGAAAGTACCACACTTATTCCTCAGCGTGACTCTGTTGCTTTCTTCTTCTCTTCAGTGGCTTGGGTTAACATGCCCTTTGTTAATAGTCGCTTCTCTTTCAAGAATCCCATTGACATTCCTTGTGATGTCACCATCGACATTGATGTAAATACTCCCTATGGTAGATACATGTCGCATAACGCTTCTCCTGTCAGACTATTTACTGACGAGAATGGTGATAACGTTACGGCTCGGAATGACAACTACCCAATGTATCAGTTTGAAATGGGCAACGACATTGCTACTCTTACTGGTGTGGCTTCTCAGCCTACTGCGAGAAAGACCTATCAGGATTCGATCCTCAGCCTTATCGGTGTGGTTCCTAACCCCTACTATAGTTATTCCACATACGAAACCACTAGCCAGTTAGAGACGAAGGTTCGTTTCGTCAATGTTCCTACCGGATCCACTATTTCTATCTATACAGTTGACGGTACCTTGGTCCGTCGTCTTGGTCCTACCTCTGGTACTGCCACCACTTTAGACTGGGATCTTCATAACCACAATGGTATTCCTATCGCAGGCGGTGTATACCTGATTCACTTTAAAGTTCCTGGAATTGGTGAACGTGTTGTCAAGTGGTTTGGCACTATGCGTCCTGTTGACCTGAACTCGTTCGTATTCTGATGTGATTTGTTAATCTTAAAAAATGTCTGAAATGAAAAACATATTTAGAATATTTGCTGTATTAGCTGTCACGGTACTGTTGTCTGCCGAGCCTGTTTGGGCAGGTAACGACAACCGTAGAGGTACAGCTGGTGCCACTGAGTTGTTAATCAACCCTTGGGCTCGCAGTTCTGGATGGGGCAATGTTAGTGTGGCTAACGCTCGCGGCCTTGACGCTTTCTATTCTAACATCGCTGGTCTTTGCTTTATCCCCAAAATGGAGGTGTCTTATTCCAATACCATGCTTTTCGGTGGTAAGAGCGGACTCAATAGTGGTGCGGGTGTCAATGCTTTCGGTCTCGGTTTGCGCCTTTTCGACAATGGTGTTCTTGGTTTAAGTCTTATGACCATGAACTTTGGTGATATCGATGTGCGTACTGTTGAAAGTCCCGAACCTATCAACGGCACTTTTTCCCCTACCCTTATGAATATCAACGTGGCCTATGCACATTCTTTCACTTTGTCAATTCATGGTGGTGTCAACCTTAAGATTATCAGCGAGTCGACCAACAACGTCTCTGGTAGTGCTTTCGCAGTTGATGCTGGTATTCAGTATGTCACAGGAGCTGATGATGAGTTGAAATTCGGTATTAGTTTGAAGAACTGGGGTCCTGCTTATAGTTTTGGTGGCACTGGGATGTCCTTTACTTTCGTCAATGATGCCGAAAATGACATGACTGCTGAGTATCGTTCTGGAGAGATGGAGCTTCCCACCTGTCTAAACATCGGTATTTCTTATGACTTCCTTTTCGAACTGTGGAAGCAGAGAATTACCCTTGCTGGTGCATTCACATCTAATGCTTTCCTTAAAGATAATATCGCCTTAGGTATTGAATACGGTTTGTTGGATATCATCAACCTTCGTTGTGGTTATATCTATCAGACTGATATTTTCAGTGATGTGAACCGTACCACGGCCAACCAAGGACTTTGCGCTGGTGCATCTGTCAACATCCCTCTCCACAAGAAAGATGCTGAAAGTAATGCTGGTCTCACTATCGATTACTCATATCGTTCATCTTATAATTTAAAAGGTTCACATTCTATCGGAGCTACTTTTAGATTCTAGACGACAAAAAAATATGAAAAGATTAGGAAAGGCTTTTTAGGAGCCTTTCCTATTTTTTGAATACTATTTATTTCAAATTATTATCTAATTATGGCAGAAATAAAATATTATAGTGAAGAAGGTCTTCAAAAGCTCAAAGATGAACTTCATCATCTGATATCTGTGGAAAGGCCTGCAGCTGCCGCAGCTATAGCCGAAGCCCGCGATAAAGGCGATTTGTCAGAAAATGCCGAATATGACGCAGCAAAAGAGGCTCAGGGTCATCTCGAGGCCAGAATTTCTAAATTACAAGATTTGGTCGCGAATGCTCGTCTTTTGGATGAGTCGAAAATCGATATTTCCAAAGTGCTTCTACTTTCCAAAATTTCCATTCGGAATATCAAGAATAATATGAAACAAACTTACACAATTGTTCCTGAAAGTGAAGCCAACTTAAAAGAGGCAAAAATATCCGTCACTTCCCCCTTCGCACAGGCATTTCTTGGCAAACGTGCAGGAGATAAAGTTGACGTCGTCGTACCGGCAGGAAAGATGCAATTTGAAATCCTTTCGGTCGAAAGATAAAATATCTTTTAATATGATAGAGACCTCGTATTATGGGGTCTCTATCTTTTATTGTAGATGCTGGATTTTCTTCAGGCTTATGGCGTATGGGGCCTTTTCCTAGGTTCTTTCCTTGCAGCCACTGTTGTGCCCCTTTATTCTGATGCTCTTTATCTTGGAGTGCTTTATGCAGGGTGCAATCCCATTTCTTGCCTGATTGCAGCCACACTAGGAAATTGGCTTGGCGGTTTAACATCATATGGCATTGGCTGGGTTGGTCGTTGGGAATGGATTGAACGTTGGTTTCACGTAAAACGCGAGAAGTTAGAGCGGCAGCGTAGTCGAATAGACCGTTGGGGCATTTGGCTTGCCTTTTTTACCTGGCTTCCTTTTGTTGGCGATTTGTTTGCTATTGCATTGGGCTTTTATCGTATTTCACCCATTAAGTGTGCCCTTTTAATGTTGCTTGGAAAATTCTTACGTTTTCTTGGCTGGACTTTCCTTTTCTAGCTCTTTCTTAATTCACTAATGTCTATTCTTTCATTTTTGTTGCTTCCTTTTCCAGCCCATTTGTTATCCTATCTTAATCGGGTACAATAAAAAACCACCTCACTCTTTTCTGTTTTCTCGGAGTGAGATGGTTTCTTTTTCCACTTTTATTATTCGAAAGCAGCAGCCAAGTCGGCGGCCAGTTTATTAAATTCTTCCTCTGTTAGTTTTACGTGATGGTGAAAATCCATATCCCCTTCGGACTGGAGTGGAATTAGGTGAATGTGGGCGTGAGGTACTTCCAGCCCAAGAACAGCCATTCCTACTTTCTTACAGGGACATACTTTCTTTATACATTTTGCCACACGACGTGCAAATAGAGCCAATTCATCATAGCTTTGTTCGTCCAAGTCAAATATGTAGTCAACCTCCTTTTTGGGGATGCAAAGTACATGCCCTTTGGTTACAGGGTTTATGTCCAGGAATGCAAAGCAATTCTCGGTCTCTGCTACTTTGTAGCATGGAATTTCACCAGCTACGATTTTAGAAAAAATAGAAGCCATATTGTTATGTTTTAATTATTATAAACGAATGTTCCCATTTCAGTGGTAACAGTAACCTTGCGGCCTTGATTTTCTTCGACATGGCCTATGATTTTTGCGTCAACGTTAAAACTCTTAGATATACCTATTATTCCTTCTGCCGTCTTTTCGTCTGTGTATATTTCCATCCGGTGGCCCATATTGAATACCTTATACATTTCTTGCCATTCAGTTCCACTTTCTTCGTGAATCATTTTGAAAAGTGGAGGAACAGGGAAGAGGTTGTCCTTCACTACATGCAAATTGTCTATAAAGTGCAACACCTTTGTTTGGGCGCCCCCGCTGCAGTGTATCATTCCGTTTATGCAAGGACGGTATTGGTCTAAAATGCGTCGAATGATAGGAGCATAGGTTCGGGTAGGGGAAAGCACCATCTTGCCGGCGTCCACACCTTGCACTTCCGTTGGATCTGTCATCCGGCGGCTGCCAGTATACACAACCTCAGCGGGCAAATTGTTATCAAAGCTCATGGGGAAATTATCAGCATAGTATTTCGAAAAAACATCATGACGTGCAGATGTGAGTCCGTTGCTTCCCATTCCTCCGTTGTACTCGGTCTCATATGTGGCCTGCCCAAATGAAGCTAGCCCTACGACTACATTTCCGGCATGTATATTTGCATTATCCACTACGTCTGAACGTTTCATCCTTGCCGTCACGGTCGAATCTACAATGATAGTACGTACCAAATCTCCTACGTCAGCAGTCTCGCCTCCAGTAAGATATATACCTATACCTAGTTCTCTCATCTGTTGGAGAAACTCCTCTGTGCCGTTGATTACGGCGCTTATTACCTCGCCTGGTACAAGGTTTTTATTGCGACCGATGGTGGAGGAAAGCAAGATGTTGTCCACTGCCCCTACACAAAGAAGGTCGTCAAGATTCATCACTACAGCATCAATAGCTATGCCTTTCCATACGCTTAAATCTCCAGTCTCTTTCCAGTAGAGGTATGCTAGTGAAGACTTTGTGCCAGCTCCGTCGGCATGCATAATGTTGCAATAGCTTTCATCTCCGCCCAAGTAGTCGGGGATGATTTTGCAAAAGGCTTTTGGAAATAAGCCCTTATCAATGTTCTTAATGGCGTTGTGCACATCCTCCTTCGAGGCCGAAACCCCTCGTAAATTATATTTTAAAGTATCCATAAGTATATTTTGTTGTCTGCATAGACTGTCACATTTGACAAAATCGGCTCAAATATTGTTTCAAAATGAATAATTTTCAGCATAATGCCCTTTGTAGTACCGAAAGTAGCTCTCTTCATTAAGATTTTGCAAATATACAACTTTTTTTTTATATACCTGAAAAAAAGAGTTTTACTTTTTGTAAAGATATTCCAAACTTTCCTAACGAGTGTTAAATTCGTAATTTTTTTGAGAAAAGAGTTGCTGAATGGAAAAAAAGTTGTAATTTTGCAGCCGAATTCGAGAGATAAAAAGAACGAAAAATAACACATAAACAATTATGTATCTGACAAAAGAAAAGAAAGAAGAAATATTCGCTGAGTATGGCAAGAACGCTCAGGATACTGGTTCTATCGAGGCTCAGATTGCCCTTTTCACCTATAGAATTCAGCACCTCACTGAGCTCATGAAGAAGAACAAGAAGGACCAAGTGAGTGAGCGCGCTTTGGTGGCCATGGTTGGCAAGCGTCGTCGCCTGTTGGACTACCTCAAGGAGGTTGATATCGAGCGTTATCGTGCCATCATCAAGAAACTCAACTTAAGGAAGTAATAGTTTTTCATATTTATTTGGTTATGGTTGGCCTCCCTGGGTTCTCTAGGGAGGCTTTTTTGAAAAAACTAACGATTTTGAACTTAACATAGTCGGGCACATCGAAGGCCTCTGGGCAGTGCAAGACATGATGCGCGGCGCACGGTGTGTCGCGTAGCGGAACAAAAGAAATAATAAAGGTACAAAATGAACATTATCACAAAAAGATTCGATCTCGGCGACGGCCGCACGATCGAAATTGAAACTGGCAAACTTGCCAAGCAGGCCGATGGCGCTGCTGTGGTGCGTATGAACGACACGATGCTCTTGGCCACTGTCTGCTCCAAGCGTGAGGTGGGCGAAAATGTCGATTTCATGCCCCTTACTGTCGATTATCAGGAAAAATATGCTGCCATGGGTCGTTTCCCAGGCGGTTTCTTCAAACGTGAGGCCCGCCCTTCCGAGCATGAAATACTCATTGCCCGACTGGTCGACCGTGCTCTCCGTCCCCTATTCCCCGACAATTTCCATGCCGAAGTGCAGGTGCAGATAACCCTCATCTCCGGCGACAAAGAGACCATGCCCGACCAGTTAGCCGCTCTTGCTGCCGCTTCCGCGTTGGCCGTTTCCGACATTCCCTTCAATGGCCCTGTATCCGAGGTTCGTGTCTCATATCTCGATGGACAATATGTCATCAACACCCCCATGCAGGACATCGAGCGTGCCGACCTCGACCTTATCGTTGCTGCTACTGAGGAAAACATCATGATGGTCGAAGGCGAAATGAAGGAAGTCAGCGAGGAAGTCATGCTCAACGCCCTCAAAGCTGCCCACGAGGCCATTAAGATTCAGTGCCGTGCCATCGCCGAACTCACCGTTGAGGCTGGCAAGACCGAGAAGCGCGAATATTGCCACGAAGTCAACGACGAAGAGCTCCGCCAGCGCCTGCACGATGCCGTTTACCAGAAATGTTACGACTTCTCAAAGCAAGGCATCCCCAACAAGCACCAGCGCGAAGAAGGTTTCGAGGCCATCAAGCAGGAATTCATTGATGCCAATTACACCGAAGAGACCCTTACCGACGAAATCAAGTTCATGATAGACCGCTATTATCATGATACCGAGCGCGAAGCCATGCGCGATATGGTTCTTGCCGAGCGTACCCGTCTCGACGGCCGTCAACTCGACGAGATTCGTCCCCTCTGGAGCGAGGTCAGCTATCTGCCCTCTGCCCATGGTAGTGCCATCTTCACCCGTGGTGAAACACAGTCTCTGAGCACAGTTACCCTGGGCACCAAGCTCGACGAACAAATAATCGACGGAGCCGTCATCGAAGGCACCCGCCGTTTCCTCCTCCACTATAATTTCCCCGGTTTCGCCACAGGTGAGGTCAAAGGCAACCGTGGCCTCAGCCGCCGCGAGGTTGGCCACGGCCATCTGGCTTGGCGCGCCCTCAAGGAAGTCCTCCCCTCCGAGTCCGAATGCCCCTATACCATCCGCGTCGTATCCGATATTCTCGAATCCAACGGTTCCAGCTCCATGGCCACTGTTTGCGCCGGCTGCCTGGCACTGATGGATGCGGGTGTCAAGATTCGCAAACCGGTTGCCGGTATCGCCATGGGTCTTATCAGCAAGGGCGACAAATGGGCTGTCCTGAGCGACATCCTCGGAGACGAAGACCATCTTGGCGACATGGATTTCAAGGTCTGCGGCACCCGCGACGGTATCACCGCCTGCCAGATGGATATCAAGGTCGACGGCCTCAGCTACGACGTTCTGGCCAAGGCTCTGGAACAGGCTCGTCAGGGTCGACTCCATATCCTCGACCACATCCAAAGCACCATTGCCGAGCCCCGCGAGGACTACAAACCCTTCGTCCCCCGCATCGTACAGATTCAAATTCCCAAGGACTTCATTGGCGCCGTTATCGGCAAGGGTGGCGAGGTCATTCAGAAGATTCAGAAAGAAACCAACTCCATCATCAATATCGAAGAGGTTGGCGAGATGGGCATTGTCGATGTCGCCTCTGTCGACAAAGACTCCATCGATGCTGCCATCAAGTGGATTAAAGAAATCTGCACCGTTCCTGAAGTGGGACAGGTCTATGATGCCAAGGTCGTCAGTATCGTCGAATTTGGTGCCTTCCTTGAGTATCTCCCTGGCAAAGAGGGCCTGATGCACATCAGTGAATACGACTGGAAACGTACCGATACCCTCGAAGGCCTCATTCAGGTGGGTGACACCATTAAGGTCAAGATTATCTCCATCGACGAGAAGAACAACCGACTCAAACTTAGCCGCAAAGCCCTCCTTCCCAAACCCGAAGGCTATGTGGATGAGGAAGCCCCTCGTGCCCCTCGTCGTGAGGGTAGTTCTAGTCGCAGTGCTGGTGGTCATCCCCGTCGAGAGGGCGGTGCCGACCGCCGTCGCAGCGATGGCGGTACCGGACGTCGTCGTTAAATAGTGTTTGAAACGTTAAAAAGACCCAAACTCTAAAAAAATCCACTTTTTGATACAATAAATAATCAAAAGTTAGGTTATTTACAGGTGTCTGTCCTCCGAACAGGCTGTCAGGCACCTTCAATGCGATAGTAGCTCAGTTGGCAGAGCGGCGGCTTCCCAAGCCGCAGGTCGCGGGTTCGAACCCCGTCTATCGCTCTCACAAAATTGAACCTGCCAACAGAATGTGGCAGGTTCTTTTTTCCAATCTCTTTTTTGAATCGTATTTGTAACTGGTAGGGTGTTGCAATTGTCATCATGAGGGGATGTTTTTTTCTCTGAAAAAATGCAATATCAATAAAAAAGTGTATTTTTGCATTGTCTTCTAGCCAAGCCCCTGGCGGGTAAGTGGGTGGGGGACAAGACATAATAAGAAAGACGTTGAGCGAAACGTTTTATCTGCGGCACACGAATCTAGCAAATTCTAATCTTCCGCACGGTAAAAGCAGTTGCCTTCGTCCATGGTTGCGATATACATTACTTTTTATGTATAGTCGTCAGCGTGGGCTTGGCATTGCTTATTCTCGGAAGATGGGCATGCTAGAGCCCCGTGTGCGGGATAAGCGATGAACTTGATACCCGCGCTTCTTTTTTATATGCCTTTGTATTACTTGCTTTACAACACCGCCCTACGGGTATCGGGCCATATAGAACCGACGTGCCCGATGGGATATAACAGGGCAGCAGATAATGATCAAGCAAAAGAAAAAGGAGTATCAATCTCCTATGGTAGAACTGATAGAAGCCCGCGTGGAACGCGGCTTCGCCGGCAGCGGCAGCAGTGAAACCCAGCCCCTGGGAACCAACGGCTCAACCGAAGGCCTTACTGGCGGTGCAAGCTATTCCGGCAGTGATTTCGACTAACTATTAACTTCAAAACTTCTAACAAATGAAAAGAATATTATTCGGTCTATCATCTTTATTAGCGCTATCCACTCTATTCTCCCTCACCTCCTGCAACAAGGAGGAAACCTCCGATGGCACCCAGTTCTGCGCCAGCATGGAGGACTGCACCAGTCAGAATGGTAAAACCACCCTCAGCGGCACTGCACTCAATTGGCAGAGCGGCGACCGCATTGCCGTCTACGGAACCGAAGGTTGCGGTATCTACTCTGCCACCCCTCAGACGCCTGCCACCACTGCCATCTTCGACAATGTCAGCGGCACAACTGGCGACCCCACCTACCGCGCCTTCTATCCCACCACGCTGACCACCGACGGAGTGAACATTACCCTCCTCGCTACGCAGACCTACGTCAATGGCTCCATCCACGAGTTCCCCATGTATGCCGAAAGCAGTGATAACACCCTTTCCTTTCGCAACCTCTGCGGTGCCCTCAAACTGCACCTGACTGCCGATGTCAACATCAGCACCATTGCCATTACTGCAGCCGACGAAATCAACGGTACCTTCTGCATTAATTACAACGCAGGCGACCCACAGTTGACCCACCTCTCAGGCGGCAGTAGCACCACCACCCTCACCTGTGCCACCGCCCAAAGCATTGCCGGGGGCAAGGATTTCTTCATATATCTGCCCCAAGGCAGTTACGCAGGGTTGCGCATCGAACTCAGTACCGACGATGGCCGTCACTGTGTCAAAACAGCCAACACAGCCATATCTGTCACCCGCAGCCAATACACCCTTATCACCCTCAACGCTAGCAACCTCCAGTTCCCTCCCATTGGTTCTAAAGGCGGTCTTTTCACCATCAATGCCGATGGCGGCCAAGTGTGGTTCTCGCAAGGCAATCTCCAATACCAAGCCAGCACAAACACATGGCGTTTTGCCGAGAATCAATATGACAGAATTGGCAATGACAACGTCAACATCAGTGCCACTTACAGCGGATGGATTGACCTCTTTGGCTGGGGCACGGGCAACGACCCCACGCTTGTCTCTTACAATTTAAGCGATTACACAACCTTTGTTGATTGGGGAATTAATCCCATTAGCAACGGAGGCAACACTGCCAATTATTGGCGCTCGCTCACCAGACAGGAATGGAATTATATTTTCAACACCAGGAGTAATGCAGGCTCCAAATATGGCGGTGGAAAAGTGAACGGTGTTGGCGGCATTATTATATTGCCGGACGATTGGACCTTGCCGACTGGCTGTGTCTTTAATGCTGGTATTGATGGCTGGGATGACAATGAGTACACGACCCAACAATGGGCGAGAATGGAAGCAGCAGGGGCTGTCTTTTTGCCTTGTACTGGCGTAAGAACACCTATTTTTATGGCATCAGTATTTGACAGTAGAGATTACAGTATCGATAACTTTGGTAATTATTGGACTTGCTACACAAGGAGAGCAATGGGAAGGCTATTCGGTGGCATTCTGGGGACAAGAAAGGATATTCGGTATCTTTGATTGGAGTGGAAGAAATGGTAGAGCTGTGCGTCTGGCAAAGTTGAATGATTAGACCTGTTTTATTCAGTTTGAGTCGACATACACGCTCATCATAATATGAAGCATCCCCTGCTACTGGCAAGGGATGCTTTGTCGTTTATATGTCCAGTCGGGCAAGTCAGCCCTGTGGCGTGTTTATTATATTTGCACTGCTATAGCGACTCCCGCAGGTAGGGGGCAGTTACAGAACTCGTGGCCGAGAGCATCTCCAGTGGGGTGCCGCAGAAAAGCAGTCGGCCTCCGTCTTCGCCGCCGCCGGGACCTAATTCTATCAGGTAGTCGGCCTGTTTCATTACGCCCAGGCTGTGCTCAATCAAAATCAGCGTATTCCCCGCATCGGTCATGTCGTTAAAAAGGGTCAGCAACCGTCGCACGTCGTCCAAATGGAGGCCGTCGGTAGGTTCGTCAATAATGTAGATGTGTCCGCCCGAGAGCCGGGTGCTTCCGTCCCCGTCTCCGCCGGGCTTCCTATCCGAATGGATGGCAGTGCTGTACAGCCGGTCGGCCAGTTTCACCCGCTGCAGTTCCCCACCGCTGAGGGTACTCATGGCCTGGTTGAGGTGAAGGTAGCCCAGCCCAACGCGCACCAGCATCTGCAGTTGTGCCTGAAAACCCTTTCCGGCAAAGAAACCTATGGCCTCTTCCACAGTCAGGTCCATCACCTCGGCAATAGTCTTACCGTGGTAGCGAAACTGAAGCGCCTCGCGGTTGTATCGGCTTCCGTGGCACTCCTCGCAGACCGTCTCAATGCTCTCCATGAAGGCCATGTCCGACACAATCACCCCCTTTCCCCCACAGGCCGGGCAGGCTCCCTTGCTGTTGAACGAAAACAGCTGCATAGTGGGGTGGTGCAGGGGAGTGGCTCCCTCCACCGTGCCCTCCTTGGCAAAGAGTTTGCGTATGGTGTCGGCAATGTCAAGGTAGGTTGCCGGAGTGCTGCGCAGGTTTATGCCTATATCCTTCTGCCCGATAAAGACCACCTCCTCGGTGCTGTGGGCCATAAAATGCTCCATCAGTGAACTCTTGCCCGACCCCGCAACGCCCGCTATCACAGTCATCACCCCTTTCGGAATACGCAGCGACAGGTGCTTCAGGTTGTGCAGCCAGGCATCTTCTATGTCGAACCACCCTTTTGGGGTACGGTAACTCTTTTTCAAAGGCGATTTAAATCTCAGCATTCTTCCCGTCACGGTGTCCGAAGCCAACAGGCCTTTATAATCACCCTGATACACAATGTTTCCCCCGTGGTCGCCTGCGCCGGGTCCCATGTCCACCAGGTGGTCGGCCATGGCAATAATCTCGCGGTGGTGCTCCACAATCAACACGGTGTTTCCATGGTCGCGCAGGTGGCGCAGCGAGTCCTTCAGCCGGCTTATGTCCTGTGGGTGCAGACCCACGCTCGGCTCGTCCAGCACGTAGGCCATGTCCGTCAGGGGCGAATTGATGTATTTTGCAATCTTAATACGTTGGGCCTCGCCGCCGCTGAGGGTGTTGGTGCCGCGGCTGAGGGTGAGGTAACCCAACCCTATGTCGCACAGTGCCTTCAGCCTTTTCCCCAATTCCATTTTCAGACCCTCGGCCAAAGGGTGGTCTATTGCCCGTATGAAATCCAGTGCCCCGCTGATGGGCATGTCCACCACGTCGGCCAGGCTCTTGCCGTCGATTTTGCAGCTGCGCACCCGTTCGTTCAGCCGTGTGCCGTGGCATTCGGGACAATCCATGGTGCTCACCATGCGGTCCAGCACCTTCTGCTGCCGTTTGCCCTCCTTAGTGGTGATGATGCTGCGATACATGCGTGGGTACAGACCCTCAAACTTGGCCGACTTGGGCCAGTTGCTGGGCGGGTTCTTCAGCCTTATCTGAGGCGAGTAAAGAAAAAGCTCCATCTCGTGCTCGTCGTAGTCCTTTATCTTCTTGTTCAGGTCGAAAAGGCCGCTGTAGGCATAGCGCTTCCACCGCCAGGCCCCGGTGGTGAAGGTGGGGAAATGAATGACATCTGCGTCGTTGAGGCACTTGTCGAAATCCACTAGCTTATGAATGTCCAGTTCGGTCACTGTGCCCAGCCCGTTGCAGCGGGGGCAGCTTCCCGAGGGGTGATTGAACGAAAAGGAGTCAGAGTAACCCACAAAGGGCTCTCCCACTCGTGAGAAAAGCAGTCGCAACAGGGCATAGACATCGGTGTAGGTGCCCACCGTCGAGCGGTTGTTGTTAGCCGGCTTTTTCTGGTCGATAACGATGGTGACGGGCATGTTCTCGATGCGCTCTACCTTGGGCCGACCGTACTTAGGCAGATACTGCTGCACGAAACTGGGGAAGGTCTCGTTCAGCTCGCGTCGGCTCTCGGCCGCCAAAGTGTCCAAGCACAGCGACGATTTGCCCGAACCCGACACGCCGGTGAAGACGGTGATTTTCCCTTTGGGTATCTCCAGCGATACCTCCTTCAGGTTATTTTCTGTAGCGCCTACGATGATAATCTTGTCCATAAGTTGCCCTTTCTTTCATGCAGTTCCACACGGAGCCGCTGCCCACATTCGGTCTGCAAATTTACGCAAAAAAATCGAAATGCAGCATATCCGCTTGAATTAATCATACCGCAGAGCCGTAGCCCTGTGGGAGAAAGAAACTGCCTCCAAGGCGTGGAATGGTGCGCCGATCAGCGACATCCTCCCTATTTCCCGTCATGGGATGGAGGAAGGGCATGATGCCTACGGGTAAGGAACACCTGCACCAAAAAGAGGACGGCAATGCACATGGCCACCATATAAGGGGCTTCCTCGCCGCCTATTGCTCGGGCCACAGGCCCCACCACCAGGGGCGAGAGGAACTGTCCCAAATAGAGCGAGGCGGATATGAGCGGCATAACCGTCACGGCAGCGTCGCGTCCGCCCTTTATGCTGGCAATGGTGTTCACATACGGCACCCCCGCTCCATTGGCCAGACCTATCAGAGCCGACCCCAGCACCATGCCGCCCATGCCGGGCACGAAGGCCAGCGCTCCATAGCCGGTCAGGAAAAACAGAGGCGCCACATACTTCATTTGGCGCGGCAGGTGGCCCATGAGCCAGCCAAAGGCGAGCCCTACGCCGAAAGCCACCACGTCCAGCCCCACCATGACCAGGGTGGTGGCCAGGGTGCCCACCCCCTGAGCGCGGGCGGTAAGGGCAAAGTTGGTCGGATAGACGAAGAAAAGCAGCATGATAAACAGCATGGCCGTCACCGAAGGGTGAAACCGTGTGAGGGTGCTGATTTTCAGGCGGCTGCCACGGGCAGCCAAGCGCTCGTTGGGCAGCAGTACGGCCACCAGCACTGCGGCCACCAGTCCGGCCAGATAGACCAGGAAGGCGTAGCGCCACTCAATGGCCGCCAGCACCCCTGCCAGCAGGGTGGCCACCACGCCGCCCATCTGGTTCATGGCAGCCGAGAGCCCCATCAGCCGGCCTTGCTCTTCGGGG
>Ga0247611_10000823_pt1 | contig 59857 bp, 90 predicted proteins | sample 177DNAGHGhighgp2_FD_192422 | JGI IMG/M metagenome (GOLD analysis project Ga0247611, IMG submission 192422) | Sheep rumen microbial communities from Palmerston North, Manawatu-Wanganui, New Zealand - 1770 DNA GHGhigh gp2 | ecosystem: Host-associated > Mammals > Digestive system > Stomach > Rumen... | reverse complement strand
TCGCTCGCTAGAAGAGAGAGGTTCATAGTGATTTTCCATCTTTTATCCTTCCTCGTTTAATTCTATTGTAGAGAGTTCTGAGCCTTAGCATATACTCAGAAGGAGTATAGTCAGGCCACTCTTTGTTTAGTTTCTCCATTATATTAGAGTATTCATTGAGAGCATGAGCTAATACTGCTTCATCCTGCTCATCTACCCAAATTGCTTTTAGCATGGTGCCTCCTTTCTCTGCGTTTCTCACGCCATCTTTTAGCTTGCTCAAAAGCTTTCGCCCCCTCATCGGAGAGAACCCAACGCCCAGCGTCTGCCATTCTTGGGGCGTGCGGAATTATTCCGTCTTTCATTTCTTCTCCTCCCTATCGAGCCTATCGCTCTCACGGCGAAGAGCGTTTATCATATCTCTTAGCTCATTCTTATATTGATGATAATTACCACACTTAATAAAAGCCCGTGCTTTTCCTCCCCCTAGGTTCTTCGGTAACCTATCTCCGTACCTAAAACTATATTTCATATGACCTCCTAATGATTATTTACAATTGTCCAATGCTGGTATGTATGTATGGTATTCCACACCGTCTTTTACTTGAGTGGACCTACCATTGTCTTTGCACCCTACTGCCGTTTTTGGCGGCGTCATAATTGCGTAGGCCAATGCCCCTATAACGACGCCAGCTGCGAATGATAACGCAATCCAGAATGCAATCTCTACTTTGGTTGCTCTTGACATATTATTCTCCTTTCTCCCCCATGGTTAATTTTGCTAATTCGTAGAAGTCCCAATTCTTTAGGGCTTCATCTAATTCTTTATTCATTATTGGTCTCCCCATCCATCATTAAACATTTCATACTCTTCCAAATCTGGTAAGAGCGAGCCCTCTTCAGCTAGTGCTTCAGCTAGTGCTTCATCTAATTCTTTATTCATACTTCCCCTTTCTTGATAAATTCAATAGCGTGCCTTATCTTATCTAGTGATTTTTCTAGCATATAAGATACCTCATATGGGGTATATGCGGCATCTTTATTGAATGTTAAGAGGCTCTCCAGCTCCTTGAGCACTTCTTCTCTCTCTCTAAGCCACGCTTCATGTGCTTCTTCAAGCTCGTCCTTTTTTTGTAGCTCGTACCAAACCTCGGGTTCTCTATCTATCTCATCAAGGTCACGAGGCGCCCCCATAGTACGCTGGATGACCTCATACCCATTGTCGAGTGCCTCTTGGACAGTGCTGAACCCAAGCTCATTGGCTTGCTCTTGGAGCTCAAGATTAACTCTACCTATCTTACTCATCGTAGCCTCCATACTTAAATTCTGCTTCGGCATCAGGGTCATATTCCCTAGCCTCATCATCCCTGCACCACTCATTGTAGAGCGGGTGTAGTTCTCTTAATGCTATTTCTTCTGTATTCATAATTTATACTCCTTGTTTATGGTTATTGTAACTTCATTATACACCAAGCATAAGCAAATGTCAAGACCAATTTTCTAAAATCTTTTTGACTTCTTCATCAGTCGGTTCTGCTCTCTTTATGACTGATGGCATGCTTGGGGTTTGCTTTTCCATAGCTTCTTTCCACTCCTCCTCGCTATGGTAAGGGGATTTATACTCTCTGCTCCCAACTTTGACTGACCACTCTCCCCAACTCTTCCCCCCAACTGGTAGATAAAACTGCACATTATATTTATCTATAAGTGCGAGCATATCGTCTTTTAGATCGGGGAGCTTTAGGAAGTCTAGCCAAGCATGGAATGCTCTAAGCTCTGGTTCGGAAGGGTGTTCTTTAGACCACTCAGAGATGTTCTTAAATAGATTCTCCGCTCCTTCTATAACTTGTCGTTTGGAAGCCTGCCCCTTTTTGTATAGAGTGCATAGCCTGCCAGAGTGCACGCCCCTTAAATGGCAGCACTCGCATAGGCAGACACATCTTTCAAACTTCGCTTTACCTTCCACATAGTCATAACTGAATAATTCATGTGCCTGGCATCTACCCCTGTCTAGGTCTTTCCCGCACGCCTCGCACCGATAGTCTGCGTTATAATAGCAACGCTTCCTCATCACATCCCAGGATGTTGAGCCGAGGATTGTCCTCGGCTGGCACCCTTTCCCGTGCAGTGGTTTAGGGATGTTCGGCATAGTAAGTATCTGTGCATCAGAAACCACAGGAGCGTCCCAATGATCTATACGCTTAACTTTGAACTCTAGCCCAGCTACTTTATAGGTTCCCTTCATCCTTAATCTTCTTTCTTAGAATATTACCTGTGCTTTCAATGCCGGCAGGAATAAGCCCATTTAGCTGGATAGACGCAGTAATTTTCTTATTGTTAAGAACTTTCTTAATGTCGCACAATTCGTCTGGGATGTCATCTATGCTTTTGCCCTCAGCCAAACGATACTTCCCACTCGGCGTGAGGGTAAGTTTGATATATGGAGTTTCATATTCTCTGAGCCCCTCGTTCTGCATCGTTTCTCGCACAAGCCCCCACAATACTTCTAGCTTATCGTCTTGGTGCTTCTTTACTTTGAGCCAGTTAGCGAACTCCTTATTTGCTGCAGCCAAAGCCTCCTCTTTCACAAGTAAGTCTTTCTCTGCCTTCATAGCGTCATCAATCAAATCATTTAATGCTGTCAAATCTTTATTCATAATTATTTCTCCTTCGTTTTTGTTTGGGCAATAAGCTTAATCGCTGACTTATAGTCATTATCGTTAGAATTTAGAGCATTTATTCTGCATAAACACTCTAGCCACACATTTATATTGTGCAATTCCCGAACTATTGAATTTTCTAAGTCTGCTCTTGGAACCCCTATTTTTTCTATAGTATTCATAATTTATTCTCCTTTATAGCCCTGCCCCGAAGGGCAGGGAAATGGTTATATTAAAATGGTATAGAATCCAGAGAAATTTCCCCCTCTGGAATGTCCTCTGGAACTACCTCGGCATTCGCCTGAGCGTTTTTCTTCTGCTTAAACTGTAAGCCCGAATCTTTAGTGAATACACTCTCGCCGTAAACCGTACCTTTCTCAGATACTACTGGGTTGCCATCTTTATCGTATTGGTCACGAACTTCGATTTTAATCTTAGGGTGCTTAGAAGCTAGTCTGTTGAAAGCATCTGCATAAGCCTTGTGGACCTCAGCCCGAGAGTCTTTACTCTCACAAACACCACACGCTTTACGGGCGTTTTCCTCAGAAGCCCCTAAGACTTTCATCACCTCTTTATAATAGTGTGCTCGGTAGTTCTGCTTATCGTCGCTAAAAAATGCGAACGATAGCTTTGGGTATTTGAATTCGTCCTCTTGGAACTTGAATTCAAACCAGCCATTGCCATTATCTTTCAGCTCTGCCGATTCTACTTTCACTTCGTGGACGCCATTGCCAGCATAGTCTTTATATTGCTTTTTGTCAGCTGCTTCTTTTTCAATAGTATCCCAATCTAAACCTGCCATTATTTATCTCCTTTCTTCTTGGTTGTTTTCTTGGTAGATTTTTTAGTAGCCTTCTTAGTGAGCTTACTACACTGCACTGCTAGGTCAGAAGACGCATACAATGCATAAAGTAATACTACATCTTCCTTCTCTCTTTCATCAAGCTTAGATAGCCTGGTGCTCAGCATAATACAATATACCAATAGTAGTGCTGATACCAATGTTAATATTGTTAAGCTAATAACTGTCCAATCCATAATTATTTATCTCCTTTCTTTAATGATACTTTGGTTAGTGGTGCTAACTCATAATACTCCCTAATTGCAGTGTCCACCTTCTTGAGGTCATTCTCGATCTCGTCCTCTTTGAACATATCAATAGGAGTCTTAGTAATGTCCCCCTGAGTTTTACTGTGCACCCGGAATTTGTGCTCGCCATCTTCTACGAAGGCTCTGAGCACGATAGTCACCATCCCCTCAATACAGACTTTCTCGTCCAATAGTTTGCCGATAGTTTTTGGCTTAACACCATTGAACTCGTCCACATCTTCGTGCATCATAATATAGACAACTTTGTCATCCCCCGCACGGTTCTTAATAAAGTGGATTAGTTCCCAGAAGTCATCAGCCATCTGATTATACATCTGGAATACATTGTTGCCTGCCCCTGTGGAATTATGATTCCGCATGAAGTAGTTGGTGATAAGATAGCCAGCGTCATCAATAACGATGGCATTCTTTTTAGTTTGTGCGATAGCAGCCTCAATCGTCTTATAATCGTCCGAGTTGAGGATGCCCTCTTTGGTCCTCTTGAATGGGAGTGGTTTGCTCTCTACATTAACAATCGCCACCTCTTCAGGTGCGAATGTCCGCATAGAGGTAGATTTCCCACTACCACTAGGACCAGTAATTATGACTGGAATTGCCATAATTTCTCCTTTCTAATTGTTACTTCTACTATTATTCCCCCTGAGGTTGCCCACCCTACTTATATTGTATGCTTACGCTACATTTTTGTCAACCTCCTCCACGTCTTCAATAAAATCAATTGCGTCTTTCACATAGCCTTTAAGCTGTGTGAATATGAATGTCTCTTCTAGGTTATCCTCAGCTGCTGATGCGTCTATACACTCTTCAAAATAAGTATCCAGCACATCTAGTTCTTCTAATACATCCTTTTTATCCATTATTCTCCTTTCAAATTTAATCCTTGTGCTATGCACCATTCATCTTGTGCGAAGGTGCTTTTAGTTTTTAATGCTTTATAAATGGCATCCTCAATAGTGCTTGGACATTTCAGATAATAATAGAATTGTGGCTCTTGTTGCCCAATGCGGCGGATGCGTCCTCTCGCTTGTATTGCTGTGCTATATGAGTATGTACTTTCTACGCTCACCCAATAGTGCAGGAATTGTAGGTTCAATGCTTCAGCCCCAGCCTGCCATTGACATAGCACTACATCTTTCTTCCCGATCGTCTCGGCAGTTGGTATCTCGTGGTGCTTGCCATCTATACGCCATATTCTGCCATTACTACCAAGTGCCTTTGAGCATATCTCCTCTAGCAAATCACCCGTCTGGGTGAAATTATAGAACATAACTACTCCGCTTTCTACTCCCTCTACGAAGTCTGACACCCATTGCCGTTTGTCTTTGGTGAAGCATTGCCTCCTAAGTTCGGCACATAAAGCCCCTGAGGTATCTAGCAACTCGCCATCTGTATTGACCAAAGTCTTGAGCGTATGGTCGTATAATGTAGGCTTCTTGAATTCGACCACTTTATGGGTTTGTGCAGGCAACTCTCTGTTCATCTGGCTAGTGTCTGGGGCAGTGCTGATGCTTGCCCACATCTTCTCTAGTACATCAGTATGGGCATAGCCTACAATCTTAGGGAAGCCAACCCACATCTCTTGGACGAACTGTCGCTTGAACGTTGTCTTGTTCTTCACCAGCCCACACGCCACGAAGTAAGGGTAAAACTCAATCCAAGTATCACCTGGGGTAGCAGTAAGTCCGACCCAATTATCGGTTGCCTTGGTCATAGAGATAAAGGTCTTGCCCATACCACTCGACACGCCTGCTTTAGCCTTGGCGACCTCATCAAAGATAACATAGGTGTCCTTAAGCCCTTTGGTGAAGTTCTTATCCCACCACTTGCGTATTGAGTGCCAACTCACCACCTCAAATTCAGAGAGGGAATTATACCAACTCTCTCCGCCCCAAAGCCGTGCCTCCTCCTGCCAGTCCTGCGTGCGAGCTTTGCTGGCGGTGGTAACGACGAGCACCCGAGAGAGAGAAGAGTTCATAGTGATTTCTTTACAGAGAGAGGAAGCCATAGCTGTCTTCCCCGAACCTGTCCCAGATATAATAAAGTGCTTGCCGTTGTTAATGCACTCGGCAACTGCTTGCTTTTGGAAGTCATACAACTCAGCCATATTAAAAAGGTATCCAACCTGCAAAGCAATTGTAGTGTCCATTATAGCTACGCTGTAATGTCTCTTCCTGTGGTTTATAATCTACACTTATTCTCATATTGTTCTCCTTGTTTAATAATATCATACACGGGTAAATACCACCCGTCATAGTTTTTAATTTCGTGGTCGGTTTGCCGTACCACCCACCGCTCAGCTTCAGCATAGGTATCGAACTCTTGTACACGAACCCTGCCACCGCCTGCCAGTATCTTTTCTACTGCATACTTCATGCCGCCCTCACCCATGTATCACCGTCGCCGTCGGTCATTTCCTCGCCGACATCAGGGCAGTCTTCATCAGGTCGTAAGTAGCCATACACGTCATCATCTCCCCAGTGTAAGCCAAGCCCTTGCCCTGCGTGTATCATCATCTTATTCCACAATAAATGCCGTGGGTCTCCACTATGTTGCCCAAGATGTTCGATGAAGTCATCATACACCATTTCTTCTTCCTTAGTTTCAATGGCACACCACCAGTCTCGGTATTCTTCCCCGTTCTCTTTTAGTGCGTCATACTCTACGGGCTTACCGTCCATAGTCTTGCGTTGTAATTCTATAATCTTCATAGTTTATTCTCCACTTGGTTAATTACGTTCATTACATAATCAAGGCACTCACCGTCTGAATAGTGGTCGCTCTGCCAGTAGTCGCTGTCTTTAATAGCGTCTGTTAGGTTGGCATACACACGCTTGCACATATATTCTTTAGGGTATTCGCCTGGCTCGTACGGCTTACCCTCGATAAAATAGTGGTCAATGCCTTGCTTATCTTCATATACAATTACTCTACTCATTGTAGCCTCCTTTCTTGGCTAATTTATTTACGCACTCCCAACAGATAGCACAGTAGTCTATGCCCTCTTGTTCTATTGCTTTGATAATTGCTTGGTCTTTAGGGTTGCCTTCTTCCCAGTCGAAGCCGTCCACCCATAAGAAATCCTGCTCGCTATCGCCATAATCGCCACATCTATCACATAAGTTGTAGCCAATAGGGTGTATCACGTCATCGAATAAGTCAATGTCATGTTGCTTACACTCTTTCTCCAGCTCGTCCATAGTTATTCTGTTGTGCTGAACTTGGTTTTGCAAGTACTCTATGATGTCTTGTTTAGTTGGTTCCATTACAATACTCCTTTAATCCAGTCTTCTCCACCTAGTTCCCAGTAGTCAAGCACACGGCTGACTAGCTCGTCTTCCTCTAGGTCTGCGATAAGTGTCCTGCTTAACATCTGACCGCTGTCTATTAAGTTAATGTCTTCTCCGTCCACCTCATAAATACTTGTCATTACATAGTCGACAAAGCCCTCTGCCTCGTCCTCGGCTAACAGGTTGTCGCCTGTCCCCTCTACAATGGTGATAAGTTTCTCGGTGTCTTTAGTTATAATCAACATATTATTCTCCTGTCTCAAAACCTTTTTCTTTTAATAAGTCTTTCACTCTCTTTAGCACAACATACATATAACCGTCCATGTCATAGTCTTTGTAGTCCCAAGTTAATAGCCCTGCTTCCTCGTCCTGTGCGTCGCTAATAGGCGTCCCGTCAAAGTTATGTCCGTCCCAGTATTCGTGTCCGTCATATACTACTTTGTTGAACCCATAGTTAGCCCACTCTTTTAATGTATGGTAGCCCTTCATAAAGTCAAAGGCTTCCATTTCTGCTTGATAAAATTTCATAATTTATCTCCTTTCTCCAATAACTTCAATACTTGTAATCACCTTGTCGGTATAGCCGAACTCGATGTGGCAATTCTTCAAGCCATTTGCTTTGCACCGCTCTAATAAGTCTTCCCCTTGTTCCCTCTCTCGATATTCTTTAATGGTAGCGTTTGCCTTCTCAATACCATTGCTAGTCCCGATAGATATTCCTGCCATAAACCAGCTTGCGGACACCAGCAAAACACTCACTATCATAGCAATAGTACCCCAGTCAATGTTGTTATTTTTTCTACTCATGTTATTTCTCCTTTACTTTAGCCCCATTACATAGGCTTTAATTCCCATAGCTTCATTTGCAACATGCATACTCTCCAGAGGTTTCACCCGATAGCATACACTACCATTGTTTGGCGTCTGCTCTAGTGATATCATACTCACCCCGAGGAAGTCCGTTGCGATTTTCATATACTCCATACTGAACCTCGGGTCGTCCGACTTGGCGTAGTCTTTATGTAGCAGGCTCACCATATCAGGCTCACTATACTCGTTGTCTTCTGCCAACTCTGTCAAGGTGGTAGTGTCATTTGCTTTATGCGTGCCACTCCAACCGACTAGGCTTGCTAGTGTAATACACTTGCCCTTGAGTTCGTCCTTGACTTCCCCGAGTTCAAGTGCCACATACCCGTTTGTCGCCCACATAAAACCACTCTGCTCGAACACCTGCTGTAATGCGGGGCGTCCGTCAATGCTTCTGTCTTTAAGCATTTTGATAATTGCGTTAATCTGTTTCTTATTAAACATGTTATTCTCCTTTTCTTATGGTTATATTTATACTCTTATACTATCACAAGCATAAGCTAATGTCAATATTTTCTTTTGCTTATATTATATTTCTCTGCCATTTTATCTGCTAGCTCTGGCAAATCTCCCTCAAGTGTCAATAGATATGCTAAAGCCTCTTCCCATTTCTTAGTTCTATTCTGGTGGTAGCGTTTTCTAGCTGACTTTCTAGCATATATTCTGTGGTTAATCTTAAGTCTTTCTGCCTCGCTAGTGGCTTGGTCAATTACAATGTTCATGTTAAATCCTTTCAATAGTTATTTTATAATTCTCGGGGTAGTCTATATCATCTATGAGTTTAATTAAGAACTCATAGCCGTCCCCTTTACGGTGCTTGTCCATAATTGTTATGCCCTTTTGTTTGAAGTGTTTGTCTAGTTGCTTAATAAATGCGTCCAGACTATACACCTTAATCTCCTTTCTGATATTCCTTAACTATATAGCCCATGCCGTTGCAGTCTGATATTACTAGCAAGCTCTCGTTGTCTGCCCACCCGTTCAAGTCTAGTAGCAAGTCCGCCATATCTTTGGCTTGCTCGTAGTCGTCGGTTGCTATGTAAGATTTCCCTTGCTCTTTGATGTAAGCTCTCAGGTCTTTGTAGTACCCGATAAGGTTGTTGTTAGTGTCGTTAAAAATTATATTCATGTTATCTCCTTGTAATACTTGCGTTTAATACTTCTGTGTTATACTTCTTGCCCACTGCCCGCTTAAATGGCTCATAGTCCGTGTTGTCCCATGTGCTATAAGGTACTCGGTCGGTCGGGTTAAGGTCGGCATTGTATGCGTAAATGTAATACTCTGCCATAGTTAGTGTGCCTTTGTGTTCCCCCTGCTTGTCGGTATATTTTATCTGTGCCATTTTCTTTACTCCTTTACTCTTAAGTTATAGTTATCATAAATCCCCCTGTCGAAATAGTCGCTCATTATGTCGCTGTGGTCGCTGTTGTAAGCATTGACTACCTGTTCGCAAGCCTTGAACACCTGTCTGCCATAGTCTGATAGGATTTCTTCTCTGTCTATGTGATAGTGGTTGATGTTCATGTCCCCCTTAATACCTGCGATGACTGTGTCCGCTGTGTCCTGTTCCACCTGTCTTTGTTCCTCGTCTGGCATGGCTCGATATGTGTCGTAATGTATGTTAAATGTCTTGCCTACCCAGTGCCGTTCACCGTGTCGCATGTTGTCAATTACCCGCTCCCTGATTTCTTTGTCTGTTGCTATCAGGTTGCTGTGTCTGTCGGCTGTAATGGTGATATATAGGCTAGTTGTGTAGCCCCCTCGCCCTTGCCTAATAGACACCTCGGACTTCTTGAGTGGTCTATCTCCCTCGCATAACACCTTTTGCAAGTCTTGCCGAATTGCTTTTGTTAACTCCTTGCCATATAGGTTTTGGTTTTGGTTGCCTGTCCACCCGTCATAAGGTGCAACCCCTGTTTCTCTCACCCCAAACTTCTTAAGATATACTGTATTCATTTTCTAATTCTCCTTATCTTATTTTTCTAATTCTTCTTCTAATAGTTTACATATCTTGCGGGCGTCATACCTGCCTCTATCATCTAAGATGTTAAACAGGTTATAAAAATCCTGTGCCTGCATGACTACATGAGTGTTGATACTATCTTCACACCACCCCTCTTGAATTATCGTTTGTGTGTTGCTTAACTCTCTTGCAAGTTGCTTGCACAAATCCCATACTTTATCTTTCATCTCTAATACTCCTCGTTAAATGTTGCTTTATAGAGGTCATACCATGCTTGGCATGCTAGGGCGTGTCTAGCATTGTGCCAGATACCCCATAGCTTGACCATTATATCTTTGGTGTTGTAATCTACAATACACTTGTAGCCGTTGATAGTCTTCTCCACTAGAGTAGTCCCCTCCAATTCTCCCCTAGTAATTCTACTTGTCGCTCCTCATAGAGCGTGTCCGCTATGTTTCTCATAGTTTTTCTCCTTTATGGTTATTATTCTTGCCCCTTGCACCCTTTAGGGGTGTGCAGGACATAATGCCCCTATCTCCACTGCCTTGGCAGTCTAGTAGTCTATACAGGGGCAGGGATACTGCCCCTGTTATTTTAGCCCTCTCAACCTACTTGAAGCGTTATAATAGCCATAAGATACAGTTAGGGTATATTATAGCTAAGGCTATACTTGCCGTATATTACAGATATACACCCCTATAATACACTTCAAGCGGTTGCACGGGTCGAATTGTAAAATTGCTATTTATAACCTAGACTTTGTCATATACCCGACTAGTCTCTAAGAGTTTTTAAGCTATACCTATTATATCTGTCAAGTATAGCCCCCGATACCCCCGTATCTTCTCTACTCAACCTACACTTCTTGCAAGTCTCTATACCCTATCTTTCGCCTGCTATCGCTAGGGTTAAGGTGTTTTAAGCCCTACTAGCCCGACTTATTTTTAGGTACTTCAAAAATACAATTTCTTGGCGTTTCTCTGATACCTATCGACAATTTATTATGCTAAAATATCGCCTGTAATAGTCTCCTGTTTAGTTTAGTTTAGTTTAGTGTATTATATAATCGTTTAGGCGGTGGGTTGTCTTTACTTTTAGGCTTACCCTATCTTTTCGCCTTTTTGATTATACTTCCATTATATACCATGGGGGCTATAATGTCAATAGAAAAAATAGACTTTTTTTGACTTTTTTTGAAAAGTTTTCCACAAAGTTCGGTTTCTGTTCGGTTTTATAGAGGTGTGGCAGGTTGGAACAATACCAGATCCATTGACAAAAACTATATTTTATTTTATAATATGTTATGGCTTCGGCGTGTTTATGTCAAAATATGTGGTACTTTTTCTATATAGTATAGAAAAATTATAGCACGGCGGGTATATATAACAGAGGTGGAGGGGCTTTTTTCTTTTTATTTTTTTTCTCTATATAGAAAAAATATGACATATAATAACATATATAACATATAACAGGGGTAAAATGTGATATAATATAGTAAAATAATTTTACATATGTAATTTTAGAATGGGGGAGACCCCCAAGAGAGAAAGATAACATACCCTGAGCGAAGCGGGGGTGATTTATTGGGGTGGTGCACCAATTACTCCAGAACCGATACAGAAAATTAAATGATCCAAAAACACAAAACTTTGTGTTTTTTCAAAACCAAAAAGGCCATATATTACAACATAATTAAGTTTGTGATTTGCACATCATTAAAACCCCCGTTATACCATAAGCAACCCACCTCTGTTCTCGTGAAGTCAAATGTAACATAAAAATAAAAATATGCAAATTTTGTGGCGATTTATGTTATTTATATGTTATTTGTGCGATTTTTATGTAAATTGCCAGATCGTATTTTTCCAGTTTTATGTAAAACTCTCCACCCCTGTTATATGTAAATAATTATACACCTTTTACATATTTTATGTAAAAAATTACCCACTATTTTTACATATTTCTATTGACACTAGGCCCCTCTCCCATTTATAATAAAAATACACATAATCATTAAAAAGGAGGAATAAGCGAGATGACGGACAGTATGTCTGGCCGAGCGAGACTGGCTCGGAACAATATAAACATATTAGCGGTGACTGAGTCTAAGAGCTCAGACGGGTATGCGACATACGTGGTGTATGAATTCCAGTATAGGCTGCCGACTACCCGCCAAACTGTGTGGAGAAAGACCTTCGGGTGGTATGACAATAGTGAGGCAGGGATTATAGAGGGAGTATTAAACGACGTGCGGGCCTTGCGACGGGAGTTGGAGCATGACGACTAAATTACCAGCCCTATCTCCAGAGGACACACCGCCTCCACGGAAAATTGGCGAGGGTGAGAAGCAGATGGCGGTATACTCGACCTTAATACAGGAGTTGGACTTTATACGTATAAAGCAGGGCGGTTTAATTTATGTGCGGCCTAAGAGCGGGGGCGTTTACAGGCTGCTCACACAGCAGGACTTGCTGTCTTTAGCGAGAGACACATACCTATCAGCCTATGGGGTGGGGGATGTAGATAAAATTAAGAAAACAGCGGAGGCTATTAAATTATTTGTTAACAAGGAGATTGACGAAGTGAGCAACAATATTATAGAGGTGGCCCCTAAGATTTACTGGGACGGGGACTTAGGGGAGCTGGTGCCAGGCACACCAGCGGAGAAGCCATGCTTTCATAAATTATTTAATACGAAATACCCGAGCAAGCATATCCCACGGGTGGACATGACAGACACGAGAGATTTAATTTGGGGGTATTATAATGACACCCTCTCTTTCCTCGAGACTCACCACCCAGACGATCTACCTGAGGACTTTCCATTTATCTCAACCTGGGCTGATCATTCACACGAGGTGTATATGGACTTAATGCGGGCCATAAGCTATTGCTTCCTTAAGGAGAAGCCAGTCGGGTCATATATACTAATAGGTGAGAAACGTAACGGGAAGAGTTCATTCATTGGGCTGCTGCACACTATATTCGGGGAGCAGAATACCAGCATGGTGAGGCTTTCCCAGATTGACGACGCACACTATTCCCACCAGCTATTAAATACTATGCTGAATGCTCCAGACGAAGAGGACGACAAAGTTATTTCCGCCCAGGCGGACTTTAAGACTTTAGCCGACCACGGCACTGTATCCATACCAGTGATGCGCTCTAATGAGCCGGTCACATTACACGCAGACTTTATGTGCTTTTACCCGATGAACCACATGCCAGAGTGGAAAGGCTCAGGCTCGGGGGCGTGTCTCAAACGCTCGCTGGTGATACCGTTTTATGCGGACTTATCACAGTATGATACGACTAATGACAATTTTGCGGAGGACACTTTCACCCCGCCAACCTTGGCTAAGCTTATTGGTCAATGTCTGGCCTTAGCGAATTACTACACTAACCACGACTTGGACTTCTCGCTCACGATGCAGAAAGAGCAGAGGATGCTCGAGGAGGAGCAGGACTCAGCCTTCGAGTATAGGGAGGACTTCCTTCACTTCTTTGACGGGTTCACGAGCAAGCGGTTCTTGTATGACGATTATGTGCGCTGGTGCAAAACCTATGATAAGAAGATCACCACTAGGAGAGAGTTCGACTTTCTGTGGCGGCAGATTTATGCTCAGAGAACATCTTACCTTATCGGGAATACCCAGTATCAGGTGAGGCGCATCCCTAAGGGGCTCAAGCCACTTATCCCAGAGATGAAGTTCCCAGAGTTAACCGTACACACTCCACTCGAGATGCACGAGCTGGGGATAAGCGTAGTAGAACAATTAACCAGTTATGAAAAGGAGGCAAATGAATAAAAGAGAAAAGGAGGTAATGGACACCCTGATGAGGTGTGTTGGCGATAGTATAGCAGCAAGACGCAAATGGCTGGATGGGGAGGAGGAGGCATATATGCACGTGCTCTCTCTATCCAAAGGGGTTAAAAGTTATAAAGAGTTTATGGAGATTGTGCACAGTCTTAAGGAACACTTCTACGATAATGACCGATTGGTCGATGATGACGAGTGGGACTTAGACATCTCACACGGCAAGCACTTGTTCTATATGGACATGGACGAATATGCCAAAAACTGGGGGAGAGATTGTTTATATATAAAGGAGGAAAAATAATGGATCTATATTTTACTTATGACAAACCGGTAGCACCAACATTCCATCGGTGCAAATGGTGCAGGGGAGATTTATCTGGAGACACTGTCTGTGGCACTGAGATTATTGGTGGAGACCCGAGCTCTGTAATCAGGGTGCATGCTTGGTTTTGTAGCAAAGACTGCGCTAGAGAGTACTATCAAGCAAAGATTAGAAATGGCGAAGACCTAGATGAACTTAATAGATATATTAAGGAGATCTGATGAGCAGGCCTAAAAGGTATTTAGTCAGAGTGTATTGGAATAGTGGGTATGTTGATGATGCCCTATTCAGACATATGGACTCAGCTGCCGATTACTTCTTCTGGGCCTGTGGCCATTTTCGCAACCACGACATAGTGGTGAAGGACTTATGGGCGGAGGATGAGTCTAAATGTGTTATACTTGAAAGGAAAGGAATATAATTATGATTGAAAATTACGAGCAATACAACGACAAGCCACAGCAGGACAAAGAGTCCATGATTGCTAAGGCTGCAGAGAATTCTAATACCAATGAGGGCACTCTTATTACCAATACTGATGAGGTCGAGTCCCTTCTTCGCACTTTGATTCAGAAGATTGAGGCCCTTGATCTCAACACTGATACTATCGAGGGGAAATTAGATACTATTGATGAGCATGTTGTTGCTAACGGGACTACACTCGGCACTATGGAATCAAGTCTTACTGATATAAACAGTTCAGTTCAAGATGCCACTCACGAAGTCACTACTCAGGGTCAAGCTATTGTGCAGGCTATTCAGTCAGCTTAGGATTTCAGATGGCTCTAGTAGATGAAGCTCTGAAAAGTAAAAAGACCAAGGCCCGCCTTGAGTCCGCAGAGTTCGGATCTACCCAAGAGTATGATGAGCTCGGGCTCAAGGTGCAGGATACTACCGACTATTTTGTCGCCCGCATCTTGATGCTCCGTAAAAATCTCTGGCTTGCCGAAGATAGGAGAACTATCCATGAGGGGAGATCAGAAATTAAAGAGTCACCATCGGAGTTATACCGTCTTTCTCAGAGTAGGAAGGCGATAAAACCTAATTATCAATGGGTCATCTGGGAGAGATTGCACCATGTCCTCCCAGTTTTAGATAAAAGTAAGATAATAATAACCGATGACTTGGTGTGGGATTCGGAGAAAGGAGAGTTGATATCAGATGCCGACGCCAGAAGCGAAGTTTAAGCAGCAGTTTTGCAACAAACTTAAGAAATTGGGGTGTATCCCTGTCCCTTATATCCAGAGTTCGCTCTCCCGTAAGGGTTTCCCGGACTATCTTGTCCTTCTCCCAGAGGGGCTGACCATTTATATCGAGTTTAAGGCCTCTAAAAATGCTAAATTCCAGCCTGGGCAGAAGGAATGGATAGAGAAATTAAAGAAAATGGGGTATTTTGCTTGGGTTTGTTACCCAGAAGTAGCAGATAAGGTGTTAAAAGAGATAAAGGAGATTATATGAGTCTAATTTTACTAATATGTAACTGTCATAACTCAGAAACTGTTGGGCGCAAAGTCTTGAACAATGCTGGGGTGACTGATTATATGGGGGTACCAGTGAGAAAAGGTCGAGTAGCTATCCGTCAGTGGATAGACTCTACCCAGGATGACGCTTTAGAGGAAGTTCGCTCTCTAAAGGCTTATATCGCCAACCACTCTAGCTACACTATTGTAGCTGGGTATGATGAAGGTCGTTTTAAGTGGGCCGATGCCAAAGGTAGTCTGGACAATCAGATAAAAGCAGAGAGCATCGCTCAGATATTTGCCTAAAATAAACTTATGGTATAAAATAAGCCTATAAACAGGAGAATTCTTTATGCAAAATAAATCGAAAGTCCCAGTCGGGTACATTTCAGTAAAAGAGGCTATCGAGCTCATCAAGAGAGACAAGAGAGATGACGCTACTGTAGACCTATCTTTTATGGCGAGGAACTTCCATTGGATCTCGCTTAACCACACTTTCAACATCCCATTGATGAAGCATGTCAATGGTCGTGCTGTGAGCGCTGGCCGTACTGGTGTTTTGATTGACAATCCTCTCGACTTAGAGATGTTCAAACAAGCTATCCGTGATGCCTACCGTGATAGAACTAAGAGAGAGATTAACGAAGAGCCAGTCCGTCATGTCACTACGGCCCGTGGTGGTGAAACTGGGACTTCCAAATCTGGCAACCCAGAGGACAACGACTCTGGCCGTGCTAAGTACGGTGATGATATCCCAGTGAATACTATTTCTCAGACTCTAACTGGCGCAGGGGTATAAAATGGCTAAGTTCTACGATTTATTGCTTGGCCAAGTCAAAGAGCTTGGTGGCGTTATCGAGAGTATCGAGAAGTCCAACAGTATGCACGAGATCTCAGAGTACGAGGTTAAAGTCCGCAGGATCTGCGAGAACATTATTATCTCTGCCAGCATGGTCCCGAACAAGGATATGTATGCTTTGTCCATGCAGAAGAGAAGAGAGATCCAGGATTCTGTTATGACACCAGCAGACAGGGTGAGAGAGATTTTATCCAAGCCAGAAGAGGCGCCAAAGGAAGAAGCTAAACCAAAGAAAGAGACTAAACCAAAGAAGAAGAAAGGAAAGAAGAATGGCAACAAGTAGTGGTACAACTGAGGGGACTTTACCAATAACTGAGGCGGAGAGAGATGAAATCCAGACAGCTTTCTCTAACGCTCTTAGCGATACTTTCACAGACCAATATTCTGTTGAGCTCGTTGGTGAGCCTAGCACTGGTGATGAATATGACTATGTAGTCGCTATCGTCAAAAAGCTAGACCCGAAGGAGTAATATGGAGGGGGAAGTAGTAGGGTCAGGTGCTACGGACATTGAGTCTGTTAATAAGCATCTATTAGAGAAGTTAGATGATTTGATTTTGCACTCAGATTCGTTCGAGGACCCGGATATGATTAGGGCTCTTACTGAGAGTATAGCCAAATTAAATACTTCTCTTAGGAATAATAATATCTTCTCAGAGGAAGACCCAGAGGAGAAGAGACAAAAGAATAAAGCTCAGTTAGCAGAGGAGATTCTCCGTGGGAAAGCTTCTTCATAGTACTTTTGAATTGACTGATGAGCCGATGACCTCCGATGATATTCGGAAGGCTTTTACTGACTTTAGATATTTTACCTCTCACTGTCAGCAGATTGTAGACAAAAGAAGAAGACTTGTCTATATGAGACTTAACCGTTTCCAGGAGATGGTGTTCGAGAAACTCCTCCCGATGGTTAATCCAGAGACTAGGATTGATAAACGACACGATGTTATCTTCCTGAAGCCGAGGCAAGTTGGTGCTACGGTCGGCATTATTGACTGGGTGAATTATATTCTCTCCTATGTGGAGGGGCTGGAGAATTTTAATATCCTTCATACTTTCCCTGCCACTGACACTGTAGCTAAGATATATTCGCAGAAGGTAGAGCCTATTATTACTGGTGTGCACCCTGATATTATGCCTACCATTGAGAAAGAGCCAGCGATGTCCTCCACTATTCGTCTGCACTATAAAGATATCTTGGGGGTGAGAAGAAATAACTACTATGACCTGGTATCTGCTAACGCCAACTCTATCCGCTCTGGTACGGCTAATATGTGGATTGCTGATGAGGTAGCTTTTTATCGCAAACCAGAAGCTCTTGAAGACGCTATCTCCCCTTCTCTCCCTGCCTACGGTTTCTCTCTCGTGGTCTATGCTTCCACTTTTGATGATAAGATGTCCCCTTATTTTAAGGAGAAGATTCAGATTGCTAGAGATAACCCAGAAGACTGGACCCTTATCTTCGCTCCGTGGTTTATGGTATACCCAGAAGAGCCGCAGGGGGTAGACTTGACCACTCTAACTTTGACCGAATATGATAAGAATGTAGTTATCCCTGCGATGAAAGAGTTTGGCCTCCCGACTGAGCTATGGGGAGATGCTATTGACTGGTATCATCGCCAGAGCAACCGTACTTCTAATATGCAGAAGGAGTATCCTACCACACTCGACGAGGTCATGCAGATAGGTGCGGCTAAATGCTATTTTGATGAATCTGATATCAAGTTCCAGGAGGAGAACAATGCAGAAGAGGGGGAGATGTTCCGCCTGGTTACTGATATGCAGACTGGGAAGGTAGAGGCCCAGAAAACTGATGTTTCCCCACTCACGATATTCAGACGGCCAGTGTATGGGCATAGGTATAAGATAGTGGCTGATGCTATTACTTCTATGAATGATGGATCAGACTATTTTGCCATGATGGTATTTGACGATGAAGATATGAGTGAAGTAGCAGAGTTCTATGAGAAGGGCCTTTCTATAGAGGACTACGCAGACTATGCAGTGGGGATTGCTAAGATATACAATAATGCTACGATTGCCCCCGAGAAGAATATGGCAGAAGCATTCATTGCCGCAGTAAAGGCTAGAAACTACTATTACTTTTATTATGAGAGCGATTCAGATAGGAAGAAGAAGACCCCAGGTATCCGCACTACTCAGTCTTCTAAAAATGCCATGCTCGACATTCTCTCTCTCCTTCTCCACACACATAAAATTAAAATACGGTCTAAGATGGCTTTGAAACAGATGCATACTTACGAGAAGAGAATTAAGACTAGGGCTGATGGCACAAAGCTAGTTAGAGTCGAAGCTAGGGCTGGTCATCATGACGATCTTGTGAGCTGTTGTTTTATCTATGCCGGCACGCTTACCCAGCAACAGATTGGTGGGCAACAGTCTACTGGGTGGTTCTTAATGTAAAAATGTATAATGCTACAAAATAAGGTAAAATAAAAGTATGACAAGTTCTGAAATAACTACAACATCCTTTAACTTCGACAATGAGTACACCTACCCATTACAGTGGATGTATGAATCTTGGTATGCCCGAAATTCTTACCAATACTGGCTATACCGTATGGCTAGAGCGATGGAAGGTCTCCCAGAGAAGAACCTCTACCAAGAGGAAGTAGAGGGGAACCTTGCGAAGGTTAAGGACGAGAAGAAGAAGAAAGAGTGTAAAAAATATTGCGAGAACCTCCCGACTGGGCGTTCATTCACTCTTGCGAAAGCAATCGCTAACCGTGCCTCCCAGATGGCGGCTGGGGTAGACACATACGAGTATCAAATCAATGACCCGTATATGATTATTGATGATGATACAGAAGACTTAATGGCTGCTAAATGTGAACAAGACTATGTGCTGAATAAGATGGGGATACTTTCTGCTACCTTCTCTCGTGACCTATCTCGTGCTGGCATGGCTGCCGTCTTGGTTAAATACAACCCGATTGATGACAGCAACAAGGTTATCCGTATTAACCCAAAGAACACTTGGTGGGACACTAAGTATTCATCTACTGGAGAAGAAAGGTTCCGTGGTTATTCTACAATGATCTCCTGGTCTAAGCTCAAGAAAATGATTGAGAAAGACGGAGACGAGATAAACAAAAAGCTCGAAGTCCCAGACAGAAGTGTGCTAGAGGAGACAGAGAAAGATGGCAGAAAGTATTGGAAGGTAAAGAGTGGAGAAGCTAAATACTCTAACCATAAGATCCGTACTTTGAATGACCTAGACATCTATGTGCAAGATATGAACCATCTTGCTACATCGGCTAACCTTGCTGGGAATAACCTTTCCACTTTGACTGAATATGACCATGACTTGCACTCTTGCTATAATTTAGACTGGTACCAGACTTTAGCCACTGACCCAGTACAAAGGACTAATAATGGATATAATGGCGATGATGTTGAGCTTACGGTTATGTACGACTTGGCTCGCAAAATCGAATTCAAGATTATTAACAGAAGGTATGTTATTTGTTGCAATACTCGTGCTTTCCACAGACCAATTGCCTTCAAAATTACTGACCCAATAAGTGGCGAAGTCAGACTTAGAGTTGACGATTTCTGTCTTGACTGCCCACTTAAATTCCAGTTTGAAGATCAAGAGAACAGAGACACTGCTCCATACCCGACCTCGATTGCCTTTAGACTTCTTCCACTACACGATGAACTATGTGCCTGGAGAGCTAAAAGACAGCATGTCTCTAACATTCTCTCTATCCTAAGGGTGACTGCTAACGGTGCTGATGCTGATGCTCTTCGTGGTACTCTTAACCTTATGGGTGTAGTTATCGACAAACTAGAAGGCGACGTTGGCACTCTCCAGTTCAATTACGACTGGAACGCTATCGACTCACAGATTGCCTACCTTGAAACGACCATTAAGGACATGCTCTCTGGCTATGACCAGTTCGATGCTATGCAGATGATGGGTGACCGTGCTAGCGCTGCTGAGTCTGGTATGGCGGTATCAGCTGTGGCCCAAGGGCTTGCAACCCACCAGAACGCTATCATGCAGCTCTATGCGGATATCGCTCGCCAGTGTATCGCTAACCGTGTAGCTTACTCTCCGAACCAAGAGTTTCCAGTAACGCTCAATGGTGGTGAATCCGCTGTGACTATCCAACAGATGGCTCTCTCGGCAGTTATCAATGTCAAACCGAAACTCGCTAAGAAAGTTAATGAGAAGACTACTGCTACTAACGCTCTCTCCTTGCTCGGCAACCTCAATGGAGCTGGCCTACTCACCGAAGAAGGTGTGGCTGCTCTCGCTAGCGAAGCTATGCTTGGTGCCTTCCCACGCAAGATGATTAAGACCTTTATTAAGCAAGCTGGCCCATCACAAGCCGAGGTTGAGGCTAATAAGATAGCTGGCCAGAATATGGCTACCCAACTTGCCCAGAACCAGGCTATGTATGAGAATAACCCGATGCCGTATGAGGCAGACAACGCTATCGCTAATACCACACCTGAACAAATGGATGATGTGATCACTCAGATAGAAGCTTCTAATTATGCCGACAATGGCGTAGGTTCTCTCGGTGAAGAGAGCGATGTAGAAGTACTAGACATGCAGGAACAACCTGGCTCTCGCAAGTCTGATTTAGAAATTAACACATCTGACCTAGGGTCGATGATGGCCAACCCCAACTCTATGGTATAATAAAAATATGGGATGTGGCAGAGCAGCCTGCCTGCCCCATCCTTAATCCTAATAACAGCAGGCTGAGGATTAAGGAGAAATCCCAATGAAAGAAGAATGGCGAGATGCTATAGGCTATGAAGGTCTATACCAAATTAGTAATTTAGGGAGAGTCAAAAGTCTTTGCCGATCAATCCGCAAACCAAATGGTGGGTTGATGAGCTTGACTGGCGATGATTGGGGGTATTTGCGAGTGAGGTTCCAGAAGAATGGCAAACGATATACTGAAAAGGTCCATAGGCTAGTAGCTAAAGCTTTTATACCCAATCCAGAGGACAAGTTACAAGTGAACCATAAAAATGGAGTTAAAACAGATAACACTGTAGATAACCTTGAATGGGTGAATAATAGAGAAAACGCTCTTCACAGAAGAGATGTGCTTGGCAAAATCGGGGGGTATGAGAAAAAGCCAGTTTTGTGCATAGAGACAGGGGTAATTTATAGAAGTGCAGCGGAAGCGGCTGAGGCTATCTCTGGTAATGCTAATTGTATAGCTAGCGTTGCCGCAAATGGTAAATACAGGCATACGCACAAGGGCCTGCATTGGGAGTATGTGATAAATTCTGGTGCAATGTCTGTCGATATGGAGAACTTGACATCTGATAGTGGCTCCGCACTAGCAAATCCTAATTCACAAATTTAGTGATATAATAGGTTCAAACCCAGTCATTATAGTGTCTACTGGGAAAACCAAAACCCCCTCTTTGACCCTAGGGGGCTTTTTGGTATAATGGTGATAGTGGGGCAGAGTGTTGGTACACTCACCACTCTCATAAGGTGGACGAATAGAAGTTCGATTCTTCTCCCCACAACCATAATAACAAGGAGAATAATATGGCAGAACTATTAAGCCCAGGGGAAGAAATAATAAAAGCACATACTACAGAGGAAGTTATTAGATACCTCTCTAAAGAGTCTAGGACTTTGTGGTCTAGGGTAACCAGTGAGGATGACATCGATAAGGCCGTGGTTAGAAATTTCGCTAACATAGGCCTTATATTCGGGTATCTATGGACATTAGATAAGAAAGTGAATGGCGAAGAAGAACCAGTTGTGCTATAATAAGCTTGTTAATAAGAAAGGAATATACTGATGGACGAAAAAGCTCCAGAAGCACCCGTCTCAGCACCAGCCGAGAAGAGTGAAGCAACAACCCCGACTAATACAAACTCAACCACTGAGGCCCCAGCCCCAGCAGTAGAAGAAGGGTCAAAGACAACAGAAACCGTAGATTTGCATGGGTTTACTCCAGAGCAACTCGCAGAAATGAAAAAATTTTATGATGCTAATGGCGGTTTTGAGAAGGTAAAGGCTAAAATCTCTAACCCAGATCCAAAGCCAGCTGAGCCAGAAAAACCACAACAGCCTGCTCAGGTTCCAACTAATAATCCACAACCAACTGTAGACCCGAATCTTGTAGATGCTCGCACACTCGCGTTAGAAGGATATTTTGAGAGACTTTCTCAGACCCCAGAATATGCAGGGTTCAAAGATGATATCAAGAATGGCGCTATTCTTAAAGAGATGTCTGCTATGGGCATGACTCCAGTTACTGACAATGGAGTAAATGTAAACCAACTCAAACTATTCTTAGATATGAAAGCTAAAGGCATGCCGGCTCCTCAGACCTCTTCGGAGCCAGAGGCTTCGCCAGCCCCAACTGTAGGCTATATTCCAGTCGGTGAGAATATCGAGAGTAAAGAACAGGCCTATCAAGTTCTTCAGCAGAATGTACAACTCAAAGCTATGGGCCAAGCAGAGCACCCAGCTACTGCCAAAGCCAAAGAATTCCTCAAAGGCAATTGGGGCAAGTAACCCAGAAAATAGGCTTCGGCCTATTTTTTGTTATAATAAAAAATATGAGAAGTTGTTATAATCCTGAAAACTTTAAGCCTTATTATCCTCCTACTAGAACGGAGAAGGTCCCTGTAGCTTTTGAGACCGTAAGAATCCCCGCCAGTATGGGTGATAGTGTGGAGTACCCACTTTCACAAGGCCAATATGTTAATAAAATTGTTAAGTATGAAGCTGATGATACAGTTTGGCTCTATGATTCGTTAGGAAATTATACTAAGATTTCTTCCGGCGCAACTAGCGACGTCGTTAGTGTCAATGGAAAAACAGGGGTGGTAGTTCTCTCTACCTCTGATTTAGAGAATGATTCTGGCTATGTGACTGGTTCTTATGTGACTCAGGCTGTTAGCGTTGAAACTGGGGCGAGAGAGTTGGCTGATAGTGGCTTGCAGACCCAGATTGATGCACTTGCTGCTGCTTCTGACGTCACTGACATTGTTGGCACCTATGCCGCACTTGAAGCTTATGATACGAGCAAACTCAAAAACAACGATATTATCAAAGTTCTGCAGGATGAAACTCACAGCGGAGAGACTACTTACTATCGCTGGAATAATTCTACGAGCTCATTTACTCTAATTGGAGAAGAAGGCCCTTATTATACTAAAACAGCTGCTGACCAGAAATTTCAAGAAAAATTGATCGCAGGCTCGAACATATCTATCTCTTCAGTGGATAATACCATTTCTGCTACGGATACTACTTATTCTAATTTCACTGGCACTGATGGTCAAACTGCTGGTGCAGCTGGCCTAGTCCCTGCCCCGACTGTTTCAGATGTTAATAAGTATCTGAAAAGTGATGGGACATGGGCCACTGTTTCTGGTGGTGGCGGCGGACCATCTGTTGTCCAGGTACCTGGCAATAGCACCACTGATGTGATGAGTCAAGATGCGGTTACAAATTATGCGATAGGAGAAGATGAGACATACACTATCCCTGACGTAACATGGTATGGTTTATCTGGGGCATCCCCGTATGATTACTATACTGAGGTAATTGCAACTCATACTATCGGTAACGACACTATTGTTGAGCTGATAAATGACAACGCTGTAGAGTTTGCTAACTATGGTTTCGCCATTGGATATATAAATGGGCAGACCGTCGCAATTTACTCCATAGGTGCTCCCTCTTCTTCGATAACCCTAAAGATTAACTATAAAGGATAAAAAGTATGAGCGTTATTAAAAACCCAGTTGCAATAATATCAAGTGGTAGCTGTATTGACTATACTACCACCACAAGTTATCTTGCTGGTGAGCAGTTACCTGCTAATGTCTTCGTAAGTTTGCAAGAGTCCACAGCTGCGTCTGGCTCAGACCCAGTAGCTATCCCAGGGGCATACGCAGAGTATTACGATGATAACGGTGTAATAAAAGAGGGTTCATGCGCTTGCTCAGTGGTATGGCTTAATGAGAATGAGTTTATTACCATCGGGGGATCATATACAGGCGATGGGAAAGCAAAACAGAACTTGCAAGTGAAACAATTTTTGGTGACATATAACCCTAATTTATCCAAATATGCAGTTACTCTAAAAGAAACCTACTCTAATTTGAATTGGTACCCATGCCATTTCGATGTTTCTTCTAGCTCAGAAGATTCTCCGGCTATATACTCGTTAGGGGACGACAATTTCGCCATAGTTTACCCTCATACGCTTGTAGAAAATGGGACCACATACAATGGGGCGATTGAGTTTTTTAAGATAAACAAAACTGCTAAAACTGTATCGCTAATTGGAATATTCAACCTCGGTGCTCAAAAGCATGCTGTCCCAGTAGTGCTTAACAGTGGCGCCTACTTTGCATATTATCGCAGTGGTAGCATTTACTTAAAAGGCTATAGCATATACTCAGACCATGTGGATTTTGACCTTGACAGTAACGATATCGAGGTATTAGATTTGTCCAGTTATTCAGACATACAATCTGCTGACAGCGTCAGTATCCGGATACTCTCTGTTGGGACTCATGATTCGACGATAATTGCATCTGCTAAAGTTACTACTGTACCAGCCACGAGCAACTACATTTGTTCTACTGCGACAGATAGCTCTGGGAATTTCTTATGGTCTGGCAGGACTACAGTTACAAGCTTTATAGATCATTACCCATATGAATTCGCATTCACCCCCCAATGGGAAGATCCAACCGTGAGTGTGATTGGCCAAAAAGATAGTAGCACCATGTTGGCACTAAGTATGACACCGTATGATTATACTACGCTAACTTTTGTTGATGAACAGATGAGACATTCTACAAACGGCTATGCTTATAGAGGAGGGATGTGGGGGAACCCACCATATTTTACACAATCATTATTTGGCTATGGAGCTTACGCTGGGAACAACCAGGTAGACTCTACTGATATATATGATCCGACTCCATACGCTTATGATATGTTCCCAGCTACATATGACGAAAAATCGTATGGCCCTGGAAGCAATTTAACTTATAACTTCCTTACAAAAAGGACTCAAGATGGGTGTACTGCTATTGCAGCTGTCACTAAGGCTTATGTTGACCCAGCTCCACAGGCTGTAGCAGGGACAGAAGTAAGTAGGTGCTTTATGACTATATTCGGGATTCTATTTAATAGAGCCCTTTATAGGGGTTATCAAGGTGGATGTTTGTCAGGTGTGTCTAGGAGCAGTGGGAATGTTGGTGATTATGTAACGGTAGAGATTCCCTCATAATAGGAGCGTAGGATGGGAAAGATCAAAAGTAAATGGGACAAGCTAGACGATAAAGCTAAAAAATGGGCTTCAAGGCTCACTACTATTGCTACTATTATTGGTGTGCTAGTTGCGGCTGGGACTTGGCTTGTCACTCAGCTCGATAGTGCTGTTGCCGCAAGGATTGAGGACCAGACCTCTACCCTCAGAGAAGAGGTCAAAGAGATAGAGAAAGAGAGAGAAGCTACAGCCAGACAGACTGATCTCCAGCTCACCCGTCTTGAGCTTATGATGTTGATGGAGACCGATCCAGATAATGTTATAGAGATAGAGAAGGTCGCCCACAGATACTTTATTGAGCTTGGAGGCAACACTTATATGTCATCTGAATTCTCTCGTTGGTGTAAAATGCACAATGCCAATTGCGAAATTGTGCTTAAGTGATATAATGGATGGGTATATTAAATTAAGCACTTTACCACCAATTAACCAAAATTTTCTAAAAAAATAGTTCAGCGAATGGACTATTTTTTTTGTTTTGGTTATTTTTATACTACAATAAGGTTAAGTCTAGGCAACTCTGATAGACTTGAATGGTACATGCCCGACTATCTGCTAAATAGTAGAGCCAATATATCATAAGAGCCGATTGGCCGAGCCACTATACATAAGACAGTTAGCAACTGCCGTGTGGGTAGAGACAGACGATAGTAAAGTTAATAATTAAAGGAATTTAGTATGAATCCTGGTGCTTCACCATCCCTAGGTGGCAACTACACTCAGACTGTAGTTACCAAACCAGTCGCTCCGTCTACTTCTTCCATGTTCGACCTCACTGTCAACGAACCGCTTATCCGTGAGCTCGTTGCTGATGGTATCGTCAAGGAACCTGTATTCCAGACTGGTATCACTTCTGCTCGCTCCTTCTTTAAGGGCGACGACATTATCAAAACTGACTTCTTGATGAGCAATCTTCGCTATGGTCAGGTCGTTAAGGTCAAGATCAAGAAAGATCAAAACCCGTTCGATCTATTTGCCAAGTCTGCTATCGAGTATCGTGACATTGATGACTGTCATGAACAAATCGATCGTGACTGCGAAATGCCGTGCTTGAACACTCTCCCGACCTTCCAAGAGATCGACTTCCGCTTTGACACTGAATATTCGTTCGGTGTTCGTGCTTGCGCTCTCGACGAAGACTTCTGGAACCTTGAGTTCTTCACTGAGCAGTATGCTCTTTCCAAGCAGGCTTATGAATTCGGCCGTGAGGTTGATTTGTGGAACAAGGTCATTACTGGCCTTATCGCTTCCCCAGCCATCACTGTTGATACTGCCCTTGCTCAGGCTCACCCAGATCACTACTGGCATGACCTCGGCACTGTAACTGCTGCCGCTCGCAAGACTGTCAATATGGCTGTCTCTTACATGACCAGCGCCTATCAGGGTGTAAACCCAACCGTCTTCGTTGCTCCTGAGTTCGCTACTGAACTTATCGACAGCGTTGAGACGACCTTCAACTTGAACGCTAACTTCCAGAAGGTTAACACCTTTGAAGATTGGACCGTTCCTGGCTTCGAGCTTGCTGACTCTGTCAAGACCATCCTCGGTCTTCGCAGCACTCAGGTCGTTGTCATGAAGCGTTCTCCATGGCTAACCTACTCTGAAGGTGGCTCTCTCGTTTCTCAGTATCCTCTATGGAGTACTGATGGCGAGAAACAGTATGTCGCTATTCTCGATCCTCGTGTCGGTTACCAATTCGATAAGGAAGCCTTCCACCTTGTCATCAATCCTTATGACTGTGACAAGTTGGTTCGTGGTATGCAGGACCTCGTCTATGTCGGTTCTGGCATCACCTTCCCTCTCTATGGTATGGTACTCGAGTTCGACAAGTACACTTACTACACTGGTGGCGACACTAGCGAATAGTATTAGCCAGAAAGCCCCTTCGGGGGCTTTTTTGTGTGCTATAATAAAACCATGATATTTGACCATAATACGCATGAATATATGACTAGATTCGGGGGCCTAGGGAAAAATAAACATAACGGGGCTTATTATTACTCGAAGGAGATTGTAGAGAATATTATCCCGAAAATAGACACTGATTATAACTGGGTGACTGTTTCTATCCCAGGGAGATGCTACGACCACTCGATCGTGTTTATCCATAATAATGACCACCCAGAGAATTGTAGGTGGTTGTCTCATTATAAAGACCTTATATTAGTATGCAGTATGCAGAGCACGCTAAAGAGGATAAAGGAGGTTTTGCCACAGCACAAGGCTATTTTTCTCCCTATGTCTATAGATTTAGACTATGTTATGCAATTCAAATCTAAACGACAGCACGGCAAATGTTACGCTGGCAGGCTAGATAAACTTAGCAATAAAGGAGTGAAGATCCCTAAGCTCTGCAAAATACTTGGTGATATGCCTAGAGAGGAGTTGTTAAAACAGATGGCCAAGTTCAAAAAGGTTTATGCTAGCGAAAGAACCGCTATCGAAGCCAGAGCTTTGGGCTGTAAGATTGGAGTATATGACCCACGCTATCAAGACTTAGAACAGTGGCAGGTGATAGACAACTCTGAGGCTGCAGCGATGCTTCAAAATGAATTAGACAAAATCAAGGCTGCTACCCCAAAGGCCAAGAAAGAGTACACCGTCACGGTTATTATCCCGGCATATAATTGCCAAGATACTATTAAACAAGCCATCGAGTCTATACCTAAATGCAAAGGTGTAGATATTATTGTGATAGATGATGGGTCCACTGACAAAACTTTCTCTAAAATCTTAAGAACTAGGCCGAAATGCCCAATGAAGTTTATTTCCAACGAGAGGAACTTAGGGGTGGCTGCTACTGTTAACCTTGGCCTAGACATGGCAACTGGGGATTATGTCGTGTTGCTTGGCTCGGATGATTACTTCTATGGTGATAAATTCTTAGAAGCTTTGAGCGAGTTAGATGGCACTGACCTGGTTTACTTTGATTTAGATACTAACACCGACCTTAAGTTCCTCCTGTCTGAGGACACTAAAGGAGAATATGTTGGGTCGGTGAAGTTTATGCGGAGAAACTTTGTGGGAGACATTAGGAATCCACAAGATCAGAAATGGAATGAAGACTGGTTCTTTTATAAACAACTAGAGGAAAAGAACCCTACAGAAAAGTTTACTAACCTAATCGTGAAACATTATAATTGGCCGAGAGAGGGCTCCCTCACTTGGCAGAAGGAGCATCAAAATGCCAGTAAGGAAAGTAAGTAAGGGTTGGCAATGGGGGCAGACTGGGAAAGTCTACCCGACTAAGGGTCAGGCTCAAAGGCAAGGTATCGCTATTATGCTTTCTCAGAAGGGGAAGAAGAAGTAGCATCACTTCGACAGGCTGCACAGCCAGATAAATCCTCCCCAGTAGCGAGCTCTAAGATTTCATCTACGAGCCCGTCTATCTCAGAGAGGGTTTTTGTATCGTCTGTGAAGGTCTCATAATTTATTTGGCGAAGACAAGCGGCTACTTTTACTAGACACCAGTCTTTTTCATCTAGTTCTGGGAAATGTTGTTCTGTGAGCTCTCTACGCAGTCTCTGAGCCTTGTTAGCAAACATTTGATATGAGAACGCTCTGTCTTCGTTTTCCTCGTTAGAAGCCACGACAGTAGCCCTCACTGCATGTCTTCTGGCATGTTCTAGTTCCCCTACCATAGCTAAAATATCGACTGTGTTTCTAGTAGAATACTTATTCATAAGTTCATTATATCACTCGTGTTATAATAAAGATATAACAATTAAAAAGGAGGACTTTAATGTCTGAATACATTGAACCAGCTCCAAAAGGGCTGCGGGGATTCGCACTAGAAGGCGAAGACCAACCAATCAAGGAAGGAGAGAAAGATGCTTAGAGGCTTAGATATCTCCATGTGGCAGGCTGTTGGTGAAGGTGACCAAGCCCAGGACTTCGTTATTGTGAAGGCCACTGAGGGTGATGGTTATACTGACCCTAGCTGTGACGCTCACTATCAGAGAGCAAAATCTCAGGGCAAACTATTGGGTGTTTACCACTTTGCTCGCCCAGACCTAGGCAACTCTGCTGAAGCTGAGGCCGATTGGTTTGTCTCTCAAATTCAAGGCTATATTGGCGAAGCCATCCTTGTCCTTGACTGGGAAGTCAATACTTGGATGACTGATTGGGCCAAGGCTTTCTTGGATAGAGTTTATGCCAGTACTGGTGTGAAGCCGATGATTTATATGAGCGCTTCTCCTTGTAATTCTTATGACTGGTCTGCCGTTGCTGGCGCTGACTATGGTCTATGGATTGCAGGTTATCCTGCTGAATACAATGTCCCGAACCCGCCAGAACCAGCTGAAGGCGAGATGCCATTTGGCACTGGTGCTTGGAATGGTCTATGGGCTATTTGGCAGTATTCTAGCTCTTGCGGCACTATGGATCGTGATGTAGCTAACATGGACAGAAACGCTTGGATGACTTACGCTTCCAAAAGCGGTGAAAAACCGCAACCGGCTCCAGCTCCTAGTCCTGCCCCACAGCCAGCTCCGCAGCCAACTCCAGCCGACCCTGTTGTTTATACTGTGGTTCCTGGTGATACTCTTAGCGGTATTGCTGCTATGTTCGGCACTACTTATCAGAAGATCGCTGCTGACAACGGTATAGAGAACCCGAATTTAATCTACCCAGGGACTGTACTCTATATCTATGGCGTGTCTGGTGGTGATGCCCCTGCTCCAGCCCCAAGTGGCGAAGAGTATTACACTGTACAACCAGGTGACACCCTTTCTGGTATCGCTTATGCGTACGGTACAACAGTCGATCAATTAGCTGCTTGGAACGGGATTCAAGATATAAACTTAATTTTCCCAGGCCAAGTATTTAGAGTAAAATAGGAGATTAGAAATGAAACTTCCACAGAAACTTTACGAAATTTTCCGCTGGCTCACATGGATTGTCCTCCCTGCTATCGCTACCCTTATTTCAGCACTTAATGCTGCTTGGAATTGGGGTTGGCCGATTGAGGCTATCCTCGCCACCTTCTCTGCTGTAGAGACCTTCCTTGGTGTTGTCTTAGGTATTGCAAAATATACTAATGACAAAACTGCATAAGTGTGCTATACTGAAAGTGTATCGACAGAAAATTTCCCGGAAAGCCCCTTCCCACCGAGGGGCTTTTTGGTGTATAATGGATGCAGGGGGCGTACGTTAAAAGGAGGTGATAAAATTGCTGTTGACAGGTCTGATGGAATGCAAAGACGATTATGAACTTGACATGGTACTTAACAAGTTGAAATGCGTCCGCAATGCTAAAGTTTTTACACATGCTTTAACAGTATCAGTAGATTATGAGCCCTCAGACACCGAAACGGCGTTCGAGGAAGAAGAAACTGTCGCAAGACTTACAGATATCATTGAATCTGTAGAGACTCATGGGTTTAGCGTAACTCAGTGAGGAGGTGGTCCTAGATGACTGACAAGCTGCACCTAAAAGTGTTTCTAAGTCCCAGTGTAGATCTAAATGAGCTGTGGAAAGAAGTTTACTTACACACAGGAACCCATCTCGGTGGAGAGAGCGGATACTACACTGTGACTTTTGATGGGCCGAAGGCAGAGGGCTTGGAAGTCTTAAAACTCTGCCTATCGGCTTGTGAATATGGAAAATTCTATGCTGACTTTGGCGCATAACTCTTTTTCATACTTTGCCCTCCCTTAACTTCGGGTCGGCTCTTGCAGCCGGCCCATTTTCTTGCTATAATAAAATCACAGCTGAGAGGCTTACGGCTGGGAGGAATAACCTCCCCTAAGTAGCGATTGTGATACTATTCAACTCTATTCGCAACCTAACAGTCTCGGCCACCGCAATCCACTGGACTTTTATATCTGGTTAGGTGCGGTGGCTTTTTTTGTGATATAATGAAAGCACATCCAACCTAGACGAAAACGCGAAGCACAGATTACTCTAGGGGATGTCGCTTCACAGGCTGTGCTGTAGAAGCAAAGGGCGATAAAACCTTGTCGATTTAGCCATTGACCTCTTCGCCCTTTTTTGATATAATGAAATAGCAGAGTACTCTACAGGCGAACTCCTCGCCCCACTCTGTATGGTTATTCTGACCACAGTCTTAACTCCACCGTATAGACTGTGGTCTTTCTTTTCTGTTGATATGACTTTTATGATAAAATTTAAGTATGAGACCCGAAGAATATTATAACTTTGAAGAAAGAGCCTACGAAACCCCTACACAATCTAGGGACGAGCAGACATCTTTCATTGATAATTTACGGGCAACGCAGCAAGCGACAAACGCCCAGATTAAAACACAAACAGAGAATTTAGGAACACAAATCCCATCTGTGAAAGGTGGACTAACTGGCCCAGAAGGATACTTCCAACAGAGGTACCAAGTCACTCCAACGAATGCTTTAGTAGCAGACTTGAAGGCGGCAGCCCAAGCTGATGCTCTTAATAAGGTTCTTAGCAACTATGGTGAGCAAGCGCAGAAGAGATATAATGATGCTTACAGGCAATACCAGAAGAACCGAGCGAGAAGAGCTGCAGCAGCTAATAGAGCAGCCTCTAGTGGTGGTAGTGGGGCTGGTATAGGGGTAGGGTCTGGCAGTGAAGATGGGGATATCGAAACAATAGCTTCTGACACCCCATTAAAAGCTCCTAGCACTATAAGCAGTGCTCCAGTTTCTGGTTGGACGGACACTTCCTATACAGATTTGGATGGTAGAGTACACAGGATATACACTAATGAGGATGGTAAAAGGATAGAGTACATCGGTAATGAAAAAGTCTACGATAACACTGGCAAAGAACCGGTTAATCTAGCCAGTGGAGGAGGAAGCTGGTAATGGTAGATGCATTCCCTGATAAATTTGAAGACTTACCAATTAGTAAATGGGCAAATGAAGGCACTGGTGTAAATGTAGATGGGAAACATTATACTGCTGAAGAAGCTTATAATGATGCTGGCCTTCGGCAGGTTATGCAGGGCAAGACGAATGAAGTCTACAAGTCTGCATTAGGTGGATACACGACAGACCGTAGTAGGGCAACAGGAGATACCAGTGTTTCTATTGATAGGGTAACTGGTAAAATCACCATCAAAGCCCCCCAGTCTGTCCTAGATTCTAAATCGTTCAAAAACTATTTTGGTGATGGCTCTCTCTTAAAGCAGTACTCATCGGCTTACAAATCTAACCACAATTATAAAGTCCCGTATCAAAATGAAGACGGCTCTGAATCCCAAATTACTATACCAGAATTAGTGAGTAAATGGGATGATGCAGTTCAAAAGTTCGGGGAAGAGCAAGAGAGATTTATCAAAAACAGAGAGATATTGGCTTCGCAGAATAATGGTGCGCTTAATTTTAATATCGACCAAGTAAATCTTGCCACTTCTGCACCGATTAACCGAGGAGACGTAAAAGCTTCAGATACAGATAGACTAGTTATCCCAGAGTGGCTATTCTCTCTTAATCTACATTCCTCCGGAGTTAAAAATGGTCCATCGGCTATTAAAAACCTATCCACCTATGCTGTGACGGATGGGGTTGCTTCAGTAGAGAGAGGCGACTTCCTCAAAAATTGGTATAACTTGGACAACCTTACAAGAGATGGGATGCTGGAATTGCAAGGTTATACTAGCGGGACATTAAAGCTCGGTAACTGGGAGAAGGATTCTGATTATTATAAAACTGACGAGGGCCTTTTCGGGGAGGAAGGAGAAGAATACAATAAGGTCGGCATCACAGAGATGGCGAAAAATCTTGCCTTCCAGCAGTTTATTTTGAACGAAGACCCTGAAGGAAATTTCTTCCAGAAAGCAGGCCTTACCATAGAATCAGCTGCTACTCATGTGGGGATGGGGGCAAGCAAGGCAGTGTACGGCACTCTCTCTATGGTAGAGACTGCCGCAGGATTCGTTACGAACAACCTCGATAACTGGACTTACTTCTCTGATAAAACCCAAGAACTTCAAATAGCAGATGATTATTATGGCGAGGCGATGGGGCTAGTAAATGACGCTGGTAATGCTATCTCTGGTATTGCAGAAATCGGTGGCTACTTGTTAGGCATGAAAGCCCTTGGTGCGGCAAAAAGTCTCACTGGTGAAGGAATTGGGAATGTAGCTGGGGCTGCAACTGCTAAAATGGCAGATGTCGCACAAGCCTCTCTAACCGCAGAGGTATCACAAGCTGCTGTGCCGGTCGCCATTAGCAATTTCGTCAAAGCTGGCTCTGCCGGCTCAGAATTAGTTGGGGCCGCAACGGCATTGGGTAACGTGGCCTCTCTAGCATCCCAGACCGAAGCTATCGCAAAAGGGGCCTCCTTCATGGTAAACATCTTAAATACTACTGGCAAATTGGCCAGTGTGTTTAACGGCGTGTCGAGTGTAGCGAAGGCAGTGCAGGGCACTCCATTAGCAGGCACAGCCGTTGAATTCTTATGCGACACTGTGAGAGATGCCGCCATCAACAACCCCCAAGCGGTGAGAACTCTTCTTAAGGGTGTTCAAACTGGTAATGTGTCGCAACAGGATATCGAATTCGCTAAAGAGCAGCTTATCCAAAATGCACAAGCCTGGGCCGTGTTTAGAGCTGCAGGGGTAGGGCTGAAGTTCACATCTGGAAAGACAACCCTAGGCAAGGCAATAAACCTCAAGACCTCTCAATGGATAACCAAGGTAGATTCTTGGTTAGGGGACAAGGATGAGGCTATAAAAACCAAGATATTCGGAAAAAGCACTATCGATAAATTATCAGAGCACTTAGATGATTTGACCGAGAACACAGCAGCCTACCGTAGAGTAGCGAACAAACTCCAACAAGCTGAGAACAACAAGCTCCTTAGAGATATGAAGCGGACTTTCGCCTCTGGGGACTGGGACAGCACTATCGCCGCGATCGAGAAAAGGTATGGGAAAGAAATTGGCAAAGACTTAGATGGTCTAAAGAAATGGGTAGCTGAAGGGCAGGCCGTCCAAAATAATATCCGCGCTTTCAACAATATGATTGACCACCAAAAGCGGTATGTTATGAACAAAACCGCAGAAATGGCAGACCCAAATAGGGAATTCTTTACTGGCACTACTAACGTCAAGCTCGTGGAATGGGACAGCAAACTTGTTAGCACTGAAGAGAATGTACCAGGGCTCACTTATGACGCCAAGCACACCATGATGTCGCAAGAGAGCGCTGATTATATGGGCTATAAACTCCAGCTAGAACACGCTGAAAAAATAGCTGCTATGGATGGGGCAACGAACCAAGCTAGAGCAAAGGCCGATATACCGAAACTCCAAGCGAAGGTAGACGAATTATCAGAACTGCTCCCAACAGAATTAACTTCTGTACTCGATGACGGCATAGATCTATATCGCAAGGAATATGCAGCTTTGAATGAATATGGCGAGGCCTATGGCATCGTCAACATACTAGACCGTCAAGCCGTAAATGACCTAGATTTATGGGAAGGTGGATATGTCCGCACCCAAAGAGTCACAGAAGACACTGGGGCTAGGTTCACGACCGAAACTGGGGAGAGAGTAGGCCGAGTCACAACTACAGAATACGAATATTCGTTCAACCCAGATAGACATTATCAAGACTTTGAAATGACTCGCCAGCAATATCGCAATCAGCTGGCTCAGGCTCAATATGCTAAAGACCTCCAGCAGACCTACTTCTTAGATGGCCATGCGGCTAGAAAGGTGGTCGTATCTGCTGAGCAGACAGAGTATGTCCGTAAAATGAAGGCAGCTCAAGACCATTTTTACAAAGATGTCCAAGCAGTAGCAGCTGACATTGACATTGACTTAAAAGTTGGCAAAGGGGCTAAAAACAAAAAATATATTGTGCAAGACGCCACACAGCCTAGCTTTGAAATAAAAGAGTTTTATCTGATTAGGGACTCTGAGGGGATATTTGAAGCGAATGGCATGGCTTCTGGTGGAGTTATGGAAGATTTTAAGTCTAAAACAGGTGGTGACCTTCTATCTATAGACGAGGGGCAATTCAAGGAGTGGGCTGACAGTTTGCCCCCTAAGACGAGGGATGCATTGTATAAACAAATTGATACGCATGATCGCCCTGGCGCAAGAGATGGTGGAGCATTAGCTAGGATAGTCCAATATCCTATGAGCCAAGATGTAATAAACACCACATACATAAAAGAGCTAGGCTTAGATAAAAAGTATGCACAATCTATTAAAAAAGCAAGCAAACAACAGACTTATACTATGGAAGTCTCTCCAGTATTTGCGGACCAAGCTGTAGCAGGGTTAAGCTATACTCAGAGTACAGATATCCTTACTGGGATGGGGTATGAAGGTGGCTCTCTTGTCGCAGGGCTAAGAGACACCAATATAGACTCTTTCAGTGTGGCTCAGCAGAAAGCTATGTGGAGAGAGTTCAAGGATGGCTTGAATGACAACGCAATAAAATATCTTGACTCTAAAGGGGTGGATAGTGTATCGAAATTCCAGGAGGCTTTAGACAGTGGCTCAGATTTTGAGGCAGGTCTAAACCGTGCCTTCTTGAGAGGCGATGACGATTTTATGAATAGCGATACCGTCAGGGACATATTAGACACTCAGAAGAAGGGGCAATTAGATCTACTTAAGTCTTCCCAACTTAGCACGACTAAACAATCTCTAAGCCCATTTGAGGGGAAGCTGAAAAACCCTGTGGACAATACTGTGGATGGAGTTGCAGATTGGTCCGAGAATTACCTTGATTCCTATACCACTGAAGTATCTGAAAAATGGTCGGTGAAAACAGCAGGCCAAGAGGCGGCAGCAGATTTAGGGGCTGATGAGGGACTTGTTACTCAGCATGCTGCGCTTACCACTCTGCAGAAGAAAGCGAATAGAGAGGCTGCTTATTCCGCGCTAGATAAGCAACTAGACAAAGAACTAAAGGGGGTGGCATTGACTAGCGATGAGCGGGACAAATTATATGAAATTATGCACAATACTTTCGACCAAGCATTAGATAGTAGGGTTAGGAATATTGAGGCCCAACTGCTTGAAAGTGGAACAGATATGTCCTTAAGGGGAGATATATTTGACAAAGTGAAAGCGTTAAGCAACGATATAGAAAAATACCGGACAGAAATAAAAACAAGTGTCCAAAAGAAAGGGACTGGGAACACTTGCTATATTGAGGCTTTAGATGAAAATGGTGCGACAGTTATTTATGAAGTAGACCCTGCACTCGCTGGCCTATATAACCGTAGGATGAATTTAACTTCAGAGCAGGCAGGTGGCTTGGCAAGATTCAACTATGCCTTGTCTAAGACTTTTAGATTAGGGACCACTACTGCCAACCTCACATCATTCGGCAACCAGTTCTTCAGGGACTCTATAGATGGTATTGTCGTAGGTAATATGTGGGACACTCTGAGAAACAATTCTGAGAATTTGAGAGATGTGTTTGGGGATGGAGTAATTGACCAGCTTCAGCAGTTTGATGACTACGAGTATAGGCAGATAATGGCTACGGCAGAAGCACAGGGCATTACACCTAAACAGGCGTTGCTTAACAGAGAAATGAGCAAAGCGACCAATATCGCTACCGAATCTGCTGAATATACCGCCTATCAAGAGTACAGGAAGATGATTTATGAAGGCAGAGATTCGCACTTGAATGTCCGCCAAAAGATAGACAATGCTGTTCAGAAAGTGCAAGAGAAAGTCGATTCTGTAGCTAACGGTATCCGTGAGAACTACCTCCGTAAGAATGTGTATATGTCTAATATCAATAGCTCTCTTGAGCAGGGGTATAGCATTAAACAGGCTAGAGAGATAGCAGAGTTCGCGGAGCGTAATGCCACTACGAACTTCGGGAGAAGTCTTTACCACTTGCAGTCTATATCGGAATCTACCCCATATTTCGCAGCGGCGATAAATGGCACGAAATCATTCTGGAGGATGTTTGAACTAGACCCAGTGGGTATCACAGGCAGACTAATGGGTGGGCTTGTCCTTCCTGCTATGTACTTCACGGCTAATAACCTTGCCTCTGAAGAAAATAGGAAGATTTATGAGAATCTCCCAGAGTATAGGAAGGAAGGCAACATTATCTTTATCCAAGGTGGGGAAGTTATGTATATTCCAATCCCAGAGACTATGACCTCCCTTGTTTCCCCATTCCGCCATTTCGTAGAACATCTGCATGGGGCTGATAGGTACTCCTTCTGGCAATTAGCCGAGAACGATTTATTAGGGCTCTCCCCAATAGATTTACAAGGGTTTAGTGATGTAGATATGGATAGAATGTCCGGCGATGTGACACTAGGACAAAGGGCTGGTAGAGGACTTGCTAGAGTATTTTCTCAAATTGCCCCAGTCCCACTAAAGACTGCTTATATGGCAGCTACTCAGACAGACCCATATACGGGGAAGAAGATTAGTAGTAATGTCTATTATTACTATGATGAAGAAACTGGTACACTCCAGAGAATGGATTACACCACAAACCAATTTGCTAAAAATATGGCAAGATTCTTTGGAACAGATAATGCTGCTATCATTGAGAAAGTCACAAGTGGCGTTATTGGTAACACAGGGCTAGATATCTTAGGGATGCTTTGGGGCATTGGCACAGTTGTAGGCGATGCCAACATGACTGATGAAGAACTCGCTGCCGAACAGAGAAGTAGGTATACACTAGAGCAATTTGGGACAGAGGCTCTAGAAACTGCTGTTAGTCGGGTGACGAAGCCTCTTTACGAGGAGACTTATAACCAGACCAATGCTGCTTGGAGAAGAGAAGTAAAAGTCTTACAAGACGCGAAAACAGCGCTCTTAAATGACCCGAAAGTGAAACAACTTAATACCCAATTGACCCAAGAGTCTGACCCGGAGAAAAGGAAGAAGCTTCTGTCGCAAAGACAAAACTATGTCGACAAATATGCCGAGCAAGTTAAAACGGCAGTGGACAGCCTAGTGAATGTTTATGGGGGGACAATAGACAGGCATAAATATGCTGCTGTTGTAGCTCTACTGAACTTCAACTCAGACCCAGTATGGGCTAGTGGTAGCCAATATTCTACCGACCTTGCTTCAGACACTTTCTATGATAGCCGCTCGGAAGCTATTAGGACGATGGAGGAGCTTGGTGTTTCTGGGACCACAGATGGCTCTATATTTGGTTATCTCTATACAAACCGTAATGGAGAAACTAAGGTCAAATACTCTCTCCCGACAGCTATATTAGATGCCCAAAACACTTGGTACTCTGCTAATGATAGGAACCTCAACAATGTTCAGACTCTTATAAATAATGCTGGGCTGAAAGACCAAAGGTCTGCTATGTATGCTCAACTTAAAGCGGTAGACTCTAAAGATTATGACAAGAAAGACCAAGTCAGAGATAGTTGGAACCAGAAAGTGATTGCTACTATTGCCCCATATATCGAAGATATGACCGCAGAGGCAGTCCTCAAAGACGACAATATGATAAATTATCTCGAGCAATGGATCCAGGTCCCTAGCTATTGGGAGAAAGTGAACAATAAGTTTATTAGTGCTGGGTATGATCCAACAACTGGCGAATATAAACTAGACAAGAATAAAGCCTTTATAGAGAGTTACTTAAAGAAAATATTGGAGGATTAAATGATAGACGCAAATAAAATAGCACAAGCCACCAAAGAGATTAGGGATTGGGCTAAAGAACCAGGACGTTCTATAGAGAACCCTACTACCCCAGAAGCCAAAACGACAGACACTACTGAGACTATTGAAGTAGGAGCTCCTGTTGATTATTATGCGCAAGAGCAGAAGGCTATGCGAGAAGAGGGGAAGAAGCAACGTCCACATGGCAGCTCCACGCTTGTCATGGCTGCGGTCAAGGATGCGGTCGAGGGCGGCGACGGACGGGAGGGGCTGGCCCACGCCTACAGAAGAGTAAGAGGTCATAGTGAATTTGCAGAGAAGAGAGGCTTATATGAAGCTCAGTATATGCAAGACAATTTCCTCCCAGTAGTAGAGTCAATTGTCAACTTTACTTCCCCAGATGAACTATTAAATAACAAACCAGCACTACGCTTATTAGACCAATTCGCTATGGGGGTCGGCTCTGGCAGTGGCTATACTGAGGGGTATATTAGACAGGCCTATGGCAACCTACTCGGCCAACAGGCTAGTGGCTCAGACCAGACTGTCCGAGATACTGTTATGAGAATTAAACAACTTGCTGCTTCAGATCAGATTAGAGCTTGTTATGGTATGGCTGAGAGACTTAAAGAGAAGATAGATAATGGCGAGCATATTGCTAATGACTCTGACTACGCCTTACTCGCTAGAATAGTGGCGTATAAATAAAAATGGAAGCAAGAGATTTCTCTTGTATAATTAAAGTATGACTTGTATTAAATGTATGCAGCCAAAATGTGACGGACACTGTGGGGGAGGGTGTGACCCTTGTGGTAGATGCCCTGAGCCAGCTCTATCCATTGAGGCTTTACCGAATAACCCAGGTATTCTCCGATTCAGTATCGGTGGCAATTGCGTGGACTATGACTTCGCAAGCCTGGTAAATCTCATAGAAACGGACACCTCTCTAAAGGCTGACATCATCAACCGTGTGCTTAAATACACTGCTGAGAGGCACACTGACACGCTTACAGGCGCTGAGCTTGGGGCTATACTCCACTTAGGTGATATCGGTGATGTGGACATCTCCAACCTAGAGGACAATTCCCTTCTTGTTTACAAGAAAGATTCTAATTGTGGAGAAGGGTACGAGGGCATCAACAACACCTGGAGAGCTTGGAACGCACTAGATGACGAAGGCGATACCGCTGAGATGATTGGTGCTTATACCCCAGAGGGTGCTCCAACTACTATTAAAGCTCCTACCACTAATACTAGCCAATACTATCAGGTAGGTTGGAATGGCGCTAACAAGTTCGGCATTACCCAGCCAGTAGAATTTGCCACCAAGCCGACTGACAGCAATGGCAAGGCTTGGAAACTTTATATGGACCCAACTACTAAGCGCATCGGCTATGTAAAGGAGAACCCATAATGACATCATTAGAAGAATTCAACTACAAAGATTGTGAGCTGATTGACGCTCAACAGGTCAATGCTTATTTTGACCTTTCATTAGATGAGCTTGACCCTACCAAACTTATTTTCGATAGTTCTTGGAGCACACAGACTTTAGACCTTACTCCAGCAATTAAAGCTGGTGAGACTGTCACCCATTTAATGCTCGACCCATCTACAAGCCCAGTGTATCTCCGTTACGATAATGAGGCTGGCGATTCAGAGTGTATCCACGGTGATGACTTATCTCGTATTATCTCTATGAAGTACCTAAAGGACGTAGACCAGACTACTGGGCCAGTTGCTGGGGATGTCTATATGTATAACTCCGATGGGACTTTCCATACTTATCCATTAGCTAGTACGGTTAGTGGCATCAATGATAGGCTCACTTCTCTTGAAGGCAGAGCTACTTCTCTTGAGAACAGAATGTCCCTAGCAGAAAACAATATTTCTGCTTTGAATACTACTGTTAATAGTCATGAGACTAGAATACACAACCTTGAAAATAGAATGACTGCAGCTGAGGATAATATCACGGCCATCTCAAATAGAGTCAAGGCGATTGAGGATGCTATCTTTAACTGGGCAAGTGATAAAAACACTAAGATTCCTAGGGGAAATATCAACGTGTATGGTGATATCAATAACAATGACAACCATGCAAACGGTATCTTTACCCACGCAACTGATAGCAATATAACTAACGACCTCTACTTTAGCTAGGTCAGAAAGGAACAAATATGGAATGTAATAAACCAGTATCAACACTCCCACTAAGGGAACTCCCCATCGACACACTAGAGTCGATGCCAGATTATATCTTAACAGAGAGAGATGTACAAGACCCAGAAACAGGGAACACCCTTGCTAGTATTACTCGTACTCCGAGCACTAAACTTTTCCCGAATGGGAACTTCGAGTATCTCACTACTCTGACCCCAAATAACAGCGCTATTACTATCCCAGACCGCCAAGTCCGTGCTGGCTATGTCCAGAACTCTGGTAACACCATCTCGGTGCAGTACGCAGGGACTGGCCACAGAGCTTATTTCTTAATGGTTGGAAAGCTTGTGGATGATATCCTCATCCAGAGCACTGGGTATGTTAACATCCCAGAGAAGCACTCCTATGTTATTGGTGCTCAGTATTATCTCGGTGCTAATGGTGAGCCTACCACTAACTCTTCTACCACTGGTCAGAAACTCTTTATCCCAGTAAACGAGTACAAACTGCTTGTTAATATCTCTTATTAGGAGGTGGAATGAGCTATAAAGTTCTCGACCCGATAATGGAAGAGCAGACCGAGTGGAAGTCCTCTGCTAAGCAGTATAGTGGCTTTCTCGCTGCTCTTAAAGGGGGGACTTGGCTGCCTATCTCTTTCGACCAGATAGATTATATTGATTGTGGGTATATTGCTCATCATGAAGCTATTGTCACAGACCAAGACTTTATTGGGTATCATTATAAGATGTGTAAGCGTAAGTTCTACACCGACCAGTATATTACTATGGACCGCCAAGAGGTAGTCACTAAGACTGCCCCTAAATGGTTTGGCGATTACCAGTATCAGCAGGCCATTAACGAGGATGATTATATTTATGATGATGAGGGTGGCTGGTTTGGCACTAGGACTGTCAATGAGAAATTAGTAGAAACCTCTTACGCTCTTGCCAAAAAGAACCTTCCTGTTGTAGAATAAGAGTATAATTAAAAAGGAGAATTCTTGTGGACAAGAATAAAGAGATCTACAACAACGCTATCACTTTCTTTGAAAAGGGGCTAATAGCTATCCCAGAAGAAAATATAGATGCGTATTCTAAAGACCTTAAGGGGCTCAAAGAAGCAGGTGGGATGGCCAAGACTGAAGAAGAGTGGGCTTATCTTACTTTCGCTGCAGTGCGTGCTGCATCTACTTTGGCGTTTAAGTTATTCCGCATTAAGGAGCTTAATGGCGAATTGCAAGAGATATTTATGTCGCTACCGACCCCAGAAGAAGCGGTCAAAGAGGCCCAAGAGTTCAATGAAGCTCACAAGAAAGAGAGCGAAGAGCTGATCAAAGCACAACAGAAGTTTAATGAAGAAGCTTCTAAGCGTGATTTGTTCATGGCTGTCTGTAACGGCACCCCTCTCAAAGAGGCTAAGCAACATCAAGAAGAAATGCGGAACGCAGCACAAGGGAGATAATCGTGGGCAAATATTGGTACTTAGACGCTAACGGTAAGCGCAAGCGTACCAAAGCCGGAATTGTGCACGAACACGAACAGTTCCAGAGTTCACCTGAAGCAAAAAGGGCGAACTCTGCTCGTGTGTCTGCCAGAAAGAAAGCTATCAGAGAAGGTAGGGTCAAGCGTTTTGATGGCAAAGAAATAGATCATATAGATAGTAACCCTACGAATAACAGTCGGAATAACCTTAGAGTAGTGTCCCGAAAGACCAATAGAGCTAAAAGAGAAAACTCTAGGAGAAGAGGGAGCCGAAGAAGGACATGGGCGAAGTAAAGTATTTGCATGACTATGATGACCCTTATAAGTTACTGGCCACATCCCTTATCGCAGACAATGATGGGCTAGTGATACGGTCTATATTGCACGATGATGATTTCGTGCGCAGAATGATTATTAAAGAGATACGGCAGCAAGATTTTTATGGGTCTTACACTGATTGTATTGTCCAGACTATCTTGGACGACAAAAGAAGGATGGTGCTTATGAGAGAGTTAGACCAACTCTCTAATTTCTTGTTCGCCAATTTAGACTTAGAAAGATTGAGAAAAGAGATAAGGAACTTTTGTGAAACTTGCTGGGACTAAGGTATAATTAAGTTATGAACTATTGTAATATATGTCACAAGCCAAATTGCTGCGGAGGTTGCAAACCTGCGAGGTACGACTGTATGTTCGACCTGCAGATTGACCCATACGACCCGAGCAAATGGTTAGTAACTATGAATGGGATGCTCCATAAAGTGAATGCCCCTAAGCTGAACGAGACGGACACCTCCCTTTCTACTAATTACTCTACAGCCACTCTTAACTACGCTGCAGAAAGACACACTGATAAAATCACTGGCCGTCAGTTAGGCGAGCTAATCAATTTAGACGACCTAAGAGATACCACTATTGATGATACCCTAGATGGCAACTGCTACGAGCTAATCTACCACAAATGGAACAACTGTGGTGATGGCTGTAAATCTGCCGCTAACGAATGGCGGAATTTCAACATTAACTCTGAGGGAGCTAAGAACAGCCATATTCGTTATGTGCGTGGTGCCAATGTAAACGGTTGCCCACAGTATCTTGAGGTGCCAGCTAGGACTAACGAATACTGGTTTGGCATGTGGGACACCCAGGGGTTCACTTATGTGCAGGCTGTTCCTGGGGAACTCCCGAAGGATGCCAATGGGAACCCGATTGTTATGTCTATTGACCCGACCACCAAGAAACCTATCCTCGGTTCTATTACTCTCCCAGACATGACTTGTATTGTGAATAACCTACTTAGACTCCATACTCCATTCCAAGGTGAAGGTCGCATGATTGATGTCCAAGGTGGCGGCAGTACGCCTGGTTTTACTGGGGCTATGAACCCGTACACTGGCGAATTCTATATTCAGTGGGACGACCACTACCAAGCTGCTGGAGTCCCAGACCCATGTGGCACAGGTCGTGTGACTGGCCATTTAACTGCAACTAGCGAAGTCAACCCAAAAACAGGTGCGGTGACTTATACTATTACACGCATTAGCTACGATACATTGACCTATACATCCCATTATTCTGGTTCTCTCCCAGTGACGATGACTCATTCTGTTTGGGGATGTTTCCCAGGGACTTATGACCTATCTGCTGCTCATTCCACCCTCACAAATGAAGGGCTGCTTCTTGAAACTCACACTTTCTGGGGAGGAACGCAAGGGAACGTCTCGGTGAATATCAATAAATCCTTTACTGGGACTTACACCGTTACGGCTAACGCTAATGGTGGAGTGTCCAACTGGACGAATCTTATGAGACTTTACAATGACTGGACTATCGCAGATGATGATGGCCTAGTCCAAGTTCGTTATTCTAACCCACTCGTTTGGGACCAATGCTAGGAGGTCTAAATGGCTACTTACCAGTGGAGAGCATACACAAACTACAGCTCGCAGTCTAATACTTGTGATGGCAACCCTCTAGCTCACGGCGTTAGCCCTAATGATGGGACTTCATGGAAAACTGCTACTATTGGTGGTGGGACGGAAACTCATACTTATGAGTATTATTATAGCGATGCTACTGCATACTGTTGGGAAGGGGCAGACTGTTTTTGCAATGGTAGCTCTAGCCAAGTGGTATTTAATGTTACTGAGACTTGGACTACTTCCTATAACCAAACTACCAATAAAATGACTGCCACTGTCCACACAGTATTAAATTCTGTTAGAAGAGCTAATACTACAGGTAGACAGACTGACTTATACGGTAGGGCCATTACTGTGTACAGAGGGAGCGACGAGAGCCTTGCTGCCACCTTCTATGAATCTGGGGCTCAGATGTTGTACGACCATCAGATCAGCGGCTCAGTTGATTTAGGAACTCAGACTATCACCGTCAACCCAGGCAGCTCTGGCAATGACGTAAGCACTCTCCATATCCATAACGCTGTGCCTCCTGAGGCTGGTGGCTCTTATGATGATATTAGAGCTGGCACCCAATTTAGGAACACCCTAGACCCACCTATCACCTATACTCTCAACTATAATGCTAACGGAGGTTCTGGAGCTCCTGCTACTCAGACTGCTACTGGTATAGCGTCTGCGACATTTACAATCGCTAGTGGCACTCCCACTTGGGGGTACTACGAATTCTTAGGCTGGAGCCATATTCAATACTCTGATTCAAGGACAGAGGCTGATGTAGAATATAGGGCGGGTGATACTATTACTCTCCAGAGAGCTAACCCTACGATGATGCTTTACGCAGTGTGGCGTATGGACTATCGCCCTGGCAAGACTTATAATAGTTCTAATACTACTTGGTGGTCGCACGATAGAGCCACTGGAGCGGCGAACATTAGGAACGCTGCTAACACTGGTTGGACCACAATGCGCACTATTGGCGGGGATGGTTCAAGAACTGGTAACTCCCCATACATTAGGAGCTCATCTAACTGGGTAAACCAGAGAAGAATAGGGAGCGAATAATGCTTATACCGAGAATTACCCCAGATATGATTAGCAACCAGCCAGACCAAGTGTCTAGGATATTAAATGAAGTTATAGACGAAGTTAATAAATTAAAGGAGAATATGTGATGGAGAATTGGCAAGATCTACAGAACAATGACATCAACCAATTTATTTCCAATTATCGTGATACTCTCGAGCAACAGAGAGATCTCACGAAGCAGAATCTCCAGCAGCAAAGAGAGAATGACTTTGCATCCATCATGTCCAACGCTAACACTAGAGGGATGCTATATTCTAACTTCCCTGCTAGAGACAAAATCAAGTATGATGTTGCGACCTACCAGCCAGGGCTGGCTAAAGCACAACAGAGCTACCAGACTGGCTTAGACAAACTTAGAGCCAATGCTATTAAAGCTTGGAACCAGAATAAGGCGATCGAAGAGAAGATAGCCGACCTAAATGAACTGGACAGCATTGAGAACTCTGGTGCGGTCAGCGGTGGAACTACTACCCAAGTGTCTGGCACGACCACTGGCGATAGCACTTCTACAGTATCTCAGAATGGGGCTGACTTCCAGTTTAAGGACGCTAATGGCAACCCGATTACTTTCTATGAATATGCTGCGAACCACAATCAATTAGATATTGACTCTATTAAGACTGCCCTTAATACTATGCAGGGGGCAGGCGACGTAAACGCTAAGAGAGCTTTGGCAGCTATAAATAATGCTAATAACCAAATGACAGCCGAAGAGAAAGCTGCTCTTGAAGTATTAGGCATCCCAACCAGTGGGTTTTCATTAAGGCAATAAAGAAAGGATAATATGGCAAATAAAATTACTCAATTAGTTAATGAAAGTGGGGACAATCTTTACCCCCTAGCAGGCGGCATGGCCGCTGATAGTATTGGCACAGAAATGTTAAAGGACGGAGCCGTGACGTCCGACAAGATAGATTGGACGACTATAACCCCTGCTAATATATTGTCAACAGAATTCTCGGCTAGCAGTGGGTACTCAGTGAGCACCGGCAATAGAAATTACCTAGTAAATTCCCCAGACGGTAGATGCGAAATTAGTGCGACTATACGTTGTACAAATGCGATGTCTGCAAAAACTAATTATGTGGTAGGGGTACTTTCTCCTGAATTAAGGCCTTCTGCTAATGTAATTATATCTTGCTATTCTTACCACAACACGGTTGGCGGTGCCTACATCAGGGCTAGCTCTGGAGAAATTGTAGTCTGGTTAGTAGACGCACTACCAGCGAATGATGAAGTAGCTATAATGGGATCATGGTACAATAACATATAGCAGCTATCTTTTAGCAAAAAATAGAGCCCCATTTAGAGGTTCTATTTTTAGCCCTTTAGTTTAAGCACACCACCCTACTAAAAAGCTTCTTCTATATGAAGCAACCGTAGCAGTTGTGTTACCGTCTTGTGCTTTGGCAGTCATTTTGACAGTATGTGCCCCAGGGGATAATGTTATGTACCCCATGACAGTCTGCGTAGATGGGATAGTAGAATTAGTAGTACCTGTGTTCCCTTCCCCTACATCTCCTAACGCTGCCCCGTCAACATATATCCTCAAAGCAGATGTATTAGTAGAAGTTTTTATTGTTGCTGACCCAATAAATATCATACGCACAGTGGTTGTGTTGGTCACATTTCTTTGGATAATATCAACCTCGATACCGCTCTGGTCTGATGTGAACTGGGCAGACCCTAGAAGTATAGGGGACGTTGTCCAATCTATCTTGTGCGACATTATTTCAGAATCTCCCTTTTCTCGTTTATAATATAGATATGAACGAATATAATTGTAAACCAACTTGCCCTCCTGTTGCCCCACCAACGGAGGTCCCTGTACTCTTTAATCGTACTCTTATTGATGCCTCTCGTGGCGATGAGACTGGCCCAGAAGCTCCTTATGTAGGCAAATTCCGCAATACTCTAGTGGTCTATGAAGCGTCTGATGCCATCTATCTCTTCTCCTCTGACGGCAACTTCACATTCCTCGGCTATGGGTTCTCTCAAGTTACTAAAGAAGAAGTTGAAAGACTCATCTCTGAAGCTATTGGAGTAGAAGCCGAGTTAAGAGACGAAGCTGACAAACAGCTCCAAGAAAATATCGATAAGAAACAGAATATTTTAACTGCTGGGGATAACATTACTATCTCAGGCGATACCATCTCTGCAGTAGACACTACTTACACTGCTGGTGACAATATCACTATCGATGGCACTACTATCTCTGCCGTGGATACTACTTATACTGCCGGTTCTGGGCTAGACCTGACTGGAACTGAGTTCAGTGTGGACACAAATACCATCCAGCCCAAACTAACTGCTGGGAGTAATATCGATATCACTAACGACACTATTTCAGCCGTAGATACTACCTACACTGCTGGTTCTGGCCTCGATTTAACCGGCACTGAATTTAGCGTAGACACAAACACAATCCAACCTAAGCTAACCGCTGGTAATAATATCACAATCTCTGATGATACTATTTCTGCTACTAACACTCTCTATTCTGCTGGTACTGGCTTGAACCTCAACAACGATGAGTTCAGCGTAGATACTACAACTATTCAAGAGAAGCTCACTGCAGGATCCAATATTACCATCGCTAATGACAATACTATCTCTGCTACAGACACCACTTACTCAGATTTTGTCGGGACCAATGGTACAGCCACTGGCACTGCTGGATTAGTCCCTGCCCCTGCCACTACAGACGCTGGGAAAGTACTCAAAGCTAGTGGCAACTGGGAAGCTCTCCCAACTATCGATTCCGCCTTCTCTGATAGCTCTACTAATGCAGTACAAAACAGGGTGATTACAGGGGCATTAGACCGTGGGGTCGTCACCGATATAGCTGTCAATCCTACTACCAGCACTACGACTGTGTCACTAGATGAAACTAAAACTAACTTAAAAACTTCTTCTACTGCTTCTACTAGCGTCACTCTCCCAGTTGCTTCTAGTACCCAAGCTGGTGTGATGAATTCTGCGACATTTGATGCCGTTACTCAGAATACCTCTGATATAAACGCTCTTATCAATGGGGCAGTTGCCGTTACCGGCCTCTCTTCCTCTCCTTCTCAATCTGATCTAACCACTGCTTGGCAAACTGCGACTGGCCTCACCACCCTTATGAACCGAGCTGGTATTTACGATGTAACCAACCAAAAAGTCTGGACGTATTATACTAATGATACCACCTGGCATGCTGCTTCTAACACTACTCAAGTTACTATCAACACATTTACCAACAGCTCTGAGGGCACAATCAAAGGGTCTACTAACACTGGGCAGGTATTCGCTGAGAGTGATGGCACTGGTTCTGTAAATGGATGGGACACTCTCACCAACACAGTCGGCGACCATACTTCTAAACTCGCTACTATTGCTCAAGGTGCTGAAGTCAATGTACAATCTAACTGGACTGAGAACGACAGCTCCTCTGACGCATACATCCTCAATAAGCCAGCCAATTTAGTCCAAGATGCAAGTTATGTGCACACCGATAACAACTTTACCACGACTTTGAAGAATAAGCTCGATGGCATTGCTAGCGGTGCTGAAGTAAACGTCCAGAGCGATTTGAATATCACAGACAGCACTTCTGACGCGTTTGTTAAGAACCAGTTTGTTAAAAGGTACCGTACAACTGACTCAGCCGATTCTTACAACGCTGGGTGGGTCTATTTAGGTGCTTTAAGTGGGAATGACAATGGGGGGAATAAATGCTCTATCCAAATTTCTGGCCGTGTTGGCGGCTTTGTAGGCGATAGTAATGCCTGTACGATTGACTTAGCCCTTGCAAATCGTTCTAAAGCTTGTGCTGTCGGTTCAATCGTAGCCCCAGACAATTTCGGCAGTATGTTTGATATTGTAGCTTATCAAAACACTGATGCTACAACTGGACAACAGACTAGATGGTATTTAAGACAAGTGACTTCATATAACTCTGTTGAGGTAGTAGTGAGATACACAACCCAGACAGTTGGTTTATGGGATTTTACTAAATCCACCACCGAGCCGAGTGGCGTGAAAGTGTACTCTCTCGCTGAGGATATCGCCAATGGTGGTACGAAGGTCTCTTGGTACAACACTACTACTGGTAACATTAACTCTATGAATACTGTGCCAACTTCTACCGTTGGTAGTCAGACTCAACCTGCGTATGTAAATAACGGCACTATAACCCCAGTTAAACAAAGAGCCACTGGAGCTAACTTCAATATCGTTCCGTTTGTCAGCAGTGATGGCGTGATGGAGATTGGCAGCTCTATTGATTTCCATTCAACTGATGCGGGTACAACTGATAATGATGTTAGACTAGCAAATGTTTCCCCTGGGGTGTTAAAAATAAGTGGATTAAATGGTGACCTTAGGATTAGAAAAGATACTAACACTGATTATTCGTTGCGCACAGTTGTCACCAATGCAGCTTATATCGGTTCTACCATAGGTCAACCTTCCAGCTTAGCTTATGTAGGTACAACTAACATCCAAGATGGAGCAGTCACTACTGCTAAAATAGCAAATCTAAATGTAACCACTGCGAAGCTTGCAACAGGGGCGGTGACGTCTGACAAGATAGATTATACGACTATGGATATTATCAATCCGCTGAGTGTAACTGCCCAGACAGGGATTACTGTTAATGAGAACGGCTCTGGCTATGTAAAGTTCGGTGATAAATACCTAGTTATGATAAATTTTGAGATAGGGGTGAGCACTGCATTCTCTGGAGAGAAGACTGCAGTTTTGTTTGGGAATGATGTTCCTCTTGGGAGCTCAGCCCCACAGCTATCAGCCACATTCCAAAACCAAGCCACAATATTCTCATGTGGGTCATGGCTTAGAACTAGCACCAAGGGGTTAGTGGTATATGCCCCATCTAGCGCTTCTGTAGGTGGTTCAATTAGAGTTACAGGTGCTTATATAGTTTAACAAAATACCCCCGGCTATTACGTCAGGGGGCATTTGTCGGCGAATGCTAATAAGTTATCCGGCATGTGGCATTAGTATAGGAAGACCAAAGACCAGACGCTTAGTGCTACCCAGACACCATATACCATCCGCAAATATTCAGTTCGGAGCTGCTTATAGCATTTCCAACCCATGCTTTCAATCTTTTATCTCCATGAGTAACCCATGCCCCACCGTAAGAGTGTAGATAAGACCCAGCACTTAAGACTTGATTTTTAGCAGGCACTAAATCATCTGGTAGGACAAGCACGTTAACCGGGCTATTGGCAGACATAGTTACACCACTAAATGTTAGATTGACATATACCATACCATTTGGGAATTGTATCAAATGTTGACCATTAGTGTTGAAATTAGCGAATACGCTAGTTGCATCACCTATCCTCTCTACGCCGCCCATAGTCGTCCAATCTATATTGTGCGACTATAAAGAAACCCCCCATTTTTCTGTTATAATAAGGGTATGAGTAATAATATAGTACAATTAACTGATTCGGATAATAATAATGTCTACCCTATCGCTGGAGCTGCAGCACAGGGGTCGATTACTAAAGCTATGCTAGAAGAAGGCGTATTTGAGGGGACAGAGCTCTCAGAGCCATCTACGGTGGCTTATGTGGCTACAGACAATATCCAGAACGGTGCAGTAACTACTGCCAAGATTGCTAATGACGCTGTTAATTCTTCTAAAGTAGATTGGGCTAACTTCAATACAGAAGGTTCTGATGAGTGTAGAGAAGCTTTAGGCGGCAGTGGGAATTATTGCTTCCAGCTAAGCAATGGCACTGACCTGAATACTGCAACTGACCTTAAAAAGAAAAGTGGGTTCTTCATGGGGGCTGGGCTAGTAAACGGCCCGATGGGTAGAGGCTCTACAGATTGGCTCTATATTATAAATATGGTCCATAACCCTAACTATACAGTTCAAATAGCAATCCCGTTTGAAATGAGTCGCATCTTTTATAGAAGATATTATAATTCCTCTTGGGGATCATGGCTAGAGTTGGCAGACAAAAACTCTGTCCCTACCGTCACTCTCTCCACGACAGATATCGGTGAAGGGGCTACTCTCGCTGCTAACACGCTCTATGGAGTATACGCATAATGCCTAGGTCATTAGTATTATTATGGGCTGAGGTGTGGGTGACTAATCAAATGTTGTCCCAAGTATGGCAGGGGAGTGGCACACATGGTCAATTTATAACAGACGATAGACAAGGTCACCAAACTAGTATAATAGAGAGCAAAGACCAAACGACTAAAACTTCCACTTTTGTGCATGATAGTGATATATGCTTCCCAGATGTACCGTTTTCCAGAGCCCCGACTCTAGTGTCTAACCAAACATATACAATGAAAATCGGGAATGTGACAAGAAGCACAACCCTCCCGGACACCTCCTATTCATGGAGCGTCTACCCAACTAAAATAGGTATTCCTTCTCTGTCGTACTCAGTTTCGCACATGGGGCCTATAGATGTACCATATTCATTTTCATATTCTGCTACCTTAAAAATAGATCAAAGTTCACAATCTGGGGAGACTAATTATGCAACCTTTAATGTCTCATTGTCATATTCTGGGTATATTCATTCTAAGGGGTTCTCATCTTTTTATGGGTCTGTAAATGGGGAGTCTAAAATGATCGCCAGTCTCTATGGGTCTGTAAATGGCGAAAGCAAAAAAATCAAAAAACTATACGGCTCCGTAAACGGCAAAAGCAAAAAAATTTTCGAAGACGGCGTATGGTCCATTTATGAGTGGTAAAAACAGGCGCATATTTTAATTGTACTGACGGGCCTGTACCTCTAGTAGCACAGAGATGAGAGAGGCCTGGGCGCGGAAGGTTTTGACCATAGCTCGCACTTGGATAGCTGAACAACGGGCTCTTAGATGTGTCATCTCAAGTCTAAAGATAGAGTCCTCCTCGTAAATATCTTCAAACGCAAATGGGTTTTCTACTGGCTCATCTACTCTGATAGTATCCCAGACTGGCTTTCTCCACCAGACATCATTGCCTCTGTATTGAGAGAGCTCGTCTTTATCAGTTAGGAAGCTCAAATACCACCATCTATTGGCGTTCGATAATACCTTCACATGGATTCTTTTAACTATCATGTCGGCAGCGTTTCCTGGCATAGACAGGAATTTCGTGTCTCTTCTAAATACTATTGGGGTGTCTAACCTGCTCCATACATCTGGGCAGTATAATCTCATCACGCACGGGTAGTCTGGGTGGATACCGACTAGCTCTTCGGTGGCATCAAATCTTACATCGCAGAATGGGATATCTACATCTTGGAACCATGGGTACTGCTGATAATTCATCGCTAGATCATAGACCAAGCACTTAGGCTTATGGTCGATTTTATCAGTGTAGTTGAAGTGGATTTTGTTCTTGTACCCCCATAGCTTCCGAGGTTTAGTCATGTCTACACGGTCAAAGAGAGAGTCAACAGACTCAACTTGGAGCTTATGCCAAAGAGAGCCGTTATATCTCCTCAGCCCTTCTTTCTGGTTGAATGAATACAGAACCCCTTTATAGTTCAAGATGTCGCCTTGTGACTCGACCCCTGCTGCGTCCATGTGGCTAGAGACCTGCTGAGGTGTCCCGTCTTCGATATTCACATTGCTCTTGTATAGGGAGTGGAAATCTCTGCCGACAATCATGATGGTATCAGAAGTCTCTTCAATGATAGCAGTAATTGGATTGAGCGTACTGGCGTACGGGGAAATATTCGGGGAATAAAATCTATATGGGAACATCGTATAATTTGGGCCCTCAGCATCTATCTCAGAGATTTGCACAAGGTTACGGTCATTCCTAAAGCCAGTCAGATAAAGTCTATTATTGTGGTGCATAATCAACGAGGCAGCCTCTACTGGGCGAGCATCCACATAGGTGATACTATTGACAGTCTTAGTGCCGCCAGAAGTGACAGTATAAGAGACAGTAATCTTTGAGCCCTCTGCTGGGGTGCCATTGAGAGTAATGCCATAGGTAGAGAGACTTACATTCTGGCCATTATAAGTCCAGTTGTTATTAGTGTATTTGAATGTGTAAAGACCAGACTCGCCACCGAGAGGGGAATTGTACCAAGTAGCATCGTCAATACTGACAGTAATATCTTCTGCGGAAACGCCAGCTGGGAAAGCAGAGCTTACCCATTCACCAATCTTAAAACGTTGTAAGGCGGAATAGCCATCTACATAGTAGACCCAGTTATTCTGGTTAGTGTCTACAACTTGTGCAACATTAAGATTTTCCACTCGGCTGTCTACCTTTATCGTATTGTTGATAAAACGGTTCATTTCCTTGTCATAAATGAGCATCTCGGCATGTGTAGAGTCCTTGATACAGAATAAGTCGTAACGATAGCCACGGTCTGACACAGTCGCTCCAGTCTTCTCATTAGATATTCTATCCACTGGGACAGATACATAATCATTATAGAGAAGGCCAATTAGTGGGCGAGAGGGGAGACGCTCATAATCAAGGCTCATCTCGGCAGGGCTGTTCTTATCGGTAATTTCTTGTACAGTGGCATAGTGGTTATCAAGACCAGTAGCGGCAATCAACACCTTTTTGCCACTGTTAAATGGGTTGTCAGAGCGTTCCATCTCCACTTCATCCCAGATCTCCATACGCACATAAATCTTTTTGCGCGGGTTAGCATCAGCCTTAATCGGAGTCATAGTCCTTAGGGTGAAGTGCTCTGGCTTATCGGTAGATACTTTGCATAGGTCGATAGAAGTTTCAGAGAGAATTTTCCCACCATCAGAGGCAGACATATAAATAGACAAAATGCCTGTACAGCCCCCTACATTCTGGAGAGTGAGAGTGTGTCCTATAATTTTACCAGAATAAGGGAGCTCAAATTTGATTTGTTTGCCTTGCCATATCTCTAGCCAAGTCTGGATATCACCATCAGAGAAATCATTAGTAGTGGTTTTGGTATCTAGTAGGAATTTAGTTCCTTGGACAGAGGCAGAATTGCCACGCTGAGTGACAAGGTTATCGGAATTATAACGTCCGTTAACATAGTAGGGGGAAGAGAAGGGAGACTCGTTGATATCATCTGAAGTGGTATCAAGGCCATAATTCTGAGAGATATTAAAGCCATCGTGCATCCTGTGAGAAACACGAGTAGCTGTGTCAGTCTGGCCATAAGAACCAGGGTATACTGGGTTATTAGTATAATACGGACGTACCCTATTTTTTGGATACACACTGTTAGAACCTCTCCAAGTCATGTTATCCTCCTATTACCGTGAAGTTTTCATTGCCCCAGCGTTGGTGAAGTTGTTGGATGGCCTCTGGGATGGCCTTGTTGTCGAGATACATTTCGATATTTTCAGAGAAGGTAAAGTCATCGCTCTCCTTATACCATACGCTCCTTAATGCCCCTACGATAAGGTTCTCTGCGATATAAGAGATGTCCACTGGGATTTCGTCTTCCATGCTAGTGACTGGTTTAGGGCATCCACAGGCGACATAGGATATCATCATAGGGATATTGAGAGGGCGATCGAATACTAGGTTAATCTCATCCCCTTCTTTCTGGATAGCATACTCGCAAGGTTGGCCTGGGTGTTTCAGCTCTGGGAATGGATGCTTCTTCACGAACTCATCGTATCTTAGGTTGCACACCTTATATGGGCATGGTTCTCCCCCAGTGGATGTGACGAATGAGAGTGCCTCAATATCATTAAGTCTTCTAAAATCATCATTAAGAGACCACTTATAGTGTAGGTTGGCATCAAGATTAGCCTTACAATGCTTAGTAAAGAGTCTCTCTAACCGAGGGATTCTCGGTAGTTCGTTCAGACACCAGTTAATGCCTTGGATAAAGAACTGGTCTGGGGTGCTTTTAGTGCCGTCCCCCACTAGGTCTGCGAACTTCTGTTTAGTGAATTCTTCTACGGTATATTTCATCTTAATTTTATTATACCTTAATTTACTTGCTTTTCTAGTTTTGTGCTATAATGAAAATAGAATAAGCGTTTCGCTCATTTGTACATTCGCAGATGAGAGGAGTGCTAATGTCTTGAAACACTAAATCTCGCTTTGAAATAGTGTAAATAAACATAGTAGACAAAAAATGGCACTTAATCCTATCCTTAAGTATGATTTTACCAAAACAAAAAACCTTCCACTTTATTGAACCATTAACTCCCATTGTTAATCTCACTTATTACGCTCCTCTCTAGGCACATAAAAAAGACCCTAAGAAGGGTCCTTTTTGTTATTCCGAAAGAGTGAATGTGCGGTATTCACCGATCTTGTTATAGAAAATGCCACGGTTATTGGCAAAATCATAGACAGTCTGGCCACGCAACCCTAATGGGTTGTTTGCATAGTCGTAGTTGTCCGCCTCTACTGGACCAGCCCATGTGATAAGATAGCGGTGCTGGTCATCAATATAATAGGTAGTATTGATATCTGCTACATGCACAAAACCGAACATGCCTTTTGTCCCAGCGATAGTGTCGACTTGGTTAGCAGGGATAACAGCCACCAACGGACATTTCGGAGCACCATTTTTGATTTTAGCAGGTACGCATCCACAAGATGGGGCAGATGGTCTGCCACAATAACGCTCCCATACAGGCACACCATGGCGGTGCGGAGTTGGGGGGATGCAACCTGTTACTTGAGTATTGGGGAATTCTTTATTCATACTCTTATTATACTAGCATATCAAGAGATTTTATTTTTCTTCTCCAAATAGTTATACAGACTCTGCCATACCTGATTGTCGCAGTCCATATTGGGCTTATACCCAGCGCCCCACTCATTAAGATAAGCTTTGAGATCCGTAAGTGCTACTGACAAACACCGATAATCCCACACTTCATCTGGTAGAGTCTTGAGAATATCTGCCGTTAGTCCTGTGATATAGCTCTGTCTAGGGATAGCATACCTCAATGCCGAATTGACTAGTACTCTTAAATCTTCTGCTGGGATCGTTATTGCTGGCCCTTCATTCCCAAAACAATCTTTCATTCTAACCAATCCTCCAATTTCTTAGCCTCCCACTCTTTGGTTTCGATGTCTACTACTACCCACTTCTGGTCGCCATAGGGGGTCCCATTCCGGTAAGTAGAGAATGTGTCGCACGATAGGACAGAGCCTTCCTGTGTAGGGGTTTTAACAGGGCTATGGCCTACTACCTGTAGAAACTTGTCCTTCTCCCAAGCTTCATCTGGGTTGCCACCGTATTCCTTTTGTGGCCTCCACCAGAGAGGGCTGTTGTCTTCCCAGAGCATCTTACCTTCTATCCGGAAAATGTCATTGCTCTCAAAGTCAACTTCTCGATAGGCTTTCCTCCTTTTCGCTAGCCACTTTTTATTGAGCCCAGCGTGACTGAAGATACAATTATCCACGATAATATATTGTCTTTGGTCTATTCCCTGTCTATGGAATTCGTTCAACCAAGTTCTCATCTCTCCTTCTGCGAATTTACTATGCCCACTTTCTCTCTTCCCAAATTCTGGTTTGTAATAACCCAAGTCATGGTTACCCATACACCATATAGTATCTGGATGGTCCCTATTGAATTCTAGCACTTTCTGCATAGTACGAGCATAGAGAGGGAGGTTAAACTCCTCTCCCCAGTCATCTACCAAATCACCTAAACAGACTGCTACATCAGCCACTCCCTTCTCTAAAAGCTTGTGGGCTTGATCAAACATCTTCGGCTTGAGGTGGCAGTCGCTAATCACGAGAATCAATGCCATAATTATTTCTCCTCTTCCTCCAGATACCTTATCGTATCTTCTATAACGTCCCCACAGTAGCTAAACTCTCCCTCTCTCTGTCGTATATCGGCCAATGCTACCCCCAAATGGTATAATATGTATTCTTTCGTGAGCTTTTGCTCTTTCTTTTGCTGTTCTCTAAACCTACGAAGGTCCTCCTCCTTAGGTGGGTCCATGTAAAAAGCCTCGTGACATTTATCTATCATGTTATTTCTCCTTTATAGCCCCTTTCTATAAATCTCGATTAGCTCTTTTAGGTGCTCTTCACACCCCATTATCGCCACATTAGCCTTGCCCACTCTTATGTAGGTCTGGATAGGTTCTTCTTCACATTTACTGCAACTCACTTTTTCTCCTTTCTATCTCTTCCATTATAGCAGCATTGACTGCTTTTATAGCTTCTATCTCTGCTTCATTTTTCTGTAAGAGGTATTCTAGCCCCTCGTCATTAAACCATTTTAATTCAGTCTCCATGTAATTCTCTCCATTCTGCTTCGCCCATAAACTCTAGGGCGTCGGCTTGTTCTTGTTCTATCATTTCATCATCTTGCCAGCTCATTCTAATCTACCTCCTCCACTCTTAATAATTCTAGTTGGTACCCGCTATCGTGGTCTTTAATAGTTAGGTAATTTGTGCTTTTGTCCCATTCGACATCGACAAACTGCCATATTTCTGCGTGCTCACTCATTCTTCACCTCCTAGCAATTCTGGGTTCTCGTTGATATTGCCGATGACTTCTGCTTCATATTTATATGCTCCATCTTTTCCTTCCCATTCTCCGTAGTCCGAGAAAGCCAACTCTGAGCCAAAGCCATCTTTATCTTCTCTATAAAACTTAAAGAACCCATCTTCAAAACCAACTATGTTTATATCTTTGCCGCCTTTGAGTGGATAGGTTTTGCTCCATCTCTTTTTACCAAACGGTTTTTTATAATATTCAAGATTTACTATATCTCCTTCATAAATCTCTTTACCGTTCTTATCTTTGAGACCTGTGTATTGCTCAAGTTCGTACCTGCCCATAAGCAAATCTGCATCTGCCCAATCAATACAATCTTCGTCTATATTACCAGGGTTAGAACAGTTTTCATAAGGTAGTGTTACACCGAAACTCGGCATTGTTGGCAAAATCACAAAACCTTGTTTCTCTGGGAGAAGGTATTTTTTATCCTTCTGGTCCCAACATCTAAACTTAATTTCTCTACTCATTCTTCACCTCCGAAAAGCGATTCTACGTCTTCATAAAATTGTTGTGCATTGTCAAGAGATACGCCTGTGTTATCTTTTAGTTTTGTCTTAATAAGACAATCACTTCCTTCTGATATAATTCCGTTGAACATAAATCCATTATCTTTCAACCGTTTCCAAGCCTTTAATTTCTCTACGGCTTTCTCGGCTTCTTCTTCGGTTTGGAATAGATTCCCAATTCTTCTTAGTTTTTCAAGTTGTGAAGCGTCCAGCCTGCTGACATTTATAGGCTCTCCAAACTGGTCAATGCTCCAAAGCTCTTTTGGTTCTTCTGGAACATCTTCCCATTCCTCGTTAAGTTCAGTGAGAGATTTCAAAAATGGTCTTATTGCAAAACCTTTTTCATTATAAAGACAGAAGTCATTTAGCTCACAAATATCTCCTGTTTTCTTATTCCGTAGTTTCATTCTTCTCCTTTCAATATCTTCTCCTGGTCTTTAGCAGCCTCGTCTATGGCCTGCTTGACTGCCTCAGCCCACTGGTCTGAAGTCATACCAAATGGTTGGGTAGTCTTTAAGACCTCATAATCAGTGTCTGGGGACCAGTCTACTAGGCTAGACATTTTTCTTACCTCTTCTGCTCTTTTTCCCCCCTTTAGCCCCTACTATTCTAGCGAATTCTGGGTGCATGTGGAAGTAGCGTTTCTCTGGACGATGCCCAGATCCACCCTTAGCTCCCATTCTAGAATAGAAATCCTCCCCGTATTTTTCCTTATTTGTGGCCGCAGCTTTGCGACCACCTTCTTTAGTCCCTGAAATTTTCTTAATCCTCCTCCAGCTCTGCTAAGCCTTCTTCTAACTCTTCCTCTTTACTGAGTTTCTCTTTGGTCAATCTATCAAATTTTCTCAGTAATCTGGCTGCACGATAAATTTTCATGCGTTCTCTAAAATTGTATGATGACAATTCTCTTGCTAAACTATTCTTCATATATTTTTCTCCTTTTACTACTTTTCCCCCCAACTGACCCCCATTTTCTAGCTAGTTCAGGATGCTCAGCAAACCACCGTGTCTTGTGCGG
>Ga0247611_10000822_pt1 | contig 59895 bp, 39 predicted proteins | sample 177DNAGHGhighgp2_FD_192422 | JGI IMG/M metagenome (GOLD analysis project Ga0247611, IMG submission 192422) | Sheep rumen microbial communities from Palmerston North, Manawatu-Wanganui, New Zealand - 1770 DNA GHGhigh gp2 | ecosystem: Host-associated > Mammals > Digestive system > Stomach > Rumen... | reverse complement strand
GAGATTGGCGTTCTCGTATTGCATGGCGTGCTTGGCCGAGTCAACCAGTACGGCGCATTCCATGGCATAGTCGTAGGCTTGTTCCCATTCGGAGCTGTCGCTGGCCATCTCGCTCAGAAACATCGCTGCCGATGCGCGGGAGGTCACGTTGTCGGTCTCTAAGCAGCGTTCAAAATAGTAGTAGGCAGAATCGGTCATGCCCAGTTGGCGATAGAAACGGCCGGCCACGAGGCACGATGGGCCCGACAGGCGGTCGATGTGCCAGTTGCTGATGAGGGCACAAGCCTGTTCCTTCTCACGGGTGGCAATGAGAAGCGACAGGTATTCGGGGTAGACTTGGGCGTAGAGCGAGTCGGCTTGAAGCGCGGCAATGAGACTGTCGGCCGTGGCAAAGTAGCGTAGCGACTCTTCCGGCTTGCCTTCCATCTGGCAAAGACGACCCAGGTCGCGACGGGCAAGTACCCGCGCTGATGGCAGCTGCCACTGGTCGGAAAGCGACAAGGCCTGATTGAAATAGGTGCGGGCCTGTTGGCTATCGTGCTGATTCAGGCAAAGATGTCCCATTTGGCTGATGGCAGACACCACGTAGAACTTGTCATCTTTGGCATTGATGGCCTTCTGGAACGAGCGCATGGCTTCAGCCGTGCGGTGTTGGCTGACAAGGGCTTCACCCTCCAGATAATGCTCTTTGGCTTTTCTGGATGAACAAGCCGTGATGAGAAGGGCTGCTATTATATATAATATGGTGTAGGCAGGCTTCATGTTGTGGCTGATAATCTGGCCGGAATCGTCGTGGCGGGCGTGGCTCGGTTGCTGCTGGTAGGTAATTCAGTAGAGTAGCAGTAGTCCGGCAAAGCCTGCCATGACAATCATCTTGATGGGATTAATTTTCAGGACGAGTGTGCCGAAGAAGGTGGCTGCAAACAGAAACACGCTGATCCAGAACTGCCAGGCATCCTCCGACGGGGAGGAGAAATTCTCCTTTGTGCAGAGTAGCAGCGTGGCGGCTGCCAGCAGACCGACTACGGCGGGGCGAAGACCCAGGAAAACAGACTGGACGGTGTTGCTGTGCATATACTTCAGAAACATTTTGCTGATCAGAATCATGAGTATCAGCGACGGAAGTACAAGGGCAAATGTTGCCGTGGCAGAACCGAGCATCGCCATGGGCATGCTATAGCCGGCGTTGATGCAAGCGGTATAGCCCGCATAGGTAGCCGAGTTGATTCCGATGGGGCCTGGAGTCATCTGGCTGATAGCTACGATGTCCGTGAATTCTGACGATGACATCCATTGCCAGTGCTCCACGGTCTCATGCTGAATAAGCGAGAGCATGCCATAGCCGCCACCGAAGCCGAAAAGGCCGATCTCAAAGAACGTGAGGAACAGGTAGATGTAAATCATATTGCTTAGGATGTTGTTGGGCAAGCGCTCACTCGGTAGGCTTGATGATACTTCCATAGGCCCAGCCGCCAATGCCTGCGGCAAGGATGATGTAGATGGGCGAAACACCAAGTAGCCAGATAAGCAAGGCACCGGCGACGGGAATCCAGCTGGTGGCCCAATTGAGACGTGCAGAACGGGCCAGATTGAATGTAGGACCGGCAATCAGTGCTACCACTGCCGGGCGTATGCCACGGAAAATCGCTGCCACGACGGGGTTGTCCTTGAACTGGCAGAAGAACATGGCAATGGCCAGGATGATGAGGAATGAGGGCAGGGCGGTGCCGAACGAGCACGCCAGAGCCCCTTTAGCCTTTTTCAGTTTGTAGCCAATGAAGATGCTGATATTCACAGCAAACACGCCGGGGCAGCTTTGGGCAATGGCAATCAGGTCGAGAAACTCTTCCTTTGTAATCCATTTCCGCTTGTCGACCACTTCGGACTCAATAATGGGAATCATGGCATATCCACCTCCGAGGGTGAACATGCCAATCTTGAAGAAGGTTAGGAAGGACTCCCAATAGAAATTTTTTGTCATCTGAACGGTAGTAACTGTTTTACTATTCACTCTTCACCTGTTCTACCCACTTCCTTGCGTTGACGAAGGCCTCTATCCATGGCGTGACCTCGTCCTGGCGACAGTTCTGCGGATACCAGGCATTCTGCCAGGGGAAGATGGCACGCTCCAAGTGTGGCATCATGCAGAGATGGCGGCCGTCGGCCGAGCAGATGCCGGCTACGTCGTAGTCCGAGCCGTTGGGGTTGGCTGGATAGCCGTGGTAGTTGTACTTGGCAATGACGTTGTAGGCACTCTCAGCCTCGGGCAGATGGAACTTTCCTTCTCCGTGAGCCACCCAGATGCCAAGTTTTGTGCCACTGAGTGAGCCAAACATCACGCTCTTGTTTTCGGGAATGCTGAGGGTGATGAAGCCGCTTTCGAACTTATGGCTATCGTTGTGCAGCATCTTTGCTCCTGTTGCGCCAGTTAAGCCAAGTTCCACCATCAGTTGACAACCATTGCAGATGCCGAGCGAGAGGGTGTCCTTACGGGCATAGAACTTGTCGAGAGCTTCCTTGGCCTTCGGGTTGAAGAGGAAGGCACCAGCCCAGCCCTTGGCCGAGCCGAGCACGTCGGAGTTGGAGAAGCCGCCACAGAAGACGATGAAGTTGATGTCCTCCAAGGTCTCGCGGCCACTGATGAGGTCGGTCATCATAACGTCCTTCACGTCGAAGCCGGCAAGGTACATGGAGTAAGCCATTTCGCGCTCACCGTTGGTACCCTTCTCGCGGATGATGGCGGCTTTGATGCCCGTCGGCTCACGGCGGTCGGCGCTAATGCCATACTGGCTGAGCTTGCCGGTAAAGCCCTTCGGGAACTTCATCTCCAACGGCTGTTGCTTGTAGTTCTCGTAGCGCTCACGGGCCTTGCCGTTGAAGCTCTGCTTGCGGTCGAGCAGGTAGCTGGTCTTATACCATACGTCGCGCAGGTGGTCGATGTCGAAGGTCAGCTCCTCGTCGCCAGCTTTGACTACGATTTCTCGGCTGTCCTCTACGGGATAACCAATCTTGGCAAAGCCTACGCCGCAGTCCTCCATGAAGTCGCGGAACTCGAACTTATGCTCGTCAGACACCTGGATGACCACACCGGGGTTCTCGGCAAAAAGGGCCTTGACCACGTCGCCGTCCTTGCAGATGTCGTGCAGGTTGATGTGCATGCCGCCACGAGTGTTGGCGAACGTCATTTCCAACAAGGTGGTGATGAGACCACCAGCCGAGATGTCGTGACCAGCCATTACCCAACCACGGTTGATCAGTTCCTGGATGGCATTGAAGGCATCGGCAAAGTATTCGGCATTCTTCACCGTAGGCACGTCGTCGCCCACCTTGCCAAGGCTCTGCGCAAAGGCCGAACCGCCGAGCCGCTGCTCGTCGAATGAGAAGTCGACGTGGTAGATGCTGGCGTTCTTGTCGTTCACCAGGACGGGGCTGACCACCTTCTTGATGTCGCTGACCTCGCCGCCTGCCGAGACGATGACCGTTCCCGGCGAGATAATCTTCTCGCCGTTGGGGTACTGCTGCGAGAGCGACAGCGAATCCTTGCCCGTCGGCACGTTGATGTGCAGTTCGCAGCAGAAGTCTGACAGGGCCTTGACGGCGCTGTACAGGCGGGCATCCTCACCCTCCTGCGAACGGCAGGGCCACATCCAGTTGGCGCTGAGGCTGATGCTATCAAGACCCTCGCTAAGCGGTGCCCACACGATGTTGGTCAGTGCTTCGGCGACTGAGAGCACCGAACCAGCCTCGGGCGAAGCCAGTCCAGCCTGCGGGGCATGGCCTAAGGCGGTGGCGATACCCTTCACGCCACGATAGTCGAGGGCTACCACGCCGCAGTCGCTGAGCGGCAGCTGAATCTCACCCTGACATTGCTGGCGGGCAATCTTTCCTGTCACGGAGCGGTCAACCTTATTGGTGAGCCAGTCCTTGCAGGCTACGGCCTCCAACTGGAGCACGCGCTCTAAGTATTCGTTGACTTTATCCTGACTGTAGGTCACGTCTGCATAATGCCGCTCAACGGTATTGTCGCGCATGATGGTTTTGGGTGAGTGGCCGAACATCTGTGCCACGTCGAGGTCGAAGGGCTTCACACCATCACCTTGACGGAACGAGAAGTGGGCATCGCCAGTAGTCTCGCCGACCACGTACAGCGGAGCACGCTCACGCTCGGCAATGCGGCGTACATGCTCAATGTGCTTCTCGTCGATGAGCAGTCCCATGCGCTCCTGGCTCTCGTTGGCAATGATTTCCTTGCTGGAAAGCGTCTTGTCGCCGATGGGCAGCTTTGTCATGTCAATCTCGCCGCCGCACTCCTCGACCAGCTCCGACAGACAGTTCAAGTGACCAGCAGAGCCGTGATCGTGGATGCTGACCACGGGGTTCACGTCCTCCTCGCAGAGAGCACGCACCAGATTGTAGGCACGCTTCTGCATCTCGGGGTTGGCACGCTGCACGGCATTCAGCTCGATGCCGTTCGAGTAGCGGCCTGTGTCGACCGATGACACAGAACCGCCGCCCAAGCCGATGCGGTAGTTGTCGCCACCGACGACGACGACCTTGTTGCCCGGCTGCGGCTCCTTCTTCAGACAGTCGCGTTTTGTGCCGTAGCCCACGCCACCGGCCAGCATGATGACCTTGTCGTAAGCATACTTCTCTTGGCCCTCCTGATGTTCGAATGTCAGGACCGAACCGCAAATCAGCGGCTGGCCGAACTTGTTGCCGAAGTCAGAGGCACCGTTGGAGGCTTTCGTCAGAATCTGCTGTGGCGTCTGGTACAGCCACTGGCGCACCGGCAGGATGTCCTCCCAATCACGGAGAAGTGCCCCATTGGCCTCATTGGTATCCTCCAATCTGGGATATGCCGTCATATACACTGCCGTACCGGCGATGGGCCATGAGCCTACGCCGCCACCCATACGGTCGCGGATCTCGCCGCCGGTACCGGTGGCGGCACCGTTGAAGGGCTCAACGGTGGTGGGGAAGTTATGCGTCTCAGCCTTCAGGGAGATAACACTTTCTATCTCCTTCACGCGGAACCAGTCGGCGGTGCTTTGGTCAGCGGGAGCGAACTGTTCCACTACGGGACCCTGGGCGAATGCCACGTTATCCTTGTAGGCAGAGAGAATCTTGTTGGGATTCTCCTGTGTGGTGCGCTTGATCATGGCAAAGAGCGAGGACTCCATCTCCTTGCCGTCGATGATAAAGGTGCCTCCGAAAATCTTGTGGCGGCAATGCTCGGAGTTAATCTGGGCAAAGCCGAAGATTTCCGAGTCGGTCAGAGGCCGGCCGTTCTGCTTCTCCAGTCCGTGCAGGTATTCGATTTCCTCTGGCGAGAGGGCCAGACCTTCCTGCTCGTTATACGCTTCTAGGTTCTCCACGTGCTTGATAGGCTCAGGCTTGATGTTGATGGTGAAGATCTGCTGGTCAAGTCCTTTGTATTCGCGCTGCAGCATGGGGTCGAAGGCCGGCTGCGGTGCGGGGAAGTATTCCTCAATACGCATGATGCCGCTGAGGTTCATGTTTTGCGTAATCTCAACGGCATTGGTCGACCATGGTGTGACCATCTCACGGCGCGGTCCTACGAAGTCGCCTTCAAGCGTGTCGGCCTCGAGCAATTCGGCATCGCCATAGAGCCAGCAAAGTTTCTGTACTTCTTCTTGCAAGAGCTGGTGATCGGCTTCAGTGGCAATCACGCTCTTCTGCGGAGTCTTGAAAAAGAAAATCATACCTCTATTAAATATTATGGTTTTATTTGCCTGCAAAGGTACTATTTTTTCAAGACACCGCCAAAAGAATTGTGAATAATGAATTGTGAATTGTGAATTATCCATAATTGCAATAGACAATATTTTGTAGATGACCGTCGAATCACTATATTTGCACCGTCTAATTAAACTAAAAAAGAACGCAATTATGAAGAAAACGACAATGATGATAGCTGCTGCAGCCGTAGTGTTGATGAGCAGCTGTGCCAGCAAGAAGGCACTCACTTCTTGCCAGACGGAGAATAAGTCACTGACCGAAAACTTGCAGACTGCCAAGGAAAACCTGGCCGGCAAGAATGCCCGCATCACCAGTCTGGAAGAGCAGCTGGCTGCGCAGCGCAAGGCACTGGAGGATCAGAAAAAGGCATACGCTGCCCTGCAGCAGTCGCTGAACCAGAGCCTCTCGAATGCTTCTCAGAACAACATCTCGATTGAGAAGCTGGTAGACCAGATCAACGAGTCCAATCAGTACATCCGTCATCTGGTCGAGGTGAAGTCGAAGAGCGATTCGCTCAACATGGTGCTGACCAACAACCTGACCCGTTCGCTCTCGAAGGAGGAACTGAAGGAGGTCGATGTGCAGGTTCTCAAGGGTGTGGTCTACATCTCCTTGGCCGACAATATGCTCTACAAGAGTGGCAGCTATGAAATCAATGACCGCGCCGCCGAGACGCTGTCGAAGATTGCCAAGATTATCAAGGACTACAAGGACTATGACGTACTCATTGAGGGTAACACCGACGATGTGCCCATCTCGCGCCCGAACATCCGCAACAACTGGGATCTCTCCTGCCTCCGTGCATCGAGCGTTGTCCAGGCCCTGCAGACGCAGTATGGCGTTGACCCGAAGCGCCTGACTGCCGGTGGCCGTGGCGAGTACAACCCGCTGCAGAGCAACGACACTGAGGTGGGCAAGCAGCGCAACCGCCGCACCCAGATTATCATCACGCCGAAGCTCGACGAGTTCATGGATCTCATTGGTGAGGCTCCCGAGACGAAATAGTCCAGAGGCCGGCAGGCCTTGCCATTGCAGACTTTTTGGGCGCTGGGCCAACCAGCGAATAATACAATTATCAGAAAATCCGGGCCACTTCGTTTGGTGGTTCGGATTTTTATTGCTATTTTTGCAGCTGACTTTTCATTGCATCAATTGAAACCAATAATCAGAGATAAACGAATGAAGAAATTACTACTTACGGCAGCAGTCATGCTGAGTACCGCGAGCTTGCAGGCCCAGAACATCCAGAAGGGCGACTATGGTTACCTGTATTGTCACATGAGCGATCATGGCGAGTTCACCGCCTATGCGCTAAGCCGCGATGGTTACAACTATGAGGACATTCTTGAAGGCAAGGCCATTATGGACCCCAAAGAGCATGCCCGTATCGAAGGCGGACAGCGCGATGCCTTCATCACCCGTGCCTGGAACGGCAAGGGATTCGTCATGGTGACTACAGACATGTGTGTGGCCAAGTCGCACAAGTGGGATAACTATGGTATTGACTTGCTGAAGAGCGACGATTTGATTCACTGGACCAGCGTGACATTCGACTATCGCAAGGGCACGCAGATTTTCTCGAATCCCGATGCAGAGAGCGTTTACAAGGACTGGTCGACGATCAACCGTGTCTGGGCGCCGCAGATTTTCTGGGATCCCAACTACGTGTGGGCCGACGGCGAGAAGGGCGGCTACATGATTTACTACAGCATGCTGAACCGCCCGGAGGAGCAGTACGACCGCATGTACTACTCTTACGCCGACAAGACCTTCACGAAGCTGACGCAGCCGAAACTGCTCTTCGACTGGGGCTATGCCACTATCGATGCCGATATCAACCTGCTCAGCGATGGTCTCTACCATATGCTTATCAAGAAAGAGGGCGGCAAGCCTGGCATCTACACCGCTACGTCGAAGCAGTTGACCAGCGGATGGGGTGAGCCTGTAGAAGATGACTATGTATCGTTCGAAGGGCGCAAGAACTGTGAGGGCTCCAGCGCCTTCCAGCTGATGGGCGACAAGACCTGGCGTGTGGCCTATATCCAGTACAGCGACAATCCCAAGCACTACCGCATCTGCAAGGCCGATGAGAACCTTCGTAATTTCCACGATCCTGTCGACATTAAGGGCGTCACCGGTCCTCAGCACGGTTCCTTCATGCGACTGACGAAAAAGGAATACAAGCGACTGCAGAAGTGGTCGGAAAAACAGAAGAAATGAAAAAGCCAAAAAAAGAACCTCATCAGCAGACGTGGCTCACCGAGCAACGTCTGCGTTTTTATCCACTGCTGCTTGGGCTGCTTGCCTTGGCGGCAGTCTTTGTGCTGATTATAGCCCGTGAGAGCGACATGCTGCTGCGCGTGCAGGAGCTGAACCTGTTTCTCTACACACCGTTGTTCTTCAAGCAGCAGCTGGTTGTGGCCGGTGGCTTCCTTACGTGGTTGGGCACCTACTTCACCCAGTACTTCTACCATCCTTGGTTAGGCACGTTGCTGCTTTGTCTGTGGCTGGGACTATTGATGTGGCTGGTGAAGCATGCTTTCGCCATCTCTGTCAAATGGGCGCCGTTGCTGCTTCTGCCCGTGGCACTGGTGCTGCTCACCGACTTCGACCTGGGCTACTGGATATATTACCTGAAGCTGCGTGGCCAGTTCTTCATTGCCGTGATAGGCTTTTCGTTGGCCGTTGCGCTGACGTGGGCTTTCAGGCGCTTGGCTGTCATGAAGGATCGCTTGGGCCTTTGGCTGCCTCTTCTGTTCATCCTCCTCTCGGGCGTGCTGATGTATCCCGTGGCGGGCTTCTATGGTCTGCTGGCCTTGTTGCTGATGGGCGTCATCGTGTGGCGACTCGACGTGCCGGTAGGCCGGAAGGCATTGACATCGGTCGTGGCATTGGCTACGCTCGCCGTGGTGCCGATGGTCTATTATCGTCAGGTGTTCTGTCAGGCCAGCTTCGATAATATCTGGTGGCAGGCATTGCCCGTTTTCATTACCACTGAAAAGTGTCCTCAGTACTACTATCCATACGCTGCACTGGTCTTGGTGCTCCTGGTCATGGCCGCCTGCTACCGGCTGGCTTTCACCCCCTCGGTGCTGAAAAAGCAGTGGGGCTGGCTCGTGTCGCAGGTCGTGCTGACGGCAGCCATCGTCTGGGGCTGCTGGCATTTCTGGTACAAGGACGAGACCTTCCACGAGGAAATCCGCATGACCCAGTGCGTTGACAACTATGACTGGCAGGGCGTAGTCGATATCATGAGCCGCCATCAGGGAGTGCCTACGCGCATGATGGTCATGTATAAGAACCTGGCCCTGTTCAAACTGGGCCGTGCCGGCGACGAGATGTATAACTATCGCGACGGCTCAAAGGCACCCGATTGCCCGTTCGAGCTGCGCGTGGCTCAGATTGGCGGCAAGAACATCTATCTGCACTATGGCTTGCTGAACTACAGTTACCGTTGGTGCTTGGAGGATGGTGTTGAACTGGGATGGCGTGTGGAGCACCTGAAGTTCCTGGTGCGCTGTTCGCTGCTCAACAAGGAATGGAAGACGTGCCAGAAATTCATCGACTTGCTGAAGCAGACCAAGTATCATGCCCAGTGGGCTGAGCACTACGAGCGGTTGATGACTCCCGAGGGGCAGAAGAGCATTACCAAGGATCCGGAGCTGGGACCCATCTTCCATCTGATGGGAGGACTGGATCTGCTGGCATCCGACCAGTCGCTCATCGAGTTGTTCTTGCTGAACACCCTGGCCTACCATGAGACTTCCGATCCTGTTTGCTCCGAACTGGTGCTGCTTTCTGCCATGCAGCTGAAGGATATCCCTGCTTTCTGGCAGGCTTTCTTCCAGTATGCCAAGCTGCATGTGGGCCAGCACATGCCCCGTCATTTCCAGGAGGCGGCCTATCTGTATGGTCATTTGGAGAAAACGATCGACATCAGCGGTATGCCCTTCGACGATGCCGTGCGCAAGAGCCATGACGGCTTTATGCAGATGGCCGTGCGCTGCCAGAAAATGACGAACGAGCAGATGATGGATGCCTTCTATCCACAGTATGGCAATACGTTCTATTATAACTATTTCTTAATGCGAAAGCTCAAATCATACTAAGATGAAGAACAGACAAATCCTTTTAGGCCTGCCGTTGCTGCTGATGTCCTGTGGCGGTGCTCAGCTACCAGAGCAATACAGTCAGGCCGACAGGCTTCCCGATATCTATCCCGACTATGTGGGCGTTACGGTGCCGGTAAACATGGCTCCTCTGCGGTTCCAGTTCATGCAGGATGCCGATGAGGTGCTGACACGCCTCTCTGCCGGTACAGAAGAAGTGGTGCTCGAAGGCAGGAAAGCTTGCCCCGATGCCGACGACTGGCAGCGCCTGGCAGCCCAGGCGAGCGGCAAGGACAGCATCTGTGTGGAGGTCTTTGTCAATCAGGGCAGCCAGTGGAAGCGCTTCCGTCCTTTTGGCATCTATGTTTCCCCCGACAGTATTGACCCCTGGCTCACCTACCGTCTTATTTCGCCCAGTTATGTGACTTACGAGGAACTCACGCTGAACCAGCGATGCTTAGAGACCTACGAGGAGCGTGTCATCTACAACAACATGCTTTGCTCCACCGAGATAGACGGTCAGTGCATCAACTGTCATCACAGTCAGTTGGGCAATCCTGCACGCACGCAGTTCCATGCCCGACAGAATTTGGGCGGCACCATGCTGAATATCGACGGACGACTGCACAAGGTGAACCTGAAGACCGACAGCACACTGTCGGCAGGCGTCTATCCGGCCTGGCATCCCACGCTGAACATTCTTGCCTACAGTACGAATAAGACCATGCAGAGCTTCCATACCCGCGACGTGGACAAGATTGAAGTGCTCGACTCTCAGAGCGACCTCATTCTCTATGACCCTGAGCGGGGCGAGGTGAGCACGATAGAGAACGACCCTGACGAGTTTGAGACCTTCCCTTGTTGGAGTCCCGACGGCAAGTGGCTCTATTATTGCTCTGCCCATTTTGAGGTGCGCGACACGGTGCAAAGTGTCGATGCCCAGTGCATCCGACGCTATAAGGAAATCAAGTATAATGTTTATCGCAAGTCGTTCGACCCGGAGACACGTCAGTTCGGTGCGCGCGAGACGGTGCTTGCCGCCGACTCCATGAACCTCAGTGCCACGTTGCCCCGCATATCCCCCGACGGGCGTTTCCTGCTCCTGGCCGTTGGCGAATGGGGCACGTTCCACATCTGGCACCGCGATGCCGACCTCTGGCTGATGGACTTGCAGACCATGCAGATACGTCCCTTCACAGAGGTGAACAGTCCCAGTGTGGAGTCCTATCACACCTGGAGCCGCAGTGGGCGCTGGATTGTGTTCAGCAGCCGCCGTTATGACGAGAACTTCACGCGTCCTTTCTTTGCGCATGTCGATGCCGATGGCCATGCCACGAAGCCCTTTGAGCTGCCTGCCGAGGATCCCGACTATCATCGCCAGCTGATGAAGAGCTATAACGTGCCCGAGTTCCTTTTAGGGCCAGTGCAGACCACCCCGCAGCAGTATGCCGATGCATTGAAGCAGGATGCCACCCCGGCCAAGTTTGTCAGCAAGCAGAGATAACTGTTTGGGCAACAAAAACCATCGGCGGCCATGGAGAACGCTCTCCATGGCCGCCGATGGTTTTTGTTGGGTGGTGGTTACGTTAGCGAATCACCACCTTGCGGGTCTTTCCTTGGTGCTGAATGACGTACAGTCCGGGACGGCGAGTACCGCTGACCTGCTGACCATTCACGTTGTAGAAGCGCGGGGTGCCGGTCTCGGCAGTGGCAGTCTCAGCAGCCTGGATGGCAGTCACCACATTGGGACCTACGATGTTCGAAGGCTCCGACTCGTCGTTGCCATACAGGGCAGTCACAAAGAACTGGTCGCTGCTGGCAGCGCGTGTGGCTGCATACTGGTTGGTCTCGGCATCGACCGTAGCGACCGGGTTGCCGTTCTTGTAGACCTTGTAGCCAGTGACGGGCTGTGCCTGGATGTTCATCTCGATGTCATCGACCATCAGCACGAAGCCCTCGTCGGCCTTGCTCACGCAGTGGATGGCGAAGTAGCGGGCACCCTCGGGAAGGGTGAAGCTGTACTGGGTCCATTCGTCGCTGTTCACTACGACGGTGTCAGTCAGGTTGGCAAAGCTCGTTACGTTGTTGTCGGTGTTCGACCATGCCACCAGTATTTTCTCTGTCGAAGTCAGTGTGTTCACATAGCCCGTAGCCGTAGAGCCAGCATAGCCTTTGGCCCAGAACGAGATGGTTTGCGACTTGCCGTTGAGCAGGGGCGAGATCATCCAGTCGTCGTTATCAACGTAGTGGCTGCTGCCATTCTCCTGTACGGCACTGTAGAAGGCGGCGAAGTACTGCTCGCCGTTGTGAGGCTGGAATTGCTCGGCACTGCCGGTGAGGTAGATACCTGCCTGTTCGGGATTGAACACGATGTAAGCCTTCGGCGTGTTCCAGTTGGCGTAGTCCACGGCCATGTTGTACGAGCTGGGGCGCTGCGTGTTGGCCTGATCGCCGTCCACCATCTTCCACATGCCCAGGTTGTCGTAGGTGAAGGGTGCATAGTTCTCGGCACCTTCGGTGATGTGTCCGTCAGGGTCGCTCCAGGTCAGCTTGTAGCGGTTGCCGTCCTGCTCGCCCTTCAGGGTGACCGTGGGCAACACTTTGTCGCTGATGACCACGATGTAAGCGTCGTCGGTGCGGTTGTTCAGCGGCTGCTGGTCATTTTCGTTGACAAGCTCGGCATAGATCCTCACAGAGCCGGCATTGTTGGGCGCGGTGTATTCTATCTCAAACTCACGTGTCATACCCTTGTCCAGGTCGCGGCTGCGCGGAGTGCCGATGAGCACGCCATTGGCATAGAAGTTCACCTTGTAGTTCTCTGCCCAGACATCTTCTGAGCCCAGATTCTTCACCTTCACCTTGATGGCGGCTGTCTCGCCGGCATTCATCTGCACGGGCACGCTGCTCAGTTCAATGCGCTGGTCGTAGGTGGGCTTGGTAAAGCTGCCTTCCACGTAGATGCCCGAAAGCATGAACTTGCCATATTGCATCCACTGCGGGTTCTTTCCGTTCTGGTCGCGGGCAACAAATCCCTCGCCGTCGGTGCTGCCCAGCAGGGTGGCCACGCCCGTCTCGGTGTTGATCTCGAAGAGTCCCGTGTCGCGCCCGCCGTCAGCAATCGAGAGGGTGGTGTTGGTGCCACTGGTGCCCGATCCGGGAATCTTTCCGTCGTTCATGTAGCCCAGCCAGTAGAGCTTGTCGTTGCGCAGGTCGAACGTGGCCGACATCATTCGCTCTTGGCTCTTGAAGCCCACGTTGCCTATCTGTGTCAGTGCGCCGTTCTTCTTGTTAACTTTGTAGAAGTTGCCGCTATAGTCCAGTCCATAGAGCTGTCCCTTGGAGTTGATGGCCAGACAGCGCAGCTCCGACGTGATCTGCATGGCTTCGCGCGAGATGAACTTCACCTGGATGTTGTTCTTCTCCGAGAGGTCAATCTCGCAGAGCTTGTAGCCGCTCTCTTCGCCACGGGTTAGGTAGCCCACGGCATAGATGCGGTCGTACACCGGGTCGTAGGTCATGTCGGTGAACGAGTAGGGTGTGACGCCCCAGTTCTCGTAGGTGCCACTCGTCAGGTTCCATTTGCGAACCACGGTTTCCCATTCCTCGCTGCCCAGTTCCTGCTCCATGTTCATCTGCGAGTTGTCGGTCTCGTGCTGGAAGAAGGTGTAGTAGGCATCGCCTGTATAGACGGCACCCGAGTTGCCATAGAGCACCCATGTCGGTACCACCATGTCGAAGCTGATGGGGTAGTTGTCTACCGACTTCGACGAGTCGTAGGTCAGACTGCCCAGACCGAAGTAGTTGGGCACGCCTTCCACACCACCTACATATTGCTGGAACCAGCCCACATCGCTGCTGTGGATGTCCTTACCGTAGTAGTAGCGATCGAGCACGGAACCCTTGATTACTACTTGGTCGGCCTTCACCGTTGTGGGCAATGCCAGCATAGCAGCCAGCGCACCGACCCAGAATGTTGCTTTTTTCATTTTGTTTTTTCTTTGGTTTTTAAATGATTTGTTCTTGTTTCTCTTACTTCACGATGACCTTCTTGCCGTCGATGATGTAGAGCTGGCCCTTCTTCAGGTTCTCCACACGCTGGCCGTTGAAGTTGTAGGCCTTGCCTTCGGCCTGCTTGAACAGGCGTGCGGTGCTGATGGCCGTTGCCGTTCCGTCAATGCGGATGATCAGCTCGCCCTCGAAGTTGGTCGGGGGAACCAGATAGCCGCTGTATCCGGGCACGCTGGCATCGTCGCCGGCCTTGATGGCAGCACCGTCGGCATCCACGAGATAGTTGTCCTTCAGGCCTTCCCCGATGGCTGCGTATGTAGCCATGAACCTCACGCCGCCCTTCTCTTCGAATCCGGCCTCAGTGCCGTAGAAGTCAATCGTCACGTCGCGGAACAGATACTCGGCAGGAGCCTCGGCAGGAACAAAGAGGATGTACGGGTCGCCGCGGCCAATGGTTGTGGTCTCGACGAAGTCCAGGTACTTGCCTTCGCCCGTCTGGAAGTCCTCATAGCCGTTGAACTTGTAGGCCTTGAAGCCTTCGCCGAAGGCGGTGACATCGCAGTTGAAGGGCAGTGCAATCACGTTGTAGCCCTCTGTGAACTGGCGCTACAGCACCACGACAGGCTGGTTGCCCGTGCTCAGCTCAGGAGCGGTGGTGGCGGTGGCGTCGAGTGTAAGCGGGGCGTTGATGGTCAGGTCAACCTCTTCGGTCTTCAGCGTGCCGCCGGCGTAGGTCACCTCGATGTAGGCCTTTACCGGAGCTGTGGTAGCCTCCTGGGGCTGGTAGGTCAGTGTGATGACGGTTGCGGTGCTCTTCTGGGCCGTTTCCTGGACTTCCTTCACGGCCTCGTCGTTCACGAAGAGCTTGGCAGTGACGGCCTCGTCCTTGCCCACGTTCTCCTTCACCGTCACGGTGGCGGTGTAGTCAGTGTACTGCGTAGCCTCGGCAGGAATGCTCTGTGCCACAATCTGAGCGTCGTGCTCAAGCGGGCTGAGCTTGAAGCCTACGAAGTTGTCAAGATAGGCGTTGCGGCCGGTGAGACGCAGGTAGTAGTTGCCGTCGGCAGGAGCCGTGAAGGTCTGCTCGCCTGTCTCGCTGATGCTCACGGGCTCGCTCCAGGTCTGGCGGTCATCGGTCGAGTACTCGATGGTCAGGCTGTTGCCTGCGTTGAGCACGTCGAAGGTCAGGATTTCGTCCTTGGCAGCTGCTAAGCGCGGAGTCATGATGGCCTTGGCATCCCAGCCGCTCAGGCGGATGTAGTGGTTACCGTCGGTCTCGCTCACTACCCAGTTGTTCTCGTTGTTCCAGTCGGCAGGAATCTCGCCTTCCTCGAAGTCCTCCACCCAGGTGTCGGCACTGATGGTGCGTCCGCTCACGGCCAGGCTGAAGGTGTTGTCGTTCTCTGCATCGACGGCGTAGGTGAATGCCACGTCGCCTTGCTTCTTGCCATACTTACCCTCCTCGGGCACAAGAGTCAGCACGAACTGCTGCTCGCCCTCGGGAGCGATGGTCTTGTTCTCGTCGGTCAGCTCGGTGATAGTGAAGCCTTCGGGAGCGGTGACGCTCTTCAGCACAAGGTTGCCCGTGCCGGTGTTCTTCACGGTGAAGGTCTTGCTCACGTTCTCCTTCGTCACGCCGAATGCCACGGTCTGACCGTCGGTCAGGGCGTCGTTGCCCTCAGCCAGTTCGAACTTCGGAGCCGAAGCCGTCACGCTGACCGTAGCCGTTGTCTCGGTGCTGAACTGCTGCTCGCCCACCTGAGCCTTGGCGGTGAAGGTGAAGTCGCCGCCCTCAAGGGCCGAGGTCTTCACGGTGATGGTCAGTGTCTGCTCGCCGTCCTTCGACAGCACGCTCTCGGGCTGTGCGGTCTGGTAGACATTTCCGTTGGCATCGGTGATGCTCACGCTGACTTCGTTGGGCTGCAGCTTCACGCTGCCCGTGTTCTTCAGTTTCACGCTGAACGTGGCTTCGAAGTTGTTGTCGGCGTCGGCCGTCACAGCGGCATCGCTGGTCAGTGCGAACTCCTCAATCTCCACCGTGCGCTGGTGAGCCACCTTCACGCTGACGGGCTCGGTGGCCACGTCGGTATCGGTGTTGGTCAGCTTGGCGCATACCTGATAGGTGCCTTCCTCTTCAGGAGCCTGGATGGTGAGCGTCACCTCCTGCTCCTGGCCCTTGGTCAGTGCGATGTTCTGCGTCTGTGCGTTCGCCTGTCCGAAGTCCAGGTCGCCCGTCATGGTCTCGTCGGCACGCAGGCTCACCACGGTGAGCTTGGCGGTGTAGGTGCTCATGGGAATGACGTCCTCAGTGGGCAGTTCGGCACTCACGAGATAGAGGTCGTGCTCAATGCCCTCGACGAAGTGCCAGCCCGTGATGTTGTCCACCTGGGCCCACTTGCCCGTGAACTTCACGTAGTACTCGCCGGCCTCGAGGCCTTTCAGCTCCATGGTCTTCCACTCCTGTGTGTTCAGTTGCTCTGTCAGATCCTGATCAGTCCAGTTCTGGCGGTCGGCAGAGTAGCTGACGATGAACTCGTTGTTGAACTGTGACTTGAATTTGGCGTCGAACTTCAGCACGTCGTCCGGTCCATTGACTTTCATCTTGTAGGTGATGAGGATGGTCTCGTCGCCGGTGGTGGCAGCCACCTCGTCGTCGCCAATGGTCCATCCGCCGTTATACCATCCGTCGAGTTTCTCTGCGTCGGCAAAGTCGATGTTCACGCCGGTCTGGTCGACGGCAAAGCCCTTGAAGTTCAGTGTGAAGTCGCCCAGGTCGCTCACGAACTCCACGCTGCCCTTCTTCTCACCGTAGGGCGATGTGTAGATCATGTACACCTTGATGTCGGCACTCTCGCCGGGTTCAAGGGTGATGGAACCTTGTTGAATCTTGTCGCATTCCATCAGTACATCGAAGGCATCGTCGACCAGCATCTCGAGCGTGCCCTTGCCGGTGTTCTTCAGCACGTAGGTCACGTCCTTGTCGGCGGTCAGGTTGCCGAAGTCGTAGGTGGCGGTCAGGTCCACAGGCTCGTCGTTCAGCGTCAGGCTGATGAGCGGGGCGCTGTCGTTGCGCTTGAAGCCGTAGATGTTGTCAATGTTTACCTTCTGTCCGAGGAACTCCAGCACCACAACGTTGCCCTTGGGCACGTCGTTCAGTGCGATGGTGGCAAAGTTGTTGTCGGTCACCTGGTCGGCCAGATCCTTGTATTCGCTCCAGGTCATGGTGCCGTCGGTGCTCCAGCGCACCTTCAGCGTAGGTGCGTCGCTGGCGTAGGCGCGGGCGGCCTGGAAGGTCAGCACTTCGCCCTCGGCCACGGTCAGTGGCGAGGTAGTCAGCGTGGCGTCGGCAGCCACGGGTGCCTTGGCATAATGGTTGTCATTCGTGGTGGCAATGCTCCAACCCGTCCAGTCGGCAGGCAGCTGGTTGTCTTCGAAGTCCACGTAGAGTTTCTCCGGGTCGCGGGTCTGACCAGTCAGGTTCACCACGACATCCTCCTGGCCGTCGGCCTTGATGGTGAGCACGTCGCTGTGCTGGCCCAGGTCGTTCAGGTCGAACTTCTGCGTCACGGTGATGGTGGTCTCCTCGGCGGGAGCCAGTTCGTTCTTGGCGATGCTCACGGTGAAGTCGCTCTCGTCGCCGGCGGTCAGCACGGCGGTGATGTTCTTCAGTGTGGCGGTGCCCTCGTTCTTCACGTTGAACTGCTTCTGGGCCTCTGCCGTCTGCATGCCGAAGTCATAGTCGGCGGCATCGGTGGTCATCACCGGCACCTTCACGGCTTCGAAGCCGTAGATGCGCTGCAGGTAGGCGTTCTTGCCGGTGAACTTCACCATCTGGGTGCCTGCGGGAATGCCGTCGATGGCGATGGTGTACCAGGTGCTGGTGCTGAGCAGCTGGCTGCTCACGTCCTTGGCCTCGGTCCAGGTCTCGCCGTCGGCCGAATAGCTCACGGTCAGGGCTGCGGGGTTATAGAAGTTCTTGCTGTCGCCGCTGGCCGAGATGATGAGCTGTTCGCCCTCGGCCACTTCCATCTTGGCGGTGATGAGGTCGTTGCTTGTCGAACCCGATGCGATGTAGCCGTTGTCGCCGGCCTTGGTTGTCCAGCTGTTCTTCGTCCAGCTGGCGGGCACGTCGGTGTCCTGTCCGGCCAGGTTCACGTAGTTTTTGCCTTCCTCGAGGACCACGCCGCTGACGTTCACGGTGAAGGTGTTGTTGTTCTCATCGTTTACGGTGATGCTGCCCTGCTGATAGCCTGCCAGCGTCTGGCTGATGGTCAGCTTTGTGCTCTCATTGGCTTCAAGGGCGGTCTTCTCCAGTTCGGCCGAGAATCCTGCGGGCACTTCGCCCTTGGTCAGGTTCAGTGTGCCGGTACCAGTATTCTTAATATAATAGGTGGCTGTCTGTTTCTCTGCGTTGAAGCCGAAGTCCTTCGTCTCGGTGGCAGCAGCGGCTGCGGTGCAGTCGGCATCGGTAAACATGCCCATGATGGGAGCTGAGGCGTTCAGGCTGTAGCCGTTGATGGCGTTCATCTTCACCTGGTAACCTACGAACATCAGCTTGTAGTTGCCTGCTGCAAGGTTGTCGATGACGAATACGGTGTAACTTGTGGTATTGGCCTTTGCTTCGCTGTCTAAGTTCTTCAAAAGCTCCCAGTTTGCACCGTCATCTGTGCTCTTGTATATGCGTAGTTCTGCAGAACTGCCTGTACCCATAGCTTCAATAGCCATGGTCTCACCTTCGGTTACGGTGAGGTTGGGCGAAATAAGGTTGGCATCAGAGTCCTTATTGCCACTGACATAGGCGCCCGTAGCCTCATTGTTGTTGAGCTTCCATCCTTTGTTCTCCCAACCATCGGGAACGGTGTTGCCGTTGAAGTTAACGAAGATCTTGCTGTCGTCGGCCACATAGCCAGTAACGTTGAAGGTCACGTCCTCAAAGCCAGTAGCCTTGATGGTCACCTTGCCGTTCTGCAAGCCTTTAGCGTTAGTGTTGAGGGTCACGGTGAAGGTAGCCTGGCTCTTGCCGTCGATGGTGGTGGCATTGTTGGCCACGGCCACGGTGAAGTTGCTGTTGTCGCAAGTCACGCTCAGACCGGTAAGTTCGCCTTTGCCTGTGTTCTTAATGGTGAAGTCGGTGCTGGTTGTGGCCGTGCCGATCATACCAAAGACATAGTCGGTAGCCGTGAAGTTCAGCATCGGTTCGTTGGACTCTTCGCCGCCATAGATGTCATCGATGGAAACGCCGCAGGCGCGGAAGCGGATGTATTTAGCCGTCGAGGGAATTGTGGCTTCGCATTCCTTCCAATCATCGGTAATGACATCGGGGGTAAAATGGCCGTCGGTGGCCGTTGTCCATGTGGTCTTGTCGGCAGAGTATTCAACGTACAGACTACCCGCATAGCTTGTGTATTCCGTGTTCTTTTTCAGTTTGAAGATAACCTTCTCGTTGTCAGCGAAGGTAAGCATCGGAGAAACAAGTGAATGGTAGTAGTTTGTTGCGTATTGTTCAGAACTACTTGATTTCTTGTAGGTAGCAAAACCTTCGTCAAAACTCCATGCGTAGCTAGTGGCATAGCTACCAATAGCAGCGGCCTCCCAGCCGTCGGGCAACTGGTTGTCATTAAAGTCAACGAACATTTTGTTAGGATCCTTCACCGTGCAGGTCAGGTTCAGGGTGATGGCATCGACGCCCTGTGCTGTCGGGGTGATGGTCACCGTGCCATTGGCCGTTGCGTCGGGAACGGTGATGGTCAGCGTCTGCTCGCCCTTGGCGTCAATGCTCAGGCTGGTGGGCGAAGCGGTGTAGCCACCCGTGGTAGTGACGTTTGCCGTGAGTGCTTCCGTGCCGGGATTCTTCACGGTAATCGTTTTCGTTGCACCGGCATTCACCATGCCAAATGCTACTGTACCGCCGTTCTTATAGTCCTTTATAGAAAGGGCGGGGCCTGAAACTGATGCTGAAGAGTAAGTAAGGGTTGTCTTGGGGATAAAATTAAATGGCTTGTTACGGCTTGAGACGTAGTTCCATGAAGCGTTTGTTGCCGTTATACCATAGAATGAAGCATCAGGACAATTACTTCCTTTTGCTTTCATGTAAACGCCCACTAAAAGGTTTCCACCATTGTAGGTATAGGTTTCGTCGAAATCGATGGTCATATTTTCGCCAGATGCATCGAGAGTCCCCGTGTACACAATTGTTGCTCCGTCTTTTCCCAGTGCAGTTGCTGCGGCGCTATATGAGTTGCCGGAAACTACAAACTCTGTAGTAGAGACTTCTTTAAGGAAGACTTCGTATGTAGCCTTGAAGGCAGCAGAAGCAGCAGAAGCTACATAGAACTTCATCTGGGAAATGCTTGCATTCACCATGGCAGTTAGTTCGTCTGCAGGAATGATGAATTCTGTTTTCTGTCCTTGGGTATCGGCATAGTAACCTTGAACAGGTACATTTGAGTTGGTTTCAGTTCCGTCGCAAACGGTTAGCTCGTCAGCAGCTGCTGTGCCCATCCCCAATAGCGTGAGGAGTGTGGCCAAAAGTAGCTTTCGGCTTTGTTTAAAGGTAAAAAATTTCATATAACATTAGTATTTAGTGAATGATTCTTTTGATTGAGCCACATCAAGCATTAGCGCAAAATGTGACGATTTTGCGGTTTTAGGGCACAAAAATACGATATTTTATTCAATTTTCAAACATTTTGTGAACGAACTTTTGTGAATTAATGTTTTTTAATCCTTGCATTTGGTGTCGAAAAACATTCATCCCGATTGAATCTTGGGGCTCATTACTGTGCGTTTTGCGGCATAATGCCCCCCTGTTTTGCGGCATAATGCCCCCTTATTATGCGGCAAAACGCTCGCCATTTTGCGGCATAATGCACTGCAATTTGCGGCAAAATGCAACGCGTTTTGCGGCAAAATACAATACAAAATGCGGCAAAACGCAGAACGTTTTGCCGCATTTGCTTTGCAAGGGGGTGCAGAGAAGTCGTCACGCAGATTTTATATGCTCCACATGATGCTCATGGTGAGGCTCTGTGAGTGGGCTTCGAAGAAGGTACGTTTGTTGTCAGAGCTGAGGCTGCTGCTCTGAGAACTGTTGCCTAAGGGGTAGTCGTAGTTGAGCATGAGCACGGACGAGGTGCCGATGTTCCATGCCAGACCTGCGGTGGCGGCGATGCATGCCTTGTCCTTCGAGAAGTCAATGGTCTGCTGACGGGGACCTCCGTAGTTGGTGACCTCTGTTCCCTCGGCATTGTTGATGATGGGGAAATGGAACTTGGCTCCCAGTAGGAAGTGAATCTTCGACCGCAGACCGAGTACGCAGAGACCGGCGCCGGCATTGCCGCTGAGCTGATGGGCACCGGTACTGCTGTCGATTTCGGAATTGCCGTAGTAGTCGGAGCCGTTGTCCTTGAGCGACCAGATGAAGTTGTACTGTAGGCCGCCGCCAAGGTAGAGCTTGAGCTGGTCGAAGCCCAAGTAGACGCGCATTTCTAAGGGGAAGGTGACTTTCATCTTGTCTTCGCCCTCCTCGGTATGCGAGGTCTTGTTAGATGCGATCATGCCGGAGGTGATGACTTCGAGGGCAGCGTTCTCGTTGTACTCGCGGCGGTAGTCATAGACCATGCCGCCACCCCAGTCTACGTAGTTCTTCTTCATGTTGTAGGACTCGCCTTGGGGGTTGCTGGTGATGAAAACACCGCCCATCAGACCAAAGAGGTTGACGCTGATGGGATAGCTGGGCTGGCGTGAACCGCCACGGCTGCCATAATAGCTGCTGCCATAGCTGCTGCGGTTGTTGCTGTAACTGTTGCCGTAGCGATTATTGTTGCCGTAAGTGCTGCGGTTATTGTTGCCGTAAGTGCTGCGGTTATTGTTGCCGTAGCGGTTATTATTTCCGTAGCTGTTGCTTCGGTTGTTGTAACTGCCCGAACGGTTATTGCTGTTGCCCGAGCGGTTGCCGTAGCGGTAGGTCTGGGCATCGGCTGTCTGCAGACCGAGCAGAATGGCGACGGACATGGCGAAGAGCCACTTGGAGTACAGGTTGATTCTCATAGTTCTTCAGATTGTTTGGTGATACTTTTTTCCGATGATTAGAAGGTCACGCCGATGCCGAGTGTCACCATGGGCTTCTCTTTCCACATATAGGTGGCACCCACAGAGACGATGAGGTTGTTCCAGAGGCTGACGTCGAGTCCCACCTGTACGGGCACGGTGTTGTAGACGAACGTATCCTTGGTGGGTTGCTCCTGGTTGGATGACGAGGACGATGATGACGACGATGATGACTGTGAGCCGGTGTTGGTACCGAATTTTGTCGAGGTGGATGACGAGGAGCCGGAGCCGCTGCCACCCTGTTGCTGCTGGTCGTCGCCGCTACCCAGATCGGCTACGAAGCCCCAGCCTGCCTGCACATGGAAACCGATGGCATGGTTGAAGAAGTGCTTCCATCCCAGGCCGAGCAGACCGGCATGGAGCCCGTCCATGGAGCCGCCGTTTGCCCCTGCCGGGGCTGTAGGCTCTGTGGGCATGGTGGGTTCTGAGGGCTCGGAGGGACTGCCCGAACCGCCGGGGCCGCCGCCAGGTCCGCTGCCGGAATTGCCACTGGGGCCGGTTGGCTGCGTTGGTTTCGTGGGCTGAGTGCCAGAGGTGTTGCCCTGGGTGGGGCTTGACAGGTACTTGTTCCAGTCGTTGGTGGCGCTGGGCTTGCCATAGCCCACGCTGAAATAGATGAAATCGGCATATTCCTCATCGGGGACGACGTTGGCGCCGATGTTCAGTTCGTAGTACAGGGGTGACCATTTGGCCGTGATGAGCGTCTTTTCTTCCCAGTCGTCGTCAGTGAACACCTGTGCCTGCACAGGCAACACACTGAGGCTGGCGGCAAGAAGGGGAGCTATCGTCAGTGCTTTCTTCATTTTTAATTTTTGTTATTATCTTTATGTGATGTTTTGTTTGTTGCTTTTTTGGATGGTGATTTGCCTATCGAGAGCCGCCTATGTGGAACACCACGCCTAAGGAGATGGTCTGCGTCTGGTGCAGCAGCCGGTAGTCGGTAGAACCGTCATCGCGGGTGGGGTGGTGCGTGCCTAAGGGATACTCGTAGTTGAGCATGGCCGAAGCACGCTTGTAGCGGTCAAGGTCAAGGGTGATGCCGCCCATGAGCACCACGCAGCCACGGTCGGCCGAGAGGTCGACCACGCTCTTGTCATCGCTGGGGAAGAGCGCATCGCCACTGATGGGGAAGTGGAACTTCGTTGCCATGCAGAAGTGAATCATGTGCTTCTGAGGTCCCAAGATGTTGAAGCCCACAATGCCGTTGCCGCTGAACTGATGTGTGCTGTTGCTCCGTGGCTGTACAGGAGTGGCGGTTCCGCTCGTCCCAGCCGTTCCGGCAGTCCCATTGGTTCCGGCCATTCCAGGTCCTTCAGGGCCTCCGGGACGCGGTGGCCGGCCGCTGCCGCCTAAGTTCAGGGCACTCCATTGCAGTCCGGCGCCCACGAACATCTGGAAGTCCTCAGAGGGTCCTGCGTAGAAGCGCCCGTCGACCGGCAGCACGAACTTGTAGGGACTGAGATCGCTTCCTGGCAGGCTGAGGTAGCTGGCCCGGGAATACATGAGCGAGGCGACGAACTCGTAGGCCAACTGGCGGGTGACGTAGTTGCGGAAGTCGTAGACGGCTCCTATGCCCAGGTCGCTCTGGGTGTGATGCTCGCCAGCCTGTGCATTGGGCATGGCCGTGAGGTTCAGCGCGCCCACGGCACCCACCTGATGGACGGTGCCTGTATAGCCATGATACGGATGGGTGGGCATGTCGTTGTCGGCAGGCGGATCCTGGGCGTTGACAGGCAGCGCACAAAGGAGCAGCGCCGACAGCAGGACTGCCAGTGCGTGGCTGCTATGTCTGGTGTGAATGTATCTCGTCGTTGTCATCGCACGTGTTAGAATGTAAGGCCCACGCCTATAGTGAGCAGTGGAATCTCCTTCCACATGTAGGTGAAACCGGCTTGTGCTGTGATGTGCTTCCACAGGCAGACGGTGACACCGAGCTCGACGGGCAGGGTGTTATAGATGAAAGTGTCCTTATCCTCCTCCTGGGCGGTGTCGTCGGCTTCGTCGGGCAGTTCGGTGGAGAAGTCGGCTATGGTGCCCCATCCTGCCTGTGCATAGCAACCGATGGTGTGGTCGAAGTAATGGGTCCAGCCGACACCCACTTTGAAGGCATGGAGCTTGCTGGTGCTCTGCAGCACGTAGTCGACCAGTTCGTCGTGGGTCTTGCCCTTGGGCAGGGTGACCGGCGGCAGGAACTTGCGCCACGGGTTCAGGGCCGTGGGCTTGCCATAGCCCGCGGCCAGATAGACGAAGTCGGCCGTGCGGGCACGGGGCGTGAGGTTCACGCCCACGTTGAACTCCTTGTAGAGCTCGGACATCTTCAGCACCATGAGGTTGCGCTGCTTCCACTGATCCTTGGAGAAGACCTGTGCCTGTAGGGGCAGGGTCGTCAGGGAGCAGAGCAGGGCCACGAGGAATGGCGCGAAGCGTTGCACGGCTATACGACTACTCTTCCTCATATCGCTGGTTCATGTGATAGGTGAGTGGCTTCTCCGGGTCGGTGGCATCGCGCAGGTTCTCGTCCTGGCGCACCCACTGGCGGCGCCCGCCACGCTCCTCGGTGAGCCATACGCGCTCGCTGTAGCGTGCCTTGCGGGTTGTGCCCTGCATCTTGTAGTCGTGGTGCTCCAGCTGCTTGGTGGCGAAGTTGACCAGCGAGTCGTAGCGGACGAAGAACGTGATGCGGCGGTTCACGCTGTCGAAGGAATAGGTTCCCTCTTCGTGCTCGAAGTTCATATAGGTCATCTTTTCGCTGGCCTCTTCCATGGGAATGCCCTGAACCAGGTTGACGTAGGTAGAGTCAGCGTTGAGAAGTACCTGGCGGCGAATGATGAAATCGTGGTTCTGCAGGGGGTCGAAGCCGGAATACTCGGCCAACCACCAGCCTGCCTGCAGATAGGAGGCCGAGGGACGGAAGGTGGAGTCGATGGCCAGGTCGGCCGTGTCGAGCTCGATGACCACGGAGTCGTCGTCGGGCATGTCGGGGAGATTCGGTTCGTTCACGCTACCAATGCAGGAAGCAATCATGGCAGCGAATACCAATGGTATGGCTGCCAGCAGGCGCATGGGGTTCAGGATTGTTTTCATGATTGTGGATGTTTTAGTATGTGACTTGTTTTCTGCCTTGACGGATAATTACTCCGCGCTGCGGAACGATGCCATGGCCAACGGAGCGACCCAGTAGGTCGTAGGTGCGCACGGATGGGTCGTTGCGGTCGGTCGTGATGGCACTGACCGAGGAACCGTTGGCACTGAGCACGTAGACCGACGCACGTCTGGGATCCTGAGGCGACATGAGTTGCGTGTCGAAGAGCACCCACTGGCGGGTGCCGTCGTTGGCGGGATAGGTGAACTGGGCATCCTCGACATAGTTCTCTTCCTCGCCGGCCTCGCGGGTCTTCACCACGTAGTTTAGCTCGTGGCGCTCGCCAAGGAAGGCCATGATGTCGAGCACGGAGTCGCGCTCAACGTCGTAGGAGACTACGCCCTTGCCTGCGTAGGCGTATGTGCCTGCCTCAAGGCGGAACACAGTGAAGTCGTCGCCTTCAACGCCTACGTAGCCTTCGGTGAGATTGGTGAACGTCATGTCGGCGTTCAGTGTCAGCGTGCGCCGGATGGTGAGCAGCTGGCGCGAGCCGGGGTCAAGACCCTTGTATTCGCCTGACCAGCACTTTTGGATGAAGTCGAGCGGGGCCTTGAAGGAACGGTCGATGGGGTAGGGCTCCGGCTGCGCCGAAGCGATGGCGGCGGTAAACAAAGCCACCAGTAGGAATGTGATTCTTCTCATAGAATGGGTTGTTTTCATGTTGGTCAGTCTATTGTTTTCTGGTTGTTACTATTTTCCGGGGGACTGTTCCATCGCTGACGATGATGATTCGGTCATGGATAGAAGTACCTGTGCGGCCGCGACGGCCGCTGAGGTCGTAGATGGTGTGGGAACCTGTCGGCGTGGTGGGCGATGCAATGCCGTCGGTCCAGGGAATGTCGGCTCCCTGCACGCGCTGGTCCTCGATATAGAGGTCGCCGCTGCTGGCGAATGCTTTAAGGAAAAGAGGCTTGTAGCCGCTCCACCAGACATCGCCTTCGTAGTCCATCTGGTAGCAATAGCTCCATAATGATTCGTTAGCGGGCAGGAACCCTATGCAGAGGAGGTAACGGCCATCGGGAATGTGGCGGGAGAAAAGGGCGTCGGTTTGAATGCCGCGAAGGATGGAATAACCGCCTACAGTGAGCTCCTTCAGTGTACTGGCGATGGGTTGAAGCATGCTTCCCTGCTCGTCGCAGAGCAGCAGGGCAAGCGTGCCTTGGATGGCGTCGGCACTGGTGTTGCGCAGGGTGTCGATGAGAAGCGTCATGCGACCTTGTGCTGCCTCGCCGTAATAGGAGTGAATGCCTGTTATGGCCAGTTCCTGGCGCGTTTGCGTGAGCGGTCCGCCCACCCATTCGCTATTGGGGAGTACCGTCAGTAGTGGCCATTGCGACACCTCGATGGGCACCTCGATACCATTGGTGTCGGTGCAAATCAATGTCAGGCGGTAGCTACCTGGCGCAATGTCCTGGGGCAGATGACAGGGCATGTAATGGCTCACCAGTCCGCGTGACTGGCTGATGGTGCGATGGGCCTCGCTGTAGATGGTGACTGGAGCCTGGGCGGGCTGTTCTTCGCTTTGCAATTCTAAACGGATATTGCCTTCAAAGTCGACCGAGCCATTGACGGCGAGTCTGCTCAGACAGACGGAAAGAGGCTGGCCGGCGAAAGCTTCGGTGGTGCGCAAATCCAGGCTCCGGCAGACCATGGATGTCTGGGGGATGCCGTCATCGGGCTTCATGCCGATGAGCATGGAGGTGTTATTGCTGTAGTTTGAGCCTGCGGAGCCTCCCGTTCCGACCATGGCCGGACGGAGCATGTTGAGCAGATAATAGCCGTTGCACAGGCCGTTCCAGCCCCAATTCACGTGATAGTAGACCAGGCGGGTCTTTTCGTCGACACGATAGCCGTCGATGACGAAGGCATGGCCCACTTCCTTGTCGAGTCCGGTGTAATAGACCGGGCGCCCCTCGTTGAGCTCACTTCGTAGCAACCGGTGCCACTGCTCGTCGGAGTAGTTGTCGGGATCGGCGAAATACATGTCGGCATCGTAGCCCAGATAGGTCTTTGTCCCTTTCAGGGTGTTGGTGTCATTGCTGCCGCTGCCGCCCGGTGCATAGTCCATCTTCACGGCTGCGCCGACGGCTTGTAGCAACGTGGCTACCGGAGCAGACTGCTCCTCAGACAGACTGCAGGGGAACGACTGGCCGGCGACCAAGAAACGCTGTCCCTGCTTGGTCAGCTCAAGATAGTTGTGCTGGGCAGCGGGGATGATGTTCTGCATGTTGGTGATGGTCCAGCCCTGAGCATTCCATCCGCGGACGGCGTTGTAAAGCCGGTAGCTGCCGTCGGGCAGCGACGAGGGAATGGCAATGGGGAAACGGCCGGTGCTGAGGATACGGCCACTGTTGGGACTGTTGATTTCTTTTTTGTCGCTGACACGCATCAGGCATCGGCCCTGCTCATTGGTCAACAGGATGGCCGTTGAGCCCACAAAGCCCGATGCGCCCGTCACGGTGAGCGAGCTGATGCGCACGTTGCATTGCACCAGTGAGTAGTCGTCGTCCACATCAATACTCTTCATGATGAAGTGACCACCCGGTGAGGAAGCAGTATAGTCGGTGGCATCCTGTGCGTACTCCACGGGGCTGTAGGCATCATTGATCTGGCTCCAGTCGAAAAAGGCCGTACTGAAGTCGTAGCTGATGCTGAGCTTATGTGTGTCGGTGCGGTAGGCTATCGTGCCTGTCCCTGTGCGGGGCCATTGGTGATAGCGCATGATCTGGGCAAGAGCAGTGGCGACGCAGCCTGTGGGACATTGCAGTCCGTTGTATTTCGGACAATAGATGTTGTAGGGATTGTCCTGCCCCCAGAGCGTGTTGCCCAATAGCGGTGAGACGTCCTGAGTGGTATCGGTGGTGGAGGCTTGAAGCCACGATGCTACAGTCGCAGGTGCATACTCGCATGCTGCCTGCATCGCGGCATAGCCGTCCATCCAAGACTGGATGTGTGGCGGGAGCGAGTCTGTGCGGAACAGGTCGCTATCGCTGTAGGCTAACACAGCGGGCAGACGCTCGTCGGTAGAGGCAACGATATAGCCGGGGTGGTCCTGGGCTGTAAGAAGAATGCCATAGGCCCTGTTGTCTTGCATGGTGACAACATGGTCGGCCTTCCAGACTTGCCTGCCGAGAGAACTGATTTGCGCCCACTCCCTGGGCTGTGCATGTCCTTGGGGGGACATGCACAGCAAGGCAGTGAGCGCAAGCATGAGCCGTTTCTGCAGGTGTGTTGTCATGCTACTGGCGAGCAATATGCTGCTGTTTCTTGAACGTTTAACGTGCGTTGTAGAGATGCACGGCAGGAGCCTCTATGACCATGGGATACTGGTGGACCGACTTGGTGCCGTCGGCGCGCTCCTTAACCGTTGACGATGCCGAGGCAGTGGAACGTGCACTCGACGAGGCCTGGGCGCGGGCTACGCACACCTTTCCGGCCAGCTGGTTGCTGCTGGTCAGTGCCCATGTGAGCACAGTGGTCTGTGAGTCGCTTCCGCGATTCCAGTTCACGCCACCGGTGAAGTTATAGGTGTCGGTGACCTGACCTGTGTTGATCCAACGATAGCAGCACCAGGCGTAGTAGAAGTCGTCGTTGGTGAAGAACACGTCACGGCTGTCGTCGATCAGGTAGTAGTTGCTGGCACCGTTCTTAAGCGTGATGTTCAGCTGCCACTTGGCCGTTCCGTCCTGTGTTCCTGAACGGAGATTGCTGATTTCGGCTAAAGGCTGGTTATCGGCAGGCGTGTGGAACGCATACTTGTAAATCTCAGAGTGAGAACCGCTGCTATTGAAGGCTACGGTGAGCAGGTAGTAGTCGGTGTTGGCACTGAGCTTGTCGTTCCAGGAAACCGTTTCGCTGATGTCGCTGGCAGCGCTGCTGCTGTACTTCATCAGTTCTTCAAGCAGCTGGTCTTCGTTCTTCGAATCGGCTTCGCTCTTCTTCATCGTGATGTCGTAGCAGTAGGATGTGTTGCTGCCTACGGTCCAAGCGGTAGCGAAACCAGTGCTGAGAAGCACAAACATGTCGGGCTTCAGGTACAGGTTGGGATCGGCTGTCGAGCCACCGCTCTTCTCCCAGCCATAGCTGCTGTAGTTGCTGCTGTTGGGGGCTGTGAAGTAGACGCTGGCAGGTGCCTGTATCGAGGAACCTTTGACCGTCTTCTTGTAGGTGTCGTTGCCGTTCTGCACGACAAGGGTGTTGTTGCCGCTGGTGTTGTTCCACTGTCCGTAGACATATTCTGTCGACGTGAGGTCAATATCGGTCATCGTTGACATGGAGAAGCTTCCGGACGACAGGTTGAAGGTGCTGTTGTACTTCAGGTCGCTCTTGCTGCCCAAGAGGCGCACACTGCTGCCGTTGAAGCGCATGCGCCAAGTCTTTGGCGACAGTGTGGCTTTGACATAGACATCGCCACCGCTGGGATGGGTGTAGGTGCCCTGACCCTGATAGATGGCTGACTTCGGCGTAAGCGTCACCTCTGAGGAAGACTCGTTGTAGGGGTTGACAAAGTAGTAGGCAGAGCATGAGGTAGCCGAACTGGTAGCTGAAAGCGAGCCGTTGGTGACGATGGTCCAGTCCTGGCTGGATGAGCTATAGGTGGCTGTGCCATAGGTGCTGCCAAACTTCAGGTAGATTTTGCTGCCGTTTGCCCAGCTGGTGGTGGCACGTGTCTGTGCATCGTCGGCTGCAGGGGCGTCGCAGTCCAAGTGCATGGTATAGACAAACTGGTTGCCGGAGGGCTGCTCGTCGGCTGCAGGCTGCGGAGCCTCTGCAATGGTATCGTCCTGCGAGCAGGCTGCAAACGTCATGGCTACTGCAAAGGCCATGCCTGTCAGTCGGAATAGATTCTTGTACTTCATAGTCGTTATTCTTTTTGTTTTTATGTTCTGATATTAATATAATAAGGTGTAGCTTAGTCGGCGCTTCGCTCTGAACCGTAGTCTTCGCGGCTGATTTCCGACTGATCCTTGTTCGACTGGGTTACGCTGACGGTATAAGATGTGCCGGAGTTCGTTCCCTTGATCGTGATATTGGTCGAGCGTGAGGAGCTTCCCGTGTGTTTCGAGACCTTCACGCTGATAGTGCCTGCACCAGTTCCGCTTGCCGGACTTACCGTGCACCAGGACGTGTTGCCTGACGTGGCCGTCCACTTGTCGGTACCTGTCACGGTAATGTACAGTGTGGAGGCAGCGTCGCTGAACGACAAGCTGGTGGGCGAGACGCTGAGGCTGTAGCTGGTTCCGCTCTGGGCCACGTAGATGGAGATGCTCTTTCCTGTATGCGAGCCCTTCAGCGTGACCACGGCTGAGCGTGTACTGGAGGCGGTGTTCTCTGACACCTTGATGTTGAGCGTGCTCGGAGCTGTTCCGCTTGTGGAGCCGAGGGTGCACCAGGCCGCATTAGATGAGGCTGTCCAACTGTCGTTTCCGCTGATGCTGATGTTCTGCGAACTGCTGTATGATGTGAAACTCAGGTTGGTGTTGTCGACGGTGAACGAATAGCTCGTGCCGGAATTGTTGTCGCCATCGACATCGCTACCATATTCCTCGCGGCCGATTTCCGATTCGTCAGTCTGTCCGTTTTGGATGATGCTGACGGTGAATGTCTTCTGCGTCTTTGTGCCCTTGATGGTGACGGTGGCCGTACGCTGGGTCTTTGAGCCGTTGCGGTCGGGCTTCACCTTGATGGTGCCATTGCCTGCTCCTTCGCTGGGGCTGACAATGCACCACTTCTCGCTGGCTGTCACCTTCCACGAGTCGTTGCCTGCCATGACAATCTCTTGCGGTTCGCTGGGTGTCGGCGCGAAGGTCATGCTTGTGGCACTGGTCATCTCTAAGGACCACACCGTGGGATTGTCCTTGTCCTCAATGGTTCCGTCGGATTTGATTTCGTAGATCTTATCGTAGAGCAGGCCTGAGAAAGTGTTGTTGCGCACACCCCAGGTGAGCACCTCTATATACTTGTCGCCGCTGCTGGCCTCGAAGGAGAACACGTCGTTGCTGGTGCGGTAGTTGAATACTTTCTCGCGGCCCAGCCCGCTGCGCTCGTCCTGCTCGCTGTAGTTGTAGTGCGTGGTACGGGTCTGGTCGCTTTCGAGGATGTCCTGATACAGGTTCCAGGCCAGCCAGATGCCGTTGCGGTCGCTGTAGTATCCGTTGTTGGTGGCTTCTGCGAGCTTGTAAGATTTGAATTTGTCACGGCCCACGCAGATGTAGGTGTAGTATTTGTCGCACATGGCGTCTTTCTCCACCGACCACTGGTAGACATCCTTTCCGTCCTTGCTGACGGTGAATGATTCCATGCTGATGGTGGCTTGCTGCTTCTTGGCTTCCTCGTCGCCCGACATCGTGTCGAAGGCACGCTCCACAATCTCGCCGCGTTGTCCGCTCATGGCGTAGGCAATGGTGACGAGGTGGTAGCGCGTGTTAGGCTCCAGGTTGTTGACTGCCAATACGAAGTTCTCGTCGGGGGTGTGGGCTTCCCAGCTCTTCGCAGCCTGCTCGATGGCGGCATTGTCGCCTCTGACCAGTTCGAAGTCGTGGTCATTGTAGATGTGCCAGCGGTAGCGGTTGCAGTTGGGCGAGCATTGAAAACTACAGGCCACGCCATACGACATGATGCGCAGGAAATGCTCTTCGGGCTTGGCCGAGCAGTCCTTGGGATAGGGCGAAATCTGCGTTACCTGCAGTTCTGCGGTGGCTGAGCCGGCGGTGATCTGTACCACGCCGGTGATGTCGGCAGTGGTCTCATTGGCCTTGGTGGTGGTGAGTACCAGATTGAAGGTGCCGCTGCTGCCGCCTCTTGACGATGGTGACAGCCATTCGGGGCAATAGGTCACCTGCCAGTCGGTGCTTGCATAAACGGTCACCGTGAGCGGTTCGTTAGCCGTTCCTGTAAATGTCAGGCCGTTCACGTTGAAAGATACGGAATCGGGTGCGGCGTCGCTGCCTCCGCATGCTGTGTAGAGCATACTTAGAAGCAGGCACAGCACCGTCATGGCCGTACTTTTTAGTTTTCTGATTCTTGTTTTCTTCATATCAGTATTGTTTGTTGATTATTATTTGGTCTTATGGGTCTTATAGGTGCTATCTATCTTATAGGTGCTATCTATCTTATAGGTGCTTTCTGTCTTATGGATTCTATCGGTCTTGTGTGCTCCTATTGTAAAAGGACCGTGCAGCTATAGTCTATGTTGCGTTCGGCATCATTGGGCTGTTTCGGTGCCTCGCCCAGTCCTCCGGGATTCTGCTGGGCCTTGCTCTCTGTGCTTCGCTGCTGGCCAGAGAACTCCCGGCCGAAGGAACGGGGTGGTGCTGATGTCACCCGTGCTGTCATGGCGTTCTCGGCGAAGAGACTTGCTGGCAGGGCCACAGAGAAGGATAATGACGTGTTCTCACGGTCGAGCACGATGTTGAAATCGCGTATAGTCTCACTGTCGCCTGTTGCTTTGGTGACAACGGCCACGGTGTCGCACAGGGCGGTGATGAGTGGCTGCAGGTCTGGACGAGTCTCCTGACCGATGCTGTCGCCGCTGAAGGTGGGCTTCACCTCGTTGGGATGGCGTTTTACTTGATTGCGCACCTGTCCGGCATCGGGGAAGCGCACGCTGACAACTGACTCGTTCTGCCCGATGGACAGTGTCAGTCCCTGCATGAGGAACGACAATTGGTGGTGGGGGTTGAGGGTGCTGACTTGCCAGACAATGCTGTCGCCTTTCAGCTTGGCACTAATCTTTGGCTGGTTGGGATCGGTTTCGTTGGTGTTCTCTTTCTGTACGGTGATGTTGGCATTGTTCACATCATCGATACTAAACGTATGCCATTCGTTGATGGTCTTTGCCATTTCAGCCATGCCACCGCCAGGCTGTTGACGGCCGGGACCACCGCCTGGGCCACCGCCTGGACCGCCACCGGGACCACCGGGACCTCCACCAGGACCGCCCTGCATCATGCCTGCAGGCGGACCGCCCGCTCCCTCTGGCAGTTCGGCGTATAAGCCCACTGACCATGTGGTGCTGAGCTTCTTCTCGTTCATCAGCATGGCTTTAGGCAGCATGATATAGTAGTCCAGCAGACCATTGTCACGGCTCAGGACGATGCGGAACTGATTATTGCTGAATTTCTGCTTGCGCCCGTTGACATCAAGCGTTGCACCGTAAATGTTCAGCGCTTCTATCAGTGGCATCATGTCGGGGCGTTTGTTCTCGTTGCCTTTCTTGCTGGCTTCTCCCTCTTCAGGTTGTGCCACCAGGTTACGTACGTCGAATGCACTGGGCAATACGATGGCATATTTCTCGCGTTTGCGCCCCGTGGGGTCTATATAGATGTCCATGCCCTGCATCAGCACTCGCATCTGTAGTGCGGGTTCTGCCAGTTGAAGTCGCACCAACAAGAGGTTCTCGTCGGCCGAAAGTGCAACGCAGCTGCCTTCAGACATGGCGTTGATATTCACCTCGTTGGGATGCTGCTCAACGAAGAGCTTCAATGAGTCGGGCTGCTCTGCCCAGACATGGACTGCCGTGAGGAGCAAGCCCATTAATAGGAACAGACTCTTTTTCATCTCAGTGTATTTAGGTTATAGATTAATGTAAGCATGCCATAGCGGCCTAAGATATTGGTCTTTACTGCGCGGCGGTACATCTCGGTCGTGGTCTGGTAGAAGTTGTTGTCCTGTCCGAAGATGTCGTGAATCTCAAAGCGTAACTCGGCCCTGTAGCCTTTACCCAGTTTCTCCTTGATGAACTTATAGCCAATAGCGCCGTTGCTGATGAGGGCGTTGAACTGCGAAGTGCCCGAGCCGACGTAGCTGGTGTGTCCGCCTTCGAGCATGACTTTGAGCTGAGGAATCAGTTGCAGGTTGAACTGTCCGCCGTAGGAGAAGGCCCAGTAGTCTACGTCCATGTCGGCAAAGGTGTTGTTGCGGCTACTGGTATATTTCACGTTTGAGTCGAGGATGAAGTCGATGCTGGTGCTGATGTTGCTGGCCACGGTGAGGAAACTGCTCCAGTTCCACTGGTTGTTAATGCACTTGTCCTTGTCCCAGTAGCCGGGTTGGTGGGTGTAGTTGAACATCGTCGAGAAATTGATGTTCAGACGCTCGTTGTTCGTCTTTTTCTTGATTTCACCGTTCTTGTCGGTAGCCTTGGTCAGGTTGATGGGGAATCCGTAGGCCACAAGTGAGCTGACAGCCCAGTAGCCGTCGACGTTCAGGTAGCTGTAGACCTCGCTGTTGCGGCGGTCGCCGTCTTCGGTGAAGCTGGTGCTCGACAAGGAGCGCCGGATACCGATATAGTCCTTGGCAGTCTCGGCATTGCAGAAGGCAGCAAACATGGTCTCGCGCTTGCTGTTGGGCATTTGCAGGCGCAGGTTCAGGGTGTGGTGGTTGGCTGCACGCAGTCGGTTGTTGCCTCGGATGGCCATCATGGCATTCGAGTTGTTGATAGCGTCTTGTAGCTCTTGCAGGCCAGGGAAGCGCTGCTCGGAACGGTATTGTGCAATGAACTGGCTCTGCTGATTGTTGAAACGCAGGCGCATGAACGCATAAGGCAGCAGGTTCAGGTAGCTCTTGGTGCGTATCATGCGGTCGTTGGTTGTCTTCGTGTCGTACACATGTAGCTCTGTGCCTACGGAGAGGTTGAGCGAATGGCGTTCGTAGAAAAGGGACATGTTGCCAAGCCATCCGCCAAAGTTCGACCATGTGCTGCCGCTGAGGGTCTTGTCAGTGCTGTAGTCTTCATCGTCGCCACTCTTCAGCTCGGTCTTCCGCTTTAATACGCCGAAGGTCTTGTTCCAGCCGGCATCGGTCTTCAGACGGGCATAGCGCCCGATGGGGTGCAGGTAAGACAGCGTGGCCGTATAGGTTTTCTGAATATTGTATGATGATGTCTTCTGCTTTGCGACGTCCTCGGTCTGATAATTGCTGATGTCCATATTGATGTCCTCGCTCGTAAATACATAGCTGAAGCGTCCGTTCACAGAGAGGGCATTCCCCTTATCCGAGAGCTTCTGCACGAAGAGGACTTCGTCGCTGGTGCTGATGACATCCTGGTCTGTGCGCGTGTCCTGGTCAAGGAGCAGGGTGTCGAGCTTGTCTAAGCGGTTGCGCGTCCAGTCGGTCAGCACCGACTGCTCGTTCTTGCGCTGGTAGGTCAGCGAGGGACGGATCATGAGGTAAGCATTGCTCGAGATGTCGTACTCGTACTTTGCATTAAAGCGGTGGTTCAGGTTGGTGTTGCCTACGTTCTGCTTCTGTGCATTGTCGCTGGTGGTGGGGCCGAAGTATTCGTCGAAGATGTCGTAGTCGGTGTGGTTCGAGGCTGAGTTGAACAGGTAGTGGCCAGAGAATTTCATCTTTCCCTTGGCCCACTCGTCGCTGAAGTTGGTGCCGCCAGCACGGGTGTTGGTCACACCATATTCGCTCACCGACGTCATCAGCGAGTTCATGTTGTCGGTGGCCGTCGGCGTGGCGGCGTTCGAGGCACCCTTGCTATAGGGCGACTGTGCCGGCGCACTGCTCGACACGGTTCCCGTGGCGCTGAGCAGGTCAATCATGGAGAAGTTCTGCTCGTTCACGTTGTTCAGCTGCGTGAACAGCGTGAATCGTATGTCATCTTTGAAATGGTTGAACATGCCGTAGACCTTGTACCGGTCGTCAGTGCCCGCACCGGCATAGGCCTTGCCTACCTGGCTGCTGTCGCTGCCTTTGATGGTGGTGATATTGACCACCTTGGTGGTGTTGCCGTCATCGAAGTCGGCCACGCGTCCATATTCCGAGCGCTTGTCGTAGACCTTCACCTCGTTGGCGATGTTGGCGGGCAGGTTCTTCAGCGCCATGTTCACGTCGCCCTTGAAGTATTCGCGTCCGTTCAATTGTATCTCACCGATGGTTTCTCCGTTATATTTCAGGACATTATCCTGCAACGAGAAGCCCTGCATCCTCAGAATCAGCTTCATCAGGTCGCTGTTTTCTTCTATCTTGTAGTCGGCTGCCCGGTAAGTGATGGTGTCCTTGTGGGCAATCATGGCCGGATTCTTCTTGATGACCACCTCTTTCAGCGTGTTCGAAGCAGCCTTCATTGTCAGGTCCATGGTCACACTCTTGTTGTTGATGCAGTTGACCGTGCGGGTGGTGGGCTGATAGCTCACGTGGGTGAAAAGCAGGCTGGGGTTCTCTGTGCGACCGAGTTTCAGCGTGTAGCGTCCCTGGGCGTTGCTGACCGCGGTGTACTGTCGGCCCCCCATGGTGCACTGCACGGTAACTTGGCTGATGGGCTTGCGCGTGTCAGCATCAGTTATGCGTCCGCTCACGATGCAAACGTTCTGTGCCCAAGTGGTAGTGGCTCCTATGAGAAGGAGCAAAAGCATCAGATATCTTCTTAGCGTGTCAGTCATTGAGAATCTTAGCGTGTCAGTCATAGAGAATGATGATTAAGAGTCCGACAATAGATATGGCTGCACCCGCCAGCTCGCGGCGCGTGGGCCGCTCGCGGTTGATGAGAAAAGCCAGTAACAGTACAAATACAGGCTCTGTGGCACTGAGCACTGATGCCAGCGACACACTGATGCACTTGATGGCCAGCATGGAGAGCAGGAATCCACCCAGGGTGATGACCACTACGTTGAGGATGAAGAGTGCCAGGGTGCTGCCCTTGCGCAAGGGAGCCACCCACCCGCCAATCTTGCGTGAGGTGACACCCACGAACATGACCGAGAGCGTACCGAACACCATGCGGTAGAACGTGGCTGAGACCACGTCGATGCCGCCAATGGCTACTTTGACCATGATGGTCGATACGGAGAAACAAAGGATGGAGAGGAAGCCGAGGATAATGCCGCGCTGCTTGTTGGGGTGATCCTCCTGCTTGCCCCACGTCACGATGACGATGCCGATGAGCAGAATCAGTGCCCCCACATATTCCTGTAGTGAGAGTATGTCGCCAAGGAGTAGGAACGACAGCAGCATGGTGACTACCTGTCCCAGCATGAAGTAGAGCACCTGGGTCTTTGCACCCAAGTCCTGTAAGGAGCGGAAGAACAGCGTGTCGCCGATGGCAATGCCGATAATGCCGCTCAGGGCCAGGTAGGCGAAGTCGCGCAAGCTGACGTCGACCAGTCCGCCGCCCCACACGGCCAGTGCGCCCATCAGCACAATGCTGAAGGCACCCTTCAGAAATGTGATGCCCGCATAGGGAATTTCCTTCCCTAAGCGGTCGAACACCACGGTGCCGAAAGCCCATGAGGCTGCCGAGGCCAGCGCGGCCAATATTCCTATCCACTCTATCGGCATGTCTTTATGGCTTTAGTTTGAACTTCAGCAGGTAGCGTTGTGGTATCACCTGCACGTAGTCGGTGAGCTGGAATCCGTAGAATGACAGTTGGTACTCGATCAGCTCGCGCGAGATGTACGGTCCGTGATAGGGCAGTTTGTCATCGTCCACCGGGCCGTTGTCCACGATGATGAGCTCGCCGCCAGGCTTCAGCCATCCGACGAGTGACTTGAGGTAGGCATCGCGGTCGCTGTCCGACACCACGCCATACATCACGTGATAGAGCGAACACATGAACATCTTGTCAACTTTGCCGGGCAGAACAAGCTTGTCTTCCTCGCCCTTCACCACCTCAATATTCTTGATACCGTTCTCGCTGATGAAGTCCTTGAGCCGGTCCAAGTGCTCGTCCTTGATTTCCACGGCATAGACCTTGCCCTTCTGGCCCACCATTCCAGAGAACTTATGGGTGAAGAATCCTGATCCGGAGCCTATGTCGGCAATGGTTTCGCCGGGTTGGATGCCCAGATTGCTCAGTATTATTGGCGTGTTTTCCCACAGAGGACGTTTGGGGTTCAGTGCCAGGATGTAGTCTTCCAAGTAGGAGCGGTGCGTGCGTCCCACCTCGCCGGTTTTTTCGAGCAGCGAATCGCTGAGCATGCGCAGGCTGTCGCTGCCCAGCTTGTACTTGTGCAGCAGGTAGTAGCGCAGCGTGCGGCAGCTGTCGTCCGTCAGATAATGGTAGAAGCTTCGGGTGAGCGGGTCGGCCAGCATCTTCTCGCGCTCGGCATCGGATGCCAACCTGGCCTCGCAGAGCCACTGCATGGCCGAGTACTCACCGCCGAAGTTCTCCTGCGGAATCAGGTCATCATACTTCTTGATGGCCACCTCGGCCAGTGAGCGGTCGCCGCCGCCCATGAAGTCGTAGACGTACTGGGCTGCGTCAATGCCGCGGTCGGTGATGTCGTAGCTGTCCAAGCTGCCGATGTGTACCACCGACTTCTGACCCTTCACGTTAAGCACGGGACAGCCGTTGACGGCTGTGGCACTGACCTTTGGCACGTAGGCATCGTTGCGGCGCAGCACCAGCATGTAGCGCTGCTGGCTCAGGTTCTTCAGCGACACGGTCTCGAATCCCCAGTAACCTAACTGTGCCTGTACCAGCCGAGGGTCTACGTGGCAGTTGTTCAGCTCCTCACCATGGCGGTTCAGGTTGTCCACGATGACGATGTAGCCGCCGGGCTTCAGGTGTTCCTTGATGTCGGTGAGCAGCGACTTGCGCTCGTCCTCGCGCGACCATGTATATATAATATGGTATAGCGAGCTCATCAGGATGCAGTCCACCTGGTCGTCCACACCCAGTTTGTTGCTTTCGGTGTGCAGGGCCTTCACCTGGCTGTAGCCGTTGTCGGCCATGATGCGCCCCACATATTCCTCGTAAGGCTCCTCGGTGTCGGTGGCATAGACCTTGCCTTGCTTGCCTACGAGCTGTGCCAGCCGTAGTGTGTTATAGCCGAATCCGCATCCCATGTCCACCACCTTGTCGCCTTCCTTTACGGGCATGGCGGCCATTACCTCGGCGGTCTTGTCCCAGGATGTGCGTGTGGGGTCGTTGAACATGAGCAGGTCGTCGTAGTAGGTGCGCTGGCTGATATATTCCTTCACCGACCGTGGACGGTAGTTGTTCAGCTCATACTTCAGTACCAGATAGTTTTTCAGTTGCTTGCAGCCGTCGGCCGTGAAGTAGGCATACAAATCCTCGGTAAGGATGTCGCCTTTGCTGACGGGCTGTTGGCTGCGCTCCTTGAGCATGCGATCGAGTATGAAGGCAAGGGCTCCCCACGATTTTTCCTTCATCAGGTCGTCCTGTGCCTTCTGCCGATAAGCGTTGCACACGTAGGCCAGGGAATCGGCCTGTTCGCGGTCGATGGCACTCAGCAGGGTATAGGCCAGCAAAGTGTCGGTGGCATCGGTGGGATGCGGGTTCATGCCTACGCGTACCAGCGACGAGGCATCGCTGATGGCTATCTGGTAGTTCTGCGCACTCGCAGGCGTGGCAGCCATGAAGGCCGCCACTGCGAGGGCTGTGATGGAAGCACGGTAGCTCATTCGGCTTTTCAAGTTTTAATAGGTGAACTTCATGGAACTGCTGTTGCCAATGTAGTTGCCGTTGGCATCAGCGATGTAAATGACAAGATAGTAGTTCTTCGAGGGCGAAGACGATTTGATGTTCATGTACTTCAAGGGGCAGAACACTCGGTAGTCGTGGAACCTGGCCGAGCTGGAGGCGGGGTAGAACGTAGAGCTGAACACCACGACGTTTCCGTTGCTGTTCTTGACGTATTTGCCGTTGGCGTCCTTCAGATACACCTTCACCTTGCAGGCCTGTCCGCGGCAGTCGTTGATGACAAAGCCTACGTGGGCATAGCGTCCGTAGACATCGTTCTCATAGCCGAAGTCGTCAATCCATGCCTTCTTGATTTCGGCATCACCGGCAAAGGTGCTGACCGTTGCCAGGAGAAACAATAGCATCGCTATAATCCTTTTCATTGCTGTCATTGATTTTGGGTTAAACATGATATGGGTTCATGATGCCGTCCATGAAGTCGCTCTCGGGGAACGACTGGTGCTGGGGCTCATAGAACAGGTGCACAATCTCGTCGCTATAGAATGCGCCTTTCGGCGTGAGCTGGAACTTCATGTCGTCCTCAACGGCCAGTTCATATTTCTTGAGCAGCTGGAACTGCTTCTGGAAAACCGACTCCAAAGGTACGCCGTTCATCTTGAGGAACAGCTTCTTGTCGATGAAGTAGTTCTTCAGCGGCAGGATGATGCTCCAGCGTATCTGCTGGTCGGCATTGCGGATGAGGCAGCGGTTGGCGGCGATGAGTCCTTCCTCGGTGCGGCGGTAGTACTCGGCAAAGTCGGGCGTGTTGATCATGAAACGGTCGTTCAGGCTGCTGAAAGCCGACAGGCCGAAGCCCACCTCGTCGCGCAGGCGGCAGCACTGGTTGTAGGCATAGAGCGAGATGTTCTTCTTGTCGCGGGTGAACACGCGGCGAAGATTCTCCTTGTAGCCGTGATCTTCGAGGATGAGCACGCTCATCTCCTTCATGCGGATGGTGTCCTCGACTGTAATCAGCTCGTCCGGATGATAGCCGGAGAACTTCTTGATGGTGCCTTCCTGGTCGCCGTAGGGCTCAATCTTCAGTCGGTAGAGCTGTATCTCGTCGGTACCGAGGGTGACGGCCTCTTCCAGCACGTCGATCCAGTTCTGCATGGTTTCACCCGGATGTCCATAGATGAACTCGATGTTTACCTTGAAGTCCATCTTCAGGCAGTTGTCGATCGACTCCTTGGCGGTGGCGGCGTCGTGCGAGCGGTTCATCTTCTTGAGCACCTGGTCGTTGAGCGACTGCACGCCGATGGTCAGGCGGTCACTGCCAAAGTCCTTCATGATGCGCAGACGCTCCAGTCCCTCCTCGCCTACGAGTGTCGAGGGGTCTACGTCCCAGTTGAATTGCGGGCAGTGGCTTGTGTCGACATATTTGGTGAAGAACGTGAGAAAACGCTTCAACTGCTTGGGTGTCAGGTCACTGGGGGTGCCGCCGCCCATGAGGATGGTGCGGCTCTTGATTCTCTGCATGCCTCGGAAACTGAGCCAGTTCTGCATCTCGCGCTCCAAATGGTCCAGATAGATGTCCTTCTCTGAATCGGCGCAGTTGTAGTGCGACGGGTAGTGGCAAAATAGGCAGCGGCGGTGGCAGAAGGGTATATGTACGTAGACATCGAACTCGCCGGGCACCACTTCCTGGAAGTTGCGGTAGGCCTCTTCGGGCTCGATGGGGGGATAGTTGGTGATGGGGGGATAATGCACCCCTGCCGGCGAGAAGTCGCCGTGCGTGGGGATGAGTCCCAGTTCCTGGAACCGCTGGAACTCCTTCCAGCGTGGTTCTGATAGTGCTATGTAGTCACGTTCCATCGTCATTTTTCTCTTGTGCTTTCAAATGCTATTATGTGGTTAATGAATGTTGTCGGTCTCCATGCCGGCACGGGTAAGTATGTCACGGAAATGATCTATCTGCGGTCGTATGCGCTTGGCTGAGTAGATGGGGAAGTGGCGCTGCAGTTCCTCGGGAGTACCGTCGTGAATGGTCACGGTGTTGGCTCCGGCCATCAGTCCCAGGTACTGCCCGTCGGTAATCATCTTCTCTAACGAGCTGGTGGTGGGCATGAGCCTGGTGGGGTTCATGATGCGCATCAGTGCCATCATGTTCAGCGTGTGGATGGGGTCGCCCGCCGGCTCGTTGGCAAAGTCGCTGTTCTCGGCGGGGATGAAAATGGTGGCACTGTTCATGGCCAAGGGCAGCCTGTGTACCAGCTGGAGGTCGCCCACCAGGTCGTCGATGGTCTGTGTAGGCAGGCCCACGATGTTGCCCGATCCCACGCGGAAGCCAATTTCGGCCAGGTCTCTGATACATTGCAGACGGTGCTCCAGCGTGTCGTTGGGCTTGCAGTAGTCGAACAGACGTGGGTTGCTGGCTTCGAACTTCAGGATGTAGTCAGTGGCGCCGGCCTCGTAGAGCTGTTGGTACTGCGAGCGCTCCAGGTCGCCGAGGCAGAGAATGATGCGCAGGTCGGGATGAGCTGTGTGCAACTGACCCACGGCGTCGATGACGTCGGTCACGAACTGCTCGTTGATGTTTTCGCCCGACTGCAGCAATACTACGCGCCGTCCTTTCTCGTAGAGATATTCGGCCAGCATGGTCATCTGCCGGGCATTGAGCGAGTAGTTGGTCTGCTGGTCTTTGCCCCCGATGGCACAATAGCGGCACTTCTGGCGGCAGACATTTGACACCTCGATGACGCTGCGCACCTGGGCACGGTTGTCGGGAAAGGCAGCCAGTCGCTTCTGGCGTGCCAGTGCAAACAACTCCTGCTGACCCTCTCCTTCAAGTTGCAGGGCGTACCTAAGTATAGAATCAGAAAAGTCCTCCCGGCCCAGGGCCGAGAGGATTGTATCGCTGCTTTGCATTGGCTTATTTCGGCTGATTGGGCTGCTGGCTGTTGCCGTCGTCTCCGGGTTTCATTTCAAGCATGGTGAATACGAGGTTCAAGGCCTTGTCGGTCTTCGACTGCAGGTAGGTGTCCTTCGTAATCCACTGGCGCTGGCCGTTGATCACCTTCGAGAAACCGGCTTCCTCGGTGTAGCGTGCCTCGGTGCGGTCCTTGTAGTAGTACTTGCCTGCCCACTGCTTGTAGGACTGATCCTTGTAGGTGATGAGCGAGTCGTACTGCACGGTGAAGGTCAGCGTGCGCGTGCCGGGGTTGTACTCGAACGTGCCACCCTCGCTCTCGAAGAACTTGTCTAAGAACTTGCCGTCCTCGCCATTGCCGTCCATCTTCTTCGACAGCATGCCGTAGATGGTGTGGCGATAGGTGCCGTTGGCGTTCAGCGTGAGCACGCGGCGAATCTTGGTATCGGCCTCCTGCTCTGCATCATAGCCGGTGTATTCGCCGGCCCAGGTCTTCAGAAGCTCCACTTTTGAGGGATAATAGGTCTGGTCAATGGTAGGAACAGCATCCTGTGTCTGGTTGTCACCGGGGTTGACAATGGGTTCTTCCTTCTCGTCATCACCGCAGGCCACAAACATGGTTCCCATGAGGGCTGCAAAAGCCATCATACACAAAAACTTTGCTTTCATTTTGTTAAATTGTTATGATCTATAGCGCCCCCGATTAGACCATTTCTTTTTTAAGTGAATGAATCATTTCTGTGAATTGTACACATGCACTCGAAGCGACGTGGGGTACTCTCATCCTGACCTGTAACCCTCTTTCTCCATTGTTGGATAAAAGGGTGAAAAGCCCGATAAACGTCCTTTTCATGCATTATCAGAGACCTTTCTGCACTATGCGTATGGTCTATGACGTTGCAAATATACGGAAAACAATCGGATTAGACAAACTTTTCCGTTCTTTTTTTGTTTTTAGTGATTATTAAAAAATAACTTGGGACGGTTTTTGCCGCATAATGCAACGCGTTTTGCGGCATAATGCAGCGCGTTTTGCGGCATAATGCAATGCGTTTTGCGGCATAATGCAGCGCGTTTAGCGGTACCCTGCTTGTTTTTTAATTCAAGTTTCGCATTCGCTCAACTTCAGGAGTTAAAAGGAGTTAGAAGGAGTTCTTGCCTTGCAAGCGACCAGAGGTCGAGCGATCGGCCTTCGGCCTTAGGAGTTAGAGTCGTTAGTTTTGGCTCGGCGCGGAGTGTTTCTGTGGAGTGCAAGTCTATTGACTTCTATCTCCTAAGCGGTCGCAGACCGCGATAACTCCTTCTATCTCCTTCTAAATTCTAACTTGAGAAAGTTGAATAATCATTACTTAACACCATAAATGTAGCCCCGCAGACCATCAGACCTGCAGGGCTTTTCTTGTGTTTGCCTCTCAGGCTTTCGGGTTTTTCGTGCCCAAAAGGCCTGTAGGAAAATCTGTGTTTGAGTTTGTTTACTCTTCGGGCATCATGATGATTTCGGCAAAGTCGCCGCTGCTGAGCAGTGTCTTGACGAAGGCGGCCACCGTTTCGGGCGTCTGGGCGTTCACCACATCCTTGTAGTTGGTGTGGGTGTCCACGCCGTAGTCGCGCAGGCGGTTAATCTGACGAATCCAGTAGTTGTTGGTCTTGGCCTGGTCGTCGACGGCTTTCAGCATGTACTCCTTAGCCTTTTGCAGCTTTTCAGCGTCAACGGTCTTGGCCATGTTCTCTACCTCTTCACGCATAATCTTCTTGGCAATGTCGCCCTTCTCAGGTTTCATCGGGCAGTAGACCAGTGCAGTGCCGGTGGTGCGATAGTCGTCGCGCTGCAGTCCGGCCTGTGCCATGACGCTGTAGGCAGCGCTGGCCTCCTCGCGAATCTTCTCGGTATAGATCATGGTAAGGATCTGTCCCATCATGTTGGCGCAGACCATGTTCTCGAGCGAGTACTGCATTTTCTGGTTGGCCCATACCATGACGCCGATGGCCTTGGGTGTCTCCATCTTGCGTGTGAAGTCGTTTACTACCTTGCCGCGGAACATGTCGTCGACATCCTTGCCCTTCACCACTTTCTTGGCATTGCCGGGCAGCGAGGCCAAGTACTGCTCGATGAGCGGACGGATGGTCTTTTCGTCGTAGTTGCCCACGATGGTGAAGGTATAGGCGGCAGCGTTCTTGGTCTGCTCCTTGGCCATTTCGAGGATGCGGTCGTAGTTGACCTTTTGCAGCTCGTCCATGGTGAGCGGTGCAAAGCGCTTGTTGTGGTTCTGCAGGGTGAGGTTGAGCGAGTCGCTGAATACGGCTTCGGGCTGCAACAGCTTGTTCTTCAGCATCAGCTCAGTGGTCTTCATCATGTTGTCGTATGACTCCTGGTCCTTGTTGATGTTGGTGAAGTAGAGATAGACCAGTTGCAGCAGCGTCTCGACGTCGGCAGGTGTCGACGAGCCCGTGATGTTGGCACGCTCGGTGCCCAGTGCCATATTGGCCGAGGCAATTTTACCGGCCAAGGCCTTCTCCAGTTCGGTATGCGAGAAGTTACCCAGTCCGCTGGCTTCGATGGCATCATCGAACAGCTTGATGTTGGCAAAGTCTTTCTCGTCGTAGAGCGACGAGCCTCCGAAGCCTTCCGAGGCCAGGATTACCTGGTCCTTCTTCAGGTCGGTCTGCTTCAGTACCACGGTGGCACCGTTCGAGAGGGTCAGTTCCTTGTAGCCGAACTTCTTGCCTTCTTTCTCCTTCACGATCTTGCCGGCCTTGGGCAGCTGGGCAATGAGGGGCTCGTTCTTCACGTTGTCCACGTATGCTTCCAGTTGCTGTGCGCGTGCCTCTTCGACGGCTTTCTTCAGCGATTCCTCCGTGGGATAGGTGGCGCCCTCCTTCTCCTGGTTCATGTTCAGCACCACCATGTTCGAGTCGCTCTTGCTCACCATTTCCTTCATCAGTGCGTTCACGGCCTCAAGGGGCAGCATGGGCACAAGCTGCTTCATGGTCTGGTAGAAGTCATCGATCGAGGGGATGGGCTCGTTGTTCAGGTAATTGTGCACGTACTGGTTGACGAATTGTGAGTTGTAGCGCTTGTCCTTGTTGGAGTACTGCTTGTCTATCTGGCTTATATAGTTCTGCTTGTAGCGCTGGTATTCGGTAGCGGTGAAGCCGAATTCGGAGGCGCGCAGTGCTTCGGTATATACGGCCTTCAGGGCAGCCTCGGTCATGCCCTCCTTGGGCAGAGCGCTCACGTTGAAGGCATCCTTTGTCTTCGAGAGCAGGAACTGTCCGTAGCTGACCGAACCCTGCAGGTAGGGGCAGTCGGCCTTCTGGGCCAGCTCCGAGAGGCGGTCGTTGAGCATGCCGATGGCGGCATCCTTCACATAGTCCACGACCAAGTACTGCATGTTTGTCTTCACCTCGTCGGGGATGGGGTCGGTCTTGAAGAACATTTCCACGATGCTGTACTGCATCTCCTTGTCCTTGTCCACTACGATGATGCCTTCCTTGTTGTCGGGGACGTCCTCGGCTACAACCTGAGCAGGATTCTCAGGCATCTTGATAGGAGCAAAGAGCGACTTGATCTTGCTTTCAACCTTGTCTACGTCGAAGTCGCCGACCACAATGATGGCCTGGTTGTCAGGACGATACCACTTCTCATAGTAGGCACGCAGTGCCTGGGGCTTGAAGTTGTCGATAATCTCCATCAGACCGATGGGCATGCGGTGTCCGTACTTCGAGTCGGGGTACAGGCGAGGGAGATCGCGCTCCAGCATGCGCATCTGGGCGCTGGTGCGCAGGCGCCACTCTTCGTGAATCACGCCGCGCTCCTTGTCAATCTCCTCGGGTTCGAGCAGCAGTCCGTCGGCCCAGTCATGCAGGATGAGCAGGCAGGAGTCAATGATGCCTTCGCGGGTGGTGGGCACGTTCGAGATGTTGTAGACGGTCTGGTCGATGGAGGTGTAGGCGTTCAGGTCCTGTCCGAATTTCACGCCGATGGTCTCGCACCATTTCACAATGTCGTTGCCCTTGAAGTTCTGGGTGCCGTTGAAGCACATGTGCTCCAGGAAGTGAGCCAGGCCGCGCTGGTCTTCATCCTCCTGTATGGAGCCTACGCGTTGGGCGATGTAGAACTCGGCACGCTGTTCCGGCCATGCGTTGTGGCGGATGTAGTAGGTCAGCCCGTTGTCGAGCTTGCCCATACGTACGTCAGGATCAACGGGGATGGGTGGCATTTGCATCTGTGCCATCATGGTTGTGGTGCTGGCCAGCATGAGCAGGGCAGCGGCAAACAATTTTTTCATTTTCATCATTTGTTGTTTATTTTTAATGGATATTTGGTGCAAAGTTACGTAAAATCCCCGCATTGATGTGTATTATGCAGTGAGAATTAATTTTTTTTATACTTCATCGGCCTGTGCTGCCTGAGTTTTCATGTTGCGGGGATGGTGCATGAGCACTGCTTCGCGCAGCGACTGGCTGGTCAGGTGGGTATAGATTTCAGTGGTGGCAATCGACTCGTGGCCCAACAATAGCTGGATGACGCGCAGGTCGGCACCACCTTCAAGCAGGGCGGTGGCAAAAGAGTGGCGCAGTGTGTGTGGCGAGATGGTTTTCTTGATGCCTGCGTTCAGGGCCGTCTGCTTCAGCATAATCAGGATCATGGTTCGTGTGAGGTGCGAGCCGCGTCGGTTCAGGAACACGTAGCCTTCTTCTCCGGGCTTGATTTTCAGCTGGTTGCGGTCGTGGAACCAGTCCTGCAGTTCGGCTACGGCGCGGTCGCTGATGGGTACTAAGCGCTCCTTGCTGCCTTTGCCCATGATGCGCAGGTAGCGTTCGTCCAAGTGCACCTGTGAGAGTTGCAGGCTCACCAGTTCCGAGACGCGCAGTCCGCATGAGAAGAGCACCTCGATGATGGCGCGGTTGCGCTGGCTCTCGGCCTTGTCATCGGGCAGCGAGTCTTCAAGCAGGTCGACTTCCTGCGGGGTCAGGTATTCTGGCAGGTGGTCGGGGACAACGGGGCTTTCCAGCAGTTCCGAGGGGTCTTGCTCCATATAGCCGTCGAGTACCAAGAAGCGGAAGAACGAGCGCACACCGCTCAGCACACGGCACTGTGACCGGGCTCCCACCAGGTCATGGAGCGAGGCGGCGAAGTTCTGCAGGTCATCGAGCGTGGTGTCGGCCACGGCTTTCCTCTCGCCGTGCAGATAGTCCAATAGCAGTTCCACGTCATGCTGATAGGCGTCGACGGTGTTGGCCGAGGCACCGCGCTCCAGTTTCAGGTAGCGCAGGAACCGTTTGCGCATCTGTTCCGACAGCGGGTCGGCAAAGGTGGTGGGTGTTGTGGCAGTCATGGGCTAAGCGGGTGGGGCCTCGTTCTCGTCGTCCATTACGTCGTCGAGCCGCCCTGCCCAGAGGTATTTCCTGGTTTCGCTGGCGGCAACGCCACTCAGCATCAGCAGGGCTACGAGGTTGGGAATGGCCATCAGGGCGTTCATGCAGTCGGCAATGTTCCAGATGATGTCCAGGTTGATGATGCTGCCGAAGAATAGGGCAACGATATAGAGGATGCGATAGAAGCGGTTCACGTGCTGCTTCTCGATGTAGTTCACCGCACTCTCGCCATAGTAGCTCCAGCCGAGGATAGTGCTGAAGGCAAAGGTCAGGATGCCGAAGGTGAGCAGTGGTGCGCCCACGTAGGGAATCTTTCCGAAGGCGACCTTGGTCAGGGCGGCACCGTCGGCATAAGTGATGTCGGGATAGGCCAGAATGCTGCTGACGAGCACCAGTCCGGTAAGGGCGCAGATAACCACCGTGTCCCAGAAGGTTCCTGTACTGCTGACCAGCGCCTGGCGCACGGGGTTGCGTGTCTGGGCTGCTGCCGCCACGATGGGGGCGCTGCCCATGCCACTCTCGTTCGAGAAGAGTCCGCGGGCAATGCCGTAGCGGGCTGCCATCATCACCGTGGCACCCACGAAGCCGCCACCCGCAGCCGAAGGGTTGAAGGCCGAGTTGACGATGAGCTCGACGGCGGGCCAGACAAACGGCCCGTTCATGAACAGGATGAGCATGCATCCCAGCACGTAGAGCACTGCCATCAGCGGCACAAGCACCATACAGACACGGGCAATGGCTTTCACGCCACCTATAATGACCGCTGCGGCCAGCACGCAGACAAAGAGTCCTACCATCCATGTGGGTATGCCGAATGTCTCGTGGGCCAGCAGGGCGATGGAGTTAGCCTGTACCGTGCAGCCGATGCCGAACGAGGCCAGTGCCGTGAACACGGCGAAGAGCAAGGCCAGCCAGCGGAGGCCCAGACCGCGCTCCAGGGCATACATCGGACCGCCGTACATGCGCCCGTCGGCCCCTCTGACACGGTATTTCACGGCCAGTAGGCCCTCGGCATACTTTGTCGACATGCCGAAGATGCCCGTCAGCCAGCACCACAGCACGGCACCGGGACCGCCCAGTGCCACCGCAGTGGCCACACCTACAATGTTACCCGTGCCGATGGTGGCGGCCAGGGCCGTGGCCAGTGCGCCGAACTGGCTCACGTCGCCGGAGGCTTCGTTGTCCTTCCGCACCGACAGGCGAATGCCCAGCAGCAGCTTGCGTTGTGGACAGCGCAGCTTAAAGGTCAGGAAAACGTGGGTGCCTAAAAGCAGGACAATCATGGGCCAGCCCCACAGCCACGAGCTCAGCAAAGAGAAAAAATCATTGATAGTATCCATAAGTGTGTCACAATTGCGGTGACAAAGTTACAAAGAATTATTAAAAAAGGAAGCACATTTTCTATTTTTTTGCTATCTTTGTGGCCAAATTGAAACGGTTATTGCAATGAACGTACAGATAGAAGAATCATGGAAGCAACATCTGGCGGCTGAGTTCGGGAAACCTTATTTCCAGCAGCTGGCCGAGAGTGTGAGGAGTGAATATAAGGCGGGACCTTGCTATCCGCCGGGCAAGCTGATCTTCAATGCCTTCAACCTGTGTCCCTTCGACCAGGTGAAGGTGGTCATCATTGGCCAGGATCCCTACCACGAGCCGGGACAGGCTCACGGGCTGAGCTTCTCGGTGCAGGACGGCGTCCTGTATCCCCCCTCGCTGCAGAACATTTTCAAGGAGATTGAGATGGACTTGGGTACTCCTGTGCCCTCCACCGGCGACCTGACCCGCTGGGCCCGTCAGGGCGTGCTGCTGCTCAACGCCACGCTCACCGTGCGTGCTCACCAGGCCAACAGTCATGCCATGCTGGGTTGGCAGCACTTCACCGATGCCGCTATTCACGAACTGGCCGACAAGCGTCGCCATCTGGTCTACATGCTCTGGGGAGGCTTTGCCCGTTCAAAGGCCTATATGATAGACCGCCAGCAGAACCTGGTACTTGAGTCTGTGCATCCCTCGCCACTGAGTGCCAACCGCGGCGGCTGGTTCGGGCAGCACCAGTTCTCACGCGCCAACCAGTATCTGAAAGACCACGGCATTGACCCCATTGTCTGGTAATATGAATCACCATGAACGAAGAACTATGTACCATCAGCTTCCCCCCATCCTGCAGATAGGCGAGATTCTCATCTCGTCCGACATTCTTACAGAAGAGTTCTGCTGCGACTTGCAGCAGTGCAAAGGCGCCTGCTGCATTGAAGGCGATGCCGGCGCCCCCGTGACGCTTGATGAGATTGGGCAGATAGAAGAGTCGCTCGATCATGTGTGGAGCGATCTTTCGGCCCAGGCACAAGCTGTGATTGACCGTCAGGGCGTGGCCTATACCGACCAGGAGGGCGACCTTGTGACGAGTATCGTAGGAGGGAAGGATTGCGTGTTCACCTACTACGACAGCATCGACGACGCTGATAGCGGCGAACGCATAGACCGGTGCTGCCTTTGTGCACTGGAGAAGGCGTTCCGGGCGGGGCAGTCGCTGTTCTGCAAGCCCATCAGCTGCGCACTCTATCCCATCAGGGAAAAGCAGTTCTCCGACGGGACAGTGGCACTGAACTACCACCAGTGGGATGTCTGCCGTTGCGGGCGCGACAAGGGCAGGAAGTTGCACCTGAAGCTCTATAGGTTCCTGAAAGGTCCATTGGTCAGGCGCTTCGGGCAGGATTGGTACGACGAGCTGTGTGCCGTGGCCGACGAATTGCACCGTCAGAGCTATCTGTAGCAGTCAGGTCAGTGCGTGCCGTTGTAAAAAAAGTTGTCGCAAGGCATGGCTGTTCCAGATATTATTCGTATATTTGCACAAAAGAACCAATAACTTAAAAACTTGATACGACTATGGGAAATAGGAAAGGTGGAAAACGACTGAATAAGCGCGAGATTGCCGATATGGTGCAGGCCTTGTTCCAGGCTCACCCCAGCGAAACGCTGAACTTCAAGCAGATATTCAAGGATCTGAAGCTGAACACGCACCCGCTGAAGATGCTGGCCATCGACGTCATGGAAGAAATGGCGTGGGACGACTGGCTCTCGAAGGTGTCCGACAATTCCTACAAGTTGAACCTGAAGACGCAGGTGCAGGAGGGTACGTTCATCAGAAAGGCCAACGGCAAGAACTCGTTCATGCCCGACGACGGCGGCAAGCCCATCTTCGTCAGCGAGCGCAATTCCATGTTCGCCCTCAATGGCGACCGGGTGCGTGTGGCCATGATGGCACGGAGGCAGAACCATATCAAGGAGGCCATCGTCACCGAGATACTGCAGCGCAAGCACGACCAGGCTGTGGGCATCCTGCAGGTCGAGAAGGATTATGCTTTCCTCGTCACCGAGGGCAAGTTCTTCGTGCACGACATCCTCATCCCCAAGAAGAAGCTCAAGGGAGGCAAAACAGGACAGATGGCTGTGGTGAAGATTACGCAGTGGCCAACGAAGGAGTCGAAGAACCTCATTGGTGAGGTGGTCGACGTGCTGGGCGAGCAGGGCAACAACGACGTGGAGATGCACGCCATTCTGGCGCAGTATGGACTGCCCTATAAGTACCCGAAGCGCGTGGAGGATGCCGCTGAGAAGCTCGATGCCACCATCACCCCCGACGACATAGCCGAGCGCGAGGACTTCCGTGAGGTCACGACCTTCACCATCGACCCGAAGGATGCAAAGGACTTCGACGACGCGCTGTCAATCAGACTCTCCCCAAAGGCCTCTCCCCGTTCTCCTCAGCTGTATGAGGTTGGCGTGCATATCGCCGACGTCTCGCATTATGTTACCGAGGGAAGCGTCATCGACCGCGAGGCCCAGGAGCGCGCCACCAGCGTCTATCTCGTAGATCGCACCATCCCCATGCTGCCCGAACGGCTCTGCAACTTCATCTGTTCGCTCAGACCCGATGAGGAGAAATTGTGCTATAGCGTAGTCTTTGACATGGACGAAGAGGCAAACATCCATTCGTGGCGTCTGGTTCATACGGTCATCAAGAGCAACCGCCGTTTTGCCTACGAGGAGGTGCAGCAAATCCTCGAACAGAACGGTGTGGTGCCCGGCTCTGGACAACCTGCGCCACCCGCTACGAAGAACAAGCCTTATACAGGCGAGCTGGCCACGGAACTGGTGACACTGGACCGCATGGCGAAGAAACTGCGCGAACAGCGTTTCAAGAGTGGTGCCGTAAAGTTTGATCGGGAGGAATTGCATTTCGACGTGGACGAGAAGGGACATCCCACTCGCTGCTACTTCAAGAAGAGCACCGATGCCACGCAGCTCATAGAAGAGTTCATGCTGCTGGCCAACCGTACCGTGGCCGAGATGATTGGTCGGGAGAAAGGTGCGTCAGCCTCCCGTTCTTCCGCTCCCACCTCCAAGAAAGGCAAGACCTTTGTCTACCGTGTGCACGACCAGCCCGATCCGCAGAAGCTCGAGACCGTGCGCCAGTTCGTTAGCGGCTTTGGCTACAAGCTGAAGACCACCGGCACCAAGGGAGCCATCTCGAAGAGTCTGAACAAGATGATGGAGGAGGCACAGGGCCGCCGTGAGCAGAACCTGATTGAGACAATCACCCTGAGGGCTATGATGAAAGCGAAGTATAGTACGCACAACATTGGCCACTATGGACTGGCGTTTGATTACTACACCCATTTCACCTCGCCCATCCGTCGCTATCCTGACACCATGGTACACCGCTTGCTAACCCGCTATCAGGCCGGTGGACGGTCGGCTAACCAGGACCATTACGAGGAACTGTGCGAGCACTCCAGTGAGATGGAGCAGACGGCACAGTATGCCGAGCGCGACAGCATCAAGTACAAGATGGTTGAGTTCATGGCCGACAAGGTCGGTGAGAAGTTCGACGCCCACATTTCGGGCATACAGTCGTATGGCATCTACTGCGAGGTAGACGAAAACCATTGTGAAGGTCTCGTAGGCATGCACGATCTCGATGGCGACTATTACGACTTCGACGAGAAGAACTATTGCCTTGTGGGGCGCCGCCGCCACAAGAAGTACCAGCTGGGCGATCCCATCCGCATCCAGGTGGCACGGGCGAATATCGAGAAACGGCAACTCGACTTTATCCTTGCCGATGACTAAAAGTATACATGCCGATGACTAAGGAAGAGAAATACGTGCAGCTGACGGCGCAGATCAAGAGTCTTATCGAGGGTGAGACCGATGCTGTCTCTGTGATGGCTAATGTCTGTGCGGCCATCCAGCAGGAAATGGGGTTCTTTTGGACCGGATTCTATATAGACAAGGGCGACTGCCTGCACCTGGGTCCTTTTCAGGGGCCGGTGGCTTGCATGCGCATAGCTTATGGCCGTGGCGTTTGCGGCGCTGCCTTCGAGCAGCGGAAAACCATCGTCGTGCCCGATGTGGAGCAGTTCCCCGGCCATATTGCCTGTAGCAGCCTGTCGCGTTCAGAGATTGTCGTTCCCGTGTTCACCATCGATGGCGACCCCATGGGCGTGCTCGACATTGACAGTCGCGAGCTTGCCACCTTCGATGCTACCGACCAGCGCCATCTGGAGCATATCTGTACCCTCCTGGGGCATTTGGACCTACAATGCCTATAGGCTCCTATAGGTTCATAAGAAAAGCACCTGCTTCTTTGCGAGGCAGGTGCTTTTTCGATTGCGCTTATTGATGATTACTCAGCCACGAGCGTGAAGCGGCGGAATGCTACGATGCTGAGCTCCTTGTCCTGAGCCTTCAGCCACTGGGCTACGGTAGCCTTGTCGCCGTCGCCGAACTGGAACTCCTGGTCTATCAGGCAGTTCTCTTTCAGGAACTTCTGCACACGGCCCTTGGCAATGTTCTCAATCATCTGCATCTTCAGCTGGGCCTCGCCCTCAGCCTTGGAAGTCTCGATGAGCTTGCGAGCCTCGTCGGCCTGCTCCTGAGTGAGCCAGCCCTTGGCCATATTGCTCTCAATGTGGTCTTCGCTGTCCACGAGGTTGGGGTTGATGCCAGCCTTCTTCAGCTTCATCTCCACGTACTTCTCGACCTGCTCGAGCTTGGTCTTCTCCACGGCGGTGTTGTACTCCTCGTCAAGAATCTTCTTCTCTACCTGCTCGGCATTCAGGGCAACGGGCTTCATGGCAGCCACCTGCATAGCCAGCTTGTGACCAGCCTCTACATTCTCCTTGTTCAGCTGCACCATGGTGCAGAGGGTGTGCTTGCCCATGTGGTCATAAACCTCGATGTTCTCACCCTCAAGGGTCAGGTAGCCGTCAAGCTCCATCTTCTCGCCGGTGATGCCCGAACGCTGTGTTACCACCTCCTGAGCCTTCTGGCCGTTGATTTCAAGTTCCTTCACTTCGTCGAGGGTCTTGCACTTGGCAGCCACGGCGGCATCGAGGATGCTCTGTGTCATGGCGATGAAATCGGCACCATTGGCCACGAAGTCGGTTTCACACTTCACTGCAATCATGGCAGCGAAGCCTGCATCCTTCTTCACCAGTACGCAGCCATTGGAGGTCTCGCGGTCGCTACGCTTGGCGGCAATAGCCAGGCCACGCTCGCGGAGCAGTTCCTTGGCACGGTCGAAATCGCCCTCAGCCTCGGTCAGTGCTTTCTTCACATCGGCCAGACCGGCACCGGTCATGGCACGCAGCTTTTTGATATCGTCAATTGAAATAGCCATTGTTTTTCTTTTCTTTTTTAGCGTTAATACGTTGTTACGTGATCACGGGCTTGATTACTCGGCAGCCTCTTCCTCAGCAGCGGGAGCAGCCTCTTCCTCGTTCTTGCGAGCGCGGCGGGCAGGACGCTTCTCTTCGGTTTCGGCCTCAGCCTGTGCTTCGGCAGCCTTCTCGTCGGCCTTCTCAGCCTTGCGCTCCTCCAGGCCCTCGGCGATGGCGGCGCAGCAAGCGTTCAGGATGACCTCCACGCTGTCCTTTGCGTCATCGTTGGCGGGGATGATGAAGTCAATGTTGCGGGGATCGCTGTTGGTATCGACGATACCGAACACGGGGATACCCAGGCGGTTGGCTTCCTTCACGGCGATGTTCTCCTTCATCACGTCGACCACGAACAGGGCGCTGGGCAGACGGGTCAGGTCGGCGATGGAACCGAGGTTCTTCTCCAACTTGGCGCGCTGGCGGGTCACCTGCAGCAGCTCGCGCTTAGAAAGGTTGCTGAACGTGCCGTCGTTCATCAGCTTGTCGATGTTTGCCATCTTCTTCACAGCCTTGCGGATGGTGGGGAAGTTGGTGAGCATGCCGCCGGGCCAGCGCTCAATGACGTAGGGCATATTGATGCTGGTGGCCTTCTCGGCGATCACTTCTTTGGTCTGTTTTTTAGTACCCACAAAGAGAATCTTCTTTCCACCGCGTGCGATGTTCTTCAGAGCCTCGGCGGCTTCGTCAATCTTAGCGACAGTCTTGTGCAGGTCGATGATGTGGATGCCATTGCGCTCGGTGTAGATGTAGGGAGCCATGGCGGGGTTCCACTTACGCTTCAGGTGGCCGAAGTGGCAGCCTGCCTGGAGCAGCATATCAAAATTTGTTCTTGCCATTTTTCTAAAAATGCTTTTAATTGTTGTTTACTTTCTTTTTTAATCTTGTCCGATCAGCTGCTGGGTAGTTATAAGGCTTAGATGTCTTATGGCTCTTATAGGTCTCAGCAGTTTAGATACTAAACATGTCCAGTATGGTTTAACGCTTACTGAACTGGAAGCGACGACGTGCCTTCGGCTGACCCGGCTTCTTGCGCTCGACCTCGCGGCTGTCGCGTGTCAGGAATCCCTGAGCCTTCAGTGCTTTCTTGTCCTCGGCGTTCAACTTGACCAGTGCGCGTGCAATGGCGAGGCGCAGAGCCTGGCTCTGACCTGTGAAACCGCCACCGTCGAGGTTCACTTTGATGTCGTACTTCTCGGCTACCTCAAGCAGGTTCAGCGGTTGCTTCACCACATACTGCAGGATAGCAGAGGGGAAATATTCGGTTAAGTCCTTCTTGTTGATCGTGATCTTGCCGGTACCCTCCGACAGATAGACGCGAGCCACTGAGCTCTTGCGACGACCTATTGCGTTAATGTATTCCATCTCTATACCTATTTATTATTTATACTGGTTAATATCGATAGCCTTGGGCTGCTGAGCCTCGTGCTTGTGCTCTGTTCCATCGTAGATGTAGAGGTTGTTCAGCAGGCTACGGCCGAGGGGACCTTTGGGCAGCATGCCTTTCACGGCGTGCTTCAGGATGCGCTCCACGCCGAAGGGCTTCTTGCGCAGTTCTGCGGGCGTGTTGAAGCGCTGGCCGCCGGGATAGCCAGTATAACGGGTGTAGACCTTGTCGGTTTCTTTCTTGCCGGTGAACTTCACCTTGGCAGCGTTGATGATGATAACATTGTCGCCGCAATCCACGTGCGGGGTAAAGCTGGGCTTATACTTGCCACGAATCAGCTTTGCGACCTTAGAAGCCAGTCGGCCCACTACCTGGTCGGTAGCGTCGATGACGACCCACTCCTTCTTGGCTGTCTCCTTGTTGATGGAGACGGTCTTGTAACTTAAAGTGTTCATTACTTAAATTTTGATTTACTAAAAAACAGTTTTACTTTATAAAGTTTTAATGTATGAACGCCGATTCACAAACCGTGCCGTCCGGCCAAAGACGTGCACTATTTACACGACGCCCGTGGGGATTCTAAGACTCTCCCCGTAATAATCGGACTGCAAAGGTACTGCTTTTCTCCATAATAGAAGGTGCGCAGCTTCTTTGCAGTCCGATTATTTATGTTTATTTAACGGTTTTTATTTTAGTATAACTATCTGAAGACCGTGTCAAGTTACTTATTGTCCTGAATCAGGCATTCGCCCGTCATGTCGGCAGGCTGCTCCAGTCCCATGATGTGCAGGATGGAGGGTGCTACGTCGGCCAGGCGTCCGTCCTTCACGGTAGCCGAGTTGTTGTCGGTCACATAGATGAAGGGCACGGGGTTCAGCGAGTGGGCGGTGTTGGGCGTGCCGTCGGCGTTGATGGCATTGTCGGCATTGCCGTGGTCGGCAATGATGATGGCCTCGTAGTCATTCTTCTTGGCAGCCTCGATGACCTCACGCACGCAGTTGTCAACGGCATGCACGGCCTTGGCAATAGCGTTATAGACACCCGTGTGGCCCACCATGTCGCCATTGGCGAAGTTCACCACGATGAAGTCATACTGCTGTGTGCCGATGGCAGCCACCAGCTTGTCCTTCACCTCGTAGGCGCTCATCTCGGGCTTCAGGTCGTAGGTAGCCACCTTGGGACTGGCCACCAGGATACGGTCCTCATTGGCGTAGGGGGCCTCGCGCCCGCCGTTGAAGAAGAAGGTCACGTGGGCATACTTCTCGGTCTCGGCGGTGTGGAGCTGCTTCTTGCCCTGCTGCGACAGATATTCGCCCAGCGTGTTCTCGACGTTCTCTTTTGGGAAGAGGATGTGCACGCCCTGGAAGTTGGCGTCGTAGGGAGTCATGCAGTAGTACTGCAGGCCGGCGATGGTCTTCATGCCCTGCTCAGGCATGTCCTGCTGGGTGAGCACGATGGTGAGCTCCTTGGCGCGGTCGTTGCGGAAGTTGATGAAGATCACCACGTCGCCCTCCTCGATGCAGCCGTTGACGCTGGCGTTATGGATGGGCTTGATGAACTCGTCGGTGACGCCCTCGTCATAGCTTTCCTGCATGGCCTGCACCATGTCGGTAGCCTGCTTGCCTGTGCCCTTGACCAGTAGGTCGTAGCCTTCCTTCACGCGCTCCCAGCGCTTGTCGCGGTCCATGGCGTAGAAGCGGCCCACGATGCTGGCGATGGCTGCGTCGTTGGCAGCGCATGTGTCAGTGACCTGCTGAATGAATCCCTTGCCGGAACGGGGGTCGGTGTCGCGGCCGTCCATGAAGCAGTGTATGAAGGTCTGGTTCTTCAGTCCGTAGGCTTTGCCCACCTCAATCAGCTTGAACAGGTGGTCGAGGCTGGAGTGTACGCCGCCGTCCGAGCAGAGTCCCATGAGGTGCAGTTTCTTGTTGTTCTCCTTGGCGTAGGTATAGGCAGCTTTCACCTGCGGGTTTTCCATGATGGAGCCGTCCTTGCAGGCGCGGTTGATTTTCACCAGGTCCTGATAGACGATGCGTCCGGCGCCAATATTCAGGTGGCCCACCTCCGAGTTGCCCATCTGGCCGTCGGGCAGGCCCACGTCCTCGCCGCTGGCCTGCAGCTGCGAGTGAGCCGAAACGGCTGTAAGATAATCCAGATAAGGAGTAGGCGTGTTATAGATCACGTCGCCTTTGCCGTGCTGTCCGATTCCCCATCCGTCGAGAATCATGAGTAATGCTTTCTTTGCCATGTTGTTTGTCTTGTATATACGATAATCTGTGTAATCTTGCTTTCAAGGCGCAAAATTACTAATTTTTAGGGAGTTGACGGCACGCTGAGCGAAAAAAAATCTTAAAAAGGTGCAGAACTTGCGGCACCTGTATGACCTAACAATCCGTACGACCTATATGTCCCATTACAGCCTGATGAGTGTGGAGCCGGTGGTTTCGGGCCGGCCGGTATTCAGCTGCACGGCATAGACACCGGCGGGCAGGTTGCTCAGGTCGGCATGTGCTTCGGGACCCCGGAGGGTATATTGTGCCACTCTCCGGCCGTCGGTGCTGTAGATGCTCACGCCGAAACTGCTCTCGTCGCTGTTGTCTAACAGGAAGGTCAGCCTGTGGCCTTGGAGCCTGATGGCAGCCTTGGCCGGCTGGTGGCGGCTCACGGGCAGTATGCTCGTGGTGGGGTCGAGCAGGTAGAGCAGTCCGCTGTAGGCGTCGATCTCGCCATGGCCGTACTGGTCGTTGGGATAGCTCAGTTCGGCGTCGGGCTGTCGCGACGAGTGGGCCAGCACGTCCTTGATGCGGTCGTTGGTCAGCGTGGGGTCGGCCTGCATCCACAGGGCGATGGTGCCTGCCACGGCGGGAGCCGACATCGACGTGCCTGTCTGTGAGAGCAGGGCGAAGAAACCTCCGTTCTCGGGCTCATAATCCGTGTCGAGCATGCCCATGGTCTCGTCCATGAGATACTGTTCGTAGGTCTCGTTGACAAAGTTGTTGTAGGCCGAGATGATGTTCACGCCCGGTGCGCATACGTCGGGCTTGCGGCGGCCGTCCAGTGTGGGGCCGCAGGCCGACGAGTTGGCTAAGTAGCCTTCGCCCTTGCCCATCTCGATGGGGCTCCAGTCAATGGAGTTGCCCCATGACCCGCTGGCCTTGAAGCGCCATCCGATGTTGCCCACGGTGATGACGCTCTCCACGGAGCCTGGCCAGCCCACGGTGTAGCCGTCGACGGTGGTCTGGTGCCCGCTGATGGCGGCCACGTCCTCTAAGGGTGCGCAGGCGTTGTCGGCATAGATCCATGCTTCGCCCTCGCCTTCAATGGTGAGCAGCATGCGGTCGGTCTCGGGGAAGGTGGTGTTGGGGTTGGTGGTGGCAATGCTCACGATGTCATAGCCGTCGGTCTGCTCCTCGACGAGTGTGGCGGTGAGACGGCGCAGGTAGATGCCGCTGCCTATCTGCAGGTCCTTGCTGCCGCCTGTGGCGCCCTTCAGGTCGGCCGCGGTCACCGTCAGCTGACCGTGGCTTTGGGTGTATTGCTCGTTGTAGTAGGTCACGGTGATGGTCTGCCCGTGACTGATTTTGAACTCGGCACCGAAATAGGCACCGTAGCCGTCTTCACGATGGAAGCGCACGCCAGCACCGGCCTTGGCCTGGCTGGCGGGCTTGTGGGCCAGGTAGCGGTACAGCCCCTGGTTGCCTGCAGCCACGACGATGGCTCGTCCGGGCTTCGAGGCCAGCGTCTGCAGGGCTTCCTCCTCCAGTTGCCTGTTGTTGGCAAAAGTCTGAGTGATGCCGGCGCTGAAGTTCACCACGCAGGGCTTGCCCTGACTCTCGGCATAGGCAAAGATGTCGCTGATGGCTAGCAGTGCCGGTGCCGATGTGGGGTCGCCGGGGTTCAGGATGGGGTTGACGCCCGCCAGGTTGATGCATGCCTCGGCGATGTCGGCTCCGGGGGCGATACCCTGATAAGCCACGTCGC
>Ga0247611_10000821_pt1 | contig 59971 bp, 58 predicted proteins | sample 177DNAGHGhighgp2_FD_192422 | JGI IMG/M metagenome (GOLD analysis project Ga0247611, IMG submission 192422) | Sheep rumen microbial communities from Palmerston North, Manawatu-Wanganui, New Zealand - 1770 DNA GHGhigh gp2 | ecosystem: Host-associated > Mammals > Digestive system > Stomach > Rumen... | reverse complement strand
CACTTGCAGCCAAACAAAAAGTCCATCTGACCTTAATAACCACTTATGGGCTGGTACAAGGCAAGCACAGTGGCAAGGTTCAGAAGGTTGTTACATGTGATGACTTATTTGTATAAAAGGTATAATTATCGCATACGCGAGAGAGGCTGTCGCCAACAACGCTGAAACGCTTGTGGGGATACTTAAAGAACGAGGAAGTTCAATTTTGGGCAGAAAGCAAATTTGGGAGAATTGGTGAAGGAGATGGGTTTCCAAATCGTAACCTCATTTAGCCATCTCCTTCATCTTTGTAACGAAACTATTACAGGAACTGCCTGGACTAAGGGGCTTCTCTGAGACCAGCATCAAACGTATGCGCATCTTCTACGAGGCATGGTGCTGCATGTTCGAGAATCGTCCATTGTCAGCGGACGATTTACAAAACAGCATCATTCCAGTAGGCGACAAAGGACATATCGAAATTCGTCCATTGACAACGGACGAATTACCTCCAGAGACATTAGATGCCTTTCTTGCCGTTGGTTTTACGAACCATTATGAGATACTGGCCCAAAAGAAGGATGTAGAGCAACGATTGTTCTATATCGTGAATTGTGCCACTGGATTTTGGAATGGCGACAAGTTGAAATATTATATGAAGATGTCGCAATCTGCTTAGTGAGCGAGGAGCAAGCTCATTGTAACTTTGCACCCGATGATGAGTCATAGTACGGTTACTGGCTCATTATCGGGTGTTCTTTGATGCAGTTTATAGCAGATTGCAACGCCACACTTCTACCTTTAGGTGGAAGAATGCGGCATTGATGACGCTTGGCTCGTCCAGGAACTTCGTCGAAGCCTGATTTACTCTTTTAAATAAAAAGCCCCTCCCTGGGAGAAGGGGAGGGGACTTGGGTGAGGGCAGGCTCCCTTCCTCCCCGGGGGGGGAACTTGAGGGAGCAGCACTTCACTCGCCGTCGGGATTATCCGTATCGACATCGTTCTTCTCCAGCTCGCTGATGTTGCAGAGCTTGCGCAGCTCGGAGCAATTTCCCGGAAAAAAGGAAAAGGAAATGACGGAGATATTTGGTGACCTCACAAATTATTCGTAAATTTGCACACCTGTTAGCGAAGGAATCCATGTCGCTATGGAGGCATTGGCTTCCATTCGCTTGACAGGTGGACTTTAGAAAAAATATAAGAAGCAAAGAAAGAAGAACGAATATGAGAAGCAGAACAGCCAATTGGTTTGAGTGTGTGGTGCGCTATGAGCGCCAGATGGAAGACGGAATGAACAAGAAAGTTTCAGAGCTCTACGTCGTAGATGCCTTGTCTTTCGGAGAGGCTGAAGAACGCATCACTGGAGAGATGTCGGCCTATGTCAGCGGCGAGTTTGAAGTGAAGAACATCACGCCTGCCGCCTATGGGGAGATATTCTTCAGCGAAAACGACAACGATGACCGCTGGTACAAGGCCAAGTTGAGTTTCATCACCATTGACGAGAAGACCGAGAAGGAGAAGCGCTCTACGGTGACCTATCTCGTTCAGGCCGCCACCTTCAACGGTGCCGTGAAGAATATAGAAGAGGTGATGAGCGGCTCACTGGTCGATTACGTCATTGCCAACATCTCAGAAACCAAGATTATGGACGTCTATGAGCATCAGACAAAATCTTCAGAAAGTAAGCCAGAGTTTGCCTGACGGCGTACGCCTTGTGGCGGTCAGCAAATTCCATCCCGTCGAGGAACTGCAGGAGGCCTACGATGCCGGCCAGCGCGTCTTCGGCGAGAGTCATGAGCAGGAGCTCTCCCGCAAGGTGGAGCTTCTGCCCAAGGATATAGAGTGGCACTTCATAGGCCATCTTCAGACCAACAAGGTGCGTTTCATAGCTCCCTACATCACGATGATCGACGCGGTCGATTCCCTGCGCCTGTTGCGCGAAATCAATAAGCAGGCTTTGCGTTGCGGCCGTGTCATTGACGTGCTGCTGGAACTTCATATTGCAGAAGAGGCAACCAAGTATGGACTCTCGTTGGACGAATGTCGTGAGCTGCTCTCAGAAGGAGAATGGAGACAGATGGCGGGCGTGCGTATCAGGGGACTGATGATGATGGCTTCTCATGTTGATGACGAAGACCAGATTCGGCGGGAGATGACCACCGCCGCCCAATTCTTCGACGAGGTGAAGCAGACCTACTTTGCCAACGACGAGGCCTTTTCCGAGCGCTCCTGGGGCATGAGCGATGATTATCCCATTGCCGTGAAGTGCCGCTCTACGATGGTGAGAGTGGGAACCATGATCTTCGGTCCGAGAGAATACTGACAGTAAACGCCCCATGAGGGGACTCATAGAATAACGAAGCCGACAAGATGAACAACGAAGTGAAAGTTAAGGAAGCACATGTGGCTCAGGCTGCCGAACAAGGCATGGACGAGTTTCTGCAGGTGTTTGTCGATGCCATCAGAGAAACCGTTGGAACAGAGCTGACGTCAGAGAGCATGGCTCGTCTCAATGCCGACCAGATTACGCTGTTGGCCTATGTCATGTTGCGAGATGAAGTGATGGATGGAGGCTTCGTGCAGCTCATCCACAATGGCTACGGTCCTTTCTTCTTCCGCAACCCCTTTGCCAAGGCGGTGAGAGAGTGGGGGCTTCGCGACCTCTACAAGCTGGTCAACAGAGCTCACAAACTCTACAACCTCTACCACAAGGATATTGAACAAGACTGCACAGATGAGGAGTTCATGGCCCTCTTCGAGCGTTTCCAGGCTTTTGACGATCTGGACGATGAATTTGTGGAAAACGAGGAAGAGTGGACAAGCCTGGTGGCACAGTATATCGATGAACATCTGGAAAATTTTGCACAGATAGATGAATAAGCAACAAGAGGAACTCCGCAAGAAGAGTCCTGTACAGATCAAGAACAGGAAGGCAGCCTTCGAATATTTCTTTGTCGAGGAGCTGACGGCCGGCATCGTCCTCACCGGAACGGAAATCAAGTCTATTCGTGCCGGCAAGGCCTCGCTTGTTGATACCTATTGTTATATTGACCGTGGCGAGATATGGGTTAAGGGAATGAATATATCGCCCTATTTCTATGGCTCCTATGCCAACCACGAAGCCAAACGCGAACGTAAACTTCTGCTGACGAGCCGCCAGATCAGCAAACTGGCCGATGCCATTAAGCAACCCGGCTATACCATTGTACCCACCCTTATCTTTATCGATGAAAACGGGCGCGCTAAAGTGGATATAGCCCTATGCAGGGGTAAGAAGCAATATGACAAGCGGCAGACCCTCAAGGAGAAGGAAGACCGAAGGGAGATTGATCGCGCTTTTAAGATTAGTGTGTAGCAAACGCATGAGCAAAACCATCCGACAGCTTGCCCAAGAGAAAATTCTCATACTCGACGGAGCTATGGGAACCATGATTCAGGAGTATCAGCTCTCTGAGGCAGACTTTCGGGGGACACGCTTCCCTCACCACGAAGTACAACTGAAAGGAAATAACGATGTACTGAATCTTACGCGTCCCGATGTCATCCTCGATATCCATCGCCGCTATCTCCGCGCCGGTGCCGACCTGATAGAAACCAACACTTTTTCTTCGCAGCGAGTATCTCAAGCCGACTATCGGCTCCAATCAACAGTCCGAGAGATGGCTTTGGCCGGAGCACGTTTGGCTCGCCAGGCCGCCGTCGAGTTTTCCACCGAGGAAAAGCCCCGCTTCGTGCTCGGCTCCATAGGGCCGACCAACAAGACCTGCTCTATGAGTCCCGACGTGTCGAACCCTGCGGCACGCGATATCACTTTTGACGAACTTCACCAGGCCTATTGCGAACAGATGGAAGCCCTCATGGAGGGTGGCGTTGACGGCTTCCTCATAGAGACCATTTTTGACACGTTGAACGCCAAGGCCGCCATTTGTGCCGCCTTGGATGTCATGCAACGATGTGGTCGGGAAGTCCCTTTGATGCTCAGCGTGACGGTGGCCGACTTGTCCGGACGCACGCTGAGTGGCCAGAGCCTGAAGGCTTTTCTGGCCAGCATCAGTTCGTACCCCATATTTTCCGTCGGGCTGAACTGCTCTTTCGGTGCCCGCGAGATGAAAGCCTACCTGAAAGAACTTGCCCGCTACACACCTTATTATATCAGTGCCTATCCGAATGCCGGTCTCCCCAACTCCATGGGGCAGTATGATGAAACCGCGGAGAGCATGTCTCCACAGGTGCAGGAGTTTATCGACGAGCAGCTTGTCAATATTCTCGGAGGCTGTTGCGGCACCACTGATGAGTTCATCGCTCGCTATGCACGAATGGCTGAAGACAAGACGCCGTTCCGTCCTCATGCCTTCCCTCAGTTCATCCAGCTTTCCGGCCTTGACGCCATGGAGACAGAGACCCACTTTGTCAACGTGGGAGAGCGGTGCAACGTGGCCGGTTCGCGAAAGTTCCTGCGACTCATCAAGGAAAAAAACTACGAAGAAGCCCTCACCATTGCGCGCAAGCAAGTGGAAGACGGTGCGATGGTTATCGACATCAATATGGACGACGGGTTGATCGATGCCCGCAAGGAGATGGTGAATTTCCTCAACCTCATTGCCGCTGAGCCCGAGATAGCGCGCGTGCCAATCATGATCGACTCTTCTGACTGGCATGTCATCACTGCCGCCTTGAAGTGTGTTCAGGGAAAGTCTGTTGTCAACTCCATATCTCTCAAGGAAGGTGAAGATGTTTTCAGATCGCGCGCACAAGACGTGATGCGCTATGGAGCCGCCGTAGTGGTGATGTGTTTTGACGAACAAGGGCAGGCGACCACCTACGAGCGTCGCATAGAGATTGCCGGGCGTGCCTATCACATTCTCACCCAAGAGGTTGGCATGAACCCCTCCGACATCATCTTCGACCCTAACATTCTGGCCATTGCAACAGGTATGGAAGAACACAATGCCTATGCCCGCGACTTCATTCGTGCCACAGATTGGATTCACACCCACCTGCCCGGTGCCCATGTCAGCGGAGGCGTGAGCAACCTCTCATTCTCCTTCCGTGGAAACAACTATATCAGAGAAGCCATGCATGCCGTATTTCTTTATCATGCCATTAAGGCAGGTATGGATTTTGGCATTGTCAACCCCGCTTCCAAGATTACCTATTCAGACCTTCCACCGGAACAACTGAGCATCATCGAGGATGCCATACTATGTCGGTCAAAGCATGCCGCCGATGATTTGTTGGCCTTGGCGGCATCTGTTATGACGGAGAGTGGGGGAATGACCGCTGATGCCGGTGCTGAACAAGAGTCGTGGCGCTCCCTGGAGTTGAAAGAGCGTCTCGCATACTCTTTGAGGAAAGGAGTGACCGAATATCTGGAGGCCGACCTGAAAGAAGCCTTGGAGTGCTATCCGCATGCGGTTGACATCATACAAGGCCCTCTGATGGATGGCATGAACCAAGTGGGGGAACTTTTTGGCCAGGGTAAGATGTTCCTGCCTCAGGTCGTGAAGACGGCGCGTACCATGAAAACGGCTGTAGCCATCCTTCAGCCCTATTTTTCAAAGGATGTCTCCTTGCGCAAGGCGGGTACGGTAGTCTTGGCCACGGTGAAGGGCGATGTCCACGACATTGGGAAAAACATCGTTTCCGTTGTGATGGCTTGCAACAACTATGAAGTAGTAGATCTCGGAGTGATGGTTCCGGCCGAGGAAATCGTGGCTAAGGCTATTGAGGTGAAGGCCGATGCCGTGGGTCTGAGCGGCCTTATCACGCCCTCTTTGGAAGAGATGGTTCATGTGGCCGAAGAGATGGAGAAGGCAGGCCTTCATATTCCCATCCTTATTGGAGGTGCGACCACCAGTCAGCTCCATTGCGCCCTGCATATAGCTCCCGTCTATAGCGGCCCTGTGGTGTGGATGAAAGATGCCGCTCAGAACGTGGTGGCAACGGCCCGTCTTCTTAATCAGCAGGAAAAAGAGAACTATGTGCGTCAGATTGATGAAACCTATCGCATGTTGAAGCTTCATCATCAGCAACAACAGGAGCAGCTGCGGTCGCTGGATGAGGCCAGACGTAACCGACTCAAACTTTTTGAATCATGATAAAGACTATAGTATTTGACTTTGGTGGTGTTGTTATAACGCTCGACCATGCCCAGGCCGTCAGAAACTTTGAGGCGTTAGGGTTGAAAGATGCCGCAGCCCAGCTCGACCCCTACACACAGCAGGGCATCTTCGGTGATTTAGAGATGGGACTCATCAGCGGTGAGGAATTCCGTTCACGTCTCAGTGAGATGGTCGGCCGCAACGTGACCTATGACGAGTGCCGAAAGGCGTGGCTAAGCTATCATTGTGACCTGCCCAAGCGCAATCTTCAGGCTCTTCTGAAGTTGAGGGAAGAGGGCTATCGAGTTGTCATGCTCTCCAATACCAATGAGTTTATGCAGAGCTGGGCGGAGAGTAACGAGTTTGACGGCGAAGGCCATAGCATACGCCACTACTTCGATGCCATTTACAGAAGTTACGAATTGAAGATGATGAAACCCGCCGACCGCATCTTCCGCCATGTGCTTACCCAGGAACAGATATTTCCATCGGAGACACTCTTCGTAGATGACGGCCCGCGCAATGTGGCTACTGCCAGTCAGATAGGATTTAAGACTTTCTGTCCGGAGAATGGAGCCGACTGGACAAAGGAAATCTATTCTTATCTGGTTTGACAATCCTTAGCGATTCCCGTATCTGTAGGGCGAAATGATGCTTTACCGGTGTTTTCAGCCTTGTCGGGATTGGATATCGCAGAGCTCCATCCATCTGAGCGTCTTCTCTTCAATGATGTCGTTGAGCAGGGGGAGACGTTTGCTTTTTTCCACCAGTTCGTCAACGGCGAGCTGGCCGCTACAGAGGGAATCCTCCAGCTGTTTCTTCTCGTCTTCCAGTGCCATGATGTCTTTTTCCAACTGCTCAAATTCCAGTCTTTCCTTGTAGGTCATCCTGCCTGCTGAAGAGGTGTGCTGGCGTTTGGGCTTCTGCCCAGAGGCTTTGGAAGTCTCCGTTTTAGCAGTTTTCTTGTCGGTTAGCGATTTCCATTCCCGGTATTGTGAGTAGTTGCCTGGGAAATCCTGAATATCGCCCTGCCCGTGAAACACCAGCAGGTGATCAACCACTTTGTCGGTGAAGTAGCGGTCGTGACTCACCACGATGACACATCCAGGGAAGTCCTGTAAGTATTCTTCCAGCACCTGCAATGTCTGTATGTCGAGATCGTTGGTAGGCTCGTCGAGCACCAGGAAGTTGGGGTTGCCCATCAGCACCGTGCAGAGATATAGTTTGCGCTTTTCTCCGCCGCTCAGTTTATAGACATAGTTGTGTTGTTGTTCAGGCGTGAACATGAAGTATTGCAGGAATTGCGATGCCGTGAAATGCCGTCCGCGTCCCAAGTCGATGTATTCAGCAATGTCTTTGATGATGTCGATGACCTTTTGGTCTTCACGGAACTTCAGTCCTTCTTGTGAGAAATATCCGAAGCGCACCGTCTCTCCGATGTCGAACCGCCCTCCGTCGGGCGACTCAAGACCCAGAAGCAGCTTGATGAAGGTTGATTTTCCCGTTCCGTTGTTGCCTACGATGCCCATCTTCTCAAACCGGGCGAAGTTGTAGTAGAAATCTTTCAGGATGACACAGTCGTTGGAGTAAGCCTTCGACACATACTGGCATTCAAATATCTTGCTTCCTATATAGACGTTGGAAGCCTTCAGGCGCATTTGCCGTTCTTCCACTCTCTGTTTGGCTTTCTTTTCCAGCTCGTAGAAGGCCTCCTCCCGGTAGCGGGCTTTGTGACCCCTTGCCTGAGGCATGCGTCTCATCCATTCCAGTTCGGTTCGGTAGAGGTTGTTAGCCCTTGCGACTTCTGCCTGAAGGTTGTCGATGCGTAGTTGTCGCTTCTCGAGATAGTAGGCATAGTTGCCACGATAAGTATAGATGGTTTGGTCGTCGAGTTCCAGGATGAGGTTGCACACTCTATCCAGAAAGAATCGATCGTGCGTAACCATCAGTAGCGTCTTGTTGCCGCGTGAGAGAAAACTTTCCAACCATTCAATCATTTCCAAGTCGAGGTGGTTCGTGGGCTCGTCGAGAATCAGAAAGTCGGGTTCGGTGATAAGGACGTTGGCCAGTGCGACTCTTTTCTGTTGTCCACCGCTGAGTTCCCCCATGCGCTGGTTCAAGTCTTTGATTTTCAGTTGAGTAAGAATCTGTTTGGCTTTGAGAACCTTGTCGGGGTTCCCCTCATGGTTGAAGCAGGCGTCGAGCACGCTTTCTTCGGGGTTGAAGATGGGTGACTGTTCCAGATAGCCAGTTTTCAGGTCGCGTCGATAAACGATGTTTCCGTTGTCGTAGCCCTCCTTGCCGGTGAGGATGGAGAGTAGGGTCGATTTGCCCGTGCCGTTTTGGGCAATAAGCCCTACGCGCTGACCTTCAGCAATAGAGAAGTTGATGTTGCGGAAAAGTACCTGCGCTCCGAAACTTTTCGTCAGGTTCTGAACGTCAATATAGGGATTGGCCATGGCTTTGGGTGACGAAATGAGATGGAGTTAGACTTTGAGAGAGCGGTTGATTTCTTCAATGTAGTCAAGCACCTCGTCGCGTCCTGTCTTGTGTTCGGAGCTGGTGATGAAGTAGGGTGGCAATTCCTCCCAACGGTCCTCTAAGCTTTTCATCCATGTTGCCGCCTGGCTCTTTGCTTTTCCAACCGACAACTTGTCGGCTTTAGTGAAGACGATGGTGAAGGGTATGGAGCTTTCTCCCAGCCAGTCAATGAACTCACGGTCGATGGCTTGGGGAGTCAATCTGATGTCGATGAGCACGAAGACATTGACAAGTTGTTCCCGCATCAGAATGTATGAGCGTATCATCTGGTCGAGTTTTTGTTGCACGCTCTTGGAGCGTTTGGCAAAGCCGTAGCCGGGCAGGTCCACCAAATACCACTCGTTGTTGATGATGAAGTGATTGATGAGTAGCGTCTTGCCAGGGGTGGCCGATGTCTTAGCCAGGCCTTTGTGGTTGCAAAGCATGTTGATGAGGCTGCTTTTGCCCACGTTGGACCGTCCGATGAACGCATATTCAGGCTTCGTGTCGGCGGGACACATGCCAACGGTTGGGGCCGAGATGACAAATTCTGATTTCTTGATTTCCATTGCAATGCTTTCTTTTCTTTGCAAAAGTACGAAAATAAATCCGATTATTCACTTATTTTTTGTATTTTTGCGCCATAAATCGTTATACAATGAAGTTAATCAGTTGGGGTTTTATCGGTTGTGGTGAGGTGACAGAGAAGAAATCGGGCCCAGCCTTCAACGAGGTTGAAGGTTCGCATATTGAGGCCGTCATGAGTCGCCGGATAGAGAAGGCCCGTTCCTATGCTGAGCGCCATGGCATCAAGAAGTGGTATTCCAATGCTCAGGATCTGATAGACGATCCTGATGTCAATGCCATCTATATCGCTACGCCGCCCAGTTCGCATGCCACCTTTGCTATTATGGCCATGCAAGCGGGCAAGCCCGTCTATGTGGAGAAGCCTCTGGCATCCACCTACGAAGATTGTGCCCGAATCAACAGGGTGAGCGAAGAGACCGGCGTGCCGTGCTATGTAGCCTACTATCGTCGTTACCTTCCTTATTTTCAGAAGGTAAAGACGCTCATCAAGGAGGGAGCCATCGGTAACGTGATGCATGTCCAAATACGTTTCTCTGTGCCGCCTCGCGACTTGGATTACAACCGTGACAACCTTCCCTGGCGACTTCAACCCGACATTGCCGGCGGTGGCTATTTCTATGACCTCGCGGCTCACCAGCTCGACCTGATACAAGATTTTTTCGGCATCATTATCAAGGCTCATGGCTACAGTGCCAACCGCGCCCATCTCTACGATGCCGAGGACACGGTGAGTATCTGCTTCCGTTTTGAAAATGGTCTTGTGGGCAGTGGGTCATGGTGCTTTGTTGGTCATCAGAGTGCACGTGAAGACCGCATTGAGGTCGTCGGTGACAAGGGCATCGTCTCCTTCTCCTGCTTCAACTACGACCCTATTCACCTCGTCACCAACGATGGCACGGAGGAGATAAAGGTTCCCAATCCACGGTATGTTCAGCTTCCGCTCATCAAGAATGTGACCGAGGCCTTGCAGGGACGGGCCATCTGCGAGTGTACAAGTGTCAGTGCGACACCAGTCAACTGGGTGATGGATAGAGTGTTGGGTAAAATATAAGGATTGATGAATCAATGAGATGGCATTGTTTTCCTGTCTATCTGGCCTTTTTCCTGGCTCTGCATGCTATGGCTGCATCTGCCGACGGCTCCCGAGATACGGTACGCACGGATCAGACAACCATCGGCGAACGCTTCATCGATCGTGCTTATCAGGTGGTGAAGAAGTTTAGTCAGGTCGATACCAACTATATCGAGCGGCAGCACTACGACTACACCTTCATGATGCAGAGTACCACAACCTACGAGTCTTATACCATGGGTACCAGCGATAATCAGATCATTGAGCTCTCTCCCGACCTGAGTGTCAAGGTTGGACCCTATGTGGGATGGCGTTGGGTGTTCCTGGGATATACCCTCGACCTCACGCATGTGAGCAACGGCCACCGCAAGCACGACGTGACGGCCAGCTTCTATAGCAATCAGGTCGGCGTGGATCTTTTCTATCGCACGCTGGGAAGCGGTTTCAAAATTCGTAAGATGAAGATGGGGCATGGCATCAATACCGCTCCGATGCGCGATGTACCCTTCAACGGTTTTGAGGCCAGTGTGAAAGGTTTCAACCTCTATTATATTTTCAACCATAGGCGTTTTTCCTATCCTGCCGCCTTCAGTCAGAGCACCAACCAACGACGTAGCTGCGGCAGCTGGCTGGCCGGCTTCAGTGTCACTAAGCACGACATCCACTTCGATCACGACGAGATGGCACGACTGCTCAGGAATAGGGTGGGTGAGCATGCCGTTGTCGTTCACGACTCGATGCTATCGCCCAGTAAAACCCATTATACAGACATCTCACTCTCTGCCGGCTATGCCTATAACTGGGTGTTTGCCCACAACTGGCTGGCGGCCATTTCGTTTTCAGCCGCTTTGGGTTACAAGCGCAGTAGCGGGACATCGCTTCGTGAGCGCATATCATGGAAAGATTTTACGGTGAAAAACTACAATATGGATGGTATCGGCCGAATGGCCATCGTCTGGAATAATACTCGATGGTATGCAGGCATGAACGGAGTGATGCATACCTACCGCTATCGCAAGAGTCGCTTTTCTGCCAACACCGTCTTTGGCAATTTCAATCTTTATGTTGGCATGAATTTTGGCAAACGCCGATGATTCTGATGCCCACCTGTGAGGGGTGTTTCTGCATATAGGTATAGAGTGTCATCGGTTCCTCCACGACTTTTTTCCTGATTTGCGAGGCGTTGAGCAGGTGGAGCCCGTCAGGGTGCCACACGGCAATGCCGATGTGCGAGGTGTCCAATCCCTTGTGGGTGGTGGTGATGGCAATGATGTCGCCGTCGTGAATGTTGCTTCTAAAGAGAAGGTTGTTTTTAATCTGCTCCTTGGGTATGTAGCGGTATTGCTTTCCGTTGAGGGTTTGTTCTTCTTTGGCCATCTGTTTCACCCACTCCGGGTGTCCGTTGAACATGGGGTACAGACTTGTGTGTGTCGTCATGAAGTTGATGTTCAGCGTTTGTATGGCGGTGAACGGCGGGTTAGGTGTCTGCTTCTCCTTGACAAAGCCCATGAGCGTATTGTCTTCAATCCATTGTGTAAAGTAGTGCAGGCGTGTAGGGTAGCCCACCTCCCCCTGCTTGTACCTGATGAGGCGTAGGCGTTGGCAGTAGTCATGGAACGAGGTCTTGCCGTCGTTCATGCATAGGGTCAGCGCCAGTACATTCTCGACGTATGTGGTGCAGTCGAGTTGGCGTAGGTTCACAATGAGTTTCTCCTCGTTGTTCGCTTCCAGGGTCTTGGCCATGTAGGGGATACCTCTGAGTTGGCGGGCGAAGAACAACATCCAGTTGACGGCTTTCGTCTGCTTGGCGGCTTTCGAGAGCAGAGCTTCTACCTTGATACTATCATTCGAAGTGTATTGCACGCCGTTGTTCTCTTTTGTCTGAGCCTGTGTCTGAAGCGTGGTCACCAGAATTGTAAGGCCCGTCAGTAGTATTCTCAATTTCTTCATTCTTCAGTCTTTTCAAGCTTTGCTTTCGTGTCACTTCACTATCAGTCTGTTTTTCCTTCAGAAAATGCATAGAGCTATATTCTCTGAATTTGTTTTACGCCCTTGACGGTGCGTAGCTTGCGTATGAGAGTCTCCAGACGAGTGGTGTCTTCTATTTGTATAGTCAGGTTGCCGCTGAAGATACCGTCGTGGGCATCGATGTTGATGCCTCTCATGACGATTTTCTCTTCCTTCGAGATGATAGATGTGATGTTGTTCACGATACCAATGTCATCATTGCCAACTATATGTAGGGTGATGTTGTATTGCGAGGTTCCCTTTCCGCTCCATCGTGCTTTCACGATGCGGTAGCCAAAGCGCCGGTGCATCTCGGAAGCGTTGGGGCAGTCGGTGCGGTGCACCTTGATGCCACCGTTGACGGTGACGAAGCCAAAGACTGGGTCGCCGTATATGGGGTGACAGCATTTGGCCAGGGTGAAGTCAATGCCCTTGAGGTTCTTGTCGATGACCAGCACGTCGTCGGTGGCTTGTGTGAGGGCCTCGTCATGCTGTTCGAAGTTGAATTCCTCGGCGCTTCGTGTCGGGATGGGGGCGAGGGCATTGTTTTCGTAGTCGCGTACCTCTATATATTTCTCGATGACATCTGTGGGGTCGAGTTTCTCGTCGGCAATTTTCTTGTAGAAGTCGCTGGCCACCTTGAAGCCCAACCGCTTGATGGTGTGTTGAAGGGTGGCTTCCACCAGTTCTATCTTTCGGTTTTTGAACTTACGTTCCAGAATCTCCTTGGCATAGAGCCCGTCCTTCTGCCGAGCCTCCTTCAGTGCCAGACGTAGCTTGGCTTTGGCTCTTGATGTCTTCACGATGTTCAACCAGTCTTGCTTAGGTGTCTGGTTGGAGTGGGTGATGATTTCCACGGTGTCGCCCGAGTGAAGCACCTCGCGTATAGGCACCACCTTGCCGTTGATGCGGGCACCCGTGCAGGAATTGCCAACTCCGGAATGGATGTGGTAGGCAAAGTCGAGCACAGTGGCACCCTTGGGAAACTTGATAAGGTCGCCTTTAGGAGTGAAGACGAAGACCTCGTCCTCGTAGAGGTCCATCTTGAACTGATCCATCATCTGCATGTCATCGCCGGCTTCCAGTGCCGTTCGTATGTTGGTAAGCCACTCGTCCAGTCCTCCCTGGCTCTTGATGCCCTTATATCGCCAGTGGGCGGCAAGGCCACGCTCGGCCACCTCGTCCATGCGCTCGGTTCTGATTTGTACTTCCACCCATTTTTGTTCAGGACCCAGCACGGTGATGTGCAGGCTCTCGTAGCCGTTGGTTTTCGGGACAGAGAGCCAGTCACGAAGTCGTTTGGGGTTAGGCTGATACATGTCGGTGACGATGGAAAATGCCTGCCAGCAGACCATCTTCTCCTTTTCCAGCGGAGCGTCAATGATGATGCGTATGGCAAAGAGATCGTAGATACCCTCGAAGCCGCACTGCTGCTTCTTCATCTTCTGCCAGATAGAGTGTATGCTTTTGGTTCGCCCCTTCATGTGGAAGTGTAGTCCCGCCTCCTCCAACCGTTCTTTCACAGGTTGTATGAAGCGCTCTATGTAGGCGTCGCGACTTTTCTTCGTGGCGTTCAGTTTTTCCTTGATGAGGTAGTAGGCGTCGGGCTCCAGATATTTCAGTGATAGGTCTTCCAGCTCGCTCTTCAACTTGTAGAGGCCCAGTTTGTGGGCAAGTGGAGCGTAGAGGTAGGCAGCCTCCTCACTGACACGCCGTTTGTCGGTCATGTTGGCAGTATCGCGAATTTGGCGCATCAGATTCACGCGGTCGGCAATCATGATGAGTATTACCCGCATGTCCTCCGCAAAGGAGAGTAGCAGGTTTCTGAAGTTTTCCGTCTCTATGACGGGGCTCTTTCTGTAAAGTTCCTGAATACGCACCAGACCACCGATGATGCGGCTCACGTTCTCGCCGAAAACCTTACTGGGCTCCATCTCGGCAATGTCCTGATTACGCATCGTGGCATAGATTAGCACCGCCATCACACCATCGCGGCGCAATCCCTCCTCCTCTACGGCTATCAGAGCCGTTTGAAGCGCGAGTACAACGGGGTTCAAACCGAACACATCGCGTTGTAGATGTCCTTCTTCCGTAGCCTTAGCAAGCAGTTTCCTTATCTTTTCCAAGTCTCCTGGAAGTAGCCACTCACCAATGCGCGCTTTGATTTTCAGCATCAGCCTGACAACCTCCTTCTTTTCTTCGGGGGTAAAAGTGAAAGTCTCAGTCATTGACAGTGTATTTTGTAATTAGTTTTTGCAAAGTTAGTAATTTTATCAAGAAAAGTCATTCCCATTAAATTATTTTTCGTAATTTTGCGGAAAATAACACATTCGTGGTATGGCCACACACAGGATGTTGCAACAAATATACTTAAATCATGATTGAAATGTTCGAGCCAAGAGATTTAGCACAGTTTGCCCAGATGGGCATCTCTGAACAACAGGTTGAGAACCAGTTGAATCAGTTCAAGAAAGGTTTTCCGTATCTTCGTCTGGAGGCTGCAGCTTCCGTCGGCAACGGCATCACGGTTGTCGGCCAGGAGGAGAAAAGACGATATGTCGAGTGCTGGGAACGCTATAAGAACGAGGGGCATACGGTGATGAAGTTCGTGCCGGCAAGTGGAGCTGCCAGCCGCATGTTTAAAGATCTCTTTGCATTCCTCGATGCAACCTACGAAGAGCCCACGACCGACTTCGAAAAATGCTTCTTCGAACACATCCGAGAGTTTGCTTTCCGGGAAGCGCTATGTGCTAAGTGTCGTAAAAATGAAGGAAAGAACATACGCACCCTGCTTTCTGAAAGAAAATATAAAGCAATAGTTCGTAACTTGTTGGGATCCAACGGACTGGACTATGGGCAATTACCTAAAGGATTACTCCTCTTTCATAACTATGAAGATGGTCCCCGCACTCCCATGGAGGAACATCTTGTAGAGGCTGCCCTCTATGCCGCTTCTGGCGGAAAGGCTCGTGTCCACTTCACCGTTAGCCACGACCACCTGCCACTCTTCCGTCAAAAGGTTGAAGAGAAGCAGAGCTATTATGCCAAGAAGTTCGGTGTGGAGTATGTCATTACATTCTCCGAACAGAAACCCAGCACCGACACGCTGGCCGTGAACCCAGACAATACACCCTTCCGCAATGACGACGGCACCCTGCTGTTTCGTCCAGGTGGTCACGGAGCTCTCATCCAGAACCTCAACGACATCGATGCTGACATCGTTTTCGTGAAAAACATTGACAACGTAGTTCCAGACCGTCTGAAGAAACCCACCGTAGAATACAAGAATATTCTGGCCGGCATCCTCGTGGAGAAGCAGCAGAAAGCTTTCGAATATCTTCGCGTGCTTGACTCGGGTGCCTACAATCACGACAAGATAGAAGAAATCATCCGCTTTGTACAACGCGACCTCTGTTGTCGTTGGTCGGAAATAAAGCAGCTTGAAGATGCCGAACTCGTGGAATATCTACGCGGCAAACTCCATCGACCCATGCGAGTCTGCGGTGTGGTGAAAAACGTGGGAGAACCTGGTGGAGGTCCCTTCCTGGCTTATGATCAAGACGGTACGGTGAGCCCCCAGATTTTGGAGTCGTCACAGATAGACAAGTCCAATGCTGAGTATATGCGCATGTTTACCGAGGGCACCCATTTCAACCCCGTGGACCTCGTTTGCGCCCTGAAAGACTATCAGGGACATCCCTTCCATCTGCCCGACTTTGTCGATGCCACCACGGGCTTCATCTCGTCGAAGAGCAAGAATGGTCGTGAATTGAAAGCCCTTGAGTTGCCCGGATTGTGGAACGGCGCCATGAGCAATTGGTCAACCATCTTTGTCGAAGTGCCACTCTCCACCTTTAACCCCGTGAAGACTGTCAATGACCTGCTACGCGACCAACATCAAGGATAGCTTCATCTTCGTGTTTTAACCCTCTAAAAAAATGTTAGATTCATTTGTTATCATCGTTTGATCTTCAGGAAGCCAAGACGGTGGGTGATGCCTTTATGATGAAGAGAGCGTAGGATATAGACACCAGGTGGGATCTCGGCAACATTGATGATGCTGTTGGTAGGATAGGGGATGGTGGCTACGATATTTCCTTGAAGTGTCTCTATGACGACATATCGTGCGTCAAGCATTTGGTGGAGGTCGGTTAGTTTGTGCCTTTTGTCGGCTATAGGTATTGAGCCGTATGGTTTGTCATTGGAAAGTCGAGGTCTTTCTTGCTGAAGAGACCGGCTCTCAATGCCATAACGATTGGTGGCAGTTACAGCATAATATCGATCTGGTTGCCATTGTTTAATGGTCAGCATGGGCCTTACAAGGCGTGAGGCAATGAGATTGTTACCATCATCTGTATTTACAGGCCACTGCCTGCTGCTATATACATTGTAATATATCGTTTCTTGAGTGTTACTTTGTTCCCAAGTCAGTCGTGTGACATGATCGTGTGTGTCAGTGATAAGATGCTCAGAATGTAGTTTGGAAGGAATTTCCGGCCTCTCTGCTTTTATCCATGTCATGGGCTCAACAAGTGCAGGTTGAAAATCAAAATCTTTAGCTACGAAATCGTATATTCCCTTAACATTGTCTGTGAGGAAACGACCGCGGAAATAAGTGTGGCCCATACCAGTGTTGCGTAAGAGGTGCATCTGTCTGCATATGACTGTCAACGGCCAGTCACGTTCAGATTGGGAGAGTTGATAGATGCCGAGTCCTGGAGCAATAATACGACCATGAGACCGTTCTTTCCAGTCTATGGCAAAAGGGTCAAATTGCTCGTCGCGGAAATACATCATGGGAAAAACCATATCCATCATACCACTTTTGAGCCAGTGTTCAACATCTTGTGCTACAGTGGAGTATGCGTTCCATCCTCTTGAACTGAATCTCGATAAGTCAGTACGCTTTCCTATAGGTGAACAACTCATTCTCACCCAAGGCTTTATGGCTTTTACTCGATGACTAATGAGGCTGACAATGTCGGTGATGTGTTGTCTTTTTCTGTCGCCTGTGACATGTTTGGAACGCTGCTTAGGCCATGTCTCAGGATAGCGGATGTAGTCGAGATGGATGCCGTCGATATCATAATTACTGGCAATTTCCTTACATATTTCAGACAGATACTGCCCCGTTTGCATGTCCTCTGGGTTCATGTAGCCTTCATCGCCGATTTTAACGATAAGTTTAGGAAATTTCTTTCGCAGTAGTAGGCAGCCTCTCCCGTTCCATTTTCCAATGGGTATTGTTACAACCCAGGCATGGAGTTCCATACCACGTCGATGACATTCTTCAATTGCAAATGCTAAGGCATCATAGCCTGGAGACTTTCCTGGCACTCCACTTAGACATCCGTCCCAAGGCTCATAAAGGGAAGGGTAGATGACGGTCCCACGGATGCGTGTCTGTAGAAGAACAGTATTGATACCTGCTCTTTTATAGAGATCAAGCAGGTGGCAGAGTTCATCTTTCTGTTGTTTGACAGAGGCTGTACTACCTGCATAGTTATGCGGCCAATCAAGTCCCCCGATGGTTGTCAGCCAAACAGCTCTTGTCTCATACTTCGGGGACTTTGTCTGCGCTTTTGAGTCTGTATGACAAACAAATATACACAGGAATAATATATAGAAAAAGTATTTTCTTCTCATCATTTAAATAATTTCTGCACAAAGGTAGTCAATATTTTCCTTTTTTCAAATAAAATGCTTACTTTTGCATGAAAATAGATATTTACATATTATGATTTCTTTTGCAATATCGCTGCTTGCGTTGATATTAGGCTATTTTGTCTATGGTAAGTTTATAGAACATCTGCTGGGGCCTGATGATAGACCCACTCCTGCTGTAAGTAAAGCCGATGGCGTGGACTTCGTTGTACTTCCAGGCTGGAAAATCTTCATGATTCAGTTTCTTAATATAGCGGGAACTGGACCTATCTTTGGTGCTATCATGGGGGCATGGTATGGGCCTGTAGCATACTTATGGATTGTATTAGGTTGTATCTTTGCTGGTGCTGTACACGACTATATGAGTGGAATGTTAAGCATACGTCATGGAGGTGCAAACCTACCGGAGATTGTTGGCCACTATCTGGGTTCTTCAACAAAAAATATTCTTCTTGTCTTTTCTGTGTTTTTACTGGTTATGGTTGGTGTTGTCTTTGTCTATAGCCCAGCTATTATCTTGGAAGGAATCAGCGGCCCTATTACTTTACCGTGGAGTGGGGAGGTAATACAAGAGTCTCGCATTTTGTGGATAGTTGTTATATTTATTTACTACATTATAGCAACAATGCTTCCCATTGATAAAATTATTGGTAAGGTATATCCCCTCTTTGCATTCTCTCTGTTGTTTATGGCAGTTGCCTTGCTGGTAGGACTTTGGATAAAGATGCCTCAGATCCCGGAGTTGTGGACCAGCTTGGCCGATGCCAATATGAACGAGGATCCTACATGGCTGGGTTCGGAAAGCTTCATGAAGAAAAATCCAGTATTTCCCTGTTTGTTCATTACTATTGCCTGTGGAGCCATTAGTGGCTTCCATGCCACACAAAGTCCATTAATGGCGCGCTGCCTGCCTTCAGAGCGTATGGGACGCCCGATATTTTATGGTGCAATGATAACGGAAGGTGTGGTAGCGCTAATATGGGCTACCGTTTCCATGTATTTCTTCTATAACGGCGGCTGGCGTGAAATCATTAGTGCTGAAGCAATTCAGCAATTTGTAGGTCAAGCGGAAGGAGGAAAAACACTAATTCAGTATTTTAGTGCTCCAAAGGTTGTAGAACTCGTATGTGAGGGATGGTTAGGTGTCTTCGGTGGCATTCTTGCCCTATTAGGAGTCGTCGCGGCCCCTATAACAAGTGGTGACACAGCTTTTCGCAGCGCACGCTTGATTATTGCTGAGGCTATAGGTGTTGAACAACATTCTATCAATCGTCGTTTGGCAGTTTGTATTCCTATGTTTGCCGTGTCGATAGCCCTTTTAGTATGGCAAATGGAAAATCCTGATGGATTTAACACCATTTGGCAATACTTTGGATGGTCAAATCAAACTCTCGCAGTCTTCACCTTGTGGACGATAACGGTCTATTTAGCGCAACAGCACAAACCGTTCTATGTCACTTTGATTCCAGCTTTGTTTATGACAGTGGTTTGTTCCACATTCCTGCTTGTTAGTGGCCAAGCTCTGAACCTTGACTATACATTTGCCTGGGTTGGTGGAGGGCTGGTGCTTGTCATAGCATTAGTATGGTTTTATGCATGGTATAAGTCGAGTGTTTTAAAATAGAGTAGGTACATAAGTGTTTCATTAAAAATAATATTACAATGAAGAAATTATTGATGGCCGCAGTTGTCTGCATGCTCAGCCTCTCGGCAAATGCTCAGTTTGAACAGGGTAAAATCTATGTTGGCAGCTCTCTGACGGGCCTTAACCTTAGTTATACAGGCAAGAATCATACTGATCTTGGTATTCAAGCCCAAGGAGGGTATATGATTGCTGACAATGTATTGTTGCTTGGCATGACACAATTCCAGCATTATGGAACTGATACTATGGCTGATGAATTTATGGCTGGAATTGGTGGCCGTTATTACATTGTTCAGAATGGTATTTATCTTGGATTGAATGCAAAACTTGTTCATGCTTATCATAACTATAATGATTTACGTCCTGGAATGGAGATTGGTTATGCATTCTTTTTGAATCGCCATATAACGATAGAACCTGCGGTCTATTACGACCAATCATTCAAGAAGCACAGCGATTACTCAACAGTTGGATTAAAATTAGGAATTGGAGTATATCTCTTCAATGAGAAATGAATCAAACATATCCCTCACAGTTATTGGAGAAAGCTGTTGAGGAGTTCTCCAAATTACCAGGTGTAGGGCGGAAAACTGCCCTTCGATTGGTGTTGTATCTGCTTCGTTTAAACGTGGAGGAAGTAGATGCATTCTCTAATTCTATAGCCCAATTGAGGCACGAGGTAAGATATTGTCGTGTATGCCATAATATTAGTGATACCGATGTGTGCCCAATTTGCTCAGATCAGCATCGCGATGGCTCCATCATCTGTGTTGTTGAAAATATTCGCGACGTGATGGCTATTGAGAATACCCAACAATATAATGGTCTTTATCATGTGTTGGGTGGTGTCATTTCTCCAATGGACGGAATAGGACCTTCGGATTTGGAAATAGAGTCACTCATTCAGCGGGTAGAAAAAGAGCATGTGCAGGAAGTGATACTGGCACTGAGCCCCACTATGGAGGGCGACACCACCAACTTCTATATTTCAAGGAAACTACATAACCAAGATGTGAAACTATCCGTGATAGCTCGAGGCATCTCTGTTGGCAACGAACTGGAATACACCGACGAGGTAACGCTGGGGCGTGCCATTCTGCAACGAACCGCGTTTGATGGTTAACCAAAGAAATGAACGGACAAATAATATGAAGCAATGAAGGAATTTAGTGTACAGAAAGTATATAAAACAACGCTATTTGTATGGTGGTATTCAGCTATTTTAGCAATTGGAATATTTGTGTGTGTTAGTTTTCTATTCAACGACATGATATTTACCGAAGACCCCCAGCTCAATTTCATTTTTCTCACAGCTATGGAACTTATAACGCTTTGTGTAATACCCTTCGCCCTGCGTTTGTTTAAGTTTAAATGGGTAAAAAAGCGAATTAAGAAACAAGGAATCAAAGGACTTGCAGATTTGAAAGAAGCGCAGATTGCTATGCTCTCTGGCCCCATGATCCTGAATGCAATAATTTATTTTATGAACAGGCAGGTTGCCCATTTCTACCTGGCAGTTATTTTGTTTCTGTGCATGATATTCATATACCCCTCGCAAGAAAAACTCGTCAACGAATTGGAAGCATGAAAAAGATTGCCGTCATTATAGTAAGCTATAATGTGAAGCGATATGTGGAGCAATGCCTCATATCGCTTTATAGGGCTTTGGATGGTATCGATGCTGAAATATTCGTGGTTGACAACCACTCGAAAGACAACTCGGTGGAGTTTCTGCGAAAACGCTTCAACAGGGTGAACTTCATCAGGAGCATACACAACCAGGGCTTTGCCAGGGCCAACAACATCGCCATTAGGCAAAGTGAAAGCCAATATGTGCTGCTGCTCAATCCTGATACCTTCGTTGCAGAAAACACCATCAAAAATGCGCTCAGCTTTCTCGACAACACACCAAAGGCCGGAGCTCTTGGCGTGAGAATGTTGCGCACTGATGGAAGCAATGCCATGGAATCGCGACGAGGATTACCCTCTCCTGTCGTGGCCTTCTATAAAATGACCGGACTTTGTAACCGCTTTCCCAACAGCAAACGATTCGGACATTACTATATGGGCTACCTGCCATGGAATGAAGCGACACAGATAGAGGTTATCAGCGGAGCTTTCATGATGATTCGCCGATCGGTACTCGACAAAATCGGTTTGCTCGACGAAGATTTCTTTATGTATGGCGAAGACATCGACCTCTCGTACCGAATTCTCAAAGCAGGATACCAAAACTGGTATCTACCGGAAACAATCCTGCATTACAAGGGTGAAAGCACACAGAAATCATCGTTCAGATATGTTCACGTCTTCTACGATGCCATGCTCATATTCTTCAAAAAACACTATTCACACGTCAGTTTCCTGATAAGCCTGCCCATCAAAACGGCCATCTATGTGAAAGCAACCGTAGAATTGGTGCGCATGCAACTCGAAAAGATGCGGAAAAGTCTGGGATTCGTCAGCAGCCGGCGACACAAAGACCCCCTATATATATTTATAGGTAGTGAACGCTGCATACAGATGTGCCGCAGACTGAGCCGCAATACTGGGCTCGATGCACAATTCTACATTGGCAACCAGGAAACAATGCCTGACGGACACATCAGCATACTGAATGAACTCGAAAACTGGCCCACACATGTTTATGTGGTCTATGACATCGATGCTTTTTCGTTCGAACATATTCTAAGCCTCTTTGCCAAAGCACCCAGAAACAATATTCTAATTGGCACGTTCAACACCCGCACACACACACTCATCACTTCCGAAGAAATTCTACAATGAAGCAATCCAACGTAACACTCAGGGCAATGGAACCCGAAGATCTTGAACTGCTCTACCGCATTGAAAACGATACCACACTCTGGAATGTTGGCGCAACCAATGTGCCCTATTCCAGATATGCACTGCACGACTTCATTGCCAACTCTTCTTCTGACATCTATCGCGACCGTCAAGTTCGATTGATGATTGAAAATGCTGAACACGAAACAATAGGCATCGTAGATGTAGTAAACTTCGACCCCCAACATATTCGTGCCGAAATAGGCATCGTTATTCTTGGTGCTTACCGAAACAAAGGCTACGGCATAAGAACTCTCAGCCAAATTGAAGACTATGCACGCAATGTACTGCATCTCCACCAAATTTATGCCATCATCGGAGCTTCAAATGCGGTTTCCATCCGCCTCTTTAACTCACTCCATTATGAGCAAAGTGCACGACTGCGCGACTGGCTTTTCGATGGAAAAACCTTCCACGATGCACTGCTCGTGCAGAAATTACTATAGCAAATCCTTAATAAAGGTTAAATTAAGAAAGAAATCTTACTTTTCTTTCGTTTGTTTGCAAAGATATTATTACCTTTGCATCCGAAAAATAGAAACAAACCTATTTGGTGCGTTAGTTCAGTTGGTTAGAATGCCTGCCTGTCACGCAGGAGGTCACGAGTTCGAGCCTCGTACGCACCGCAAAAGAGAGAGACTCAACGGTCTCTCTTTTTTGTTTGTACGGTTCTCTCACCTCGTGCCCCCGGGGTCAGAGTTATTCGGCTTCGCCTCATCAAGCTTCGCAAGTCGAGCCTCGTACGCACCGCAAAAAATTATCCCCATGTATCGAGAGCGTTCAACTTACAAAGTCGGACGCTCTTATTTTTTACCCTTTCATAAGGTGTAAGTAACTGATAAAACGAGTGAGAGCCGAAATAGCATCTTCACTATCTCGGCTCTCACTCTCATCTTTGACCTCGTAACACTAAACTTTGTAAAATCCCACTTCCCCTGTATAGGCATTGATCAAAAGGGTATTTGACCATAGGGGAGTCCTGTGATAGTCCCCATTCGGCACTGCCCACCGGCGGTCAATGAAATTTCCGATGGTATCAATGATGGTCACGCTGGGCAGGTTCCTTGACTCCGTTTTCACATAGAAATAATTATACCCGTATGACAGAATTCTCTGGGGCATGTAATTACCATCTGTAGAAGACCCTATCTTGGAAATCAGCCAGTCGTTCATCCAGACTATCTTTTGGTTGTAGTAAATGTCTCGTTTCCTCGTCGGTTTAATCAGTTCCGGATATTTCCGCAGCACATAACCAGCCTTTAGTCTGGTCATTTCTATACCTGCAAGACTTACAAACTCAGGCTTCTCATGATAGTAGGTACCATACCTTTTGTCCCACCAGAGCGGTTTGCCGTTGATGTCCTGTCCCCTCAGCAGCGACTCGCTTTCCCATTCCAGATTTCCATACATCAACAGGTGCAGGTCACGACCGTCTTTGTCTATGATAGTCACTCGGCTCTTATATACTACATACGGATAGGTACAGTAGGCGAAATAACCGTCATCAGCCCTCCTGATCCGCTGGAACAGGGGCTGATGAATAATCCTTCCATCCTTGGCAATACCATACAGTCCGTTTTGCATAAAGATTTCCAGACCCCGATGTTCCTCGTCCTTTCGCTTGATATTCACCATGTGGGTATTGATGAGTTCCTTCTCATAGCCGTCACCTCGCACATAAAACAGGCTCTCGCGACCCATGCCGGCCTTACCCGCCAACTGCCCCGTGAACATCTGAGGCCAGTTCCAGTCCTCTGTGGGAAGTCCGAAACTCTGGTACATCCCCACATGGTCGAGAATCACCACCTTGTCCTTGCCTTCGGCGATGCGCATACCGCGACCTACTTGCTGCAGGTACTTCGACAACGAAAGGGTAGGGCGGGCCAGTTGTATAAACTCCACCTCAGGGAAGTCCGCTCCCTCAGAGAGGATGTCCACGTTCACCACCACATCGATCAGACCGTCACGGTACTCCTGCACCAGTCGGTCACGCTCTGCGGTAGGTGTCTTGGCCTCTATCCAACAGCAGTTCACCCGCTGTTTCTGATAGTATTCCGTGATATGTCGGGCATGGTTGCGGTCGATGGCATACACGATGCCTTTCTTCCCAAACACGAAATTCTTATATGCCTGATACAGATTCTCTATCGATTCCTCACAGTCCATCACCAGTGCCATCTCCTTCGTCTGGTAATCACCATCCACGCCACGTTTCTTCAGTCCTGCCACTTGTTTCAGAATAGGGTTGTCGGGCTCTGCTGTCACATAGTCGAAGTCGCTGAGCCATCCCATTTTGATGAACTCCTGTATGGAGTGCGATTGTATCAGCTTCTGGAACAAGTCCAGAAATCCATCGTTGTTCAATCTGCACGGTGTCGCCGTCAGTCCTAAGAACTTTGCCCGTGGCCACCTCTTCCACAGCATCCTGTATGTTCTTGCCAGAGCATGATGTGCTTCATCAATAATCACTAATGACGGCTCGAAATTCGTATAATTCGTGTTCGAAAAACTTTCTGTGTTTTCCGTGCTATCTGTGTGACCTAATTCTCTCGACAATTTCTGAATACTCTCCACCATGATATGGTTCTTCTTCATGTCAATCCCGAAGTACCCGACCGTCCCCCGAATCTGGTCTAACAGTTCCCGCCTATGTGCCACAATCAGTATGCTGTTTTCTGTTCTCCCCTCGCCCTTTGGAGAGGGGTTGGGGGTGAGGCTCCTTCGTATCACTTCAGCCATTAAGACCGTCTTACCCGTTCCCGTAGGCATCTGCACCATCACACTCCGATACTGACTCCACGCCTCTTCCAGTCTGTCAATCATTTCCTGTTGGTAGTTCCGGAGGGCATCATTTTTCATGATTTCCGCAACCACCTCTTCCCACTGGTTCACGCGCTTCAGTTTGTCACTCTTTGCCAGCAGTCTCTTGAATGCCGCCACCCGCTCAGGCTTCAGTTCACCCCTGTTCAGCAACTTCCGCTGGTGCTTCATCCAGTTCAGCATCAGATGATCCTCCACGCGGTGCTTCGACGGATTCCGATGGTAGGTGTCCATATACTGGACCACCTCCGCATAGTTCCTCCTCCACTTCTCTTCTTGCGTCATCTTGAAATACTTAATTCATCTATTCGCCATGAGCATTATCAAGACTTCCCAGCACTTCCCTAAGTGCTATCACGTCCACTCTCCGACGATGACGTTTTCTTGTCATTGCCGTATCTGCAATGAAGGACAAGTCCTGATGGCCTTCACTAATCAAGACACAATGATAAAGCAATCGATTTTACAACGATTTCCTCACTTCTGCAAGCGCAACTTCAATTTCTTCCAAAGAATGCGCGCCACCTAACATCCGCTGAACATACTTGGCATCCACACATCCAAAGTCCATAGAACATGAACGCGCTTCGCTTTCCATAAGGGTTCTAACTCTTTCAACTAATTCTGTATTCATAACTACTTGTATTTTATAATACAATTTCTTCTACAGAATTCTCTTTACTTTAAGATGTCAACATCCGACAGCGGTTCGTAAGCACCATTTTTCATTTCCAGAATGACTGTACCCGATTCCAGCGCACTCACCGTATGCCATTGTCCTGCCGGAATATTCAAGGCTACGACAGGTCCGTTGGGAGAGAGTTCTATACGCTCGGTGCAAGTTCTCTCCAGATCATCATAGTATTCCTCCACCAATCTGCCTCGCAAACAAACAACTGTTTCCGTAGTATTCTGATGTCTATGAATAGGTAATGGAGAACCAGGTTCTATCGCATTAAGCATTCGCTGGCTCTGGTCTTCAGCAGAGTTCCGCAAATCCAGATTCATCCGCAACCGAGGACTGGCTTTTGCCTCCTCGGTCAATTTATCAAGTAATGATTGTGTAATCTTCATCGTTGTTTGTAAATAGATGGGCTGCTACCTATTCTTGTTTCCTCCCCACTGAGGTACAAACAGGTATGCACAAAACTGCCAAATGACATTAAGTATCTTCTTCATGACATTAAGTATCTTCTTCATCACGATCCATTAACCATTAGATTTCCCTTCTTGCTTCTTCTCATTAACCCAATCATTAAAGTCCGAAATCAAGTCATACCTAACATGAAACTCCAATTTCTCCACCTTAGAGTCAAAATTACTTGTCTAATTGTTCGTATATGGAGTTATTACTCTTATACTCCGGCACTATCTCTTTCATTTTCTTCACGGTAATCATATTGTCATAATGTTTCGACATATCTACCAGTTCTTCAATATCCCTGTTAACCTCGTCGTAATCGTATTCGCGAACATTGGCAATTCTAATCTTCTCGTGGAACGTTGGCTTCGTACCCTCCAGTTCGTTCAGTACCTCCTCATACAACTTCTCACCCTCGCGCAAACCGGTGTATTTTATCTCCACGTTCTTAGCTCCTGACAATGCAATCATTCTCTTAGCCAAATCCGCAATTTTCACCGGTTCACCCATATCAAAGACAAAGATTTCTCCACCATTACCCATCGTTCCGGCTTCGAGCACCAACTTACAGGCCTCCGGTATCAGCATAAAGAACCTTACAATCCGCTCATCCGTCACCGTCACAGGCCCACCACTTTTAATTTGCTCCTTAAACAGTGGAATCACGGAGCCATTCGAACCCAGCACATTACCAAAGCGTGTAGTCACGAACTGAGTGTATTCCGAAGATGATATTCTTTTCTTTTGCGACTCCTCTGCCAGTTTCTTAGACAGGCTCTGCACATAAATTTCGCAGATACGCTTTGAGCATCCCATGACGTTTGTGGGATTTACAGCCTTGTCCGTTGAAATCATCACGAACTTCTTTACACCATATTTCACGCTCAAATCTGCTATCACCTTCGTGCCAAAGATGTTGTTTATCACGGCCTCGCTGGGGTTTTTCTCCATCATAGGTACATGTTTGTATGCCGCTGCATGAAAAACATATTCCGGTCTGAATGTATCGAAGATATGTTCCATCCTCGTACTTCGACAGATGCTTGTCACCACCACTTCACAAGGCACTTCCGGATACTCCTTAGCCATCATCAGTAGTATATCATGCTGCGGTGTCTCTGCCTGGTCTATCAGCATCATGGCAGCAGGCTTAAACTGAGCCACCTGTCTAACCATCTCAGAACCAATAGATCCGGCAGCACCAGTTATCAGCACCCTACGACCTGTCAACATATTCTCGACAGATTTTAAGTCCACATTTATCTCAGCTCTTGGCAACAGGTCTTCCACACTTACCTCCCTGAGTTGCATATTTTCCACCTCTTCATCGCTCAGTTCACCATTCTGAATACTTGCTTCTTTTGCCTCTTGAGCCATGAAAATCTTACAGCCGGCACTGATGAACACATCCTGCAGTGCTTGGTTCTTTCGGAATTCCCGAACTCTCAGAGGGCTTACCAAAACAGCTTGTATTCCTTCGTCTTTTACAACCTTAGCAATATCGTCTTCCAAAGTGTATACTGGCTGTCCCATCAAATGCATATCTCTCATGCGGCGGTCATGAGTAATAAAGCCACACAGTTTGAATCGCCTTGGACTCTGCGAACGTATATTCTTGGCTATACCAATACCACCAGACAGAGCACCATAAATAATAGCGTTGACAGCTTCAGCTTTTACATTTGTGGCATCATACACATTCTTCACAACAATTCTAATTCCCCACATCAGCAGCATTGAAATGGCTATTGCAGAAACTGTCTCTAACGGAGTAATTGCCGTCAGGACATCCACACGTTGCCAATGGCAAATTATCGAGCATCCCACTGTAAGCACCAATGTAATGGCATTTGCATAGGCCACCTTCATCAAATCCACGAAACTGCTATAGCGAACAATGCCTGAATAAGTCTTGAATACCTTTGCGCCAATCCAACTGAGAGCAGTATATAACAATGCCGTGTATAACACCGCATAGCGATGCTCAAACATCGTTCCTGTCCTGTTACTTACCCAATACACGAACAGACTCGATATGAATACAATTATCGAGTCCATCAGTAGGATACACCAGAATGGCAAAACATTCTTACTAAAATACATATCTACCAATTTATTAATTACTCTCTCTGCTCTCATAAGAATACATTTTCAATTATCGTTGTCTTTGCTTCTTATCAGGCCTTTGGATAACCTCCAGAAATACAACCACAAAGAAAAAAATGGTTGGAATACTATTTCCTGGGGATAGTGGTTTATCAGATAAGCGTCTCTTCTCAAATTATGTATAAAACGCTTGAAAGCTGTTTTTTGCGAGCCCCAATTACGGGTATCACTATATCCCATATTGCCGGTTATCATCACTTCTTGCAAAATAAAGCGACCTTCTTTCTCGTTAGGTTCCACCAACAAGTATTTGTTCTCCATCCCAAAAGCATATTGCATCAGCCACATCAGTCCCGAAGCAAAGCGCTGCATTCCAAGTCGCTTTATCCATTTTACGGAATCTTCTTTCTCCTCGTCTGAAAATCCCTGTTTCAGTACGTAATAATAATCCATAACCTGCCTAAGACCAACCCCACTGCTCAACATATGTTCATAACAATGCATGAGAATGAACACCCGGTCAAACGCCAGATAGGGCATAGACTTATCCATTATCGGATGATGAATGGCGCAAAACCGATGAAAGTTTTTGTTGTTAAAAGGATTACATAGATATGCAGGCCAAATATGGACCTCTAAAGGAATGTCCTTAAACAGATGCAGATGAATATGCTGATAATTTACGCCGTATAGTTTTCCTTCTTTATCAAACTTCCTTGCAAAATCATATATACGCTCTCTCCCACCATCTAGCCATACGTCAATATCTCCTGATTGCCTTCTGTCAGAGTTTGGATAATAGCGACCAACCGCAGCCCCCTTCAACAAGGTACATGCAATTCCCTTTTCTTGGAAATATTCAACAGCCTCAACACTGGCCTTTGCCATCGCTATGGTATTCTGCTCAATCATTTGAACAAAACCTATCCACTGCAATAATATATCTTGTGGAGGCCTTTGTTCATCAGGAAGTCGCTCTAAGCCATCAAGCATAATGCCTAGAATTGATTGGTTCTCCGATTTTTGGTATAAAGCCATCCATTCTTTTCTTGTTGGAACTCGTGACAACTTGTCACGGTTTCCCAGCGCTATCTGCAATAGTTCAAAAAACAAGTCCGAGTATAATCTAAACATTAGCTTGTAATACTAATACTTATGTGACTATCACTAAGAATGATTCTTTATTCCAGTCTCGCCAATATTTTCATTATTGGCGTTGGTGGCCACTTTAAAAATGGTCATGAAGAAAATTTTGACATCTAACCATAGGCTCATGTGTTGGGCGTACCACACGTTTAGTTCTATTCTTTCCGGCCATGGCACTTCCTTTCTACCATGTACTTGTGCCCAGCCTGTAACACCAGGGAGCACATCAAACATGTGCTTTTGATGTTCATCATATTGCTCGTATGGCCATGGATGATAGGTCAATGCCGGACGTGGACCAATCAAAGCCATATCACCTTTTAGTATATTGACTAACTGGGGCAACTCGTCTATTGAAGTGGCACGTAAAATCTTACCCACACGGGTAATACGAGAATCACCTTTGTACGAATACACACCCGTTCCCTGATTCTCTGCACCCACACACATTGAACGGAACTTCCAAATTTTAAAAGGAACGCCATCCTTCCCCAAACGCTCCTGTTTAAAGATTACTGGCCCCTTCGAGTCCAATTTAATAAGGATAGCCACTATCACCAGTGGCACGAATAGAATAATCAGTGCCACTAAGGCAATCATAAAATCAATTACTCTTTTTAGATACTTATACATAGTACTACTTTTCTATAAAGTTTTTCAAATTCTGATACATCACTGCAAACATTCTCGCGTTGTTTCCATCGCTCACAAACGAATTGTGCGGACTCACAGCTACATTCTCCAGTTTCCAAAGTGGACTATCTTCTGCTAAAGGTTCGGTCTCAAAAACATCCAAGGCAGCAAACAAATCTTTACGCTCTGCCAAGACCTCACACATTGCTTGCTCGTCTATCAGAGCTCCTCTAGCTATATTTACCAACGCCGCGCCCTCCTTCATTGAGCTGAGCACCTCACGGCTAATAAGTCCTCGCGTAGAAGGCAACAATGGAGCCGTCACCACCATCACGTCAAACTCGCCCACACGTTCACATAGCGTTTCCGTCAGAGCCATATGGTCAAAACCCTCAGTATCGTTCGTATGAATATCAAACCCCGTAGTCTCTGCACCGAATGCGCGAAAGCGTTTCGCCACTTTCTGCCCAACACTACCGGCGCCCACCACAGCTACCTTTGTTCCATACACTTCACCCAAACCACGGTGCTTTGTCCAGCGACCAGCCTGCTGCTCCTCGCGAAAGAACCAGCCCTGTTTGTAATGCTCCAACACACGGAACACCGCCCACTCTGCCATCGGAATGCTATACACGCCACGGGCATTGTACAACTCTATCCCTCGCGTTTTAATCTTGTCCACAGGCACGCGATCAAGACCCGCGCTCGTCAACTGAATCAGTTTCAAGCGCGAAAATGTATCAATGTCATGAGACAAGAACAAGCCGTTACATACCGTCGCATCCACCTCTGCAGCATCTAGCGGCAACTCACCCTTCTCCTGTTGCATGATAAATACTGTGTACCCTAATGAACGTAATGTTTCCATTTGCTCATTAGAGTATTTGAAGCAACCTGTCAACAATAGATTCATATTATCCTTTGACAATAATCTCAACTGCTTCACAAACAGCCTTGTTGTTATCTGTAAAATAATGGAATGCCTCAATAGCTTCCTTTTCTTGTTTTCGGAGGGCGGCAATACCATCATCAAAGACGCGCTTTACCTCATTCAAATCCGAAATCTTATCCGCATTGCAAAAACTCCTGCTCACGATTACCATTGAGCTACCAAGGCGAACATGCTCCTTCAGAATCATACTACCAGGAACAGCTCCACCTGTCAATGTAGCAATGCCGCCAAATCCAAAAGGAATACCTTTCGCTTTGATTTTTGCTGAGAGTCTATCCACAGTTCCATCAGCAAGTAACTCGAACATAAACTTCATGCCGAGAGCTAGATGAAGGTCGTTCAACCCAAGGTGAATCATGTCAATCCCCTTCAACTCTAAAATCTCATCAAGAAGCACCACGGCCTGAGGTGTTTCCACCAAGAGGCAAGTCTTAGCACGACCATCTACTATCTGCAAGAAGCGCTTTATCTCAGCAACCGTCTTGAAGAACGGCAACATGATGATGTCTGCACCAGCTTTGATAGTAGCCTCAATTTCATCCTCTGAAGACGGATAATTAGCGAGTGCATCATGTATCGGATTCACACGTACCAACACTTTTGCAGTTTTAACCGCTGCCTTGATGTTCACCACATCCTCTACTGTATGGTGGTTCTGCACCGTGTCCAAGCCACCCTGTCGGCTGTCTTTCCCGATAAATTCCATATCAACAAATATCCAGTCCACGCCCGCTTCTTCAGCTATACGCGCAATTTCTGGACGCTTTGTGATATACATCAGATTCAACATATTTCAGTATTGTTTGTATTCAAATTATTCTAGATTATAATATTTCACGTCCAATGGAATAATATCAAATTAGACAAGAATTGGCAATCAGACTTTTATCCTTGCTATTATCTGTTGTGAGCTCCATCTCAATGCAATTGCAGCAAGTAAAATAATAGTGGTTAGGATTAGCCAATTGACTGGGAATGAGCCCATATTACAATGAGCAATAATAACATATTGTACTAGATAAATCTCTAATGTTCTGTCAGAGATGAAAGTGATACTTTTCCATATTCGTCCTCCTTCCAGCTTACTCAAGCGACTCTCCTGGTTCATAAAAATGTCGAACATGACATACAATAGTGACCACAAAACGATCTGATTGACAATTTGATATGGTGCCACTGAAGGCATCTTGACAAAAATCATCTTTGAAGCAAAATAAACCACACAAAGTAAGATGCATAAACAAATCTTCCATACGCTCACTCTGTTTGCAATACCTTCTGTCTCACACCTCCAACGGAAATGGAGCCCTAACAGCATCGACTGGAAGAAGATAAATTCAATCATTGGCTCTCGGACAACATCAATATGGTAAAAACTATTATCATATATGGTTAGATACAATACCAACTGAATCAAAAATACCCCCCCACACCATGCTCAGATAGTTCCTTCGACTCATCTCAACATTCTTTGATATGAAAAACAAAGGGATATACAGAAGAATAATGCTTGAAACGAAATGCCAATCCCGTGGGAAAATAAAGTACTCAATAATCTTATGCCAGCCCGTAATTACGAAAACACCTAATAAGATATAAACGATACGTATCATCCACATTGGAAAATAGACGCGGATGAATCGTTTTAAATACCATTTCCCGAATGAGCCCTTGGTACTCGCAAGGCAAAAGCCCGAAACAGCAAAAAACAACACATCGCCAAGCAAACCGCCATTTGCTATCAAGTCAGTAGGATAAACACCCGTATAGTGTGAGTTCGTAATGACCATAGCAGCCAAGGCTCTGATCAAGACGATAAAAAGAAAGAACTTTTTTGCCACCTTGTTTTGACTTATTTTATTCCCAATAATTCCATTCGATTCTCCATATACTTTTCAATAAAGACCTTCTGGTTAAATCGCTCTTCTACCCACTTACGACCTTGAAGTCCCATTTCTTTCGCCTTTTCAGGGTTTCGGAGGAACTGAAAAATGTATTGAGTCAGTTGATCCACATTCTTAACAGGAACAGAATAACCGCTCACGCCCTCTTCCATGGCACTCGAAGGGCCAGGATACTTGGTCACCACCACAGGAACTCCCATAGCAGAAGCCTCAACGACACCCATACCGAAACCTTCTCGGTAACTTGGCAACACATATACATCCATAGCAGCGGTATATTTCTCCACATGGTTCACACGGTCGGTCTTGATAATGTCGTCGCAAGTTTCGAAATAGTGCAGCATATCAGGCTCCATGGTCTCCTGCTTTTCAATCGGACCAACGAAGAGTAACTTGGCTGTTGGGAACTCTTGTTTCACACGCTGAAAGGCACGAAACAGTTCGTGACACCCCTTTTCTCTGCCTAACCGGCCAACAAATCCCACCACAGGGACACCCTCTGGAATTCCATACTGTTTCTTTATCTCCCGTGCATATTCTTCTTTCTTTGTAATGTCGTATGCCTCCAAGTTCAAACCCTTTGCACTACCGTTCCAGATGACGCAACTCTTCTTCTCGTCATACAGACCATGAGCACGACAGAAGTCCAAATTACCCTTACTGTCCGGCTGCACATGGGTTGAAAAACGACAAACCATGCGCTCGATGTTCTCAAACACTTTACGTTTAATCCCTTTCATGGTCACATACACCATTCCCCACTGGCAGTACAGACGCACCGGCACACCTGCCATCTTTGCTGCCACCGCACCATACATACTGGCATTGGGAGTGGAATACTGCACAAGGTCGAACTTCTCCTTCTTGAAGAAGCAGTATAGCGCCCAGATGCTCTTTAATGAACCCATCGCGTTGATGCCACGTGGTAAGTCCACCCGGTGAGTGTGTACAAACGGATAGCGTTCTTTGAGTCCTTTCTCAAACTCCTCATCCATATTGCAGACAATCGTCACATCCACTTCACGCTTATGATAGTCATTAAGAAAGGGGATAATCCAGTTGTTAATCGATGACCACAAGGTGGTACAAATGCATATTCTCTTTTGCATAATATCATGTTCTTAGTTGACTGTTCGCTTCATAGCCTCCTCAAAGGGTACCACGACATAATCCATTCCATCAATGCGCGACAGACTCATATCATACTCCACACCTCCGTAAGCCTTCTGAATCAATGGCACAAAATAGCAAAGACGAACAAATAAACCCAACAGACGGCTGGTATGAGGTTTCTTACCAAGGCCACGGGCAATGGCCGAGGTAATCTCTATTGCCGATACGGCCTTATCATCTTGAGGCATAAAAACTCCCTGACGTTTCTGTTCAATCGCGAGACGGATAAACTCACACAGGTTATCGATATAGAGCATACTCTGCTTTACATCTGTATATGTAAATGGTATCACTGGCAGTTTTTTCACCACATTAATGAAACCAGGAATGTAACCACCCCGACAACCCTTACCATAAACATTGGGGGGACGTACCACTACCACATCGAAGTCACCATCTTGCAGTTTCAGCAATTGTTCCTCAGTGGCTGCTTTGCTTTGACCATACAGACCTATAGGCGACAATGGCGTATTCGCTTTAATCACGTTTTTACCCAACCGCTTTGGAGTACCGAATACAGCCATTGTGCTCAAAAACACAAATGCTGCCTTTGAACTACTTGAACTTCTTAAACTTTTAAACATTTCTGCAATAGCAACTGGCATCTCAGTATTCACATGCCTGTAAAGATCTACATCCTTACAATCGGGTCGATGCACTATACCCGCCACATGCACGATGGCATCAAAACCACCATAGTCAAAAGCATTCCAGTCTTCTGTCAGCACATCCAACTGAAAAACCTCATGACCATGTTTTGTAAGCCACTCGTCAATGTGGTTACCTATATAACTATCTTTTCCAATGATACAAATCTTCATAATTAATCACTATTTGCTAAGAAGGATTTGAGTTTTACCATCCTTCACGTCTACAGAAACAAAATGATCTCCAGCGTACAAGGCATTAAGGATTGCCGCTCTAACAGGGACAGACAACTCTCTAATTGAAGAGTAAGAAAAGTTATTCTTTGCAGATAAATCAGTATACTCAACAGTGAAATCTGATGATTGTGAAGAGCCTGCTTTTTTTGACCGTAGCGAGCCAATAACTTGCTTTATCCAAGCAAGAACACCTTTGTTGCGCAGGAAGACTTTAAATGAAAACATCCAGCAGTCTATTTTATTTAACATCAAAGCAAATGGATTGGCGGTTGGGAGAGCCATAAGAATCTGATAGTTGGATGTTTCTTCCTTCGCCCATTTCCGCTTATATGGACTTGATCCCTTAGAATAATCAAATATTTCATACTTTCCCTGCTTGCACATTTCTTCAAATAAGATTTTGTATTGGACTATTCCAAGGTTGTACTTAGCAAAGGATGGATCAAATGCGGGTATCCAATCTGTAAGAACTTTACCATCAGTTAGACTGAAGACGAAGGCAATCACGATATCATCAAGAATTGCAAGTGAAAGATGCCCCCTTTGCCCATACATCAAGCTCTTGATCAACTCAGAGTAATAAGGGCGCATATGCTCTTCGCCAAAGAAACTAGTGGCATACACATCTGCAAATCTCTCTGCATGTACTCTATATATTTGATTAATATAATTGATGTTTTCCTCGTAAGAAGCAGCATTCTCCACGTTAACAACCTTAAAAATACCAAGTTCTGTTACCTTACGATGGAATTTTTTTAGTTCAGTACGTTTCTTTGAGGAAGTATATATTGATTTGAAAAACTCATCAAAATCCGGTTGGAAATGCAAGAATGGACACTGGTATAAAGACAATGACACCTTTTTCCTCTCCTTCATTAGAAGTTTGTACATATTCGTTGAGTCATTGATGTCATACAGATTTAGGACAACACTATATGGCTGCTTAGCGAAATAATCTTTTATCGCGATATGAACCTTCTCGATGTTCTCCTCCGAACAAATGTACTGTTCATAGTTAAACTGACGATATCCAATAAAGCGATACTTGCGAACTCTAAGTAACGAACTTTTGAAAGTACACTCGAATGGCACAATTCCTATTAGCTTACCATCTTCAAAAACCTCGAAAAAATCAAAGTCCCCTTGTGGAAAATACTTCAGAAATACAGACATAAAAGCGTAACTTTGGAAGGGGTTACGACAAACATCAAAACCCTTTAGATGTGATAGGAATTGTTCCTTTGATTGATAATTATTAACTGTATACATATTATTTACTTCTTAAATAATCAAACATTTCTGCCATTGTGAATGATTTCATTCCATAATTCCTCTGGCAATCTTTGTAACATGAAAGCACTTTCTCAAGCATAGCAAAATTCTTATCCATATTAGCACCAAAGTTGTGAGGGTGCCAATAGATGTGATACATCTCACCTTTTAGAGCCGCATGAATCATTTCCCTCTTCATTCGATATATCTGCAGCCACTCTAAAAAAGCCAACTTTTTACTGTATGGTCTAACGAATCTGCTTGCAGGGATATTTACCGAATCTCCTGTAACTGATAGCGTATCATACGGAATAGTTGACATTCCACCGATATTGATATAATTATCCAAGATCCTGCATACTCTTTTCTTTAATCTATCCCATTTAGACTTGGGTGTGCCAAAGAACCGGGGAGCCAAGCCTCGATATATTTTGATTCCATATTTTGAACAAATCTCAAGATATGGTTCTGACACTTGATTCCTCGGGAAAATGATTGATTTTGGTCTTGGTATATTCAGTTCGTCAAACATTTTGAGGAGCATCTTGGTATCAGCCTCAAATTCCTCAACAGTTTGCCCGGATTCATCACAATAAAAATGACAATAAGTGTGAGAACCGACCTCTATGCCATCCGCATTATTGAGTTTTCTTATTACATCTGGGCAGAAATACAAATTATAGTTTTCCTCATTAATATCTTTGAGATACTCGCCATATGGCTGAAACCTGCTGTCAGAATACCCTGGGATTAATTCGGGCATATCTGCGGTTATCTCTTGGACATTATTTCTAAACATGAAGCCTACTGCCCCAAATGTGGCATGAACTCCATATTTGTTAAAGATACTGATTAACCCATCAATTACTTGTGGAACTTGAGCAATGTTCGTTTTTCCGTAGCCTTCAGGAAACCAACCTTCGATGCACCCCCATGTCATTTCAAAGTCAAGGGATATGACGAGTGCTCCTTTTTTCATATCATTATCTTTTTGCATATTGTGTAAAGTCCTTTAATAACATATCCCGAACTACAGCCTCGTTGTGATTCCTTCGACCAAGTTCAAATGCCCTCTTTTGATATGATATCAACAGAGAGGGATCACGATTTATTTCAATTAATGCATCGTGTATTTCTTTTCGTGAAGAAACACAGATAGCCGCATTATATCGTTTCAAATAAGCAAAACCTGCTTGCTTGGAATCACAAATAGCCATAACAGCACAGCCGCTATCAAGGCAATCTACAATTTTTGTTGAAAAAGATAGGCGTACATCTAATCTATTCCTCAAATCAAAGCTTTCACAATGAAGAGCGACATCACTTTTAAGATAGATGTCCTTCAACTCCGCAATTGGTACAACAGGGTGAACAAATGAATTCATTTTATCGTCCAGTATGGAACTCATTTTATCTGTCATCGGATTGGCAGTATAAATATCAAGTTGCATAACCTTCCCTGATGCATTCATTTTTCTTATTTCTTGGGCAAGTATAGAAAGAGTCTTCCATCTGTTCAGGTAAATACCGCCAGCATATATAAAGCGAATGGGGCTATTTACTGTCTTTTTTGATAAGTCTTCATCAAACTTGCCGGTCTTACACAACACTTTCATATTTGCGCCAAAAGACTTTTCGCACTGGTCTTTCTGCTCTTCTGTCATGGTATAGACCAAAGAATAGCACTTAAAGACCTTTCTCGTGTGAATCCTTAGGAAATAGTGGTTTATCCAATATGAAGGAGAAAAACGCACCTGCTTGTTGCTATAGAAGTCATCGGAAATATAGGAGATCACGTTAACGCCTGCAACCTTCTTTGCCAAGATTGTAAGGTTGTGCATATAATGATTTCCATAACATGGGGCAAATATCAAATCAGGATTGAAGTCGCGTATGAATTGCGATATGGCGGCTTCATCCCATTTACCAAGCCACCAGACCATCTCGCGCATGATTTGCAACAGGTTACCGAACCATCTACGGTATCCGCTGAAACTTTCAACTCCTACTACACTTTCATGTGGCGCTTCTTTATAGTTGAGCTCCTTCCCAGCCTTTATTCTTTTGGTAATGCTATAAAGCATGCCCCTGTCCGTAATCTGATAATACTTACGGCAGATATTATTATTTGGCTCGCGCTCATTACAATATATTTGAGCGAACTCGGCATCCATGCCTGCAAACAGGTTAGAGAGCACGTTACCGCCATTCTGCTCATCCCGCCAAGCTTCTTTGGATAATACAAGTATTCTCATCCGTTATCTGATTTTATGATACCATAAGAGTAACTTTCTTATCACGTTAAATCCTAAAAACCTGAGTTTGCTAACTAGTCTTACATAGGGGTACCAATCATACGCTGTCAACCACCATAGTTTTTTTAATCTTCCAAAAAAGATTGGGTTTTTACTTTCTTTATACAAATTGGATTCAAAGACAATAAGCACATACTGGTTAGCTAAATAGTTCCGTAAACACACATTATCGTAAACAGTATATTTCTCCAGAATATCCACGACATCGGTTGTATGCTTAATTGAAACATTTTTTGTTATGGAAGCAGGATTGCCTTGGCGGTAAACATAGATGCTTTCATTTACCACGGCAACTTTTGGATTAAGCTGCAAAAGCTTTGCACACCATTCTATATCTTCACTTAGTTGTCCAACCACGAAGCGTAAGTGATTAGTTTCTATCAAAGACCTTCGGACAACCTTATCCCATGCACAACCAACGAATATATTTCTTTGCATATATTGTTGGATAATTTGCTCATTGGTTAAAGTTGATGACACATTATCACATTTTTGAGGGATACGCTCGTCGCCATATCGGTTTTCTTGACTAAAATATTTCTTCTTTCCAATGATGACAATATCTGCTCCTGATTCCTTGATACAGGCATCAATCATACGTAGGGCCTCTTTATTATCCCACCAATCATCGCTATCTAGGAAAATGACATATTCACCCTGTGCCAAATCAAGGCCTGCATTTCTGGCATCGCTCAAACCTCCGTTAGGTTTATGAATTACCTTCACTTTGCTACTCTTCCTGCCATACTCATCGCATATCGCAGGACTACCATCCGGACTGCCATCATCCACAAGGATAACCTCGTAGTTCTCATAAGTTTGCGCCAACACACTATCAACGCATTGGTGCAAGTATTGCTCAACCTTGTAACACGGTATAATAATACTGAAAAACATCTGTTAAATATTTTAGGATTTATACATTATCCCAAGCACGAATCAGTTCAACTCCTCTCCATGTCTTACGATACATGTCTTCCCAGAAGAAACCATAATCTGCATGTTTCAAAACAACATAGGCTGCCAAAACGAAAAATATGATATAATATAGATATTTCCCGCCAATTTTTTTACTGTATTCTTGACATAAGTAAGGAATCAGGAAAAGATCGAAGATTGAAAAGTATTGTACGATTCTCATGTTCGCTGGCGATATGTACATAAGTGGCGTGAGTGAAAAGGCCACCGCCAGAGATGACATAAATATTTTATTCTGAGTATTAATATTTTCCAATGTCTTCCGTTTGAAGAACAAGGCTACTGTTATAAGAACAATATACGCGGTAAAGACATACGGTTGTTCCATCCCTACATTCTCAAAATAGGCCGCGTACTGTTCAAAAGTAGTTCCCATCAATAAAGGACTAATATACTGACCGGCAGAAAACATCGGGATAAACAATATTGCCGCACCAATAAATATAAGAGTCGATGATTTTAAATATCCAAAGAAATAAAATGGTATAAAGATTAAACTTGATTTATGTTGGGTGGCCGCAAGAAGGACTAAAAAGAAAAATTTGATACTTTTCCTATTAATGGCATAAGGAACGGCAAAAAACAATAAAATTGTAGCTATAGTCTGCCTAAGTCCTGTGATTGACAGAAAAGAGTAGTACAAGCATTGATATAATGGAATACTTATAAATACATCAAGATTGGATCTTGTATATTTATAATATAGCCTTCCGATTGCCGTAAATAAAAAAATGGTAATAGCAATAAGAAAAGCCCTGAAAGACGGAAAAATCAGAGAAAATGCTTTTGATAGTAAATCATAAGCTGGATCCTTGTCTTCAGTAGTTTGGAATCGTTGCCACAGTTCACTAAAGCTATAGGATATTGTATTATTAAATTGCTGATAATATGCTAACGTATCAGCTCCAACTGCGAGATTTCGGAAGCCTGACTGCATAGCCAGTAATGCCATCACTAAAATAATATAATTTTTCCGTGCCCTTTCTTTCTGTATTGGGTTACCATTCTCTTTAAAAATAATTAACCCTATATAAGACAAGATAAATATTATTAACTGTATATACATTTTTCAGTCAGTTAATTAAATTATTTCCGGATTGGTAATGATATCCATTCCCCAAACTTATAGTCCCATTCCTCTGGTTCGAATGGCATCATGCCACTAAAATGGAAAAAAGTCATCTCACCAAAGAGTACCATATTTCCAGTATCATAAAAATCCACACGTACATGCGGCATTCCTTTAGACAACTTTTCAGCGAGTTCTTTCATTAGCTCAAAATTCTTTGGTCTCAGAGGTGTCACCTTTGCATGGTCATGACCTTGCCTGAATCGAAGAGGATCGAAATCAGCATCAAAGAAATCAAATTTTACATCTTCTCCCTCTTTCTGGCGCTCTGTACCAACGAACAGGGCCATCACTTTTCCATTAAAGCAGAAAAATTTGTAGTCGGGCAAATCCGGCGTTGATAATTGAATCTCTCCGTTTGGTAATGATTTAATAATTACCCCCCCCATTTTTCACCAGGCAAATTTATCATCTCCCCTAATATCTCATTGTATTGGTCAGGTCTGAATCTTCCAAAACCACTCGCAGGATAGAAAGTTATTTCACCGAAAAAAACACTATTTCCTATAGAATACAAATCGACACGAGAGAAAACAAATTGTTTTGATAATTCCCTTGCTATGCGAATTTGAAGATCCATGTTTTCGGGCTTGGAAGGTAAGACAGCTGCGTTGTTTGCTTTTGCATCCATTCCTACAAAGTCCTGATGAATCCACTTGGTATCAAAAAAATCAATTGTTTCCATTGAATTTCGGTCCTGTATTACCTGACAGTATGTTGGTTCGCCATTGAAGCAATACCATTTATAGTCAGGAAGATCCATCACATCGGGAGAAGGGTCAATATACTTTTCCGCAATAATACGATGAGGGACATCTTTGTATGGCCATTCTCGACCTATGATATATGTGTTTGTATGTAGTGACTTGGTAAGCTTGACTCGTGCACCCTCTACGTCAAATTTGTTTTTGTCCTTACAAATAACAACTCCTGTATTACCTCCGCCATGAGTTGTTTTCATGACAAACTGGTCAGGTAGTTTTGAAAAATCAATTTCATCAAAACTATTCCAAACCCCGTACGTAGGAATTATATACTGATCACCTATCTTTTCTGCCACCCACTTTTTTACCTCATACTTATCCACCAACTTCGAGTACAACGGGTTTCGGTTGTACAACTTCAGCCATTGGAGTTTCTCATTGAATGACTTAGGGTTCTTCCAGTTCACCCTTCTTCCAAAAACATTGTAGAAAACAAGATTTATGGCAACCTTATCAGGTAATAAAGGATAGATGAAAGAACCTTCGATTTTCTTTGTCAAAATACGTTCTGTATGCACTAAAGTACGTACCTTCCTTTTAATAGTATCAATTATTTGCATGTTTCTGCTGGATGTTACAAACAATTTGTAAAAATTTCTTAGATTTCAAGAGTATTGCACACTTGAACAATATCATAAATTTTGAAGAGGAGAACCTGTTGTACTTTAACATTTTCCTTAATTCCTGGTTGTTAATAAGAATCTGTGTGTCCTCTTTCTCCGTATTTCGATTTTTTGACAGAAAATAACTGCAACTATTTGCAATCATAACACAGGTCATGCGTTCAATCTTTTCTCTAAGTTCATCTGTGTATAGATTCCATTTACCAAAATAATCCTTCGCATAGTTATAAACCATAAAATTTATATCAACTGTTTCCTTGACATTTTTGGTCTTATATACACCCGGGGTTATCACATAGTCATAATAAGCTTCCTTCAGAGTAACCAACTTATTAATTTTATCAAAGAGAATAAGAGAATAGGCCATATCCTGGCTTCTCCTCAACTTTGGGAAACGAATGTTGTTTTCTATCAAAAAAGAGCGACGGCAAAGGCGGTTGCAGGCTGACATCACACTAAATGAATTGAAGTAATTATCCACATAAAATTGTCGCACAGCATCACCCTCATACACTCCATCTGGGACTAACGTGTATCCGTAAGTTTTATATGTCCCGTCCTGTTCTTCTGTAAGAAGATGGTAACCAAATATCACCACATCAGCATTATGTTTCTCTATTGCAGCAACAGCATTTTCCAACATTTCTGGTTCGAACCAGTCGTCTGAGTCACAATGGTAAACATATTCTCCAGTAGCCGCATCAAGACCCCGGTCACGTGTTGGCCCGAGACCTTCGTTTGATTTATGAATAACCTTCACATTATTATGCTCCGCTGCTATCTGGTCGCAAATCGCACCTGAGTTATCAGGGCTGCCGTCATCCACTAAAATCACCTCAAAATCTTGAAATGTCTGTGCATATATACTATCTACACACCTGCGCAATGTCTTTTCTACATTATACACAGGCACACACACTGAAACCTTTGGCATGTTTATTATATTTTAAAATATTTCTTCAAATAAGTTGTAATACTCTGTCAAGGGGTTGTTGTTTATAAGAATCTTAGAATGTGACGTTACATTCGACTTTAGTTCCTTATAATGTTGTTCCTCTGTGAGTATGTTTTTTAGTCCATTGAATAAACCTTCTTCTGAATTATCAACAATATCGCCATATTCCCCATTATCGAGAATTTCTCGCATTCCCGAGCAATCCGTTGTTAAAACAGGGATACCTAATGCCACTGATTCGGCAATCGATGTACTATAGGCTTCTGATAAGGAAGAGCAGACATACAAATCTGCTTTAGACATATATTTATAGGGGTTATTTTGAAATCCTAACAAATGAACATTTTTCAGTTTTTCGTTTTTGATGATCCTCTCCAACTGTTCCCGTTCTTCGCCTTCGCCACATATCCATAGTTCAAAAGAGAATTTCTCTTTCTGTAAACGGGAGACTGCATTAAGCAGCCGGTCATAGCCTTTAACAAGTGATAGACGACCAACGCTTATGAGTTTAAGCCCCTTGGTTGTATAAGTCATATCCAACGGCTCCTGAGATTTTTGTAGAGCTGTTTTAAAGTCTATTACATTATGAACTACACATGCATTCTGTAATGAGCCAACAACTCGTTGGAAACCGTCAAGCGAATCCTTGGAAACAAAACAAACTTTGTCGAATGTTCCTAATTCTGCCAAGCACTCCTGATAGGTTTTATAATTCGCCAACCATTTTTTGTCTACGCCTGTATTGCAATGAATAAAAACTATCTTTCTCCCCCTGGAATCAGAAGCTGCAACAGCTCGTGCAGGAAATCCTTCAAGATAGGAGACAATTATATCATATTCTCCATTTAGGAACAATTTTGCAAATAATCCATAGGTCAATATTTTGCAATAGAGGCGTTCTAAAAAGAAGATTAGTAGTTTATTTCTGCTTTTGATAATACATTTGTGTTTAATGTGTGATGACAATTTAGCCTCATGGACACCATGAAGCAATGTTGTGATAGTCACATCATATTGATTCTTGGGCAATAGATTCACAAGATCAACAAGCACCTTTTCTGCACCTCCACCATCTAATGTATTTATAAAGAAATTCAATCTCATGTTTCTATTTGTTATAGATAGTTCTAAACAGCTCAATATATTTATTAAAATTTGCCTGTTTTTCAAAATTAGTAGTTGCCCACTCAACTAGGACATCCTTATTATGCATTAAATTTGATGATAAAGTATCCAAAGTTTCCTTTAAAAGCATCTCAGCATTTCCTGTCTCAACAAGCCTTCCGATATTTGGGTGTACAGTTTCTGACGTTCCAGTATTATCATACGCAACCACAGGAGTTCCACATGCTTGACATTCAATATTCAAGCTTGATAACGTATCTTCTCTTGAACAATTCACCATAACATCACCACAACTATACAGTGCAGCCATATCCGAAGGAGTTTTAAAATATCCCAACTCCTTAACCTTAGGTGAACCTCCCCCACCAGGAACAGAACACCCAAAAACTACCATGGTAATATTGTCTGGTAAATTATCAACAAAATATGAGAATGTTGTACTGTTTCTGCTCTCGTACCATTTTGATGCCGGACAAAGGATTATTTTATTATCTAATGGAATGTCATATTTCTTTTTAAATGCCACTATTTCATCCTTACCGTTAAGAGGCTTGAAAATATCAGTATTAAATCCATTATGGATATAGCTGACATTAGAACATCTTATCTTTGATTTCTTGCACTCTTCTGATATCCATTTTGAGCAACCTATCATTGTTAATCGAGGGATTGCACTCAATAAGGATACTCTATCACTTAGTATTTTTGCGCTACCATCGTAAAGATAAGCGGGGACTTCTTCATAACGCCTTGGACAGGAGCAACAAGATTGCTGCCATCTATTACAATTGGAAGAAGAATAATGGGTACAGCCACCTGTAAAGTACCAGCAGTCATGCATCGTGATAACAGTAGCTATGTCTTTTTTTGCCACATACTTCAAAAGCATTGGAAGATTGATAAAATTGCCATGTAAATTATGAAGATGGACAATATCAGGTTTAATTTTATCCAAATAGCGCAAAAAGAAATATGTTGGGATATGAGAGTAATAACCCATCTTACCAGCAATACGTGTAAAAAGCGCATGTAATTTATAGTCAAAGATATTGCCAATTTTATAGCCATCGCGCACTTGTGAAGATGGCAGATAACACTCTGAATAAGCTACATAACATTCTATATTGTTATTGAAGCAGGTACTTTGGATGTTTTTTACTATAGTACCCGTACTCTGAGTGCCATATATGGCATTAATTTCCAGAACTCTCATCTTTTATATTCTTTGACCCTATAATCAATAGTGAGACCATCCCATCTTTCTGGTGGGTTATTTTAGCACCCTCATTGCCCATAGACACAAATAAACCAAACGAGGCCAACCCTGTAAGATACAAGACCATATTGGAACGTTTCGCTAATAACCACACTATCAGCATAGCTTGACACGATGCGGTAATAAACCAAAAGGCAAAGAAAGTATTATGAAACAGCAAGCCGACAATGAAGTCCCTTGTCGCATGTAGTAGTTCCTGGTGATGGAAGAATCGAAGATAGATAAAAGGGATTTCTATGATAAACCACACCAAGTACAATGATAACATTCGTTTGATGTAATCCCTTATTGATTTCCCCCGTTAAAAAAAGATATAACTGCTGAAGCAGAAAAAGAATGGCACTGCGACCTGGCATATCAATCTCGTCCAATACAAATCCAACGTAGGATACGCATAAACTGGCCGAGTGTGAATGCAAACAACCAATGCGGCTGCTATAAATTTGAACAAATCAATCGAGGTATAAACTTCTGTTTTTACTTTCATTTTATTTATCCTTTCTTTTTACCATCCCCATAAGATATATTATAAGGGAGCGGTCGAATATAAACAACATAACGAGGACAGCAACCAAAACCAAGACGAAAACAATGAACGCATCTAATACCCAACTGAACAAATTAGATGGCGTATAGTTAACGTATGTACTCACAAGATAGGAAAGTGCGAAAAAAGCCCCTCCCAATAACAGTTTCTTTAAAAATTGTGCTATCGATTGGTTATAAATATGCTTATAAGCATAATGAATCAATACAGGGGTTCGATACAGGCCTGCAATTATCGTTGCAATCAAAACGCCATAGATATTGAATTTTAGGGTAAGGAGCACGGAAAGTGTAATGTTTAGAATCGCTTCAATCACCGCATAGCGCTTCACCTGTTTAAAATGACCCGCCGTATTGATAGCGACAATTGAAGGAATACGCAAACCAACAATGAGGGCAGCAAGGACAAAAAGAATTGCCAAGCCAGGCAAATCGTAATCCGCATCCATTTTCATGGTGTATATCCGGATAAATGGGGTGAAAACAATAACAGCCGTTGAATAAAGAACGAGCATGATGGAGAAATACATCGACTCAAAGCGGTTCATGTTGGCTTTGAACACCTCTTTATCGGAATAGTACATCTTCCCCATTGACGCAATAACGGCCTCCCGTGCACTCCCCAGAAAGCCCTGCATACCAGCAATAACGAAATTGTATATGGCATAAATACTGGAATACACCAATGATGACAGCGTGCTTAAAACAACGAGTGGTGTACTGCTAATAACAAGACCAGCAATTTCGCTGACCATCACATCCGAACGTTGCTTAATCTCAATCTTGGTCTCTTGCAGTTCTTTGTGCGAATAATTTCTCAGGTAGGGGAATTGCTTTTTAATATAAACAGTAACAATAGCCAGTCGAATCAACGTTACAATGACAGCAACACTCTGGTATATAATAATATTTTGCAGGGTGAACAACACCGTCAGATGCAAAGCCACACTAATAAACTGTAGAATTGTGTTTATGAAATAAATAGCATAGCTCCGATTGTTGGCAATTAAGATGACATTGTATTTAGCCTGGAAGAAGTATTCCATGGCGGAACTTATCGCTCGCAGAACTATGAATGAAAAAACAATCCAATATGAAATGTCATCCTTAATAGCAAACGGGTAAAGAATAACTATGGGCACAATGGCCAATAGGAAAATGTAGCCCATTTTCCTGTATTGGAGTTCAGTGTTTCTATAGATTGCAGCAATGCCCTTCTCATCACCGGCGGCAATCGGTTTAAACATCGCCTGTATAGACGATGCCGCTATTCCATACTGCAGCACCGCCAACAGCCCCAAGACTTGGGCAATGGACTGGTTCAAACCATTGTAAACCGACCCAAATATTTCAGTATAATATTTGGGGAGGATAAGCCCAACTATAAGGGCAGATATCTGAGATAGAAATGACGCTATAAAATTAAGAATAGCGCGTTTTTTCATTGACATTGTTCCTGAAAATAATAAGTACTATAATCTCGTTCGATACTATCGATTATCTCATCTATAACTATCAATCATATATTCATCATCACCCAACATGACAATCAAGTAATCACCCATATCCTTTATCTGGAAAGGTTTCATATTGCTCTCCTTGGCAATTCTGGTAGCCTCCTCCAATTGGGTAAACGTTATGCTCCTTCTCTGGGTTCATCGATGTGAACACATAGGATTCAATCTCCTTCGATAGCAGGTCTTGGTGCATCTCCATAGTTGTACGGCCTGTACTGCTATGTCGGTACACTACGTTAATCTGGACAACCTTCATTGATGCTATGTTTTAAGTACCAAAGGAACACAGATGGTGCCCCTTTGGTACCTTAAGTATGATTTATTATAATCTTCCGTCAACGATACTACGGTCAAGAGTGCATTTCACGTCGAAGATGACATGCTTGTCTTTCAAGAGGCTTGTTACGTCTAGGCCTTCAAACTTCTTGTGAGCAACAGCGGCAATAGCAGCATCGAACTTCTGTGTGGGAAGTTCGTTCACCACCTTGATACCATATTCGTGCTCAACAATAGCAGGATTTGCCCAAGGATCATAAACTGTGATATTCAGGTTGTACTCCTTCAGAGCCTTGTAGATGTCAATAACCTTGGTGTTGCGAACATCGGGGCAGTTCTCTTTAAAGGTGAAGCCAAGGATTATGATGTTGCTGTTCAGAACCTGAATGCCTTTTTTCAGCATCAGTTTGATAGTCTCGGTGGCTACATACTCTCCCATACCATCGTTCATACGACGACCTGCAAGGATAATCTCAGGATTGTATCCATGACGCTGGGCACACTGTGCCAGATAGTACGGGTCAACACCAATGCAGTGGCCACCCACCAAACCAGGACGGAAAGGAAGGAAGTTCCACTTTGTACCTGCTGCTTCCAAAACATCAAGGGTGTCAATACCCATCTTGTTGAAGATCTTGGAAAGTTCGTTCACGAAAGCGATGTTGATGTCACGCTGAGAGTTCTCGATAACCTTGGCGGCCTCTGCGACCTTGATGGTAGGAGCAAGGTGAGTCCCAGCTGTGATAACAGAGCTATAAACCTCATTGATGTATTTACCAATCTCAGGGGTAGAACCAGAGGTAACTTTCTTGATATGCTCTACTGTGTGCTGCTTGTCACCCGGATTGATGCGCTCAGGTGAGTAACCACCGTAGAAGTCAACGTTCATCTTAAGGCCAGATACCTTCTCAACAACGGGAATGCACTCATCCTCAGTAACACCAGGATAAACGGTGCTCTCGTAAACCACCACATCACCCTTGCTGATAACTTTACCAACTGTGGTGCTGGCCCCCACAAGCGGTGTGAGGTCAGGATTGTTGTCTGCATCTACCGGAGTAGGCACAGCTACAATGTAGAAGTTGCAGTCGCGAATCTTCTCAATGTCGCTGGTGCATATGAAGCCGTGATTCTTGATGGCATCCTGAAGGATGTCGTCTGTCACTTCGAGGGTGGCATCATGACCAGCCATCAGAGCGTCGCAACGCTTCTGGTTCATATCAAACCCGACAGTGGGATACTTGGTTGAAAAAAGGCGGGCAAGGGGAAGACCCACATAACCTAGGCCAATGACGCAAATCTTTGTCTCTTGCATTGTAAATATGTTATTTGATTAATTATTGAATTCTATTTCCTTGATTGTACAATTATTTTGGGTTGAATAAATAGAGTTTGCAGGAACGATTCCTTTGACGACACTCCCAGCGGCAATGATGGTATTATCTCCAATTATTGAACCTTTAAGTACTATTACATTTAATCCAATCCACACATTATTACCGATAACAATTTCTTTCGGTAGGTCTCTTCCTTTTGTTCTGTCTAAACTATTTGTTTCATGTCCATTGCTGTCAATAATATTAACACCCGAAGCCATAACACAATTATTACCAATCGTTATATTCTTCTGTGCATGTATATATACGCCATTAAGTCTGCAATTGTCACCGATTATTATTTGACTTCCATTACCGTCACATAGTAATGCCGTAGGGAAGGGCATACCTCCATGATAATTTCTCGAGGAAGTTCCTATTCTACAATTATTTCCAATTTATACCCCCCCCCGTTCATTATAACTATTTGGCAAACAGTTTATTGAAGATTTATAATACAAAACAGTATTCGCCCCAATCTCTATTCCACGTTTAAATGAAACAAATTTGGTGTGAAGATTTGATAACAACCAAACAAAATAAGATACTATTCTGCGCATTTTATAAATTCTTTTTATACCAATCAATAGCCTCATTCAGGCCACGAGCAAAGTCATACTGCGGGTCGTAACCAAGCAACTTTTTCGCCTTGCTTATGTCGGCGTTAGAGTGCTTGATGTCGCCTTTACGGTCTGGACCAAAGATGGGCTCAATGTCCTTGCCCAATGCTTTGGTAAGGTCGTAATAAATATCAATGAGAAATTCACGACCGCCATACGCCACGTTGAAAGCTTCGCCACTGGCCTCGTCGGGAGCCAAGCAAGCTTTCAGATTGGCTTCTATCACATTCTCAATGTATGTGAAATCACGACTCTGCTTGCCATCGCCATTGATGGTGGGACGCTCGTCATTCAGAAGTTGCTTGATGAACTTAGGGATAACCGCAGCGTAAGCACCATTCGGGTCTTGACGGCGGCCAAAGACATTGAAGTAGCGAAGGCCTACAGTTTTCAATCCATAATGCTTGGTGTACTGCTTTGCCCATTCTTCATCTGCTCTTTTTGTTAATGCATAAGGGCTAAGCAGGTTTCCTTCTACACCTTCCTGCTTTGGCAAATGCGCTTCGTCGCCATAGACAGAACTACTAGAAGCGTACACAAAGGTCTTCACTCCTTTCTGGCGTGCGGCCTCCATCATATTCAGTGTACCCTGTATATTGTTGGCACAGTAGAACAGCGGCATCTCTATCGAGCGAGGCACACTGCCCCAGGCCGCTTCATTCAGCACATAGTCAACTCCTTCGCAGGCCTTCATACAGGTGTTGAGGTCCTTGATGTCGCCTTTGATGAACTCATAGTTCGTGTTGTCGAGAAACAGATCCACATTGGCCTGTTTGCCCGTACTCAGGTCATCAAGGCAACGCACCTTGTAACCCATCTTCAAAATCGCCTCACAGAGGTTGGAGCCGATGAATCCCGCTCCACCCGTCACCAAGAACAGCGAGTCCTTGGGGAACTGTAATTCTTTGTATGTCATATATTGTATGATGGTTTATTTCGTTTATTACTCCAAGCGGGAAGCTTCTCCTAAGAAGAGGCTCTCCGCGGAAGGTATATAATCGTCTAAATCAATAAGCCAATGAGTGGATAAACGAACACTATCGCGAGCCGTAGCCCTCTTCTGAGGGTGAGACTCCGAAAGAATCAATTCTGACGGAACGGCTTCCACTCGAATTTATGAATTAATAGATGTTACCTTAAGAAGTTTAAGGCTAACTACTTTACAATGTTCGGAATCCCATTCAACTCGTTCTGGATGTACTCGAGGCTGGCAATCTTCTCCTTAGTTTCCTCCAGATTCAAAATTCGCGTATTATTTGAGTTAAACTCATCAATAAGAGCACGCTTCACGTCACCCTCCTTGAAATACTTATCGTAGTTCAGGTCACGATTGTCTGCAGGCACAGCATAGAAGTTACCCATATCAATAGCCTTGGCAGCCTCTTCTTTGGTCAACAACGTCTCATACATCTTTTCACCGTGACGGATGCCAATCACTCTGATTTCAGGTTTAAGGGGTTTAAGAGTTTCAGAGTTTAAGGGGTTTGAGGAGTTTAAGGCGCTACCATACTGGTGCTTGAACAGTTCTACCACAGCCTCTGCCTGGGTTTGGATGGTGCAAGCGGGGGCTTTCTGAACGAGGATGTCGCCATTCTTGCCGTGCTCAAAGGCAAAGAGCACGAGGTCAACAGCCTCCTCAAGGCTCATGATGAAACGGGTCATCTTTGGCTCGGTCAGCGTAATCGGGTTACCCTTGCGAATCTGGTCAATCCAAAGAGGAATCACGCTTCCGCGAGAGCACATCACATTACCATAGCGGGTGCAGCAAATCTTCGTGTCGCCAGAGAGACGGCTCTTAGCCACGGCAATCTTCTCCTCAATAGCCTTGGTGATACCCATCGCATTGATAGGATATGCTGCCTTGTCCGTGCTCAAACAGATGACGCACTTCACTCCTGCATCAATAGCTGCATCCAAGGTATTGTCCGTGCCAATCACGTTGGTCTTCACTGCCTCCATCGGGAAGAACTCGCAGCTGGGCACCTGCTTCAGGGCTGCGGCATGGAACACATAGTCCACACCCTTCATCGCATACTTCAGCGTGCTCTTGTTGCGTACGTCGCCGATGTAGAATTTAATCTTGTTGGCCACCTCCGGCATACGTGCCTGGAAGTCGTGACGCATATCGTCCTGCTTCTTCTCGTCGCGGGAGAAAATGCGGATTTCCCCTATGTCGGTCTTCAAGAAACGGTTAAGAACTGCGTTACCGAAACTGCCTGTGCCTCCAGTAATCAGAAGGACTTTGTCTTTAAACAAGCTCATATCTATTTCTTGTTATTTTATTCCTTATTTGTTTAACATCTAAAAGCTCTAAAAGTACTAATACCGAACTATGCGTTCGGGTTTTACCTTTTGAGCGTTGAAGTTCACAAGCAGTCCTAACTTATAGCCAGTAATGGCTAAGTAGTTAATGACTTGTGCTTCGTGAACTGGAAGAAGTTCATCGACCGCTTTGAGTTCTACAACAATCTTGTTGTAACATACAAAGTCGGCAATATGCTTATTTGTTTCTTTCGTGTTTTTAGATGTTGTCTTTTCTCCAGACCATCTTGTTGACTACGCCAACATATGACTGGATGATACGTACAACCTTCGTTGATACATTTTCATCAACATAATCAGGTACTGGAATTCCATAGTTGCCATCCTTAATCAATTCAACGGCAATATCTACACTCTGGAGCAAGCCTTTGGTATCAATTCCACTCAGCACGAAGCAACCCTTGTCCAATGCCTCGGGACGCTCTGTTGAGGTGCGGATGCATACTGCAGGGAAAGGATGACCAACGCTTGTGAAGAATGAGCTTTCCTCGGGCAGTGTACCAGAATCTGATACCACAGCAAAGGCATTCATCTGTAGGCAGTTGTAGTCGTGGAAACCAAGTGGCTCGTGCTGTATCACACGGCTGTCGAGCTTAAAGCCAGAATTCTCCAGACGCTTTCTTGAACGGGGATGACAGCTGTAGAGGATGGGCATATCATACTTCTCTGCCATCTTATTGATAGCGGTGAACAGACTCATAAAATTCTTCTCCGTATCGATATTCTCTTCACGGTGAGCAGAGAGCAGGATGTACTTGTGTGGCTCAAGCTGCAAGTTTAAGGAGTTTAAGAGGTTTGAGGAGTTTAAGCGCTCAAAGATGTTTGAGGCCTTGATTGCATCGAGGTTCTGATGCAGCACCTCTGCCATTGGGCTACCTGTAACGTAGGTACGTTCCTTTGGCAGTCCGCAGTCAGCGAGATAACGACGGGCATGCTCGCTGTAAGCCATATTCACATCGCTGATGATGTCCACGATTCTGCGGTTGGTTTCCTCTGGCAGACACTCGTCTTTGCAGCGGTTACCTGCCTCCATGTGGAAGATGGGGATATGCAGGCGCTTCGCGCCAATAACTGACAAGCAGCTATTGGTATCACCTAATACCAAAACAGCATCAGGCTTCACCTCTACCATCAACTGATAGCTTTTGGCAATGATATTGCCCATCGTTTCACCCAGGTCATTGCCTACTGCCTCCATATACACATCGGGGTCAGCCAACTTCAAATCCTTGAAGAACACCCCATTCAGATTGTAGTCGTAGTTCTGGCCAGTATGCGCCAGCAACGTATCAAAGTACTTGCGGCACTCGTTAATCACCGCCGCAAGGCGGATGATCTCCGGCCTTGTGCCAACAATAATTAATAATTTTAATTTTCCGTTATTCTTAAATGATACCATAATTATTATTTATTTCGCTTCAACTTGACTTTGTCGACCTCTGTCACGACTCGGGAAAACTTATACAAGCATAGTATTCCTCTCACTGCTCCATCGGTTCCCGTTATCTTTAAATTGTGCCATACAATTTCAGTTTAAAATGTTTCAAATGTTTAAGGGTTTAAGCCCTATTCTTTGTATTTAGCACCAGTAATGTCACTGGCTTTAATCTCTTTAATGAAATTCATAATGCCTGCTGAAAGCTTACGGCATTCAATATAAAGTTCATTGTACTCTTCCGGAGTTAAGTAGCCAACATCATTGGCTCTAATCAGTTGTGAGCGTACTTCGCCACAAGAGCCTTTGGCTATGTATAAGAAGTTTAAAAATTCTTTATTGCCTCCTCTTTCAAATCCTTCTGCAATATTATCCATTATGGAACCAACTGCTGCACGTATTTGCTGTACAAACCGGAAATCCGACTTGAAACCTTCCTTGTTTGTAACAGGGTAAATCTTTTTTGAAAGCTCACGTGCCTTCTGGAAGATTGCAAGTTCTTCAAAGTCTCGTACTGCGCTCATTTTATCTTACTTTCGGTTTAAGTAGTTCAAGGTGTTTAAGTGGTTTAAGTTTCAGCTTCGCAGTTCTTAAACTTATTACACTTTTAAACACCCAAACCCTGCCTTCGGGCCTTAAACTTCTTAAACCTTTAAACCCCTTAAACCTTTTCAAAGAAAGTATCCGGTTTGTTTGGATTGAAGATCTCGTTACAATACATCACTGTCACCAAGTCCTCCGTCTCAGAAAGGTTGATGATGTTGTGGGTGTAGCCAGGGAGCATGTGAACGGCTTGTATCTTATCACCACTTACTTCCCACTCCAAGACCTTACCATCAGGATCATTGAGGTTGCGCTGCTGAATCAGTCCATGGCCTTTCACCACAATAAACTGCTCGAACTTGGTATTGTGCCAGTGCTGTCCCTTCGTGATACCTGGCTTAGAGATGTTGATAGATACCTGACCAGCATTTAACGTATGAACAAGCTCTGTAAAAGAGCCCCTTTCATCCACATTCATCTTCAGCGAGAATGCGGTCTTCTCGTAGGGCAGATAACTCAAATAGGTGCTATACAACTTCTTTGCAAAGCTATTAGCAGGAATCTCTGGAATCATCAAAGTCTTGGGCTGCTCTGCAAACTGCTTTAACAACTCTACTATTTCACCAAGAGTTGCTTTGTGGGTTGTTGGGACATAGCAGTAAGCCCCCTCCTTGCCTCCCCCAGTAGGGGAGTGTTCAGCCCCCAAGCCCCCTGAAGGGGAGTGTTCAGCCCCCAAGCCCCCTGAAGGGGAGTGTTCAGCCCCTTCCGCAATCTCCCCTTTAGGGGGACAGGGGGCCGGAATAACCTCCAACCCATTAAAGTCACACCGATGCTCCTCGCCTTTCAAGCAGGCAATCATTTCGTCAACGAGGTCATCAATATACAGCAGCTCCAGCTCCACGCTCGGATCATTCACCGTATATGGAAGGTCGTTGGCAAACGCATTGCAAAAAGTAGCCACCGCACTGTTATAATTCGGTCTGCACCACTTACCAAACAGATTTGGGAAACGATAGATTAGGACTCTGGGTTTAAGGGCTTCGCTGTTTAAGGGTTTAAGCGCCTGCGGCTGTTTAAGGGCTTCGCTATTTGAACTACTTAAACTATTAAACTTCTTAAACTCTTCAACTGCCGGAGCGAGAACGTCCTGTTCGTAGCGAAGGAACAAGTCCTCGCCTGCTTTCTTGCTGCGACCGTACTCGGAGTTGCCGAAGCGGCCCGTCAGTGAAGCCTGTTGGCTGCTGGAAAGCATCACCGGGCAGCGGTTGTTGTACTTCTTGAGCGTGTCCAAGAGTGTGCTGGCAAACCCAAAGTTCCCTTCCATAAACTCGCTCTGCTCCTTCGGACGATTCACACCTGCCAGATTGAACACAAAGTCACAATCCTTGCACCATGCATCCAATTCTTCCGGTGTACTGTCCAAGTCGTACTCATACACCTCTTCTATGGCAAGTTCAGGAAACCTCCTGTCCTTTCCCTCCTTAATATTCTTCAGTGCCCAACAGAGGTTCTTACCTACAAACCCCTTAGCACCTGTTACTAAAATCTTCATTGTAAAAGTGTATTTTCAATATTTGTTCTGAATGGCAGTATCGAACTGCATCACTTAGCGACCACCTGTGCAATCAGAAATTTGCTTGTAGTCGGCAATCGTCAAGATTACTTCCTAAGTTTTATATCTATTTTGGCTCTGTATAAAATGACAACAACACCAAGCACGATAAGCAGAACACCAGGGGTAGCATTCGCCAAACTTGCCTCTAACGAGGCTCCCTTTAATATCAGCTGATAGTCACCTGTATAGCCAGCATATGTCAGCCAACACCCTACAGCTATCATGCCAATACCTGTACACATGGCAAGTATGGCAAGAATGACTTCTCCCCATATTGCCACTAAACCGGCTAATGTATTTGCGGTACTTGCAGGCATATCGTCTTTACAAGATACCAACAAAGTTGAAATCAGCAGTAAAAATATAAGTTTTCTCATCAATAATATCGTATAACACGCCGTCAGGGTCATCGCACGTCATCACTGCAGAGAGGGTAGGGCAGTTTTGACTATCGTCTTCCTCCTTCGCGCCTCGGCCATCTTCAAGCAAGCTTGGATGGCTCTCGGCTTGGCGTCGGTTGTCAATCTTGGGCATCTGTACTTGTGGATTCTGAAGGCGGTCGAAATATCGTCCCCAGTTAGCCTCAGCAATCACTCTGCAGGCACTATAAACTTGCGGTGAATGCCTGTAATGGCAACGGCCATAATGCCACTAAGGGCTACAATAACGCAAAGATGCTTCTTGATACTCTTCAGCGTCCCCTCGACACCCTTGAAAGTTCCATCGGTTATCTTGACTTTCTGACCGGGGCGCATGGCAAAGTCACTGTTCTGGATGTATTCCACCTGTTCATTGAGGCTGTTGATGACTTGCTGAAAATTCATCATCTCATGGTCTGGGATATGCGCTATATCTGAGACCTTTTGGTATTTTTCGTCACGTCCAGGTCTCATGACGTAACGTAGTGTGCTGTACTTTGGTGCCTCCTTCAACTTTTTCAAGTTTTCTAATGTTATCCTTACAAAGATATAGTTCAGAAGAGCTGGTGCCGTTTTCCCTGTCTCTGCATCGATGAGACTCAGGGGTATGTAAGTTTCTACTACTGTTTCCTCTTTGTCTAACTCTTCCTGTAAATTGCGCTGACGCTTGGCACTGGAGTGGAAAATTCGCATGGGATACCAACGTACCGTGTTGTTATCGCTGCTATTTGCTGTAGGACTGCTCATCAATGCATTTGCATTTGGGTTGAGACAAATTCTTGGGGTCTCCACATTTCTGCAAATGTGAAGACAACGGAACTCCGTTGTGTTTTTCGTCTCTTATGTACTTATTTTGAAGCGACATCTAAAAGACTACTTTTGATATATTAAATTACAACTATCTCATTTTGAGAGTTTTACCCCTCCCCCGAGACTTTAGGGTGTTTTTATCAAATAAAGCTCTAATGACCCCGAAAGTACCGCCTCTCTAATGTAGAGATGTCTATAATTCGGCAGCAAAGGTAAGAAAAAAAAGTTGAACTATAATAAAAAATGATTAAAAAATTGCTTTATACTCGCGTTTTTTGAGGCTATTCTTCAATTTTATAACAACGCTACGAGATAGTCGCCATTTCTATTTTTTAGAGAGAACTAAAAACGGAAATGGCGACTACCTTTCAAGGTGTCGGACTTTTATTCTTTTGCATACCAATAATTTACGAATCACCTGTCTCTCTACATTAGAGAGATAGCAGTTTCCGTTTTATCTGTTTTTTGAAGAACTTTCGCAATTCTTGAATACCTTGGCAAGTAGTTCATGGTTGGTCTTATTGATGACATTGCACTCCAGTGATTTCAAGTAGATCTCTGTTGTCTTCTCTGAGTCATGTCCCATTGACTGGCTGATAACTGACAAAGGCACATGTTCTTGATGAGCTGCGGATGCCCATGAGTGACGGCTGACATACGAGGTGAGCTTGGGTATGCCTATCATTTCGCCCAACATATCCAAATGGGAGTTGTAGCGGGACAAGGCATAGCGATACTGTTGGAAGATGGCTCCCTTGTCTTCTGTCTTTGTCAGGATAGGTAGTAGGTAGTTGGTATTGGAAGGGTAACGGTCTATTATTTCCTGCATCATCGGCTCCATCTGCACCTCTATGCGCTGCTTGGTCTTGCGGCGCACATAGACGAGCATTCCACCAGTGATGTTCGACTTCTGCATGTGAGCCAAATCGACAAAGGTCAGTCCACGGGCACAGAAGCAGAAGAGAAAGATGTCACGGGCAAACTCCAGCAGATGCTGCAGGTTGTCAAGCCGTTTGCCCGTGTATTCTCTTTCGATGAGTGCTGCCCGTATGTCGAGCGACTTCAATTGGCATACGTCTTTCGGGGCGATGGCTCGTTTGACGGTCTTGGCCACACCGCGATAAACACTTACAAAGGGCTTGCGGTCATCGGTCAACCCTTGCCTGACAGCCTTATGATAGACGGATTGCAAAGCACGGATATAGAAGGATGTCGTGTTTTTACATAGTCCATCTACCTGCAGCCATGCCTCATAATCGGTTATCAGAAGTGGTGTAATCTTCTTGAAGGACACCTCTTTCTTCTTACGTGTCTGCAAGAATCGCGAGAAACTGTTTCTCGCACTCCGGTAGTTATTTGCTATACTGATATGGCCGTTCTGACGTTGACGCTCTGACTCGCTTTTCAAAAAAGCGAGAAATCCCTTGCGGGGGTGGCTCTCTATTTTCTTTTCCTGTCTCATATATCTTCCTTTTATTGTTTCCTATTTTATGGCAATGCCATATATAATATGTGTACATATAATATTCGTTGGAAAAAGTGCGTTAAAATGATGGTTATTCATTGGAAAAAGTGCGTTGGAATGATGGTTATTCGTTGGAAAAAGTGTAGCTTTGCAGCACAAAATCGTTTTAAAATATGCAGGTATTATCTGCCGCTGCTACAATACAGACATCACTGGGCTTCCGATGGAAGGCAATGCCAAGGACAATGCTTTCAAAGTATATATGTCCGATATTGGCTTGCTCGTAGAGATGCTTGGAGAGGGAACACGCGCTGACATTCTTCAAGGCAACCTTGGTGGTTTCAAAGGTGCTATATTCGAGATTCATCAAGGAAACTCACGGATTTGCAAATCATCTGCAAATTTGTGAGAATAAGTAAACGAAGTGACAAAAATGGCTTTCTGTAATTTAAGAAAAATGTCGCATGATTGCGATATTATGCTTTTTATTTAGTTGTTTTTATTTTATGTATTTTTTATAGAAACCTGCAAGTAATATTATTTGCAAGATGAGCTTAATATTAAACTACTACTTTAAGATACGGGTTTCTACTAAAAAAATAGTATATATATCGGAATAAACAATGATAATATTGCGCATTTTATCGGAATATAATGGAAATAACACCGCATTTTATCGGATTTTAAATAATTATTCGTATCTTTGCAACCGTGAATGAAAATATGTTAAGTTATGATCGACGAGAAGATAATACTTCAGGTACTGGCTGAGCAACGGGATGAAATCAAGGGCTACAAGCCACAGAGGTGGATAACCCGAAAGGAGGAGTCGCTTATTGAGTTTGACACTAAGATGGCACAAGTAGTTATTGGTGTGCGTCGAAGCGGCAAATCTACACTCTGCCACAAGGTGTTGTTGGATCGCGGTATCAGATACGGCTATGTCAACCTCGACGATGACCGTCTGGCAGACATGAAGACCGAAGACCTCAACACAGTGCTTTCGTGCGTCTATCAACTTTATGGTACCGACATTCCCTATCTGGTGCTCGATGAGATACAGGATGTGGATGGGTGGTACTTGTTTGTAAACCGATTGCTTCGCACAGACCTGCGTATCTTTGTAACGGGCAGTAATGCCAAATTACTCAGCGGCGAACTGGCTACGCATCTCACAGGACGTTACAACGAGATACACCTCTATCCATTTTCCTTCCTGGAATATTGCCAATATCATAAGGTTGATATGCAAGGTATCACCACGAAGGCTGATGCTGAGCGTAAGCGGGCCTTCATGGACTACATCCACGATGGCGGCTTTCCTGAGATGCAGGGACTTCGTAATAAGCGGGCTTACGTGCAGAGTCTGATAGAAGCCATACTTCGAAAAGACATCCAGAAACGCTTC
>Ga0247611_10000820_pt1 | contig 59986 bp, 87 predicted proteins | sample 177DNAGHGhighgp2_FD_192422 | JGI IMG/M metagenome (GOLD analysis project Ga0247611, IMG submission 192422) | Sheep rumen microbial communities from Palmerston North, Manawatu-Wanganui, New Zealand - 1770 DNA GHGhigh gp2 | ecosystem: Host-associated > Mammals > Digestive system > Stomach > Rumen... | reverse complement strand
CTTAAAAAATTCTCCGGGGGTAAAATTTGTGGGATCATTCTGGGTAGAAAGTGATCGGAACTATACTATAACTAGAGAAAGGAGACAGTAAAGTATTATGGAACTAATGCATTATGGGATAAAAGGTATGCATTGGGGAGTTCGAAAAGACGATTCAAATGTACTTTTTGTCTCCGGTTCCTCTAAAACACAAACAAAAGGCTCTCCATATTATCGTAAGAGACTTCCTAAGGAGATAAAACGGAAGTTGAACGATAGTATGTGGGAGGGTCATAAGATAATTGTCGGTGATGCACCGGGAATAGACCGTCAAGTACAGAAGTATTTGAAAAGAAAAGGATATTCTAATGTTGAAATCTACGGTCCAGGTAAAAAAGTAAGATATTCTGCTAGTAAATTCTGGAAAACTAATCCAATTGATGTACCAGATGCGGAACCAATGTCTGAAAGATGGTTGGCTGGAAAAGATTTTGCAATGACCAATGCCGCTACAAGAGGATTAGCGGTTATATTGGATAATGGTGCAACGGCAACAAGAAATAATGTTCAAAGGTTAATAGACCAGAACAAAGAAGTTGATGTTTATATGTTAACAGAAGACAAACAGGATAGGTGGGTGTAGTATGAATGAAAGTATATTAGATAACATTAAAAAGCTTCTTGGTATAGACCCTACTTATCATGTCTTTGACCAAGATTTAATAATTCATATAAACTCTGTCTTTATGATTCTTAACCAATTAGGTGTGGGACCAGAAGATGGTTATAAAATTACAAGTTCTGATAATACTTGGTCTGAATTTACGAGTGATGAATTATCATTTGAATCTGTGAAGAGCTATATTTATTTAAAAGTAAGGCTTATGTTTGATCCGCCGCAAAATTCGGCTCATGCGCAATCCATACAATCGCAGATTAACGAATTCGAGTGGAGATTAAATGTAGCGGCAGAGAATATTTAATAAAAGGAGACGCAGGATGAGCAAGAAAAGTGATAAACCTAGACCGCTCCCTGCATTAGATCCAGAAGCAAGAGAAAATCAGTTAATTGCATTAGCTGATAGTCTTGCAGAGGAAAAATTAAGAGATGGGACGGCTAGTAATCAGCTTATAATCCATTATCTTAAGCTAGGTTCTACAAAAGAGCGCCTAGAAAAAGAAAAGTTGGAAAAAGAAAATGAGTTGCTGCGAGCGAAGACAGAAGCATTGGAATCTCAGAAAAGACAAGAGGCTCTTTATGCAGAAGCAATCGCAGCTATTACGAGATATTCTGGGCATTATGAGGACGAGTACGATGAAGAATAAATCATATTTGGAACTCATTGAATTTCCAACTTGGGAGGAAAGATTGGATTATTTATATCTTGGAGATAATAAAATCGGTGAAGCGACATTCGGAGGCCATAGGCATTTGAATCAAATGTTATATAATTCTCCAGAATGGAAAAAGATTCGTCGAGATATTATAATTCGAGATAATGGATGTGATATGGGTATAATGGATTATCCAATACCAAATAGGTCGAAAATTATTATACACCATATCAATCCTATAACAATTGATGATATTTTAGAGAATAATCCTAAAGTATTGGATATGAATAATTTGGTATCTGTATCGTTTAATACTCATCAATATATTCATTATGGGATTGAGTCTCATAGAAATGCAATTAAATTAAATGGAAACAGATCTCCAAATGATACAAAATTATGGTAGTTAATGGACATTAATGTCCTGTTAGGTTTTAAAGGTTTAACGTGCGTGATTTTCTTTTCATGTTATGGCTCCTTTCGTCGCGCATATTCCTGACAGGACTTTAATGTTCATTAGCTATGTTTGGAGGACTTATGTATAATGATTTATATTTAGCTCATCATGGTGTTAAAGGCCAGAAATGGGGCGTAAGACGTTATCAGAATTCTGATGGTTCTTTAACTTCTGAAGGAAAGAAACGTTATGGAAGATATGGTGAAAAATTAATTTCTAAAATAGAAAGCGAACATCGTAATTATAAAAGAGATCCTTCTAGAACATTAAGAGAAGAAAATATAGAATCCGTTAAAACGCTGGGTAAAAGATGGCTAGCCAGTGCTGGTATAGCATTTGGCGGAGGCTTTGCCGGCGGATTGGTCAGTAAATTAGGTTCAATGGAAGTAGGAACGGCCATAACACTTGGTTCTGCTTTGGTAAGCAGTGGGTATCAAGCAGTAAATATCGGAACATTTATAAATAGATCACTAAAGATGGCAAAAATAGCAAATGACTATGAAGTTCCGGATGCTGAAATTAGAACGACTTATCGGGAGGCCAGGAGAAGCTAAATAATAAAGGAGATCTCCATAATATGAGTAATATATATTTATCGCATGATGGCGTTAAAGGCATGAAATGGGGTGTTAGACGTTACCAAAATCCTGATGGGTCTTTAACAGAAGAAGGCAGAATTCGTTATGGGCAAAATAATACAAGATCACGTATAAGTTCAATACGCGAACAAAGTAGAGCTAATATACGTGTTATGCGTGCTGAAAATAAAGAACGAATTCGTTATGAAAAAGAAAAACAGAAATTAGATTTGAAATACCAGAAAGCTAAAAATCTTGAAAAAGAAAAACAGCGTGAAAAAAATATAAGAATAGAAAAACGCGAATTAGCTAAATTTAAAAAAGAACATCCACTTAGATATCAGCAGTTAAAAAAGTATTTAACAAAAGATGGCACATTAAATGACGCCGGAAGAGTTAGATTTTTTGGCAATGGTGAAAAAAAGACTCTTAATCGAATGAGTACAAAAGAGTTAAATGACGCAACATATCGTTTGATTGCTGAAGATAAATATAGAAATGCTGCGAAGTACGCCAATAAGCCTGGAATAGCTGCTAAAATAGCACAAACTTTTGTAAAAGCAGGTGCTAGTTTTGTTGCCGTTTATGGCGGTAGAAAAATGATAAATAAAGCAACTAAAGGTAAGATGTACAAGAATGAAGAAGAGACAATAAAAGCAGCGATATTATCTATGGGTGGAGTATTCCTGTCTAATTTGGGATTAAACAATATTAAAACCGGTAATCCATGGAATGATCACGAGCATAAAAACAAAAATAAGAAGAACAAAAATCATAATACTAATGATGGTAATAACCGTCAAAATAATGAATACGAAGATAGTAATGTTAACGGTAGAAGGACTAGATATTATACCGATAATGATGGTTTCAGACATTATTATAGCGGCGCAAGTCATAATGTCAAAGTTGGTCGTGGGGTGTTAAATCATTGTTTATTGAATGGGGAATATTGTATAATAAATGATAATTATTTATCTCACCACGGCGTTAAAGGTCAAAGGTGGGGCATAAGACATGATAGAGAAAAAGGAATTGGACGATTATTTAAACGTAAGAAAAATACAATTTCATCCAGTAATTTGCAAAATAAGAATCAGACATTAGATATTGCTGGATTACCTTGGTCTTTAGATAAGTATGGTCATTTTATAACATATGGGTTGGATGTAGATACTGCCATCCATAAAAAGGATATAAATGACCCTGAAACTAGACAAACATTAGATTCATTAGTTAAAAATTGGGACAAAGTTAAAACCGCATGTAATAATGCACATTCAAAATTTGCTTCTGAAGTGCCAGAAGATCTTGGAATTAGTAAAACAACATCAAGGCCTGATCGGTATGATATTCATAAAGATGTAGTTGTTGCTACATATTTTCATGATTATGGTGTTGTTTCAATAGAAGTAGATCCAAGTACACAAAAAGTTTATTATACTACATATGACGATTAAAGGAGGTCCCAAAACTATGAGCTACATAGTTTATAAAAGTGATGAATTATACCATTACGGTATTAAAGGTATGAAATGGGGCATAAGACATGATAATGGATGTGGTAAAGTATCAGTTGAATTAAATCCAAATACATTCAAACCATCATATGTCTATTTCGATGATTAAGGAGCCATAAATGTCACTGTCAAATACTGCGGTGCCTATATATTATGGTCAATTTCGAGATAAAGTTCTAAGGGGCGAAATCCCAGTTTGTCATGAAGTTGAAATGGAAATGAATCGCATCGATGATATGATAGCAGATCCTAGATATTATTATGACGATGAAGCTATTAAAGGTTTTGTAGATTTTTGTGAACATGAGTTAACATTAACTGATGGAGCTGATCTAGAACTCTTAGATTCTTTTAAACTTTGGGCCGAGCAGCTTTTTGGATGGTATTATTTTATAGAGAGAAAAATACCAGATCCACAAACTGGTAGATATGTAGCTAAATTAATTAAAAAGAGATTAGTTACAAAACAGTATTTGATAGTTGCAAGAGGTGCCGCTAAATCTATGTATTTAGCGTGCTTACAGGCATATTTCTTGACAGTAGATAAGACCACAACACATCAAATTACTACCGCCCCGACAATGAAGCAAGCTGAAGAGGTCCTCTCGCCGATTAGAACAGCCATTGCTAGAGCTAGAGGTCCTTGGTTTAAATTTCTTACCGAAGGCTCTATTCAGAATACCACAGGATCTAAATCAAATAGGCAAAAGTTATCTCCTACAAAGAAGGGTATTGAGAACTTCTTAACATCTTCTTTGTTGGAAATCAGACCAATGTCCATTGATAAATTGCAGGGTCTTAATAGTAGAATTAATACTGTTGACGAGTGGCTTTCTGGTGATATTCGAGAAGATGTTATCGGAGCTATTGAACAGGGTGCTTCTAAGAATAAAGATTATATTATAGTTGCTGTATCATCTGAAGGTACCGTTCGAAATGGACCTGGTGATACTATTAAGATGGAATTAATGTCCATTCTTAAGGGCGACTATTATAATCCGCATACTTCTATATGGTGGTATAAATTAGATGACCCAAAAGAAGTATCAGACCCAAGTACTTGGTTAAAAGCTAATCCAAATATCGGTCAAACAGTATCATATGAAACATATCAGCTTGATGTAGATAGAGCAGAAGCAGCACCAGCTAATAGAAATGATATTCTTGCAAAAAGATTCGGTATTCCTATGGAGGGTTATACATATTTCTTTACTTATGAAGAAACAATTCCTCATAATAAAAAGAATTATTGGCAAATGCCTTGTTCTTTAGGTGCGGATCTTTCTCAGGGTGACGACTTCTGTGCGTTTACATTTATGTTTCCTCTTGAAGATTGTTCTTTTGGTATAAAAACTAGAAGTTATATAACATCGTTAACTTTCTCTAAATTGCCATCAGCAACGAGAGCTAAGTATGAAGAATTTATCAAAGAAGGAACATTAATTGTTTTAGATGGAACAGTTCTTGATATGATGGAAGTATATGATGATCTTGATGCTCATATTCAAGAAATGGAGTATGATGTTAGATCATTTGGATATGATCCATATAATGCCAAGGAGTTTGTTGAGCGCTGGACTGCTGAAAATGGTCCTTTCGGAATTGAAAAAGTAATACAAGGCGCTAAAACGGAGTCATTACCGTTAGGAGAATTAAAGATATTGTCCGGAGAAGGAATGCTTAGATTCGACGAACAATTAATGAGTTTTGCTATGGGTAATTGTATTACCCTAGAAGATACTAATGGTAATAGAAAACTTTTAAAGAAAAGACATGAAGCAAAAATTGATAATGTAGCAGCCATGATGGATGCATACGTTGCATATAAATATAATAAGGAGGCTTTTGAATGAGCAATTTCTTAATGCATACAGGCCCAAATATGCCAGCTGGCGGGTACAAATCAAAAAATTATGATCCTAGAAAAGCTCATGAGTATTATGAGAAACATAAAAATTTAAGAGGCAGAAGACCGCCTCGTACTAGTGAGACAGAAACTAATGAGCGAGATAGAACGATCGCTGAAAGAGTCGAACGATCTAGTAGGCGATCTGATAATTCATCCGGAAGACCTAGATATGATGCTGCAGGTAATAAAAGAACCTCCGCAGTTAGTTTACCGGTAACATCTAAAGGTCAATTAACAAGAATTAAGCAGCCAGGTTCAAAAGGAAGACTTTCTAAAGAACTTTCCCCTGGGTCTAAAGGAACACTTCCAAAAGAATTATCTCCTGGTGTTAAAGATACGCCGAAAGGATCAAGAATTAGTAAAACCGGAAGGATTGACAAAGGCCGTAGATTAATGCCCACAACGTCTAATTCTCAAAACGAAAAGAAGAGAACAAGAATGGATATATCGCCGTATATAAATTTGCCCGGATGGGAGAATGAGGATATAAGGAGACTTAATGGCGGCCATCGCGAACACACATCAACCATGGATCAGATTACACATTTTGTTGATAACATAGTATTTTCAAGTCCGGTCCATACCATTGCACAATTATCAGATACTGCACATTCAATAGTACAATCTGGACAAAATTTTTATATTGACCATATTAGAGGTCATAGAGGAAGAGTCACAATCGAACATTATTAATGGAGATAAAATAAAATGAATTTCCTAGATAGATTATCACACGCGTGGAATGCATTTCAGAATAAAGATCCCACATCATATTTCGATGAACCTAGTTCATATTCTAGGCCCGATCGTCATAGATTACTGCCTGGAATAGATAATACAATAATCTCTTCTATATACACGAGAATAGCAATCGATGTTTCGGCTATAGACATTGAGCATGTTAAAGTTGACGAAAATGAAAATTTTGTAGAAAAAATAAAAGATTCATCTTTGAACTATATATTTTCTACTGAAGCCAACATTGATCAATCTTCTAGAGAATTTATTCGGGATGTCGTGTGGTCCATGTTCGATGAAGGGTGTGTAGCGTTAGTACCAGTTGATACTAATACAGTTCCTAAAACGCCAGGGGCCTTTGAAATAGATTCTATTCGAACTGGAAAGATTACGCAATGGTATCCAAAGAACATAGAAGTAGAAGTTTATAATGAAAAAACAGGGCAAAGAGAAAAAATCAAAATGCCCAAAAGAATGGTTGCTATTATAGAGAATCCATTATACCCAGTAATGAATGCACCTAATTCTACATTGAAACGATTGGTGCATAAAATGTCGTTACTGGATAGAGTGGACGAGCAATCGAGCTCTGGTAAATTGGATTTGATTATTCAGTTGCCATATATTATCAAGTCTGAAGCTAGAAAGAAACAGGCTGAAACGCGACGTAAGGAAATAGAAGATCAGTTAACAAATACAAAGTATGGTATAGCATATACAGATGGAACAGAAAAAGTCGTCCAACTTGGCCATCCCATAGAAAATAATTTGTTGACTCAGATCGAATATTTAACTAAGCAGCTATACAGTCAGTTAGGTCTTACGGAAGCAGTATTCAATGGTACGGCAGATGATAAGGAGATGTTGAATTACTATAATAGGACAATAGAACCTATAATATCCGCTATAACCGAAGAATGCCAACGAAAGTTTTTAACTAAGACCGCAAGAACGCAAAATCAGAGAATAACATTCTTTAGAGATCCTCTGAAGCTTGTTCCTATTACTGAACTTGCGGATCTTTCTAATAGCTTATCTAGAAATGAAATTCTCACTCCTAATGAGCTTAGGGGAAGTCTTGGTTTTAAGCCAGCAGATGACCCCAGAGCAGATCAGCTTGTTAATAGAAATATTAATACAGCTGATGGCGAGATGGGATATGAAGAGTACCCTATGGACTATGAGAGTTTTACCAATAGTCAGTATGGGCAGATGGAAAACATTGACGCCCAATTGAATGATATGGAAAATATGTATCATAGTTCACTATCACATACAGGTGCTAATGAACCTCCTGGAGGATACGCTTCTAAATACTACGATCCCGAAAAAGCTCATGAATATTATGAAAAAACAAAGAAGCTTAAGGGACGTAGATCGAATAAAGGTTTGAATGAAGAAGGCGCCGCGACCGCAGAATATATGCGAAAGCAAGTTGACGATCAGCATGCAGCAGAACTATCGAGATATACTGATGAAGCTAAACGTAAGATAGAACAAGTAGATACTGATTTAGAAACAACTCTTGAAAGTATATCTAATAATCTCACAAGTGCTTTGGAAGCAGCTAGGAATGCTACAGCTTCTAATATAGAAACTGCAAAGGCAAAACTACAAACAGTAATATCCAATTCATCAGATCGTATATCAAATCAAGTAGCTAAACTTAGAGAACAAATGGAAAAAGCACCAAGTGCAGCGGCCAGACGTGGATTTGAAAATCAGATAGAACAGCTCAGAGAAGCAAATGCTAGAAATAGGGATGCTTTGTCTGAACAATTTGCCGACGAATATGCTCAGGCGCAAATTAATTATAAATCTACGGCTGAACAGTTATCTACAAAGGCGACCGAAGATGTTACTAAAGCAAAAGAAAAGTCAACATCAGATAAGAAAGCTATAAATGAAAATTATCAGAAGATAGTCGCTGAATTAGAGGAGAAATACGGTCAAATAATGGTCGATGAAATGGATAAAATTCGAAATAACCCTGCATTCCAGGAAGAGAAAAAGTCATCCAGTTCATCAAGTACATCCTCATCTAAAAAGAAGATGGATGCGGGATATTATAACAACATTCAAGCTTATCTTAAGAAGAATAAAAGAAAATAAGGAGGAATTATGGCAAAATGGGATTTTAGTGGTTATGCCACTAGAAATGATCTTAAGTGCGGAGACGGACGTACAATTCGTAAAGATGCATTTAAGGACAATGATGGCCAGACAGTCCCGCTAGTTTGGCAGCATGTTCATGATAACCCAGATAATGTACTCGGTCATGCAGTTCTTGAAAACCGTCAGGATGGTGTATATTGTTATGGATATTTAAACCATACTCAGCGTGGTGAGGACATGCGGGAAATGATCGCTAATGGCGATGTATCTAAGTTATCAATATTTGCTAATCGATTGGTTCAGAAGGGCGGAGATGTCCTTCATGGGTCAATTAGAGAGGTAAGCCTCGTTTTAGCAGGTGCTAATCCTGGAGCATATATTGACAACGTTACTATTCAGCATTCTGATGGAAGTGAAGACATAATTGATGACGAAGCAATTATTTATTCTGATTCAGATATTGAGCACGGCGATATCGAAGACAATAATGATGAGTTAGATTCTGAAGAAAAAGATGCTGAATTAGAACATAAAGACAATGATAAGGAGGATACTGAAGTGGCAGAAAATAAGGCTACAGAAGGTGGAAAGACAATACAAGACGTTATAGATTCAATGTCTGAAGATCAGCTTAACGTTATGTATTATATGATTGGAGCAGCTCTTGAAGATCAGAGCGCAGAACACGATGATTTAGGAGATGAAGACATGAAGCAGAATGTATTTGATAAGACAACAGATGAGACAAATGAGCTTTCACACGATGATCTTAATGCTATCATCATGGAAGCAGCCGAAACGGGAGTAAGCAGCCTTAAGGATACTTTTATTTCTCATGGCATTACAAATATTGATTATCTTTTCCCTGAGGCACATCTTCTCGACAGAGAGCCCCAGATCATTAATGATGATCAGGCTTGGGTTTCTGCCGTAATGAATGGCGTTCATAAGAGCCCGTTCTCAAGGCTTAAGACAATGGCAGCCGATATCACAATTGAAGAGGCTAGAGCTCTTGGATATGTTAAGGGCACAAAGAAGAATGAGGAGCAGTTCGGATTACTCAAGAGAGAAGTAACCCCTCAGACAATCTATAAGCTCCAGCATTTTGATAGAGATGATATTCTTGATATCACAGACATTGATGTTGTTGCTTGGGTAAAGCGTGAGATGCAGATCAAGCTTAAGGAAGAGATTGCTAGAGCTATCCTCATCGGTGATGGTAGAGCAAACTCCGATCCTCATAAGATTAAGGAAGAGAAGGTTATTCCTATTTATAAGGATGTATCTCCTCTTATCGGTTACGATTCTCAGATCGGTGGACATAATATTTCTTCCGCAACATTTGCATTCCGTAAGACAATTGAGTATTCCTCAACCGATAAGGTTGCTGATAAGGCAGAAATGCTTATTGATGAGTGCGTAAGAGCTCGTATTGATTATAAGGGTTCTGGCTCACCTACGATGTATATTGGTCCTTCTCAGCTTGCTGAAATGCTCCTTATCAAGGATTCTATGGGCAGAAGAATTTATGAGTCTGAGGCTCAGCTTGCTACAGCTATGAGAGTAAGCAAGTTTGTTGAGGTTCCTGCATTCGACAACATCACAAGAGTTGAGGATGAGGGCGAAGAGACAGAGAGAGAGTTCAAGCTTGCTGGTATTGTCGTTAACCTTTCTGACTATACAATCGGTATGGATAAGGGCGGCGAGACAACAATGTTCGATGACTTCGATATCAACTACAATAAGTATACATACCTCTTGGAGACAAGACTTTCTGGTATGCTTACAAAGCCGTTCTCTGCTATCATTCTCGAGTTCGCACCTGCAACTTCTGAGGGCTGATAGGAGAAAATCAAAATGGGTAAGTATTACGGCAATGTAGGTTATAGAGAAACTGTTGAAACGGAGCCTGGCGTTTGGGTTGATGAAATAATTGATTATCCTTATTATGGAGATGTAATTAAAAATTATTTCCGTAGTGCTTTTAGTGAACACGTGACGACTATAAAAACGCCAGAATGTTCAAACTCTATAAGCATTGTCGCTGATCCTTACGCTTATGAACATTTTCATAATATTGTATATGCCGAATATATGGGTGCTAAATGGGTAGTAACCAATGTGGATGCTACCCAGTACCCTAGGCTTATATTATCTCTAGGAGGAATATATAATGGCGAATACCCGATTGACTCTTCATCAGACTCTGATTGATATTTTGGGTACTAATCATGTTTATTATAATCCCCCAGAGTCACAAAAGATGGAATTTCCATGTATAGTTTATAATCGAACAAGTATTAATGATACTAAAGCTGATAATCTTAAATATATAGACTATACAACTTATAAAATAACTGTTCTTTCTAAAAAGCCAGATCATCCGGCTATAAAGAAAATCTTAGAATTACCAATGACAAGATTCACTTCGCAATATGTAAAGAATAGTTTTTATCACGATGTAATAATATTAATACAGAAGGAGAAACAATAAAATGGCAAAGTTACTTTGGGATCAGTCCGGAGAGAGAACTTACGAGACTGGTGTAGATCATGGTATATTATTTGTTCAGAATGCCGGCGAATATGGTGAGGGTATTGCTTGGAATGGCTTGACCGCAGTTACGGAGTCACCTTCAGGTGCTGAGGCTTCAGCTATTTATGCTGATAACATCAAGTACCTCAATCTGTATTCCGCTGAGGAATTTGGTTGCACAATCGAGGCTTATACATATCCCGATGAGTTCGGTGTATGTGATGGTTCTGCAGACATTGCTACTGGTGTAAGCATTGGACAGCAGGAAAGAAAGTCTTTCGGTTTTGCTTATAGAACAAGAATCGGTAATGATCAGGATGGTGATTCTTATGGCGAGAAGATCCATCTTATTTATGGTTGCCGTGCATCAACAACTCAGAAGGGTTATTCAACAGTTAATGATTCCCCTGAGGCTATTAATTTCTCATGGGAAGTTACAACAACTCCTATTACAGTTGAAGGATTTAGGCCTACAGCTAATGTAATTATCGATTCTACAAAGACTGATAAGACAAAGTATAATCAGCTCCTCGCTATTCTTGAGGGTACTGATGATACTTATACGAAGACAGCTTCTCAGCCTGCTAATTGGGAAACCAACTATACAGATTATTATACAAAGAGCGGTAATACATATACACCCGTTCCTGAGGGTTCTGAGGCACCTACATGGGTTGCCGATACCTATTACTCAAAGACAGCAACTGGAGCAGCTTCTAGACTGCCTCTTCCTGATGAGATCATCGACCTTATGAGCGAAGGCTGATTGATTTTTTAGGGGTATTCAGTTCGGCTGGCCCCTTTTATATTTTATTTATAAAGGAGACATAACAAGATGTTTAAGAAGACAATAACATATACAGATTATAATGGACAGGATAGAACAGAGGATTTTTACTTTAATTTTACTGAAGCAGAGTTAGCAGAACTTCAGGTTAGTGTTGAAGGTGGATACGCTGAGATGATTCAGAAAATGGCCGAGTCCAAGGATGTTTCATCACTTATTTCGGTTCTTAAAAATTTAATAGCAAAAACATACGGAATTAAATCAGATGACGGTAGAAGATTCATTAAGAAGCCCGAATTAACAGAAGAATTTATACAGACACCAGCTTATAGTGCACTCTATATGGAACTAGCTACTGATGAAAAGAAAGCAGCGGAATTTATTAATAGAGTAATTCCGGCATCACTTTCTGCTAAGGTAGAAAAAGCTAAAGTTGAAAATATAGCGGCGAATAACACCGCGAACACATAATGTTGGAAATAACTGTCAACGCCAGGGAAGGTTTTGATGATAGAACTCAAGAATTTATAAACATCAAAAAAACAACATTGCAATTAGAACATTCATTAATATCAATATCTAAGTGGGAATCAAAATGGCATAAACCATTTTTACAACATTCAAAAGATTTAACTACAGAAGAAATTATAGATTATATAAAATGTATGACGGTATCTCCGGGTAATGTTGATAATTATGTATATTATTTCTTATCGGAAGAAGATGTTAAAAAAATAATTGATTATATACAGAACCCAATGACGGCGACGTGGATTAGTGATAAAGATACAAAGAGGGCTCCTTCCAAAGATATAATAACATCAGAACTTATTTATTATTGGATGGTCGCATTACAGATCCCATTTGAATGTCAGAAATGGCATTTAAATAGATTGTTAATGTTAATAAGAGTATGTAATGAGAAGAATCAAGAGGCTAATCCAAAATATAATAAATTAGGCAAGAGAGAATTAATGAGCAGAAATGCAGCATTAAATGCTCAAAGAAAAGCAAAGCTTCATTCGAAAGGATAAAGTAAAATGGAAGAAGATAAGAAATTTGAAACTTTACCAATCATAGATAAAGAAGAATTCGACGATGATGAGTTTCCAGATGAGGTTTGTAATAAGATTGCAGATCTTTCAGTAAAGGAGGTAAGGGATGAGTAATAGTCCTTTAGTTAGTTATACAAAGCTTAGTCCTTGCAAGAATTCTCCTAGAAACCACAAGATAGATACAATTACCATTCATTGTATGGCCGGTAATATGACAGTTGAATCTTGTGGAGCATTGTTTTCTAAGTATTCTAGACAGACTAGCTCTAATTATGGAATTGGTTCTGATGGAAGAATTGCACTTTATGTAAATGAGTCTGATAGATCTTGGTGCACATCAAGTAGATCTAATGATAACAGAGCGATTACTATTGAAGTTGCTAATGATGGCGGAGCCGAGACAGGTTGGCATGTATCTGATAAGGCATATGAGTCTCTTATCAATCTTCTTGTCGACATTTGTAAGAGAAATAACATTCCTGAATTAAGATGGAAGGCCGATAAGAATCTTATTGGTCAGGTTGATAAGCAGAACATGACAGTTCATAGATGGTTTGCGGCTAAGGCTTGCCCTGGTGATTACCTTTATAATGCTCACTATGCAATTGCCGCTGAGGTTAATAAGAGGCTTACTGGTGGATCGACCGAATCCAAACCGGTAAATCAAAATGCCACAATTCCTGAGCCTTTTAAGCCGATAAAAGTTAAGGTATCGATATCGAATCTTAATATTCGTAAGGGCCCTGGAAAGAACTTTGACAGAACAGGTAAGTTTACGGGCAAGGGCATATTTACCATAACCGATATTGTCGATGGTTGGGGTAAGCTTAAGTCTGGAGCCGGATGGATCTGCATGGATTTTGCAGAGAAAATTTGATATTTAGAGGAGGCGTCTATGATTAGAATAACTAGCCGAGGGGATTATAGAAAAACTATAAATTACTTAAAGCATATAGATTCTAACACAGACGTCCTCTCAGTTTTAGAAAAGTATGGTGAAATAGGAGTCGAGCGATTATCGGAAGCAACTCCTATAGAATCTGGTATAACTGCTCAATCCTGGGAGTATGGAGTTGAGAAAGTTAAAAATGGTTATAAGATAAATTATTATAATACTAATAACCATGAAGGTTATCATATTGTAGTGTTATTACGATATGGACATGTCACTGTTGATGGTAGATGGATTGAAGGCAATGATTTTGTTACCCCAGTAATAGATCAATTATGTGACGAATTAAAAACTGAATTGTAAAGGAGGTAGGTATGCATAACTCGGATGATAAAATAGTATCAATATCATTTGATAATAGACAATTTTTAGATGATGTATCGACAACTATACAAGCATTACAGCGTTTAAATGATGCTACCTCTGGTAAAAATTTAAGTTCTCGCGGAATAACAGATTTAACAAATTCATTTAATAATCTCGGTAATTCAGCTTCAACCAACATATCAAATATACAAAATGGATTAAATGATACATCAGCATTTAATACATTAAATGAAAGTGTTCAGTCAAGTGCTAATGAGTTTAGCGCATTAGAAATTGTTGCAGTTGGCGCTTTGATGGAGATTGGTTCGCTGGCAGTCGATGTTGGTAAAAGAGCCATTAGTGCAATGACCGAAGGTATTAGGGATGGTTGGAGCGAGTATAATCTTCTGATAGACTCCACTCAAACTATATTAACTAATACTAAAAAATTTGGTTCAGATATAGACGATGTAACAGATTCACTTGATCATTTGAATGAATATGCAGATTTGACCATATACAATTTCGCTCAAATGAGTAGAAATATGGGATATTTTACAACCCAAGGACTTGATCTAAGTACCGCAGAAGAAACTGTAACGGGTATGTCAAATTTAGCTGCATTATTCGGAGCCAATAACGAAAATCTGCAACGAGCTATGTATCAAACATCACAGGCATATTCTTCTGGTTTGATAAGAAAAATGGACTGGAAGTCCTTGATAAATGCTCAAATGGCAGGAGAGCTGTTACAAGATGAGTTGATAAGAGTAGCAGCATTAATGTCAGGAAGAAGCTACGAAGATATGCGGAATTATATTGACACCTTGGGTGGTTTTTATGATTCATTAGATTATAAATGGCTTACTACTGATATTTTTACAGAAGCAATGCGCAGATTCGCCGGAATGACTCGCGAAGAAGCTGCTGCTATAAGAGACCTTAATGATAACCCTTTACCTGAAGAAGAAATAGATAGAATTGTTCAGCTGGGCGAAGATGGATTAGAAGCGGCACAAAAAGTAAGAACACTCCATCAAATGATAGAAGCCGTTAAAGAATCCATTGGTTCTGGATGGGCCCAAACGTTTAGATTAATAATTGGTGATCTAGAACAAGCTAAAGAATTTTGGTCTCCAATCAATGAGGCATTAACAAGTGTTATCAATGGCATAGGTACTTATAGAAATGATACTGTTAGATCGTGGTCATTAATATATAGGCAGTTGATGGTAGAAGATTTGCAAACTGCGATGGATTCTTTAAAAGAAGTTTTGGAAGCCGTCGGCAGAGGATTTGCAAAAGCTTTTGGAACACCACGAGATATTGCTAGAAAAATAGGCTTAATTACAGAAGCTATAGGCGATTTAACTTATACTCTTCGTCTTGATGAAGATGAATTACAAGATGTTACTGATTTAGTAGCAGGATTAGTATCTCCGTTCACATTAATATTGGATGTAATCGTTGAATTGTCCAGAGCATTTTTTAATGCCGGCGATGCTATGAACGAGTTTGACACAAGAACAAATTCGTTAGTTGATAATATAAGACCAATAAGAAAAGCAATATTAGATGTTTTAGGTCTAATAGGTAGAATTATAAGCAATGTAGTAAATATTATACGACAAAGCGGATTAATTCAAAGAACTATTAGAATTGTTGGGCGTTCAATACGCGGTCTAGCTCAAATTGTATATAATACACTTGGGTTAGCCATTATAGCTATACAAAGTATATGGGAAAAGTATAATATAACTGATAAATTAGTAGATTTCTATAACATATTTATTAATTATATTATATCATTAAAAGACCCATTATTGGAAGTAGCTGGCGTATTTAAAATATGGTTTGATAGTTTATCAGAGGCATTAATTGCTTTAGATTTTACTCCTTTACAAGATATAAAACTGATTTTAGAAGGATTAAAAGAGATATTTATCGCTTTGGTAGATCCGACAATATCTGTATCTAAAGCTATAAATAAATTTAAAGCCGCTGTAAAACAAACTAGTATATATCGAGCTATTTTATTAATTAAAGATGCTTTATTAGATTTATTTAGTGTTCTAAGAGATACTCAATTCGGAAGAGCATTAGCTTTAATCGGCGATCAAACATTAGGTTTGAGAGATAAATTATTTATAGTAGTCGATGGTATACAAAGCATATTTGAAAAATTTAAAACATATATTTCTAAAACAAGAATACCAGAATACTTTGAAATTTTTAAGGATAAGATACTGGATTTATATAATTCTTTTAGAAATACAAAAATTGGAAAGTTCATAATAGATATAGCCAATTCTATAAAGAACGCGATAACCACATTACGAAATAATTTAGAAGGAACTGCTGTAGGTGACACAATAACCAATTTTGTAACAACTATACAAAATACTTTTGCTACCGAAGGCGAAATAAAAGAGCCTAATGTTTTTACTTTAATAAAAGATACTATAACTAAAGTAAAAGATGTTCTTGATGATGTTAAAAATCTAAGTCTGGAACCGATAGAAAAAACAATGGATTCAATTCGTTCGGTTGTTGATAAAACTAAAGAAGTTTTATACAATGTAATACCTGAAGAATTGATAACTAAAGGAAGCGAAGGCGGTGAAAAATTTGTAGCCGTAGTAAAATCAGCGTTTCAGTTAGTAGATGATATTACCTCTGTAGCATTAGGTCATGAACAATTAGAATCAAAAGTTAAGGCTGTTTCTGATAGATTATCATTTTTTGCATCGTCTGATAGAGAGGCCGATGTAAGTAAAATAGAAAAGATAAAAGATATAACTGACCTAATACTACAGGCATTAAGAACATTAGTTGTTAATTTTGCTGCTTTTGCCGTGTTAATGGTTGCACTAAACAATTCAATAACTTTAAAAGCAGTTGCAAAAGCTATAGAAGGATTTAGTGAAGCATTTGGTCAATGGGCTAAATCTAAAAAATACAAAGCAATTAGTGAGATATTTAAATCCATATTTGCATTAACATTAGCAGTTGTTCTCGGTGTATATTTATTATCAACTATAGATGATCCGGAACGTGTAGCTACAACTTTAAGAAATTTGACCGGTTCTATAGTTTTGATATTAGGTGTATGTATACTTGGTATAACACTTATAATGCTTTCAGTTAATCGATTTGTGGCAGTTACAAATCCGATAGCTGGATTAAAGGGAGCCGGAGAATTAGCGACCATTATGGTTTCGATTGCTAATTTCTTGAGCAAAATAATGTGGTTCGTTGTTCAAATAGCACTTGTCGCTAGAGTAGTTGCTAATATGACTGAGCAACAACAAGAAACATTTTTTAAAGTTGTTAAAGTATTAACCGGAACATTTACGTATTTGGCTGCAGCGGTTGCCGTAATAACCGGACTTATATTCTTCTTCTCAAAGGGTCTTGATGAAATTGACTCGACTGCTAAATTACTTAATACTGTTGTCGGAATAAGGACAACTACAATCGAAGCGGCAGCTGATGCCATGGCAACAATTGTAAAGGCTATATCGGGATTAATGCTAGCATTTGCTGTAACCGCTGCTATATTAATGCTAACGGCTCCAGATTTAAGCACATTAATAACTACCGGTGTTATATTAGGAGCCTTTCTTGCAGGCATTGGCGTAATATTAGGATTTATAAGTGCCTGGTCAGTAGGTTTCAATGAAGCTAGAATAGTCGCTTTAGATGCATTCTGTAATACGTTAAAAACATTCTCAGTTTTCTTATTGGCTTTAGGTGCATCATTAGCATTAATAATAGGATCTGTTAGCGTATTATCGGCCGTTCTACATGGAATGACTGGTGGTCAAATAGCAGCTATAGCCCTAATAATAGGGGTTATAATGGCTGGGGTATTATTAATAATATCTCAAATGTATAGCATAACTGTTGCTTATGCACATAATACGGCTAACACAACTGATTTATTAATCATAGCTGGTGCCTTAATGATGGTAACTACTTGTATGGTTGCTATTATGAAGGCTCTTAGCCTATTGGCAGCTTTTATGTATATAGAAGGATATACAAAAAAGATATTAGCAACCATGGGCATTATGTCTATTACACTATTGGCGATTGGTGGTATATTATTTGGCATTGCTGCGTTATCAAAACGATTCGGTATATTACCAGAAAACCTTTTACTAATAGCCGCATCATTAATGATGGTTACCAGCACTTTATTTATGATAAGCTCCGCATTAATAGCTGTAAGTGCCATACCACTTAATAAATTAATACCAGCAGCAACTACTGTTGGTACATTATTTGCTATATTATCTGGCGTGATGTTAGCATTCGGAGCATTAGCATTTATAAATCCAGCAATTGGCGGAACCGTTGGTGTTGTATTACTATTAGTAGCCACTGCATTAGTAATGGTGTCCACGGGTATAATGCAATTGGGTGCTGCTATGGCTTTTGGTGCCCATGGTGTCAAAACATTTGCTGAGGCATTAGCTATATTACAAAACATTGATGGGTCAAAGATATTAGATAATATAACTAATATTTTTAAAGCTATCCCGGCATTTTTTGGAACAATATTGGCCAATTTTGCTGTTATAAAAGCGGTTATATTCGAAACCATCATAACGATTGGACAAGGAATATCAGAAGTAATAAGTATGATATTCGGAACAATAACACAATTAATCTCTCAATATTTAGCTCAGGGAATGTTGATATTTATCGAAACATTTGATCGAATATTCCCTGTTTTATTACTTTCCGTACATAATAATCTTGTGTTGTTTAAAGATTTTATGGTTGCTGAATGTAGTGAAGGCGGAACATTACGAGAATTAATAGTAAACCTTGGTGATTTCTTAGTTTGGGCCGCAGGATATTTATCTACATTTGCTGTTGATATCGTAGCGGCCGTGATAGATGGATTAGTAACAGCATTAAGCCATACCTATGTTGTACAAAAATTGTCACAGACGATAGCTGGAGCTATAATCAATCTTAGATATAGAATATGGCAGATGTGGGGTATAGCAAGCTGGAGTGATTTCGGAAGCTTGATTGGTAATGCTATTGTTACTGGTTTTATGAATGCTGTATCTGCTGTTCAATCGTGGTATTCTCGTTTTATGGGTGATATTGCTACCGGATTGGCTACAGCAGCTGAGGGATTAGGCGACGAAGAAGGAGCTGCAATACACCGTAATGTTGCTGAACAATATTACGCAGAAGCAGATGAATATCAACAAGCAATAGGTGATAATAATACTAATTTAGTAAATTTTGTTTCCGATCTAACCGAAGAAAATAGAGCAGCCATGGAAGCTGAAATGGCTGGTTGGGAATCTGTTGTCGCTGAATCCGAAGAATCTTATAATAGATTAAGAAGTTCTTATAATGAAGGCGCTTCTGATACAGTTTCTAATAATCAATATGATCCATCACAATACTACGCCGATCAAGCCAGAGGCGATTCCGAATGGAATAATGTTTGGAGAAGAAACGGAAGTGAATCAGCAAGTTTATTTAATGATGGATTCATGGATAAAGCTTCTGAATTTTTATCAGGAAATCAATCATTAACAGATGTATTAGGTCTTGGTTCTATAGGGGATAGTTTCTCATCTATGGGCGAAAACACTGGCGGAGGATTTTTTGATAGATTATCTGAAGCTGGTAATGTAGATTTATCTGGTCTTTCTGAGGACGTTACGAATATAAGTAATGCTAAACCTGACGAATCTTGGGGTACTACAATTGATAAAGTACAAGAAACAGATTTCTCAGGTCTTACGGAATCATTGCAAAATGCAGGAAAATTACCAGATGATATGAGCAACCCGGTTATAGCTCCAACGGTAGATACGAGTGGAGTTGAAAGTGGGTTTGGAAGAATAGCTGATCTATGGACTCAACATAATTTTGATGAGTTTGCAATTGATACTAATTCATCTATGTTAGTTAGAGAAAAGACGAACGGCGATGCTGCCACAGACGCTAAGGTTAGCTATAATTATACACAATATAACTATTCTCCTAAGGAATTGTCGCCTATCCAGGTTTACAGAGATACCAAAAACCTTATAAGAGGTAGTGGTAACTTTACACTGTCATAAACACAAGAAAGGAACACATAGATATGATTTATTCGGTAAATGTACTTAACCCGTCTAATGACGAGCTTATTTTGGAATTAACAAATCCAGAAAAGAGTGGTATACAGGTTCGTCATATTGATGGAATCGGTCCTACAAAATCGAACATCAATATCTATGATGTTCCTTCTATTGATGGTGGACTGTTTAATAGTGCCAGGACTCAGGCTAGACAGATAGTTCTGAAGCTTGGCTTTGAATGGCTTAAGTTGGGTGATCACACTACTCCTCTCATTGAAGATGCTCGTCACCTTTCTTATAAATTCTTTCCTCTAAAGAGAAAAATTAGGCTCGAGTTCATTACGGACTACAGGACTTTATATATCGATGGATATGTAGAGTCCAACGAGCCTGATATTTTCTCTAAAGATGAAACAACAACCGTATCAGTTATGTGTCCGGATCCGAATTTCTACGCTTCGGACACACAATACGGTTTAATAAATTACCCAAATCAAAATAAGTTTGAATTTCCTTTCTCAAATGAAAGCTTAGATAGGAATCTCATTGAATTCTCAACTACTAATGGCACCAGCGGATGTTCTATAGATTACGAAGGTGATAACACAACAGGTGTAACCTTAGAATTATATTTCGATCAGGATTATCCTGCTGGACAGAACATTAGTGTATCCTTTATAAATAACATTGAGTCAACAATAATCGACATCAATCCTTCTAGAATCATCAAGACGACTTATCATGATATTTTAAAAGGCGATAGGTTAATAATTAATGGTAAACCGGGTAATAAAGGGGTTATATATAAGAGAAGGCACTATGAGTTTAATACTTTTAGTGCTATAACTTTGCGAGACAAGTGGCCGGTTCTTGAATCTGGAGAAAACCATGTTGTATTAAATGCTGGAACAGCTTCTAAATCAATTAAAGGTAGGGTAATTTACAATACTTTATACGATGGAGTGTGATATTTATGCGCATTATTGCTAGAGATGTTAATATGGTAGCGATGAATGAAATAGATGTGTATACTTCATTTATTTGGACCGATAGATACTCTACAAATGGAGACTTTGAGCTACGAGTCCCTTGTACAGAGAATAATTATAACTTATTTAATAATACTTTTTATATAACTATTGACGAATCAGATAGAGTTATGGTTGTCGAATCTCGTAACATAAAAACTGAGGTTGACAAATCGGATGAGTATATTATTAAAGGTAGATCGGCTGAGACTTTATTAGATAGACGAATAATTATGGGTTCTATGACATTTGGAACCTCTCCTTACGATGAACAGATGAACGATACAGCATCTCAAAGTTATGCTGTTGGTGATTATATAACATGGTATGGAGAAATATTCAGAGTTATAAAGGTTATACAGTCCGGTGATACATTTATAGTATATGATTCAGGAAAAGGTAATTTACCCATTGCTAATCTTATCCATGCTGATGATGAAGAAGGAATGCTTACAGAACCTATCGAGAACATAGTTTCAACACTTCTTAATACAACCGTAATTAATCCTACAGATCCGATGCGTAGATTTACTAATCCCACTTGGCGTTACCAATGGTCAAATGATCAGCGAATTAAAGAAATCAAAATGGCTGCATCTTTCGCCAATACAAATTTATACGATGCTTTATCGTCTCTTTTGGTTGGTGCTGGATTAGGCTGTAAAGTTGTCTATAACGAGGACACACATACTTTGGATTTCTCATTATTAATTGGAACTGATCATTCTGTATCTCAGTCTGAGAATTTAGTAGTTAATTTTAAGAATGTATTAGATAATCTTGTTTCCACGGATCGCGTTACGGATGATTCTGGTTACAAAACATGTGCATTTGTAGTGGGCGCAATTGACGATAAGAAAACACGTACTACTTATGTAGCTGATGAATTTGGAAGGGTTTCAGAAGTAGAATACCCAAATCCAAACTATTGTACAACTTGGTGTCAACAAGTAAGTCTCAGTGGTACTGGTATGTCATATCAGAGAAGAGAAGTTATTGTTGACGCTAGTGATATTGATAGGTATCAAACACTCAATACTTCTGGTGGAATGAGCGGTACGGATGTTGCTGTTAGTGAAAGTGATTACCGTGCTATGTTAAAAACTAGAGGTAGAAATGAGTTGATGGGGATGTATTCAACATTTAACATGGATGCTGAAATACTTCCAAATATATTTTATAAGTATCTTGTGGATTATGGATTAGGTGACACTATATCCATACAGGATCGGTTTGGTAATACTGTAAACGCTGAGATTACTGAATTAATTTACTCAGTTGATTCCAGTGGCTATAAGGCTTACCCGACATTAGAAACACTTGGTTCCGTTGACGGTATGGACGAGTTAGTATCAATATTTGTCAATAATCCTATTTATGTAGATAATGAGGGTTGTTGTATCATACCTGATATTAGAGAGCCATTACAAAATTTAAGAGAAAAGACTTATATTGCATACTATGTTAAAGACATAATCGATTATCTTTTGGACGATCATTTAATTAGCGTAGTATCAGTTGGTTCGGTTGATAGTTATAGGATTGTAGTTCCTGAGGTTAATGATATGGATCGGGTTATATTTGGCGCTGATATAGGCGAGATTTACAATAATGCTAGTGCATATTCTAGTTTAAGTACTCGAGCCATACAATTTGTACAATTCTTTATGACTCATCAATTTGTACCTAACTTTGAAGATATTATTATACCGTCATTTGACGAGTTAGCATCTTCTATACAGTAAGAAAGGAGAAAATCAAAATGGCGGTCACAAGTGGATTTTTTAATTCAAATAGTGGTGACAGAGTATATAATGCCGAAGATTTTGGACGAATATTTGAAGGATTCTTTACTGATGGAATTCTAAATAATCAAAGAGATGATAAATTTGTAGTCAGAAAGACTACAGGATTGAAATTAACAGTTGGTACTGGATTCGGTTGGTTCAAGAGAACATGGATTCGTAATGATGAGCTGTTAGAATTAGAAGCAAGTCCTAACGGAACAAACAGTACAAGAATTGATACTGTGGTTATTAGGGCTGACCTTACAGATGAAGTAAGAGCTAATACCATTTATATTAAGAAGGGAACGGCAAATAGACCTAGCTTAATTAACACGGGTTCAGTTCAGGAGTATCCGTTAGCCGATATTACAATTCCTGCTGGTGGTACATCTATCAATACAGTTACTGATAGAAGAAGTGAGATTTATTCAACTTGTCCTTTAATTGTTAAACCTTATTATCCGGTTGGAGCTATTTATATTTCAGTTAATAATACTGAACCCGATATATTGTTTGGTGGAACATGGGAAAGAATTAGCGGTAGATTCCTTATTGGAGCTGATAGTGATAGCGATGGAGGTCAGACTGGTGGATCTTGGTATCACACATTTACAATTAATGATATCCCTGCTCATAACCACCATATAAATTTCACAACCGGGTCTTCTACTGCTAATATTATACTTAGAAGAGAGAATGATGGTGAGCTTTCGACAGTTATGGGTTGGGCTCAGCAGACAGCTGGATTACCATCAAAAGATGTAAGTAACTACTTACCAGCATCTTGGAACTTCAGAACGAGTTACAACGGTACGGAAAATATTGATGGAACTATTGTTCATGCTAATTCTCTTTATGCTACAACACAAGTGGGACTCTATCAGGATTCTCATGCCCATGCAGTATATGGTGACACTGATTCGACTGGTAGTAGCGCCGTTTCAAAAGAGATTCGTCCGCCTTTCTTAAAGGTATATATGTGGAAACGTGTAAGTTAATGGGAGGAAATCAAAATGGCTAATAAAGTAACGTCATTTCAGGTTCAAAACAAGGATTATCATGTTGACCCTGATTTGACTTTTGACGGATTTCCGACAGAAGGTAGTAGTAACCCTGTTACTTCTAATGGTATATTTGTAGCTTTACAGGGTGCTGTAATTGGCGATAATATTTCGTACGGACGAACCACAGGATCTCCCGTAGGATATTGTTCGATTTCTTATGGTAAAAATAATATTGCATCTTCTGATTACTGTATAGTTTTTGGTAGTTATAATACGGGCATTGGATCTCTTTCTATAATGGCTGGAAATGGTAATACCACATACGGACATAGTAACGCGGTTTTTGGAACATCTAACACCGTTAATGGTTATTATTCTTCTGCTTTTGGCGATGGTAATGTTATCGGTCATACACTAAAAGATAGCACAATTAATATTTCTCGTGCTGAAAATAATATTTATATTGGATATATTAATTTAAGTACAAAAAAAGTATATTCCGATGAAACAATGCAAACCCCAGTCAATATACCACTTGAGAATCGATATACTTGCTATGTATTGGACTTAACAAATAATACTAATCAACATATTGGTGATGTATATGAATATTATAGGAATGGCAGTAGTTATACATTAACACCAATAATAAATAATGCTGTTCGTTTAACAAATATATGTGATAGTATAGGATATATTTACTGTGGTCCGGCATATTACAAAACATCAGATGGAAGTTTATATTCTGACGCAGGGCAAACTACAAAAATAACACCCGTAAAATATAGAGATGGTTTTATAAGTTTATATTTTGATGTTAATAGCCATGAATTTGTATCTGGTATTGGTGTAATTGGCTTGCGTTATCGAGGTCCTGATTGGGCTAAAGTTAAAGTATATAAAGCCGGTTATGTTAGTGAGGATAGAAATCAAGGACGATTTGTTGGCCGATACGCTTATGTAAGTAAAAGTAACAATCAATATAGAGTTTATACGTCTCCTGATTTTGAAGAATCTACCGAAATTACCAATGATTTGTATGATGGTGAGGTTGTTGTGGATTATGGCGGAGATAATGAGTTTCAGTATTTCTTTGATTCTTCGCATAATTATCTTGGTGCTGTTAATTCTAGCTGGGCTTATAGCGGTCAATATACTCCAACCAAAACTAATTGCACTATGATTCTCGGCACTGCAAATACATATTTTGGTGCTAGTAGTGGTCCTGGAGGTTTAATTTCTGGTAACGCTAATAATGTAGGAGGTACATGGCAGGGTGCTGCTATTTTTGGTGTTACTTGTAGTATATATTCTCCTGGAAATAGTAGAGGAAATTTAATAACCGGGTATAGCAACAGACTTTATAGTGGGACTAGCGTTGACGGAATTTTTATATGTGGAACATATAATAGTGTACATACCTCTTTTATGTTAGGTGGCGCTGGCGGAAATGCAGCTAACGTCGGAACTTTTGTTTCAGGTCAACAAAACACAATCACTGGTTATACATCATATATTAATACAATATGCGGAAGTTCCAATACTGTTATGCATTGTGATACGACTAGTATTATTGGTAGTGATAATTATGCACGTCATACACAACACAATTTAATAAATGGATGGTATAATAACCTTGGCGATCTGGCTGGGGGTCAATTTACAAAGATTGATGTTTTAACTCAAAATTCGTCCGGCATATATGAGGCACGAGGTGTATCATATGACGCTTCGACGGGGTTATATACTTATCCTACTGATACTATATTTATGATGAATCAATGGCAGCCTAACGGTTATCATTGTCAGCCATCATTTGTTGGTTATTATGTTTCGACTGATACACATAACTTAACTCCGTTCTCGCCGATTATTAAACGTACGTACTGTTCTATAACGGGATCTTACAATAATTATTTTAGAAAGATTTCGACAATAGCAGATACTAATGATAATTCTCAATACTGTTATATTCTTGGTGCATATAACAGCATTTACGCTCGTAATATGACTGCCATTGGTGCTATCGGTTATAATCTTAAGGTCAATTATCCTAATGATAATGCTCCTGATGGTGCTATATTCTTAGGTGCTTATAACTCCATGGGCGAGACTACTAACGCTCAGGTCGTTATTGGCATTGGTACTAGCGAGAGTGAAAGATCTAATGGTTTTGTTGTATACAAGAACGGCATAACTGCAGCTCCCGCTTGTCCGAATACAGTTAGTGCAGCCTCAAGTGCTGCAGCAGCTGATGGCATTGACGCTGGTAAGGTTCTTGTAAGTTATGCTATGCTTCAGGATTACACATCTCCTGGAGGAGGCGGAAGCTCAAGACCTACAGTTACAGTGCTTAATTTGGAGGCGGCTAATTGGTCTAATGAAGAGCTTACAGAATCTCTCCCTAACATCACAGAAAATAGTATTGTAATTATTCAACCTAGTGGTAATCCTCATGCGTTCTATACGGATGAGATATATTTGAAATCACAGGGTGAAGGTGAAGTAACATTCGGTTGTTCGGTTGTTCCTTCAGTTGATATTACAGTAAAGGTGGTGTATTGGGTATGATTTTTAATGGAGATGGAGCTTTAAGTCTCGCTGAACTTTGGGCTCTTATTACTTCTGGATGCGCATTTATCATATCTTTAAGCGCTGCTTTTAAGATTGTGGTAGATACCATTAAGAGATTAAGAGCTCCTGAAAAGTCTCAAGATGAACGTATAACAAAGATTGAGGTCCGTATGGATGAATTCGAAGGATATTTCTTAAATGATAAGAAAAGGATTGATGCTCTTGAGTCGGGGGATCGAGTGACCCAGAGGGCTATATTGGCTCTTCTGGGTCATGCCATTGATGGAAATAACCAAGAGCAATTGGAGACAGCTAGAAACAACTTAAATGAATATTTAATTAATAGGTAATTATATTTTGGTACTCGTAAGGCTTTTACTACACCGTCTTGATCCAACGAAATGTAGTACATATGCAACTCCTGAAAATTAGTCCATCCATCACTCACGAGTTAAATAAGCCCTAAAATGCCTGGGCGATGCCAAAACTTGCATACTTAGTCCAACGGCAGAGACACCGGACTTAAAATCCGTAAAGTATCGGTTCAAATCCGATAGTATGCACCATATTCCAAAATGTTGAAAGGAGAAAATCAAAATGGAAGACAAAATTAATTGGAAGAGAAAGCTCTCAAGCAGAAAGTTCTGGATGGCTGTAGCCGCACTCATTGCTGCTCTTTACATTTTCGTTACGCACGATGAGGATACAGCTGTACAGATCTCATCTTTGGTTATGTTGACAGGTTCCGTAGTAGCTTATATTGTAGCTGAGGGATGGACTGACGCTAATAGTTTCCCTAGTACAATAGAGCTTGATCAGTCTATTGATATTCCGGACGATGAAGAGGAAGAGTAATGTGGCAATTTGTTAATCCAAACCCGGCTTATAATTTTGTAGGTGATTGCGTGGTTCGAGCTTTAAGTATAGCTTTGGACAGCGATTGGGATACTATATTTTTAGGTTTAGCTGCTTATGGATTTGACATAAAAGACATGCCGTCTGGTAATGCCATTTGGAGCGCATATTTACGAGATAAAGGATTCAAAAGGTATATTATTCCTAATGAATGCCCTAATTGTTATACGCTTAAAGATTTTTGTGAAGATCATCCAAATGGTATATTTGTAATTGGCACTGGTACCCATGCGGTCGCAGTAATTGATGGTGATTACTATGACTCATGGGACAGTGGCAATGTAATACCAATTTATTATTTTACAAAGGAGTAATTTATGGCAACACCTTATAATTATAATCCATGGGCGTATAACCCTCAAAATCCATATGGAGTTCAGCAGCAAATGGCTCAACAGAATACAGGAATAACATTTGCATTTATTGATGGTGGAGAAAACGGAGCTAAGTCTTTCCCAGTACAACCTGGAACGACAGCGATTCTTTTCGATCGAGTAGATCCTATATTTTTCTTCAAGACCGTTGACCTTAGTGGTATGCCAGCTCCTTTAAGAAAGTGTACATATACTGAAGAAACTCCAACACCGCCTTCTAATCCTGATTCAGTTACTAAGAAGGATCTTGAAGATCTTTACGGACGAATTATGGCTGAAATTAATAAACCAAAAAATCAAAATGGCGGATATGTAAAGAAGCATGAACCTAAGGAGGGTTAATTATGGCCGGATCTATATATGAACAAATTCCTCAGCAAAGTAATCCTTTGGCTTTACTAATGCAAATCAAGCAGAATCCTGCTTCTGTATTAGCTGCAAAGGGGCTTAACATTCCACAAAACCTTAATGATCCTAATGATATTTTACAGTATTTGCTTAATACCCGTCAAGTATCTCAGCAACAGGTTAATAATGTTATGGGCATGATGAATAATCCTCAAATAATGAGTATGTTTAGGAGGTAAGCATGGCATATTTTAGAAGTGTTAAAGAGTCTGGTGGCGGAGATACTGGGCCTATATTTTCTTCTACTATTTTATATGAATCAACCACTGATGCCAGTACTTTAGAGTTATCCGACGATTATCATAATTATGATTTGATTAAAGTTACTTTGTATAGTACTGATAACACTTATAATGAATATATATTTTCGCCGGAAGAATTTGATGAGCTTTGTAATAATTTAAAAGTATATATGGGACTTTTTCCGCATTATCCATCTAATAGTTCTAGGGGGTATTGTATAACCCCGACGGATGGAACTACACTTACTCGTAGGTGGTATAGAAATTGTTTAATTTCTAAAATAGAAGGACTTGATTGCACGAATAAAACAATAACAAAAACAATATTACATTCTGGTAGTACCAATAGTAATATAGTATTAGAAGAAAATATTAACAATTATGAGTTTGTATCTGTCATTTCCGGTAGCGGTAATTTAGATGAAGTAGGACCGTTTTTAGTTAAACCCAACGTAAATGAATTAATATCAACAACTAGTTTTGTAGGCCATGGTTATAATAATACCAATGGTCCAATGTGGGCAAGTAATGATGGTATAAATTTTGCTCATTATGGCTCTGGATCATTGTATGTATTAACAGGTTATAAATTCACTTAATCATATTTCAGAAAAGAGGTAACCTATGAAGATAATCCGAGGAACAACTCCAACGATAACAATAAATGTAAAATCAGATATAGACTTAACTAAGGTTGCCGAGAGCTGGGTTTATATTTCTCAGAATAAACGAGTTGCTGTTGATAAGAAAATTGAAGATGTAACCATTGATGCTAATGCACATACTATGAAAGTTACTCTTACCCAGGATGATACTCTAGGGCTTAAAGAGGGTAGTGCATATTTTCAGATTCGTCTTTTAATGACAAATGGAACAGCTTTGGCTTGTATAGCTAAGTCTATATCTATTATAGAAGTTTACAAGGGAGGTGTTATAAGTGAATGAGCCCCCTGTTGACTTCAATTCCAACGGAGTTATTAATGCTGATTATGGTATCGATCAGTCTCTTGATATTTCCTTTGTCGAGGATTTACCATTAGATGTATCTTTTGGTTCTGTTTATGCTGTTGGTGGGGATTGTAAAGTATTGTATGCGTCCACAGCAACATGGAATAGTAAACCAAAAACTCTTTCTAAAGAAGGATACATTTATATTTATTCAGATTATAGAGATGGAAAACCCGCTATTAAGATCGGTGATGGTAAAGCATATTTAATTGATTTACCGTTTACTGATGATGAGATTGTTGAGCATATTAATGATACTGTCATTCATATTACTCAAGAAGAAAGAAATTTTTGGAACGATAAAGTTAGGTGTTATATAGATCCTAATAATGAAAATAGATTGATATTTACAACAGAGTAAAGGAGGCTTAAATATGCCTAATTTAAAGCAAATTACAACCCCTAATGGTACAACATATGATCTTAGAGATAGTCGTGTTGACAATCTTGAAGGTTTTACAAAGTACCTTGGTAAGACAACTACTGCATTGTCCGATGGCTCAACAACTAATCCCATTACTATTAATGGTGAAAGTGTTACAGCGGTATCCGGAGATATTGCTCTTTATGGTAACGGTGAATTTATATTTGATGGTACAGCTTGGGCAGCTTTTGGTGATCTCGGTGCGCTTGGGACTCTCGCTTATAAGGATGGTGTCGATGTATCGGCATCTGATATTACAGTCAAGACTGCCGGCGCAACAACACCTATTACAGGCGTTACGAATGCAGGCTCTATGCCGACATTTACCGTTCAGAATGAAAATCTCATTATATCCGCAGGCGCAGTACCTACTCTTGCTTCCGCCGTTAATGTAAAGACTGGCGATGCAGAGTATCAGGCAAGTAAACCTATTGTAACATATACTCCATAAGTGAGGTGGCAGTATGCCTGATATTAGTAAGATAACAACGCCTGACGGCACATCTTGGGACGTTAAAGACCTTAAAGCCCGTGGGGTAGAATTAACACAGGCAGAGTACGACGCTTTAGAACAGGCTGGCGAGGTTTTATCTGACGTTGATTATCACATAACGGACGGTAATAATCCAAATGTAGCTACTGCTTCTCAAGTAATGTATGATAATTCCGATAGTGGATTGGAAGCTACTAAGGTTCAAGGAGCTATTGATGAAGTTGCTGGCGTATTGGGAGCTATTGGTACAGTTTCAAGTGCGAATTGGATAGCATCAACATCAACCGCAGGTAATACTCAATTAACTGATTATTTATCATTAATAAAAGGTACATATTTAGTTATTGTTGCTTACCCAGTTCTTGGTAATAATGATATGTTTATTTCAAGCATAGATGGTGCGAATATATCAAAATGGGGCGCATCATTTATAAATATGCAATCACAACAAAGCGCCGTTAATATTGTTAGAGCAAATGCTGATACTCAAATTAGAATTTTATCTATGCAGTCATTTTCTCAAAGTTTTTCATATTTAGATAGAGGTGGCTTATTTGCTATCAGGCTTGTATAGGAGATAAATAATGGGATATATAATAAGAAATGGAATAAAATACTTTGGAGATAATGCAGTAGAACTTACACAAGCTCAATATGATGCTTTACCATCAAGTAAACTAACTGACGGCGTTGACTACTATATTACTGATGCACAAGCAGGTACTCCTTTAGCTACTGAAATAGCTATGAGCACGAGTGATAATACGAGTGTGGCGAGTGCGATGGAGTATTACAAAGACGGCGATACAGTTGATTATAAATATGACTATTTTAATGGGCATATACAAGGAGCGTCGGAAATATATTGCTTTATTCCATTAAGAAAGAAAACAACAGGATTAACCCCTACAATTACAGGAGAAATAACAATTTACGGAGTAGGGGGCATTCTTCGTTCTGATATGGAAATTTCTACTGATGCAACTGTTACATATTATCCTTGCGACGCAGGACTGCTCGTCATTCTTACACTGAACACTCCTTTAACAAATCCCGCTTTTTTTACTCCCGTGACAATATATGCAACAGGTCGCAATGATAATAATATAATCACATTTTCGGCAGACTAACAGGAGACCATCATATGTCAAAAATAATAAGAAATGGAATAGAATATGGCGGTACAGCTACTACTGCTAACCAAGTACAATATAGCCCTACGGAAACTGTAGCGGATAAGATAGATGAAATTGATGGAAAGACAGGCTCGGACATTCCCGTTTCTTCTTCTGATAGTACGAGTGTTGCGGAGGCGATTGAGATTGAAGATATAACTAATGCTTTTCTATCTTCAATCGAATCGGGATATACATTGACTTCGGGGAAGATATACAAGCAGGGGAAGAGAATCTTCGGAAATATAGTCATTAACAGCACTTCGGATTTACCCTCAACATCGGGGAAAGTTGGAGATATTGCCATAACGTATCGACCTGCGGCGGAAGTTAATTCTTTTTGTGGGGTGTCTCAAACTCAATGGAATATCAATGCCGTTGGCTATGCCTATTTTGGTGCAAGCTTGGCAGTCGCCTCGGGAAATTCGGGCATGAAGTTCGCCAAGATTAACTTTGAATATTGCACAAATTAAGGAGGCTAACATGGCAAAAGCAATAATAAATAGTAGAGAGATTTAACATAAGACCGACACAGACAACAGCAACTATCGTTGTGCATAAATACATTAGCGGTTATGTGAACTAACGGAAATCTAAAATAAAATCGCCCTCACAACATGGAACAATTCAAATTTATAACTATATGCTATATCTAGTAGTAGATTAATAAACCTCTACTTTTTCAGGCTCTTTATGTAGTAAAACTAAAAGAGTCACCACTAACATCAAAAATTAAAGGAGCCAAAACAGTTTTTGATGTCTAAATACTTATTCTTATTAGTTATATTTAAAGCGCGCTACGAAAAGAATTAAGTATTAGATAAATATTTTTATAAAGGAGGTCATATATAATATGACTGAAGAAAACGGTAACGGAATGGTTATGCCCGTATCCCCTATGTATGGAGGAAATGGCTGTAACGGTTTTGGCTTCGGTGGAGATTGGGGATGGATTATCTTGATTCTTCTTCTCGCTGGTAATGGTGGCTGGGGTAATGGCTTTGGAGGCGGAAATGGTTCTGTTCTTCCTTATATGCTCAACTCTCAGACAGATAATTCAATCTCTAGAGGATTCGATAACGCCGCTATTACAGCTCAGTTATCTGCTATCCAGTCCGCACTTAATTCCAATGCCATGGCTTATCAGCAGGGATTCAACGCCATGCAGGCTCAGTTCGCTAATTGCTGCTGCGAAAACAGACTCGCTACAGCTAACTTAGGCGCTGATATTGCTAGAGAGGCTTGTGCTGATCGTGCAGCTGTATCCGATGGCGCCCGTGATATTATTGCCAATCAGAATGCCGGTATTCAGAGAATCCTTGATCAGATGTGTAATGACAAGATCGACGCTAAGAATGAGCGTATTGCTGATCTTGAGAGACAGCTTACAATGGCTAATCTCGCTGCTTCACAGGGCACACAGACCGCTACTATCCTTGCTAATAATGAGGCTCAGACTGCAGCTCTCGAGCAGTATTTAGCACCCGTACCTCGTCCTGCTTATATTGTTCAGAACCCTAATTGCTGCCAGCAGAATTATGGCTGTGGTTGTGGTTGCGGAAGCTTCTGATAAGGCAGGTGATATTTCATGGCAGAATATTTAACAAGGGATGTTTTAGAGAATGTACCTCTTAATACACCAATCCCTTTTTTAGATTCCATCCGTTGCCCTAATGGTTATGTTGTTCATCAGGCTGGTTCTGGGATTTTTACTCTCCGTGGAATTGTTAATAATCCGTGTGCTTCTTTTGCTAGATATGAGATAGAGTTCACGGGCAATATTGCTATTCCTGAAGGAGGTGCCGTAACGCCCATCGCGACTGCTATAACAGTAGCTGGTGAGGCTCAGCAGGGAAGTAGATCCATATTTACTCCGGCTGCTGTAGATACTTACGGTAATGTAACCAGTCGTACAATAATTGATGTTCCTCGTGGATGCTGCTTTACAGTCACTGTAGAATATGTAAGTGGCGTTACGGACGGAACAACAGTACCTACACCTACTATTGATGTCTTAGACGGTAGCCTGACTATTGATAGGATTGCGTGAGAAAGGAGATTTGTACGATGAGCAATGTCTTATATACCATTGAAGATAAAGTTTGCGATGAACTTAAGATATTAGGAAAGAAGCAAGAATGGTCTTCAAGTGACATCGAGTTAGCCTATAAGCTTATGGATATTTACAAGGATGCCCTTACGTCCGAAGCTATGAAGGAAGAACTTTATTCTAATAATTCTATGGATAATCGTATGAGAAGTATGAATAACTATAGATCTTATGACGATGATTATAGCTACCGTAGAGGGCGCGACTCTATGGGAAGATATACTTCAAGAGATGACGGTTATTCCGGTCATGATACCTCCATGGTCGAGAAGCTCAGAACAATGATGAGAGATGCTACAAGTGAGAAGGAGCGTAGCAACTATCAGAGTTTGATTGATCATCTCGAAAGATAATTTAGTTTGATAGGTACCTCGTGGAGTTTTCTACGAGGTATCCTATTTATATTTTTACAGGAAGGAGCAAAATTATGGATAGTGATATGATTAAAGGCCTGAATAAGGCGATTGATGCTGCTACAGGCAAGACAGGAACAGAGTACGAATATTTAAATAATACTCCTGTCACTAAGAAATTAGATGAGCTCACCGAGGCCATTGCAGCTGGTGGAGGCGGAGGAGGTGGTCAGATTAATGTTCAGTCTGACTGGAATGAGACTGACCCATCTTCTGATGCTTATATTAAGAACAAGCCGACTATACCGGAAGGTTATACGATTCTGGAAGGGACTTTACGGACGGGTGAAACAACCGTAACCATCAGTAATGCTGCTATTAAAGCGAACTCTATCATTGATATTTTTGCTGAGGGCGGTTTATCTTATACAAATGCCACGTCAACTGTTGGTAGTGTAACCATAACATATCCTGCTCAAGAAACTGATGTAGGTATTAGAGTTGTATTACTTTGATATTTAAAGGCTGTGTACAAAACATGGCCTTTATTTTTTCGCGTGGGAAACACCTCCTATAATAGACCAGAAATGGTACTATTATATTTAAAACGGAGGACAGAAAAATGAAGAAGATTATAATTATGATAATGGTAGCAATAATGCTTATTACAGGATGTTCAACGGAAACACGCAGAGAGGAATCTCGTGAAGACGAGACAAGAAGAATCTTAACGTCATATATTGGCGTTGAGGACGTAGAAGAAGGAACTGAATTTGAATTTATAGACAGGGAGTCCGCGGAGGATTTCATGTATTACTGGCTTGATTATGGCCAGACAGTTAGTGGTATAATTTACCACACAGATACAAATCACTACTATGTAACAATAGCAGAAGAGGAGAGATTCGACGAGGTATGTCGAGCTACACTGAATAGCTATGGCGGTTATGGATTAGTCGCCAGTGAAGGGTATTGGGAAGAACTGAATTATAATAACAAAGTAAATCAGTGGTAATTTCTAAGGGACTGTTGTGAAACAGCCCTTTTATTTTTTCGCAGCAAAAACACACTTCTTAATAGAGGCGAAAGCCAAATAATTATATTTTAAGGAGGTAAAAATGGAAAAACTCATAATTGAGTTAGAAAAATTAAAATGCAAAATGTTAGAGGTATTAATGAAAGCGTTAATGACTATAATAGTCATCGCAACATTAATGATATTCGATATCGATTTAACTACAATATTAATTGTAGGATCGATATGTGCCACAATAATAGTCGTGGCAAAAATCATTTTCGGAGGTAAAGCAAAATGAAAATTTTATTAATTATCTTAGCAGTAATATTTTTACTACCTATGGTAGTTGAATTATTATCTTGGTTATTGTTGGGTTCTTTAATGAATCCAATAATAATGATCACTATTATTATTTGTATTACCGTTGCGGTAATTACAAAAAACATTTTCGGAGGTAAAGCAAAATGACAAATTTTACTTTACAATTAATCGATATAATCTCAGAATTGGGATTATTAATGATTATAACCATTATATTTAGCCTATTTGTATTGTATCAAATAGGTATAAATAAATTGGCTGACCTTATTTGCGACAAGGTCATGGCTAAAATAGAGCGATCAAATCACTCTAAGAAATAATAATAAGGGACTGTTGTGAAACAGCCCTTTTATTTTTTCGCGGGGGAAACATTCCTTATAATAGAAGAATTATATTCTAAAAGGAGGAAATTAAAAATGAAACTTAATAAAAAAGTAATAAAGTGCCTGATTTTGGCACAAGCCGGATCTGATGCTGGAAAGCATCTAGATATAACAGAGTACCCGGAATGGGTACAGAACGTATTAGCCAAATACAATGGCTATTATATTAAGGATCGTATGATCCTAAAGGCACTCCAAGAGTGCTCAAGAACAAGAACTGGGTTTTATTACTCAGTTCAAAAAGATAATTGTATGGATCCTGATGATCCATTCAACACGGTCGTTTACTTTAAATATAAGGTAAACGGAGAAAGACGACAGATATCATTCCATACTGGAATGGATTTGGACTGGCTCAACAAGCCGGAGAAGAGGACTCGTTGGTCTAAGAACTACGAGTCAAGAAGCGATGCCTATGAATTAATAGGCATGATGCTCATTTAGAGCATATTGACCTTTTTATGCTTTACGGGTCTATAAAGAAGGAAAGCAGGTTACCCCTGATTTAAGGGGCGCGTGTTAGTTTCGCATTGTAAAACTAAGTATTTAACCGCTTTAGGTTAACCCCTAAGGTTCTGGGTGAACGAACTAGAATATACGACTGAAACACGTCGTATATTTTTCGCGTAGGAAACATGTTTCTTAATGAAGGTAGTGGGTATACAAAAAGACCCTAACATAGAAGGGAATCAAAGTAATAATAAAAACCTGCTACCTATTTTTTTCGCGCCAAAAACACCTTCTCTAATAGAGGGTTATCAACTATATTACAGCCCTCAGGAGGTAAATTATGACATTTTTAGGAATTAGTATGATAATTTCAGCTGCAATTATTGCGGCAACATTTATATATCTGTTTAAGGCAGGTATAAAACTATATAAAGAGATTTTAAATGATCTCTTTAAAAACAATGACAGCCGGGATGAAGATCCTGGCGAACCAACAAACGAATCCGTCAAATTTGGCGGGTTTTAATATCAAGTGGCTGAGCGACCACATTAAAAACCGCTCTTTTATTTTTTCGCAGCAAAAACATGTGCCTTAATGAACGTGTATAAGCACGTTAAATTTATATTTTTAGGAGGAAACAAAAATGACAGTTTTAACATTTACATTAGGTATGATAACAGGTTTCATTAGTTCTGTAATCTGTTATTTTATTTGGGTTCAAAATGAGGCCAAAAAATATACTGAAAAAGAATTAAAAAATGGGGTCTCGAGAGGACTTAAAATTTTAAATATTAAACCAAAAGGAAAAAAATAATAAATAAAATTCGCGTGGAAAACACGCGGCTTAATGAACGGGATATGTAGAAATACATGTCCCGTATTAATTTTCTTGGAGGTACAAAAAATGACATTGGTAGAGGCTATTCAGCATTTAGAAGAAACACTTGTAAACGAGAGTCATAGATGGTCTTGCGAAGAGTGTAAACATGAGTACGAGGATCTTTTAAGTTTTCTTCGTGAATTAGAAACTTATAGAAAAAATGGCCAGGTGGGTGATTCAGAAAAGCTTTTTGACATCATTATAAACGAACCAAAAAGTAAAATGAAAAATTTCAGATTAAAATTTTATGGAATATATTATCAACAATTAGCAGATATGGCAAATCAGGCGTATATAGAGACTATGGAAGAGGAGGACTCAAATGGTAGTAGAAGTTGAGATGATGAGGCTAAGAGAGCTAGCAAAGGATAACGCGGGATGTAAAATGGGCAAGGAGTATGAGTTTCTTGCCGACGCTTTGCAAGAGTTACTCGACTGGAGGACAAGCGGACTTAAGAAGCCTGAACGGTGTGATGTTCATTGCCCATATTGTGGTTTAACATTTAGGATCACACCTAAAAACGATGAAGAGATCATTTGTAAAATGTGTGGAGGCATATTTACATGTCATAGCTTTATAGATTCATCGCAAATTTGTGGATCGGATGAAAATGAAGATGGAGATGATGCTGTGACGCGTGCTTGTGCACGATTATGGGCTGAAAGAAATGTCGGAGATTAAGGAGGTCTTATGAACGAACCAGACTATCAGGAATTCGATATCCTGATTTACATTGCTGCTGTATTCGTCTTCTTTGCCAGTATAGTTATATTTTGGCCTGTACAGGAGGCTGATGCGGCAATGATAAAGCAAACGATGGAGATCTCATGGGCTAATGAACAATTGTTGGCTCCTGAGCTGTCTAATCAATACGATACAGATAAACTGAAGAGTATTGGGCCTAAGGTAGAGTATACCTTAAAGGGACAAACTGTTCAGTTATATATTTGGCAGTACCTTACGGACGAGATGAATCTATCTAACGAATGTGCTGCCGGTATATTTGGTAACATGATGGTCGAGTGCGGAGGATATTCATTCGACCTACAACCTACAATTTATTCACCAGGAGGATATTATTATGGAATTTGTCAATGGAGTACAAGCAATCATCATCGATCGATCAATGGACGATGCCTCGATGAACAACTCCAATATCTTGCTTCTACAATCAGAGGCGAGATGGACGATTATGGATATTCATCGTTTGAAGGATCAACTGACCCCGAATCAGCAGCTTATTATTTTGCCAGATTCTACGAACGTTGTAGTAATCCATCGGGGCGAGGAAGTTGCGCAAGGGAAGCCTACGAACGATTCAGACAATGATGATAAAAATAGTAACCATGGTTATTGTGATCATTGCAAATATGGATGTGAACCAGCAACTTATTCAAAATGTACATGCTGTGCAAATTTATATCCTTACAAATTAAATGTTACGGATAATTGGGAGGCAAAAAATGAATAAAGTTTATATTTTCAGCTATGTAGAAGACGCTAAAGTAGCCTGGGTGCATAAAGTTGTCATCAAGGCTAAAACTGAGCAGGATGCACTGGATACTTTCTTTAAGGAAGTAGGCCATTTTGCAATTATTCACAAAGAAGAAATGTCTCTAAAAGAGTGGAGGCAGTGGATAATTAAGTAATATTTATAGGAGGAAAGAAACATGGCTAATTGGGTTAACACCGTAACTGGAATTATAAAGCCTTGTGATTGGGCCGATGGACATTGTTCTAATTGTGGGTTTGAATATGATGATGCATTTAGATCCTACTATAAGTATGGTATTCCTGGGAATTTCTGTCCCAAATGTGGAGAGCTTATGGACAATGGTCAGGATGATATTGTAGAAACTTGTATACAACACCATTATAATATGAAAAAGTGTGAGAATTGTGCATCGTATGATAATGATTCGGGACAATGTGGTCGACTAAAAGTAATCATGGGTACAATGCATATATGTTATAGATATTCTTTTGCAGAAGGATTTAACATATGTGAGTCCTGTTCAAAGCGAGCTACATGCTCATATTCAAAAACATTATAAAGGAGATTGAAAGATGAAATATTTCTATTTTTGTAACGGGAAGGCGTGTAAGAGGAATTGTGCGGAGAATGGCTATGCAGAGTGCCATCACACATCTGATGAAAATTTTGCGGTAAATAAAGTAAGAAGAAATCGTAAGTTCGAGTGTCTTCGCAGTACGGACGGCATTGCTGCTATGCACGAGATATAAGTTTAACACTGGTACTGGTAATGCTATTGTACTTCCTAAAAAACATTATGACGCATTTTTAATCCAGCTAAGTACGTTTAGAAATGCATAAACGAAGCCAGATTTATATTTTGGAGGAAAGAAAAAATGGAAAAACGAATGACTAATAGAGAGTTGATAAAGCGTTTGCTTGACGTACCACTTGACAAAGAGGTTTTGTTATGTTACCCGAAAGAGCATATAGACGATATGGGTGAGGAGTGTATAATTATTCCAATGCGTTTAATACGTAATGTTAGTTATGAAATTCCATATGATTCCGCAAGTGTTGGTCACATTACAATTGAAGTAGTAGCAGATTGGAGGTTACGATGAGTGATATTCGTTGGACTGATAAAATTTGGTTGGATTCCGATGGCAATCTTCAAAGTTTTGAAGGGCCAATACACTTAGATAGTACAGATTACACAGAAAAAATAGTCAAAGATATAAACGACAATATTGATAATCAACTTGTAATGGAAGTGTCTAAAAAACTCCAAATAGATATTGATAAACCTCGTCTTATGGCAGCTTTAAATAATGACAAGGAATATTATCAGAAATATTGGAGCGAGGGCTTTGATGCAGGCAGAAAATCTCTTGACATTTTGGATGATTATTTAAAACTAAATAAGGACATGAAGCTCATAAAAGATGCTATAAATGACCCTAATAAGAATGGGTTCGATGTTTGCAGACTTATAAAGAGCATTACGGACGAGTATGATTTTGAGGAGGAAAAAGATGAAAGCTATAGTTAATTTAAGAGTTGAAATTGTCGAGGGTGAGGACAAGGGTTATATCTTAGAGGAGACTAATAGACTTATTGACTTACAAGAAACTGAACGACCGTCAGATATTATAAAACCATATAAGCTCTGTGTTGAATTTGTAACCCCGGATATGTTTAGAAGGCGTTGTTTGGAGGAGGAAAACTAATGAATTGTGATTATTATACTGTAAAAATCGGTAGTGTTATAATAGCAAAAGAGATGAACTTAGGAAATGCTTTGATTCTAGTAAAGGCACTATTCGAGGAATGGGATAAGGAACCATCTTTATCTATAACTGTTGCTAAGGAGGAAAACTAATGAGTAACTTCAAACCCGTTCATGTGGTCCATTCAAGTGGTGGCAAAGAATACATAACCGAAGAGATAATCAATTTTGATTATGTAGTACGTATATGCCCATATTATGCAAAGAATACGAAAGGTAAAACACAGATATTCTTCCAAGATCAACCAATGTGGACAAGCACTGTAATAACCGAGGTATATACATCAGGCGGTATATATCAACTTAAGGAGGTAAATGATAATGAGTAATATGGAAAAATATTTAGACGACTCTAAATCATTAGAGGGTTTAGCAAGTATCCTATCAACCTTGTGTTTAGCTGGTGAAAAGGATCCGTTACTTATGAGTGACGCTGAATTCAATAATTTTTGTAATTTGATATCTACAATGAGAGCTCAATTAGAGACTTCTAAAAAGTTAATCAAAGAAATGGATCATGACATAGAAGTAGCAGAATCAATGATAAAATTAACAAAATTTCTCAGAGGAGGAATGAACAATGGATAAGAAAAACGAGCAAAAGAAGTCCAAGAGACAGGATATTTTTACAAGAGAGCCCAATCTTTGGGAATGCACCAACAAGAAAGAGAGGGCAAATTTCGCAGACGAGTTATACGAGTCTGACTACGACAAGGAGTGGAATTGATTATGATGTCAGATTCCGAATTCAAAGGATATAAGAAATTGGCTGCTATGATTGTTTCTGCAAAGATCGAGGAATGGGATGACACAGTAAATTCCTTATATTTCAACCAAAGAGAGGTCAAAAAGAAGGTTAAGGAAGGAAATAAATATGAAATTGACGATTGTATGCGTCGATTAAGAAGCCATCTTCTTCAGTTAGACCGATTAAGCGGATTCTTTATTGGAGACCGGATGATCTTATATTCGGAGGCGTGCGGTTTCCCTGATGGTACCGTTATATTGACTGAGCGAGAAAAGAAGTATAAAGAGCTTCTAAAGTGGGCAGTAACCGAGGTAAAGAAATACTTCGGTTATGTATATTCTGAAAAGGAGTTAGAAAATGTGGATTGCCAGAATTAAAGATTTTAAGAACAGATGTAAAGCAACTTATCAAGATATTGCTGATGCTTGTGGAGTATCAAGGTCTATGGTATCGAGATGGTTTAATGGCGATGCAGTACCAGAAACAGCATACATTGATATTATGCATGATAAGTTCTTTAGCGAGATATGTGCTATAGATAATTTAGAGCAGGATTTTCAGTTTGCTTATGAAGAAAAGCATAATGTCGATGGGCAGATTAATATTAATGAAGTGACTAGGAAAGAAACAAAAGCAGTGGTTCCTATAAAATTGTGGCATCCTAAACGCGGTTATATAGATGCATATTATGATCGTAGCCGTGAGCTACTTTACATCCAATACATATCGACAGATCTAGCAGAAGCAATAGGAATGACTTGGGAGGAAGAAGATGAGTAAATGCGATAAATGCGAAGTCAAGAAGTGGTATGCAAGGGTTGTTGACTATCATATCTTTTGCGAGATAGATTGTCCTTATGTATGTGATAAGAAGGAGGAAGACAATGAGCAAAAAGAAAACAGCTGATTACGAGAAGGGTTTCAAACTCGGAAAACAGGGACTTGAGTATCCCGATGAACCTCAAGGAAAACAGCATCTACTTGGATATTTAGATGGTCTGGCTGAATTTATGAATGATATTAAGTCAGATTGTTGCCGAATAGAGTCTGAGGCCAAGAATGATATTCGAGAACTCAAAGAAGAATATCGTAAGATCGATAAAGAAGAGACTGAATTTGTTCCATCACCAACATGCCCTAGTTGCGGTAATGCTTCAATATGGGCAGGAGGAGATAATCGAGGACATTGGATATGTGGTGTATGCGGAGCGGAGGTTACTTATTATGGAATGGATAAAATCTAAAGATTACACCTATGGACAGGTTACAGCGCACGAGATCATTTGTCCTAAATGTAGGTATAAGGAAACTTATATTTCAACACCACCGGATATGTGTTACAGATGTGAAACAGAATTGAGAGGTATTAGTAATGGATGAATATGAGGTTCCAGTAACATTTACACTAGGTATCTGTCTTGCCTGCTTTATTATTGGAGTGTTTTTAGGCTCCTCATTAATAAAATCTAGTTTCAAAGAAGGTAAATTCTGCCCGAAATGTGGAGCACATTATTCTGAGACAGATTTATATTGCACTAATGATGGTACAGAATTATTAATAATCGGAGGTAATTAATATGGAAGAAAATCCAGATGGCGTAATTAACTATTGGGCGAATCTTATAGCCGATATGGTAACAAATGGTGCAACTTTCGGTGAGCTTAAAACTGCTATATTGTACTCTTCATATGATATTCGGGATAAGAAAATATCGGAAAAGGCACAAGAATTTAATAGAAAGTATGGTAAACACAATGATTGATTTAGAAAATCCAGAGCAGATCAAAAAGATATCTGCTGAAATTAACAAGTTGGTTCAAAACAACGAATCAACATTAAAATTCGATGGCATAACGGACGACCACGAATTAGCATGCATATATGGTATTATATCTCAAAAATATGAAGTAATATCTAATATATTCAGTAAGAATGCTCAGAAAGCTAAGGAGGAAGCAGAAAATGGAAGAAATGAAGAACGTTGAGGAACTTAATAATCTGGGACATGCGCCTAACACATTTAATGGTCTTATTCCAGTAATGACTATGAGGATTACTGGGGATGAGAATACACCTCAAAAATACAGAACGTCGCATGCACAGATAGCATTTATTACGCCTGAACAATGGCCAGAATTTGAAATGAGATCTGGTGATTTAACAGATAGTCTATTTCGTATGGGTAAAGAAAATGCTAAGGCTGAAAAAATCGAACCCGATCAGTAATTCGCGTGAAAAACACACTTCTTAATAGAGGGCTAAGAATATGCCCTTAATATTTTTAGGAGGTGCATAACAAATGGCACAAGAAGAAAGAGACGAAGAGATGTCTGTTGAAACAATGGACGAAACAGATTTGCGCACTATTATGCGCGAGGAAATTGCAAATGCACTGAGGTCTATGGACTTCAGTAAACAAACAAAAGTAACCACTATTACTAGTGGGACACTGGACGAACAAATTAGCCGTAGTGCAAAAGCTATGGTTAAAGAAGCACTAAAAGAAGAAATGGAGGCATATAGGAAAGATGTAGAATCAACTACTCTTCCGCCGCCTCCACAACAGATGGTTCCGGTATCTAGTATGATACCGGTTCAACAATCGTCAGGCATGAAGACCTGGCAAAAGGTGACTTTAGGTGCATTAGCTGTGTTAGGTACTCTTGCGATAGGCGGAGCGGCTTATACAATGGGAAAAGGCTCGAATGATTCGGGCAATTTCTTAGATGGCGATATGCCAGATTGAGAGGTGATATATGGCTAATAAAGAACAAGGGCAGCTTATGTACATGCAGTATGTGTGGCTGCTACAAGCTTATGAGTGGTTAACTACCACTCCAGTCATCCATTCAAAATGGACTGAAACATTTAATAATTATAATAAAACATTACAAATTGTAATGGATTATTATAAAAATAAAGACGAAAGAAAGTATCGTCTATTAGAGACGCTTGCTAAAACAGTCTTAGGGACTATTGTCCCAGTATTTGGTCTCTACGCAATTCAGCGTAGTGCCAATTTCATAACGGGTCTCAAGGATGTAACTCCTTGGATCGGTAAAAATTAAATTTTTAGGGTATACGGAAACGTGTACCCTATTAAATTTTAAGGCATAGAAAGGAGCCAAAAATTATGCCAAAGTACGTAGAACGAATCGAAATTGTCTCAAAGGCAACGGGACGAAGGTATCTTATTGATACACTTGGGTGCTTGCCTCAGGATGGATATTTATACTTCCAGACTGAGAACGGTACAAAAAGAATGAAGATTGATGATATTCTTCAGATCAACATTCTTGAAAGAAAACGCCATGTAGTAGCTAATGTCGCAGGTGCAATTCTTGGAGCTTCTGCAGGTGTTACTAGTGGGACTATTGCTCGTAAGGTTATTAATTACGGTGTACAGACCATTACACCTGGCGGAAAAGTAGTAGCAACTGTTTTATCAACAGTATTCGGTTTTGCTGTTCAGGCTAAGACAACAAAAATGTTCCAGGATGATATTTCTAACTTTATTGATGCTGGAATTAAAACATATGGAAATTTGACAGGCCCAGCAACAGTAGCCGATAGCGAATTAGAGGATGCATAAAATGGCATCTGGAAACATTTTAAATCCAAATATTATTAATAAATCTATATTCAGAAAAGGAGAAATTAACATGGAAAACACAAATGAGAAGAACGAGATGGTAGTAACAGAGAAGAAGTCTTTTGTTAAGAAGACTGTAGATGCAGCTAAGGCACATCCAGTAGTTACAACAGTAATTGTTGGTAGTATAGTTATTGGTCTTGGATATGTTGTCAGCAGACTTTTTAATCCTACAGCACCTGATGTCGAACCTTCGGTTGACCTTACGGACGCTAACACAAATGTTGACGGCGACGATTGCATGAAGGTTGTTGACGAGGAAGGAAATGTTTTGGGGGATGTAGTCGACATGGATGGATATTCAGTAACTATGGCTCCTACACCTTCTATTGATCTTGAGCCTTCAACAGAGATCGTACCAGCAGTTACGGAGGTGGTATAAATGTTTGAAGGTGTAAAAAAGAAGGCTAAGGAAGCCAAAGAATGGGTATCAGATCATCCGACAGAAGTTGCTGAGTTTGTAGTTGGATTTGCTGTTGGTGGTTTGTGTGCTGCAACCGGATATTTTCTTGCCATGTCAAGAAACCCTAAGATTGAAATGAAGTATATCTGCGACACAGATGGAAAGCTTCTATCTGGTGCGGTGGTTAATCTTACGAAGCAGCCGCTCAAAGTCCAGTTAACCAATGATGATTCTTCTCTTCCCCAATTTGATGAAAAGGTTATACCTCATGGAATCGAATATGGCGGAATAACTGAGACAGCGGCCAATACTTTTGATCTTAAGTGATACAACTTATGCCATGCGGAAACGTGTGGCATATTTTTTTGAAAGGGTTTTTAATATATGGATCTAAATCGATTTATATTTAACACTAAAAGGGCTATTGTAGAAAATACAGGGACAATACTGACGTTTAGTTCTGCAGCATTAACCGTTTTATCAGTTGTCGAGGCTATTAGAGCTACAAATAAAGCAAAAGATATTATTGATGATGCTGAATATGAGAAATTTGAACTGATGGGATGCCCAGAAGATGAGAGCGTTGACTATCATTTGTCAGCTTCGGAGGTATTCTCTCATACATGGAAGTGTTATATTTGGACTATTGTCCTTCTTTCAGGTGCAGTTACCTGTGGCATTGCATCTCATGTGCATGCAAATAAAAAGGCTCAGGCGTTATCTTTAGCTTATGGATCACTTCTTGAAACTTATAATTCTTATCAGGATAATGTAAGAAAAGTATTAAAAGATAAAGATATTCGAGAAATCAATCATAATGTGATTCACGATACGGTTACGGCCGATAAGACGGTAATGTCTAGAGCAGCAAAGAATAGTACATTTGTAGTATCTGAGGATACTAAGGTATTGTTTAGAGATGCGTATAGTGCAAAGGGAACTGGATATTTCAAAATGCCAATGAGTGAAGCAAGGACGGCACTTGGTAAATTCAACAAGTTACTCTATACTTATGAGCACGCAACTCTTAATGATTGGTATGATTGTCTTGGAATAGGTCACTCTGAATTAGGTGATTACATGGAGTTTTCATGGGCTGACCATGGGCCGTTGTATCTTAAAGCAATCCCAGACGATATTGATATTGATGAGGATAGTGTTGTTGTAACGGTATTAGGCCTTACATCCGACGAAGGTTGTATGTTCTTTACCAGACCGAATATAATAAAGTGAGGTAAAAATATGGAAAATAGGCCTAATGCACCGGTACCTATTAGTAGTTTTGATACCTATCCTAATGCTTCTAGGGCCGCTACGAACGAAAATAAGCCAAAAGCAAAGCCGAAGCAGGAAGCAATTATAAAAGAGGGTCGTGTCAAACTTAAAAAGCAATCTGCTTGGCGAAAAGCAAAACACAGAATATTTGAACAGGAGGGAAAGGAACTAAAGGAGTATGCAATTTATGATGTGTTAATTCCAGCCATTAAAGATACAATTAGTAATATTGTAGCTAACGGGGTTGATATTCTCTTATATGGTGAAGCAAAACATATAAATGTAAAAAGGACCGGCATACTCGGTAACAGTCCTAGATATAATTATGTTAGTTATGGTTCTATTAATAATAGTAACAAGCCTACTCCTTCTAGTGCTAGGCGTACCTTATCTTCTAGCTCTGCTCTTAGGAATAACTTGGCGCTTGACGATTTTATCTTTCAAACTCGTGGGGAAGCTACTGATATTCTTAATCAGCTTTCTACTATTCTTACTGATTATGGCGTTGTTACTGTAGCAGATTTGTATGAATTGTGTGGTTTAAGAACTCCCTATACATATAATAATTATGCATGGAGGGATTTAAGTACAGCTGGAGTAAGTATGACAAGAGATGGATATTTACTTAACTTACCTACTCCTCAGACATTGGATTGAGGTGATTTATTATGATCCAGTCTCCAAAATGGATGTTTGAACAATTTTGTAATGTATTTCCACAATTTGGTTCTGCAGAAAATATTACATATTATCCTAGAGGTAATAACACAATAAAGATTGAATTTAAGAATCCCAACTTCCCATCGCTTATGTTCACATATACTAATAAACGAGATTGGAAACTAATTACCGAGTATATGTATAATGAGGAAGAAAAGGCAGTACAGAATCTTAGAGAAGAACTTAGTGCAGAACAAAAGAAAAATTATAACATTAGAAGAAGTGAAAGGAGAAATAAATGAACCAGTTAATTACTAAGATTGGTCATGGTTTGTCGACTCATAAACCCCATATATTTATGGGTATTGGTATCTCATTAGGTGGTGGTTGTATTGCAACTACTATATTGCAAACCGTAAAGGCTTGTGATATTATTGAGGGTGCCAACTATAAGATGGATGAGATTGAGGCCTCGATTGATATTGAGGAAAATAAGGAGGCGCAGCTTAAGGAGATTAGGAAGGAAACAAATCTTTCTTTGGTTAAAACTTATGCTGTTCCTGCAGCTTTAGGTGTTGCATCGGTAGCTTGTATTCTTGGTGCATTCCACATCTTATCTAAGGAAAAGGCAGCAGCATTGGCGGCTCTTTCAGCAACAACTGCAGCTTTTGAAAAGTATCGTTCAAGAGTTATTGACAGATATGGCGCAGAAGTTGATTATGAGCTTTATAATGGTATCAAGAAGGAAAAGATTGTTACTGAAGACGGAAAAGAAGTTGAGATAACCACTTCAAACCCCATTAATTCTGATTGTTATACAAAGATATATTCTTATGAGACATCTTGTAATTGGGTAAGTAATAGAAAACTCAACATTGAACAGCTTAATTTTTATCAGCGGTGGGCTAATGACCAACTTAGAAAAAAGGGTTATATAACTTATAATGAAGTTATTGAAGCTCTCGGTTTTAGCCGTAAAGTTGGCGATAACATGACTGAAATGTTTGTTCCTAATGGAATTGGTTGGGTATCTTCTGAGAATATTCCAGATAATCTCAAGGATCAGTATGATGACTTTGTAAGTTTTGTTCCTGAAGATTTGGATGATGACGATCACATCGTATACGAGGATGCTTATATTCTTAGATTCAATTGTTATCCGATTGATAATTTACTTCAGATGAAAACTCAGGCGGTAGCTTCTGGCCATTGAAGTGAACCAACGGTGTCAGATTTGATATTTGACGCTTTTTTAGTTAACGCTGGTCTAATTAGTAAAGGAGACATAATATATGAATAAAGTTATCACAATAATTATTGGTGGTATATTCGGAGGTGCTATTGGCGGTGGTATTGCCTATTGGTACCTTAATGCTAAGTATAGCAAAGTTATGGATATTGAAACTCAGGATTACATCGATGAGATTCAAAATCTTAGAGAACAGAATAGTAAGCTTCAGAAGCAAGTTATAAATAAACTTGAGGCTGAAAAGGATAGGATTGCTAGTTCTGAAGTTGAAGGGGTAGTTATTGATCCTGATCAAATTAGCATGGATGATATTATAGAAGAGGAGGAAGAAGACGATGACAATCGAGAAGTTGACATTGATAATTCTGATTCCGATATCCGTTATATTAGTATGCGAGATTATGAGGACGATGAGGATTATGAGAAGGAGGTAATAAAGTATTACTCCGGCGACGGTGTCATAACACAGGATGATGAGATTCTTGATGAAGAAGAATTTATTAATGTTTGTGGTAAGGCCGCTTTAAATGATTTACAGCGTTTGACTAGCTTATCATCTAGATCTAGTGGTGGCGATAACGAACTTTATATTCGTAATGAAGAGTATAATACAGATTATCAGATCAAGCGTTATAGATTGTCATATGAGAAGTATATTAACAGCCGGAATTAATATTTAGCTTGTTATGTATGATGGATATTTTGAATATCTATTAGGTATTGTTGATCCATATAATCAATTTGAGTATCACGAGTTGTTGGATACTTTGTACCGAATAGATTTTAGATGGTCCATTCATAATGACGATAATAGGATAAGCGATGCCTATGAACTTCGCTATAATTACCAGAGGGATCAGCAAGTTGACGAAAGGAGCGCAAAGGAGCTAATGCTGGTCCCCTGTTCAATTATAGAGGTCATTTGTGGCCTAGCGATTCATATGGACGAGATCATGAGAGATCCAGAGAGGAGTCACGTCGACCGTTGGTTTTGGGAGCTGATCGGCAATCTTGGGTTGCTTGATTTTACTGACGGTAACTACGAAAGGGGCCTATGGAGCCATAAGGACGTGGAGGAAAGAATGGATACTTTGATGGACCGTACGTATGATGAGCTAGGTCACGGTGGCTTATTTCCTAGAAATGTCTGTTACAAAAATCAAAAAGAAATTGAATTGTTTGAACAAATGAATGGATATTTATGCGAATTTTATTGCTAAAATGGCATTTTGTGACAAATATTTGTAACACCCTATTTTTGTGAAGTCTGGAAACGCCCTATTTACGGGGGTTTCGGGGTTTTGTTACAGTTACGTTTTTTTTTACTATTAATTTCATAAAAATGTATTTTTATATATATTAATAGGAAAAATAAAAATGTGTCACACTTTATATTTCAATGAAAAGGAGTTTTTGCATGCTGGATTTTGTTGACATTAAGGAGCGGTTAACGAAAAAAGGTACTGTAGAAATTTATCCAACCTTTAAAGTAAAGCGTACTAAAGATCTTATGGTCAAAGGAAAGTCATTCTATGCAATATGGGATGAAGAAAAGCAAACTTGGTCTACAGATGAGTATGATGTTGCTAGATTAATAGATGAACAACTATATAAATATAAGAATGAGAAATGGAAAGATAATCCTAATTGTATAGTTTTGGATCTTAGTAATTTTAATACAAAGATGTGGACCGAGTTTCAACAATATGTAAAGTCTAGACCAGACTCTTTAGTACAGCTTGATAGTAAAATTATATTTTCTAATACACCAGTTACAAAAGAAGATCACAGTAGTAAAAGATTGCCATATGCTATGGAACCAGGAGATATTTCAGCTTATGATGAACTCATGAGTACTTTATATTCTGAAGAAGAGCGTATGAAGATTGAATGGGCTATCGGGTCTATAATTGCAGGTGATAGTAAGAAAATACAAAAGTTCCTAGTGCTGTATGGTGAAGCCGGAGCAGGTAAGTCAACAATATTAAATATTATTGAACAGTTGTTTGATGGATATTGTTGTAGCTTCGATGCAAAGGGGTTGACTTCTAATAATGATATGTTCTCAACAGAATCATTTAGAAATAATCCATTAGTAGCTATACAACATGATGGTGATCTATCAAGAATAGAAGATAATAGTAGACTTAATTCAATCGTTTCTCATGAAAAGATGATGGTAAATGAAAAGTTTAAGTCTAAGTATGAAATGAGATCTAATGCATTCTTATTTATGGCAACTAATAAGCCAGTTAAGATAACTGATTCTAAATCTGGAGTTATTAGAAGATTAATTGATGTTTCTCCAACAGGAGAAAAAGTACCTCCAAAAAGGTATTCTCAATTAATCAAAAACATAAAGTTTGAATTGGGTGGAATAGCACAACATTGTTATGATTTATATTTATCAATGGGCAGTGATTATTATAATGGCTATGTTCCACTTAAGATGATGTTTCATACGGATATTTTCTTCAACTTTGTAGAAGAGTATTTTGATGCTTTTAAGAGAGCAGATTGGATAAATCTAAAAGAAGCATATAATTTATATAAGGTATATTGTGATGAAACATTAATCATAAATAAGTTACCAATGTATAAATTTAGAGAAGAACTCAAAGATTATTTTGAGGAATTCTATGATGTAATTAGAATAGATGGTATACAAGTTAGAAGTGTATATAAAGGGTTTAAAGCTGGTAAGTTTGAGAAAAATGGTACCTTTGAACAATCAGAGATTGAGTTGATTAAGCCTGGAGATAAGATTGATATTTCTTGGCTTAAGATGAATCAAACTGAATCTTTATTAGATGATTTTCTACAAGATTGTCCTGCTCAATATGCTTCTACAACTGGTACACCATTAGAAAAATGGTCGGAAGTTCAGACAACTTTAAAAGATCTGAATACAAAAAGAGTGCATTATGTAAAAGTACCTGAGAATATGGTTGTTATTGATTTTGATCTAAAAGATGAAAATGGAGAGAAATCAATGGAGAAGAATCTGGAAGCAGCCGAGAAATGGCCTCCGACTTATGCAGAGTTTAGTAAGTCAGGTTCAGGAGTGCATTTACATTATATTTATACGGGTGATGTGAATAATTTAAATTATTTATATTCTGAAGGAATAGAAGTAAAGGTATTTAAAGGAAACTCATCACTTCGTAGAAAGTTAAGTAAGTGTAATGATCTACCTCTCAAAGAGATATCCTCAGGTTTGCCATTGAAAGGAGCCAAGAAAACAATGGACTTTGAGGTATTGAAAAATGAGAAGGCACTCCGAAAACTCATTGCTAATAATTTGTTGAAGAAGTATCACCCGGCAACTAAACCGAGTATTGACTTTATATACAAAATATTAGAGGATGCCTATAACTCAGGTATGGTATATGATGTAAGTAACATGTATAATGATATTCTTACTTTTGCGATGAATAGCACTAATAATGCTGAGTATTGTATGAAGATGGTATCAAAGATGCATTTTATGTCAGCCAATGAAGGAGAAGTAAAAAATGAAGATGAAGAAGTAAGTTTAAAAGAAAAGCCAATTATATTTTATGATGTTGAGGTATATCCTAATCTCTTTGTTATATGTTGGAAAAAGAAAGATGAAGATAGAGAGATTAATCCGGTTAATTCGATGATTAATCCATCTCCTGTTGATGTTTCTAATATGGTCAATGAAGGAAGATTAGTCGGATTCAACAATAGAAGATATGATAATCATATTCTCTACGCTAGAATGATTGGATATACTAATGAACAGTTGTTTGAGTTATCACAAAAGATAATTAATGGTGGAAAGAATAATCCTGCATTTTTCAGAGAAGCATATAACTTAAGTTATACTGATATTTATGATTTTGCGGATTCAACTAATAAACAGTCTCTTAAGAAGTTTGAGATTGAGTTGGGCATTCACCATCAGGAAATGGATATTCCATGGGATCAACCAGTTGATAAGAAACTGTGGGATAAAGTTGTTGAATATTGTACTAATGATGTTAATGCAACAGAAGCAGTATTTAATTATCTTGATAGTGATTGGACAGCTCGTAAGATATTGGCCGAGTTATCTGGGTTATCAGTAAATAATACAACTAACCAACATACAACTAGAATCGTATTTGGTAATGATGTTAAGGCTAATCCCGAAAAGATTAAGTCTGAGTTACAGTATACAGATTTGTCTGAAATGTTTCCTGGATATACATTCGAGAATGGAAAGAGTACATATCGAGGGGAAGAAGTTGGCGAAGGTGGTTATGTATGTTCCGAACCAGGAATATATACTAATGTAGCTTTACTTGATATAGCTTCAATGCATCCGACATCAGCTGAAGAATTAAATCTATTTGGTTCATACACAAAGAATTTTAGTGATCTTAAATTAGCTCGTATTTATATTAAGCATAAGGAGTATGATAAAGCTAAAAAGTTATTTGGCGGAAAGCTTGCTCCATATCTTGATGACCCGAAGAAAGCAAAAGAATTGTCTACAGCTCTTAAGACAGCTATTAATTCTGTGTATGGATTGACAAGTGCTAAATTTGAGAATCCTTTTAGAGATCCTCGTAACATTGATAATATTGTAGCAAAGCGAGGAGCTTTGTTTATGATAAATCTTAAGCATGAGGTTCAGGCTAGAGGATTTATTGTAGCACACATCAAGACAGATTCAATCAAGATTCCAAATGCAACTCCGGATATTATTAAGTTTGTTATTGATTATGGTAAAAAGTATGGATATACTTTTGAACATGAAGCAACTTACGAAAAGATGTGTTTGGTAAATGATGCGGTTTATATTGCTAAGTATAGTGATGGTCCTCATGAGTTGAAGTTGTCTACAGGAGAAAAGGTTAATACAGCATGGACACCAACTGGTGCACAGTTTGCTCAGCCTTATGTTTTTAAGACTTTATTTAGTCATGATCCATTGATATTTAAGGATGTATGCGAGACTAAGTCAGTCAAGGATACGATGTATCTTGATATGAATGAAGGTCTTGGGCCTGACGAGCATAATTATATTTTTGTTGGTCGAGTTGGTTCGTTCTGCCCTATTAAGCCTGGATGTAATGGCGGAGAGCTGATGGTTCTTAGAAATGATAAGTATTCATCAGTAACTGGTACTAAAGGATATCGCTGGCTTGAAGCAGAAACTGTTAAGAAGTCAAATGGTTCAGATTTACAAAGCATATCAGATATGATTGATATTTCATATTATGAGAATTTGATAGAAGATGCTATAAAAACAATTGATAAGTATGGTGATGCTGAATGGTTTGCGTCGGATGATCCGATTCCTCCGGAGTCTGCGCTACCATGGTATCCACCATGCGGAGATGAGAAGATTGATATTTGTGGTAATTGCCCAAAATACAATCACGAAACCAATACTTGTTCGGAAGGATATGATTTGAATGGGTATATAATTGAAAGGAGCGATAAATAATGCCAAGAGTAAATGATATTAATATTACAAATGGAGAAATAGCTTATAGTAATTTTGCAGGTAGACCCACTGCATATAAGCCGGAAGGCGGAGTTAGAACAGTAACATTTGTAATGCCTGAGGAAATAGTTCCGGATCTTCAGAAAGATGGGTGGAAGGTTAGAAGACAGGAATTTGAAGACGGTTCATATAGATATTTGTTAGAGGCAACATTTTTGTTTAGAACTAGAGAAGGAAAGCTTAGAGATCCGAAGATATTTATTGTTCGAGGTAACGAATTGATACATGTTACTGAAGAAACTGTAGACACTCTCGATCATGCAGAAATTATAAGTGCTGATGCAGTAATTGGGCCATATTATTATGACTATGCTGGTAAGCAGGGGATTAAGGCATATCTCAATTCTTTATATTTGACTATAAAGGAAAATCCTATTGATGAAAAGTATAGGAAGATGTTAAAGGATATGCCTAATCTCGGTAATGATGATCTCCCTTTTCCGATTGAGTGATACCTAAACCTTCACAATTAAAAGCAGTAGACTCTCTCAGATCTGGCTCCATTCTATGTGGCGAAGTTGGATCTGGGAAGTCTTTTGCTGCCCTTTTATATTTTTGGACAAAAGAGCTAGATGGTATATATGATGGTATAAATTTTGAATTCCCAACAAAAAAGAAAAGTTTGTATATTATAACAACTGCCATGAAACGCAATCGTGGAGATTGGGAGAAAGAAGGTTGCTCTTTCTTGTTAAGTACAAGCAAAGACTCGGCAGTTCCATTATATATTGATTCGTGGAATAATATAACAAAGTATGCTGATGTAAAAGATGCATTCTTTATATTTGATGAACAAAGAGTAGTAGGTTCTGGAACATGGGCAAAAACATTCATAAAGATAGCAAAGAATAATAGATGGATATTATTAAGTGCTACACCTGGTGATACTTGGTTAGATTATATTCCTGTGTTCGTTGCTAATGGATATTATAAAAATAGAACAGCTTTTATAAGAGAGCATGTTGTTTATGAGTTAGTTCATGGTAAGTATCCAAAAGTAAAAATGTATATTAACGAGAGAAAATTAGAGTGGTTAAGGTCACAAGTTCTTGTTGATATGGATTCAGCTAAACATACTCAGCGTCATCATTATTGGCTAAAAGTTTCTTATGATCCTTCTTTATATTTTAGAGTGTGGAAACAACGATGGAATATATTTGAAGACAAACCAATAGAAAATATACCAGAGTTATTTATGTGTTTAAGAAAAGTAGTCAATAGTGATCAATCTAGATTAGACACATTGACTGATATTTTAAAGATACATAACAAAGCGATAGTATTTTATAATTTTGATTATGAGTTAGAAATGCTTAGAGAATATTGCGAAGACAATGATATTCCTTATAGTGAGTATAATGGGCACCATCATCAAATGATACCAGAGAATGATAGTTGGTTATATTTGGTTCAGTATACCGCTGGAGCAGAAGGATGGAATTGTATAGAGACAGATACCATTATATTCTGGTCAATGAACTATTCATATAAAATACTTGAGCAGTCTTGTGGTAGAATAGATAGATTAAATACTCCATTTACTGATTTATATTATTTCCATTTATGCTCTTCTTCAAGAATAGATGAAGGTATAAAAGATAGTATAAAACATAAAAAGACATTTAATGAGCGAGCTTTTATGGATTCGCGTGAAAAACATGTCGCTTAATAGAAGGGATAAGATAGACCCCCTTATTTAGAGGGTTAAATCTTATCTCTTTTTATTTTTTAAAGGAGCCGAAAATGAAAGAGAGCCATTTTCAAAGCAACTTAAAAAAGAAAATAAAACGTCAGTATCCTGACGCTATAATTTTCAAAGAAGATAGTAGTGACATTCAAGGCATACCTGATTTATTAATATTAAATAAAAATAAATGGGCATCTTTAGAATGTAAGAAAAGTGAGAATGAACCGCATCAACCTAATCAAGATTATTATGTTGATAAGATGAACGATATGTCATTTTCAAGATTTATATTTCCTGAAAATGAAAAAGAAGTATTAAACGAACTCTTTTTATTTTTTGATGGAGGTAAAGAATGAAATTTAATGACCACAGTCGTTTAGTTGGTTGTCACGCTTTTCTAAGTGCTAGTCAATTTCATTGGATTCATTATGATGAAGAAAAATTAATAGACCGATATAACACTTATATGGCAGCTGAAAGAGGAACAAAGTTGCATGACTTCGCTGCTCAAGCTATAACTTTGAGACAGCGTCTTAAAGGTACTAGTAGCACATTAGCTTTATATGTTAATGATGCTATTGGTTATAATATGACACCCGAACAGGTTTTATATTATAGCGAGTATTGTTTTGGAACAGCTGATGCCATATCATTTAGAAATAATTTTTTAAGAATCCATGATTTAAAAACAGGAGAAATACCTGTGATGAAAAAGCAACCTCATATGGAACAATTAGAAGTATATGCTGCTTTATTTTGTTTGGAGTATAATGTTGATCCAAACACAATAGATATAGAGTTAAGAATATACCAATCCAATGAGGTTAATATTTGTAATCCAGAAAAAACAGATATATTGTATATTATGGATAAAATTAAGAGATTCGATTCAAAACTCAAAGAAATAGAGGAAGGAGCTAACTAATAATTATGTATAAGGTTTCTTTAAATCAATATAATAACTGGTTAGCTCATGTTGGTGTTGACCATGTAAAAGGAAATCCAGGATCTGGTAGATATGAATGGGGCTCTGGTGAACACCCATATCAAAGAAGTGGTTTTTCTTATGATGATTATATGGATCTCGTTAAACAAGGCTTATCTCAAAAACAAATTGCTGAGCATTTTAATATGACAGACATTCAAGATTTAAGAGATAATAGATCAATAGCTTTGGCTTATCAAAGAGAAGATAATGTTAGAAAAGCTACTGAACTATATAATAAAGGTCTTGGATATTCTGCTATAGGAAAAGAAATGAATATGTCTGAGTCGTCCGTAAGGTCACTATTACAGAATAAATCAGCACAAGAAACTAAGAATGCTATATTCAAAACTGCTGATATTCTTAGAGAATCTGTAGATGAAAAAGGCGTAATTGATATTGGTAGCGGAACCGAGCAAATTTTAGGCGTTAGTTCTACTAGATATAAATCAGCAATTAGAGCTTGTAAAAATGCTGGCTATCAAACTTATAATCTTTATGTTAATCAGTTAGGAAGCCAAAATCAACAGACAACTGTTAGAGTTCTTGCTAGACCTGGAATGACTCAAAAAGAAGTAACAGAATATCTTAAAAATGCTGAAATAGGACTACCTGTTATAGATGTTCATAGTAATGATAATGGTTTAACTTTTTATGGTATAGAGAAACCAAAGTCTATTAGTTCTAAAAGAGTTGGAATCGGATATGATCCTGAAAAAGAAGGATTGGTAGAAATTAGAAGAGGAGTCGAAGATGTATCGTTAGGTAAAAACAAATATGCTCAAGTTAGAATAGCAGTTGATGATAAATATTATATTAAAGGTATGGCCGTATATTCTGATAAGCTTCCTGAAGGAGTCGATGTATTAATAAATACTAAGAAGCCAAAAGGAACACCATTAATCGGTGAAGACAGTGAGCATTCTGTAATTAAGAAAATGAAAACCAAAAATGATGGTAGTATTGATTGGGATAATCCTTTTGGTGCTGCTATTAAGATGAAAAATGGCGTAACTGTTGGGCAAAGGCATTATAAAGATGAAAACGGAAAAGATCAACTTGGTGTTATTAATATAATTAATGAAGAAGGCGATTGGTCTGGTTGGAAGAAAACATTATCAGCTCAAATGCTTTCTAAGCAATCAATTAATCTTATTAATCAGCAGCTTGATATTTCTAAGAAAGCTAAACAGCAAGAATTTGATGAGATTAATGCTATTGAGAATCCAACTGTTAGAAAACGTTTGTTATATTCTTTTGCCGATGAATGTGATTCTGCTGCCGCTGATCTTTCCGCAGCCGCATTACCTAGACAAGCTTCGCATGCTATAATTCCAATTAAATCTTTAAAGGATAATGAAATATATGCACCAAATTATAGAAATGGTGAGAAAGTTATATTAATTCGTTATCCTCATGCTGGAACTTTTGAGATCCCAGAACTTATTGTAAATAACAATAATTCTGAAGCAAAGAAAACAATTGGATCTAAAGCTATAGATGCAGTTGGTATAACTCAAAAGACGGCTATGAAATTGTCAGGCGCAGACTTTGATGGTGATACAGTTTTAGTAATTCCTAACAATGATGGAAAAATTAAAGTAAATAATTCGCCTATATTTGCTGAGTTGAATAATTTTGATACTGGAATTTGGTATAATAAAAATCTTCCAAAAATGCCAGATAAAGTTAAACAACAAAAAATGGGTGAAACAACAAATCTTATTCAGGACATGACATTAAAAGGAGCCCCTGCAGAAGATTTAATACCAGCCGTTAAATATTCCATGGTTGTAATTGATGCTCAGAAACATTCTTTGGATTATAAGAAAGCATATTCTGAGTATGGAATTGCAAAGCTTAATGAAAAATATAGAGGTCGTGCTGATGCTGGAGCTTCTACAGTTGTAACAAGAGCTGGTGCTGAAAAGTATATTAATCAAAGGAAGCCCGCAAAATCTAATAAAGAACTTGGGATTGTTAATGGCATCGATGTAAAAACTGGTAACAAAGTTTATGTAGAAACTGGAAAGACAAGATGGAAACCAGTTAAAGATAAGAAAACTGGCGAGATCGTTGGGTGGAAAGAAGAACCTAAAAAAGACAAAGTCGAAAAGATGTATACTGTCGATGATGCTTTTGAGTTGGTTGGAAATCCCGATGATCCAAAAGAAAGAGCCTACGCAAACTTTGCTAACTCAATGAAGAATCTAGCTCGTGAGTCTAGACGAATCGCTGTTAACACAGAGAACTTGAAGAAAAACCCAGATAGTGTAAAAGCTTATGCTAAAGAGGTCGCTAGTCTTAATGAAAAATTAAAAGCAGTTAATGCCAATAAATATCTTGAAAAGCAAGCACAAATTCTTGGAAATAAGAGATATTATGCTGCTAAAAGAGATGGAAATTATTCTAGAGACCAACTCAAGCGATTACAAAATGAGTGTATTGCTGGAGCTAGACTTTCTATAGGTGCTAAAAAGCCTACGATCCTAATAACTCCGAAAGAATGGAAAGCAATAGATGCTGGAGCAATTTCGAGTAGCACCCTCGTTCAAATTATTAATAATACTTCTTTAGATACTATCAGGTCATATACTATGCCTAGACAGACTCAAAGAAGTTTGGTGTCTTATACTGATGAATGTTTGATAAAAAGTATGGCTGCTCGACCTGGCGTAACTCAATCAGAGATAGCAGATGCGATGGGTCTTTCAACAAGCACCATTAATCAAATTTTAAATGAATAAGGAGGAAAGTTTGATATGGCACATGTTAAAGATGTTGTACCGATGATGCTTTCAACTCCCGATAATCCCTACAATCCGTTTGGGCAATTTGATGAATGGTATGCTTATGATGAAGATCATGGTTATCATACCTCATCTTATGTGGCTCGTCTCGCGTTCACAGGAGAAAGTTTGACAGATGATGAGAATCAGATAGCTATCAACGATGCTGTGCGTAAAATCTATAGTGTCAATCCGAAAGGTTTGTACATTATTTATTATGCCGATGGACGTGTAGAGCGTTCGGGCACCGAGCTGGAGAAAAGTTTAATGAGCGACAATTGAATTCATTTGTACCTCTTTATGGTTTTGGCTGCGTCCTCTTGTCTCTTGGGCGTTCGTAGAGCTTGTCAGAGTTTACCTCAAAAGTCTGGTAAAATTCTGATAATCTCTACAACCCGGGGGGAGGGGGTCGCGGCCACCCCAGGGGGTTCAATGT